>Ga0115565_10000994_pt1 | contig 24159 bp, 18 predicted proteins | sample COGITO_mtgs_1105_FD_87199 | JGI IMG/M metagenome (GOLD analysis project Ga0115565, IMG submission 87199) | Pelagic marine microbial communities from North Sea - COGITO_mtgs_110530 | ecosystem: Environmental > Aquatic > Marine > Epipelagic | place: Germany:Helgoland, sampling site Kabeltonne... | reverse complement strand
CCTACGACTCTTCTTCTTGGCATCTTAATTCTCCGTGGAATTCAGGTATAACCCAAAACTCTAATTTAATAGTTTGGCCTTACTAACGGAGAACCGTTAAGACTTAGGCCTTTTTGCGCCGTACTTAGAACGGGCTTGTTTACGATCATTAACACCAGAACAATCTAATGTTCCACGAACTGTGTGATAACGAACACCTGGTAAATCTTTAACACGACCACCGCGAATTAATACAACGCTGTGTTCTTGTAAGTTATGACCTTCACCACCAATGTAGGAAGATACTTCAAAACCATTTGTTAAACGAACACGACATACTTTACGTAATGCTGAGTTCGGCTTCTTTGGAGTGGTTGTGTATACGCGAGTACAAACACCACGTCTCTGTGGGCAAGCTTGTAAAGCTGCGACGTTAGATTTCTCTACCGGCTTCTTACGTGGATTGCGCACTAACTGGTTAACTGTTGCCATTAACTAGCTCCTGATTAAAAACGATAAAACCCGATTGATTCTGCAAAAGTGCAGATTACTCGGGTATTGTTACAAACCGATTAAGGTTTGTTGCTCTTGTATCCCAAAAGTCTTGGGAATTTTGTTGTCTTTTCAGACATATAAAAACCGCGACGTTTTACTTTTTCATGACAAAACCATGATAGAGCAAAATTGGGTCGCGGAATGTTATAGATCATCACCAAAGATGTCAAGCACGTCGCGCTTTTAACGCTAAGTGCTAATCTACCTCTGGCGACGATTAATGACAGCTATTTACTAGCTTTTGCTTATGAATCATCACCAGCATTTAACGCTTCGGTTAATGCTTGCGCTGCATCATCTGCTGCCATTGTTGGTTCGACTGCTGGTGCCAATGCCGCCGCTTTGCGCGCTGCGCGCTTTTGGTGGTATGAGAAACCAGTTCCTGCTGGAATTAGACGGCCAACGATAACGTTCTCTTTCAAGCCACGTAAATCATCTTCCTTACCTTGTACAGCTGCTTCCGTCAAAACACGCGTTGTTTCTTGGAAAGATGCTGCAGAGATAAACGATTCAGTTGACAGCGACGCTTTGGTAATTCCCAGCAATTGTGTTTCATATTGCGCTGGTATCTTACCTTGGTTTTCAATATCACGATTGGCAATCTTCACCTGTGACACTTCGACCTGCTCGCCTTCTAAGAACTGCGTATCACCGGGATGAGTAATCATACACTTACGCAACATCTGACGAATAACTACTTCGATGTGCTTATCGTTAATCTTAACACCCTGCAAGCGGTAAACCTCTTGTACTTCATTAACAATGTAGTTAGAAACTGCACTGATTCCACGTAGACGTAGGATGTCATGAGGAGACTCAGGTCCGTCTGCAATTACTTCACCTTTTTCGACAGATTCACCTTCGAACACGTTAAGATTTCTCCATTTAGGAATCATCTCTTCGTAATGGTCTTTGTCTTTTGGCGTAATTGTTAAACGTTTCTTGCCTTTGGTTTCTTTACCAAATCCGATCACACCCGATACTTCTGCAAGTATTGCTGGCTCTTTAGGCTTACGTGCTTCGAACAAATCAGCAACACGCGGCAGACCACCGGTAATGTCTCGAGTCTTAGAAGATTCTTGTGGGATACGCGCTAATACGTCACCTTCGTTCGCTGCCATACCATCAGTTGCTTCGATGGTAGTAAAGCTTGGAAGACGTATTTCCTGTAAACCTGTTTCTTCGTTTTCTAAGATAAGTTTTGGCTCTTTTGCGTTAGCTTTTGCCAAATCTTTAACAACAATACGCGTTAACCCGGTTAACTCATCCTGTTGCATCTCTGTGTTTGAATCATCGATATCAGCAAAGCTAATCTTAGCCTGACGCTCCGTTACGATTGGGTGACTATGCGGGTCCCAGTTAGCAACGACTTGGCCTGACTCAATAGAAGCGCCGTCATCGACCGTTAATACCGCACCGTAAGGCACCTTGTAACGCTCTTTCTCGCGGCCCTGATCGTCAATGACCATAAGCTCACTCGAGCGAGACACGATAACGACTTTTTTATCTGTATTACGTACGAATTTAGCGTTAAAGAATTTCAATGTACCCGTTGTTTTAACCTGTACATTGTTTTCAGCTGTCGCTCTAGATGCTGCTCCACCGATGTGGAAAGTACGCATTGTTAGCTGTGTACCCGGCTCACCAATTGACTGAGCGGCAATAACACCTACCGATTCACCAGACCCAACCATATGTCCACGCGCTAGGTCACGACCATAACATTTTGCACATACACCAAAGTCATTATCACACGTGATAACTGAACGAACCATCATTTGGTCAACTGAGTTAGCCTCAAGCATGTCAACCAAGCCTTCGTCTAGCAAAGTATTTCGTTCTACTAGGACTTCATCAGTACCTGGCTTAACAACGTCTTCTGCAACAACACGACCCAGAACACGCTCGCGCAATGCTTCAACAACATCGCCACCTTCGATTAACGGTGTCATTTTAACACCTTCGAATGTGCCGCAATCATCGTTGTTGATAACAAGATCTTGTGCAACATCAACTAAACGACGAGTAAGGTAACCCGAGTTAGCTGTTTTTAAAGCAGTATCCGCCAAACCTTTACGCGCACCGTGAGTAGAAATAAAGTACTGAAGTACATTCAGACCTTCACGGAAGTTTGCAGTAATCGGTGTTTCGATGATTGAACCATCAGGTTTTGCCATCAAACCACGCATACCCGCCAACTGACGTATTTGTGCAGCACTACCACGAGCACCAGAATCGGCCATCATATACACAGAGTTAAATGAAGTCTGTTCCTCATCTTCACCATGTCTATTTTTGACGGTTTCAACTTTTAAGTTATCCATCATGGCTTTCGCAACGTTCTCGTTAGCAGTAGACCAGATATCGATAACTTTGTTATAGCGCTCACCGGCAGTCACGAGACCAGATTGGAACTGCTCTTGAATCTCTACCACTTCTGCTTCTGCTGCATCGATAATATCTTTCTTAGCATCAGGAATAACCATATCATCAATACCGACGGACGCACCCGCAATCATTGCGTAATGGAAACCGGTATACATAATTTGGTCAGCTGCAATGACCGTATCTTTCAAACCTAGCACACGGTAGCAAGTGTTCAACAACTGTGAAATTTGCTTCTTACCCATCGCTTTGTTGATAATTTCGAACGGCAAGCCTTCTGGCAATATCAATGAGAAAATTGCACGGCCAACAGTCGTATCTGTTAGCGTTACTTTTTCTATTTTACTGCCATCTTCTGCAACGTCGAACTCAGTAATACGTACTTTTACGCGAGCATGTAGTTCAGCAGCATCCGTGCGATATGCTTTTTCTGCTTCGTGCGGGCTGGTAAATACCATGCCCTCGCCTAGACCGTTTACTCGGTCACGCGTTAAATAGTACAAGCCTAATACAACGTCCTGTGAAGGAACAATGATTGGCTCACCATTAGCGGGCGACAAAATGTTATTAGTAGACATCATCAACGCGCGAGACTCTAACTGAGCTTCGATCGTTAACGGTACGTGTACCGCCATTTGGTCCCCATCGAAGTCAGCATTGTAAGCTGCACAAACTAATGGATGTAATTGAATTGCTTTACCTTCAATTAGAGTTGGTTCAAATGCTTGAATACCCAATCTGTGAAGGGTTGGTGCACGGTTAAGTAAAACTGGATGCTCACGAATAACTTCGTCAAGAACGTCCCATACTTCTGGCGCTTCGCGCTCAACTAGCTTTTTAGCAGCCTTAATTGTCGTCGCTAAACCACGTGCCTCTAATTTTCCATAAATAAACGGCTTGAATAACTCAAGTGCCATCTTTTTAGGTAAACCACACTGATGCAAACGCAATGTAGGACCAACTGTGATAACTGAACGGCCAGAGTAATCAACACGCTTACCAAGTAAGTTTTGACGGAAACGACCTTGCTTGCCTTTTATCATATCGGCAAGTGATTTAAGTGGGCGCTTGTTAGAACCGGTAATTGCGCGACCACGACGGCCGTTATCTAGCAATGCATCAACCGCTTCTTGCAACATACGTTTTTCGTTGCGCACGATGATATCAGGTGCTGCAAGATCCAAAAGACGCTTTAAACGGTTGTTTCTGTTGATAACCCGACGATATAAATCGTTCAAGTCTGACGTCGCAAAACGACCGCCATCTAGCGGTACTAGTGGGCGTAGTTCTGGCGGTAAGACGGGCAATACAGTCAAAATCATCCACTCTGGCTTGTTGCCAGACTGTTGGAATGATTCTAATAATTTCAAACGCTTGGTAATTTTCTTGCGCTTAGTCTCCGAATTTATCGTCGGCAACTCTTCACGCATGGCGGCGACATCAGCCTCTACATCCAAGGCTTTGAGCAATTCAAAGACAGCTTCAGCGCCCATTTTCGCTTCAAACTCATCACCATGCTCTTCTAAAGAATCTAAATATTCTTCTTCCGTTAAAAGCTGGCTGCGCTCTAATGTTGTTAGACCTGTTTCGGTAACAACATATGATTCAAAATAAAGTACGCGTTCGATATCACGAAGCGTCATATCAAGCATTAAGCCAATTCTTGACGGTAATGATTTAAGGAACCATATATGCGCAACGGGGCTAGCAAGTTCAATGTGACCCATGCGCTCACGACGCACTTTAGTCAATGTAACCTCTACACCACATTTTTCACAAATAACACCACGATGCTTCAAACGCTTATACTTACCACATAAACATTCGTAGTCTTTAACTGGGCCGAAGATACGCGCACAGAACAGACCATCACGCTCAGGTTTGAACGTACGATAGTTAATCGTTTCAGGCTTTTTAACTTCACCAAATGACCATGAACGAATCATGTCAGGTGATGCAAGACCGATTTTGATATTATCAAATTCTTCGGTCTTGTTTTGTTGTTTAATAAACTTTAATAAGTCTTTCACATTTCTCTCCCAACGGAGTCTTTGTAACAGCCTCGGACTTTATAAAAATCCGAGGCCAACCTGTTGCTTAGTTACAGTGCTTACTGCTCTTCAAGCTCGATGTTGATGCCTAGCGAACGAATTTCCTTCAACAATACGTTGAATGACTCAGGCATGCCTGGCTCCATTCTGTGGTCGCCGTCGACGATATTTTTATACATCTTCGTACGACCATTAACATCATCTGACTTAACAGTTAGCATTTCTTGCAAGGTATAAGCTGCACCGTATGCTTCTAGTGCCCACACTTCCATCTCTCCGAAGCGTTGGCCACCAAATTGTGCTTTACCACCAAGCGGTTGTTGCGTAACAAGACTGTAAGAACCAGTTGAACGCGCGTGCATTTTGTCATCAACCAAATGGTTCAGTTTTAACATATACATGTAACCAACGGTCACTGGGCGTTCGAAAGCTCTACCCGTGCGGCCGTCAAATAATGTAATTTGACCGCTTTCAGGAATATCAGCAAGCTTAAGCATTTCTTTGATTTCTGACTCACGCGCACCATCAAATACCGGAGTAGCGACAGGCACACCTTTGCGCAGATTTTCAGCTAGACGCTTAATTTCATCATCAGTGAACTCATCGAGGTTTACTTCTTGGTGAGACTCACCTAGCGAGTAAACTTCTTTCAAGAAACCACGTAATTTCGCAACTTCTTGCTGCTCTTTGATCATGCGGTCAATCTTAACGCCCAAACCATGAGCAGCCATGCCTAGGTGAGTTTCAAGAATCTGACCAATGTTCATTCGTGACGGTACACCCAATGGGTTCAACACGATGTCTACAGGTGTTCCTGTTTCGTCGTATGGCATATCTTCTACTGGTTGAATAGCAGAGATAACACCTTTGTTACCGTGACGTCCGGCCATTTTGTCACCTGGCTGAATATGACGTTTAACGGCTAAGTAAACCTTAACAATTTTGAGCACACCCGGTGCTAAGTCATCGCCTTGCGTGATTTTACGACGCTTATTTTCGAATTTTTTGTCAAAGTCATTTCTGACTTCTTCGTGCTGTTGGGCGCTTTGGTCAAGCTCAGTTTGTGCATCTTCATCTTTCAATGTGATGTCAAACCACTTTTCACGTGGCATTGAATCAAGCTTGGCTTGGTCAACACCCGATTTAAGCAACAAAGTATGTGCGCGAGCAAAAATACCATCAGCTAAAATACTGAATTCGTCTGTTAAGTCTTTTTTGACCTGACGCAACTGCATGCTTTCAATTTCAAGCGCTCGCTTGTCCTTTTCAACACCATCTCGCGTAAACACCTGAACATCGATAACGGTTCCGCGTACACTGTTGGGTACACGTAATGACGTATCTTTAACATCAGATGCTTTTTCGCCAAATATAGCTCTCAGTAGTTTCTCTTCTGGCGTCAGTTGAGTCTCACCCTTTGGTGTAACTTTTCCGACTAGAATATCGCCGCCTTTGACCTCAGCTCCAATGTAAACAACACCAGATTCATCAAGTTTACCAAGAGCAGATTCACCTACGTTTGGAATATCAGCACTGATTTCTTCTGGACCTAGCTTTGTATCACGAGCAATACAGCTAAGTTCTTGGATGTGTATCGTCGTAAACCGATCTTCTTGCGCAACACGCTCAGAAATAAGGATTGAATCCTCAAAGTTGTAACCATTCCAAGGCATAAACGCTATGCGCATGTTTTGACCAAGTGCTAGTTCACCCATGTCTGTTGACGGGCCGTCGGCCAGCACGTCACCAGCCACTACAGGCTCACCAACGTTGCACGTTGGCTTTTGGTTAATACATGTGTTTTGGTTAGAGCGTGTGTACTTAGTTAGGTTGTAAATATCGATACCAGCTTCACCCGCTGTCATCTCAGATTCATTCACCTTGATTACGATACGACTAGCATCTACGTATTCACACGTACCACCGCGCTTGGCAACCACCGTTACACCAGAATCAACCGCAACGGTTTTTTCCATTCCCGTTCCAACCAAAGGCTTGTCAGCTTTTAGTGTCGGTACGGCTTGACGTTGCATGTTTGAACCCATTAAGGCTCGGTTAGCATCATCATGTTCTAAGAACGGGATAATACTGGCAGCAACTGAAACGATTTGCTGTGGCGAGACATCCATATAAGTGATGTCTTGCTTTTGCATTAAAGTGGTCTCGCCACGGTGACGACAAGGTATCAAGTCTTCAACCAGCGCATTTTTGTCATCTAGCAATACGTTTGCTTGTGCAATAGCGTATTGGCCCTCTTCAATCGCAGACAGATAATCAATTTCGTCAGAAACAACGCCGTTAACGATGCGACGGTAAGGTGTTTCTAAGAAACCAAAATCATTGGTTCTAGCAAAACTAGCCAGTGAGTTAATTAGACCAATGTTTGGCCCCTCTGGCGTTTCGATTGGACAAACACGACCATAATGCGTTGGATGTACGTCACGTACTTCAAACCCTGCTCGTTCACGAGTCAAACCGCCCGGACCTAACGCAGAAATACGACGTTTGTGCGTAACTTCAGACAAAGGATTGTTTTGATCCATAAACTGAGAAAGTTGGCTTGAGCCAAAGAACTCTTTAACCGCAGCCGAAATAGGCTTCGCATTTATTAGATCTTGCGGCATTATTGCATCTAGGTCGCCCAGGCTTAAACGCTCTTTTACTGCGCGCTCAACGCGGACCAAACCAACGCGGAATTGGTTTTCTGCCATTTCGCCAACAGAACGAATACGGCGGTTACCTAGATGATCAATGTCATCGACTTCATCTTTACCATCACGGATAGTAATAAGTTGCTTCATTACGGCAACGATATCATCTTTAGCTAATGTACCGATGCCCGTCAGTCCTTCACGACCCAAGCGACGGTTAAACTTCATGCGACCTACCGCAGACAAATCGTAACGGTCATCAGAGAAGAATAAATTATCGAATAAAGTTTCAGCAGCATCTTTTGTTGGTGGTTCACCAGGACGCATCATGCGATAGATTTCTACCAAAGCTTCCAACTTATTGGTGCTTGGATCGATTTTTATCGTATCAGAGATATAAGAACCGTGATCTAATTCATTGATATACAAAGTTTCGAATTCTGTAATATCTTGTTCACGAAGCGCCGCTAGGTTTTCTAGCGTGACCTCATCGTTTGCATTAATTAGAATTTCGCCAGTTTCTTCACTGAAATGAGTTTTAGCGTAAATTTTGCCGACCAAATACTCAGCGGGTATTTCGAGCTCTATAACGCCTGCTTTTTCTAAAGCGCGTGTATGGCGTGCAGAGATTCTGCGGCCTGTCTCGACAATAACTTCGCCTTTGTTGTCTCTAATATCGAACTGCGCAGTTTCCCCACGTAGACGATCAGGAACAACATCCATCATTAATTTGTCGCCATCGATACGCACATTGTTTTTTTCAAAAAACAAATCCAATATTTCTTCAGTGCCCATCTCAAGCGCGCGAAGAATGATAGTGGCAGGTAACTTTCTGCGACGGTCGATGCGCACAAATAGGTTATCTTTCGGATCGAACTCGAAATCTAACCATGACCCACGATATGGAATCACGCGTGCGTTATACAAAACTTTACCAGACGAGTGAGTTTTGCCTTTGTCATGATCGAAGAAAACACCTGGCGATCGGTGCAACTGAGATACGATTACACGCTCAGTTCCATTAATCACAAAAGTACCGTTCTCAGTCATCAGTGGGATTTCACCCATGTATACTTCTTGTTCTTTGATGTCTTTGACTGTACCTGGCGCTGCTTCTTTATCAAACAAGACAAGTCTAAGCTTGACTCTTAAAGGAGCTGAATAAGTTACACCTCTAATCTGACATTCTTTAACGTCAAATACGGGCTCGCCTAAGCGATAAGCTACATATTGTAATTCAGAATTACCTGAGTAGCTCTTTATTGGAAACACAGAGCGGAATGCCGCTTCTAAGCCATATTGACCATCAGGATCTTGGTCAATGAACTTTTTAAATGAGTCCAGTTGAATTGAAAGGAGGTATGGAATTTCCAATACCTGCGGGCGCTTGCCAAAATCCTTACGGATACGTTTCTTTTCACTATAAGAGTAAACCATGGGTTCCTCAGCCGACTGATTTTAGACCCAACCTGCGATGCGACTACAATTGCAAAGCAAACTTCCAGTACCCTTTTATGGGGATTTTCGTAGATTAATTTTGTTCCAAAGACTTATCGCTTTGTAATAAAAATCATAACCTTACCTACTATATACCCGCGCTTTCGATAAATGCAAACAAAGGGTGAAATATTGCATATCCTACAGCGCAAAAAGGCAGGTGATTAAAAATCACCTGCCTGAGCCTTTTACGGCCAGTAATTAGCGTTAACTAATTACTTAACTTCAACTTCTGCACCAGCTTCAGTAAGCGTAGTTTTCAAAGTTTCTGCTTCTTCTTTAGAAACACCTTCTTTGATAGCTTTAGGAGCAGATTCAACTACGTCCTTCGCTTCTTTAAGGCCTAGACCAGTAGCTGCACGTACTGCTTTGATTACCGCAACTTTGTTTGCGCCGAAGCTAGTAAGAACAACATCGAACTCAGTCTTTTCTTCAACTGCTTCTGCTGCTGCAGCTGGACCAGCTACTGCAACTGCCGCTGCTGCAGAAACGTTAAATTTCTCTTCTGCTGCTTCGATTAGTTCAACTAATTCCATTACTGGCATTTCAGCAATTGCGTTTAATATATCGTCTTTGGATAGAGCCATTTCTCTAAACTCCTGGGTTTAATGTTAAAAATTATAATGCCAAAAAAGAAAATTATTTTTCTTCTTTGATCGCCGCCAATACGCGCACAAACTTGCCAGGAACTTCGTTGATAGTGCGAACGAATTTCTCGACAGGTGCTTTGAAGGTTGCAAGTAATCTTGCAAGCGCTTCGTCGCGGGTTGGTAATGATGCTACTGCGTCCAATTTATCTGGACCAAGCAGACCGCTACCAATTGACAATGCGGTTACCTGTAACTTTGGGTTGCTCTTAGCGAAGTCTTTGAACAAGCGTGCTACGCCGCCCGGTGCTTCGATAGAAAAACCATAAATTAAAGGACCTGTTAAGGCACTGTCGATGTCTGCAAATTTGCTGTCTGCCAATCCACGCTTTGCTAGAGTATTACGCACCACCTTTAGGTATACGCCTTGCTCACGAGCTTTATTGCGGAGGTCAGTCAGTTCATGAACTTCCATCCCACGGTATTCAGCGACGGCAATGGATAGAGCGCGAGAAGCAACTTCGTTTATTTCAGCTACGATCTCTTTTTTTGCTGCTAAGCCTAGTGCCACTGAGTTCACCTTCTTAATTGCTGATTTTGCTAAACATAAGCCTTGCGTCATCAGTGTTTACAGATTGATACACATGCCTCTTTAGAGGAAAATGTACCGCTCTACGGTGTTCATTTCCCAGAGAGTCTGAGTTGAAACCACCGTCTGCGCAGGTATTATTAAGCTGTGCCATTCACTTTTTTACAAAGCGTGTGATAGTTCTCTTACTTCTATCACTGACTAGCGCCTGCGGTCTTGGACGGGAGTTGTATCACGCTTTTGACGTCACCAACTCCAACCCACAACCTTTTAGAGATAAGTTACTTAAGCTTTTAGATTTAAAGAGCTTTGGTCTAAAACAACCCCAGCGCCCATCGTTGTGCTCAAACTAACTTTGCCAATGTATGTTCCTTTAGCAGAAGAAGGCTTAGCCTTTTTCAACGCTTCTAGCAAAGACTCAAGGTTCTCTTGAATTTGATTTGCTTCAAAAGCAATCTTGCCGATGCTAGCGTGAATAATACCGTTTTTGTCGTTGCGATATCTTACCTGACCTGCTTTAGCGTTTTTAACGGCCGTTGCAACGTCTGGTGTTACTGTACCCGTTTTGGGGTTAGGCATAAGTCCACGTGGACCAAGGATTTGACCCAAAGTACCAACGACTCTCATTGCGTCTGGACTAGCGACGACAACGTCAAAGTTCATCTCGCCTTTTTTGACTAGCTCTGCTAAGTCTTCCATACCCACAATGTCTGCCCCAGCAGCTTTAGCTGCTTCAGCGTTAGCGCCTTGAGTAAACACTGCTACTCGAACGTCTTTGTCCGTTCCGTTTGGCAATACGGTTGCGCCACGATCATTTTGGTCTGATTTACGCGCATCAATGCCCAAATTAATAGCAACGTCCACGCTCTCAGCGAATTTCACTGTCGCAAGCTCTTTAAGCAATGCAACGGCTTCGTTAATTTCGTATTCTTTTGTAGCGTCAACTTTGTCAGCAATGTTGCGCATTCTTTTAGATAATTTAGCCATTCGATTAACCCTCTACTACCAAGCCCATACTACGAGCAGAGCCCGCAATGGTGTTTACCGCAGCGTCTAAACTAGCCGCTGTTAAATCAGGTTCTTTAGTTTTTGCAATCTCTTCTAATTGAGCGCGGGTAACTTTACCCACTTTCTCAGTATTAGGACGCCCAGAACCTTTTTTAAGACCAGCGGCTTTCAGTAATAGATACGCTGCTGGAGGAGTTTTGGTTACGAATGTAAAAGAACGATCTTCGTATACAGTGATTTCCACTGGAACAGGAGAACCTTTCTCTAGGGATTCTGTTTTTGCGTTAAACGCTTTACAGAATTCCATAATATTAACACCTTTTTGACCTAGTGCTGGGCCAACTGGTGGACTTGGGTTAGCAGCGCCAGCTGCAACCTGTAGCTTAATTAAGCCAGAAACTTTCTTCGCCATGTTATTGCTCTCTCGTTGTGGGTATAACGCCTTGAAGATACAGAGAATATCTTCTCAAACGGCTTCCCAATGCATAAAAAAGGGCGCAAAGTATAGTATTATTATAATGCCTATGCAATATGTAATTTGAATTAAAAGGAAACTTTTGATAAACACATAAATCAGTAAAAGCAGCCCTAAAGCTGCTTTTTGAACAAAACACCATCCAGGTTACCGATGGTAATGCCTGCTGCTGTACACCATTGCTAGCATGAGTTGCAATACTAAGGCAAAATTACTGCATCAATGACATGAATCACACCATTACTTGCTTTTATATCCGTAGCGACTACGTTGGCGTTATCTACCATCACGCCGTCATCGTTGACAGTCACTTTAATATCTTTGCCCTGAACAGAGGTTGCGGAAGTCACTTTTACCACGTCTGCGGCCATCACTTTTCCGGCCACGACATGATAGGTCAAAATTGATATTAACTTGTCTTTATTTTCCGGCTTTAACAAACTTTCGACCGTGCCCGCAGGAAGTTTGGCGAATGCTTCGTTGGTCGGCGCAAATACTGTGAATGGGCCGTCGCTTTTCAGTGTCTCTACCAAACCTGCCGCTTTGACAGCTGCCACTAAGGTCGTAAAGTCTTGGTTAGCTGCCGCAACGTCAACAATATCCATTTTGCTGCCATGATGTGCTGCATACGACTGCCCTGCAAGCGCAAGTGTAAATACAAGTCCGATTGTTTTGATGCCGATATTACGCAATAGTGAAGTTTTCATTGTGGATCCTCGTCTAGTTTTTTGTTGTTTTATCAATTTTGTAATTGATGTTCATGATTGATACAAGGACATGACGCAAACAGATGCTTTATTAAATATTATTAATATTTGAGCGGACATTACTTTAAAAATAGATTTATTATTAACCCCTACCTGATCTCAAATTAAAGGGACTTTAAAACGTAGTTGTCTTTCCCGCCTTGCTTTATTTGATACATCAGTGCGTCAGCACCTTTGATTATATCGTCAATCAATATAATCGGATCCGCTGCGTCAAACAGGGTAAGCGCCCCGATACTTGAACCAACTGATACGGTTAAATAATTATCGATCACGATATCTTGCTTAATTGCATTTAGCAAAGAATTAACGTAACGATCTACTTGCAACAAATCGGACATACTGACGCTGACTAAAAATTCATCACCGCCCCATCGAATACAGACTGAATCATGGGCAGCAGATATTTCACTTAAGCGTTCACTTACTTTTTGCAAAACAACATCACCAACGTCATGACCATACGTGTCATTTATCGGTTTAAATTTGTCTAAATCAATCATTAGGAGGGTAAAGTACAAAACAGGTTTTTTATAATGCTCCGCTAGTTTTTCGGCTAACTTTAAAGAGCCAGCACGGCGGTTGAGTAGACCCGTCAACGAATCATGATCTGCCTCGTAACGCGTTCTGCTCTCTTGTTCTCGCCTGCTGGTAACATCGTAAATCATTACTTCAATCAAATGCTCAGAATTATCCCTCACTTCTCGGCGACTTTCTCTAATAGTGGACAACAAACAGTGAAGGTGGCGCTTGCGTCCAGCGATATAATTTATTAAGTCTATGCCGACTTGTGAATCCGTATCGTCATCATTGATGGAGGTAATGTGGTGGTCTAAATGGTCTGGTGTTTCGAAATAATTGGATAATAATTTTCCGACGGTCTGCTCACCCAAAAGTTGGTTTAATGCTGGATTGGCGATGGTTACTATTCCATTTTTGTCTAACAAACCTATCCCCGCTGTAGACTGTTCAAACAATAGCCTAAACCTTTTTTGTACCTCTTCGGTTGTTTTTCTAAGCTCATATTCACTCATGAACTGAGCTTGCAGAGCTGAAATTAAGGAGTTAATTTTTTTGATTAGCAAGCCTATTTCATCTTTACTTGTATAGCCGATGTCCACTTCATAAAGCTTGTTGGGAGAGCTCACATCGACTTTTAAAAACTCGTCAGCAAGCGTTCTTAGGGGCAGTGTTAACTTAGTTCGAATAAACAAGCCAACGATTATAGACGTAAATAAGCTCAGTCCTAACAACAAAAACGCTGTCTGCAGGCTGCTCGATGACGCCTGAGACTTGATGAACTTATTGTTTGGAAACACTTCTAAATATCCTAAAGGTTCATCAACCATAAAAGGATTAGTTAATAAAATTCGTGAGCTGTGGACCGTGTTTTCTTTGCTTTTACTGCCGATTCGAAGCACGCCATCGAGACTAATTATCAACGCATTTTCGATTAAGTCATTGGATGTAAGGCTAATCACGATTTCACTTGCTAGTTCGCTGTCTTGAAGATAAACAGCAATCCCGCTGGTTCGCTTTGCGCTATCCGCTAACTGTTTTACTAATAATTGACTTTGTTGGGTTGCCATCTCTAGTTTGTAGGTATAACTGACACCCGCAACCAATGCTGATATCAGCATCGATATCAGACCGATCGTTATACTAATTTTTAGAGATAGCTTCATATAAATAAAACCATACTTTAAAACACGGTTGAGACACTTATACTAGCCACATTGATGACAGTTTTGTATTCGATAGGGCCGTCACCATTCGCGATACTATACAGGCAACTCCCGTTTGGGCTAGGTCTATCGTGATCAAATTGCGCTTTGAATACCCAATCAAAGGAAATATCCCAGCGTAATCCCATGCTGATAGAAGTTTGATCAAATGAGGCTGATAATACGGCTTGATTTGACGAATCAACTAGGCCCTGTAATTGTTGAAACAAGAAACTAGGCAGCGCTGCTTGTGCAGCCGCAAAATCAATAATCTCAGGTTTTTGCTTACGATCTACTTCTCCGATCATGGCAAAGACGGTGATTTGTTCAAACGTTTTGGCAACGCTCAAATAACTAAAAGAAGCACTTTGCGCTAATACCCAATCGGACGTGGAATCACCATATTCGGCGGTAAATTCGATATCGTCCCACGTGTATTGAGCGCCGATGGATAGATAATCGATTTTTTTGCCGTCAGGCACTATATTGTTCTGCAGTTCCACCGCAAATGGGACGAAGACTGGCGGTACTGCCAACTCAATTGATTTAATCATCTCTGTTTCCTTCAAAAACTGCGTTTTCAATCGTTGCACTCAGGTAGGAAGCTTGCACTCGCCAGTCTATCGCTTGTAACTCAACTGTAACGCCAGCGAAGTTAGAATAATCAAGCGTAAATTCTGTGTCCCTGCCATTGTAGAACTTATTTTCGCCGCATGACAAACTTACCTTTACAGCACCGAGTTCGACATCCTGTAGATAGTTTAGTTGCGTACCATTGATGTTACCGACAGCACCAACCGTCAAATACATATCGATCGATGCTCTTACCCAATCCGAGGAATGCCCTATGTATCTAGAATCTGTAAACAGATAACTGTTTGCACTAAAGCGGCCTATGCGCCCTGACCAATTTCGATTGAATTGATAACGTAAAAACGCCAACTCAACAAAGTTACTAATATGATCATCATACCTATCTTGAATAATAACTTGTGTCACCGCGTCTAGCTTATCAGAGAAACGAGCGCTCAACTGCATGTCCAAAAGTAAATCGGGCGCTAGAGAAGTGCCAAATCGCCCCCTATTCAATATTGAAGTGCGATAGCCTAATTGGTCGTTACTAGCGTGAGTCATAGCAATTTTTGCAACCTATCTAGGCTGATATCAGGATCAGCAACTGCCGTATTGAAACTTGAGATACACACTAAGAGTGAGATAATTTTGTATAAATTAAAGTTTGTAAACAATTTTCATCTCCTTAGTCACATCACCGGCGTGCAAATATGCAAGGCTTTTAGCACCTACTCTGTTAATCACATCTGATTTTGACGTGGCTTTTAAGGGGGGCGTGGCACGTCCTGAAAAGAGCAGTCTAGACCAATAAGCATTAATGTTGCGCTCACTTTTTCCGACTAAACGCTGGTAAAAGACACTTTTCTCTATGCTGCTGGCTGGAAAATCAATGGGCTGGGCTGGATTGCCATCGGGAAACGTTTTAAAACGCCCCATGTAAATATCGATGACGTCTTTCTTTTCTAGGTGGGAAATTTTGTTACTCTGATGGACCACGAGAACCATGGGCAAAGGATATTCTTGGGATTGAACACCCAATGAACTAAACAACAACAGAACAAAAATACACCATATTCTGGAATGGATATGCTCATACTTCACTGACATACTAGATTTGATAAGCCAAAACTCCATCGAGGACCAAAGATACGTATAACATGTTATATCGGCTTTGGTCTCAACATCTTAACTACTTGCAGTTATTATGATAGCACATTGGCGATGTCAGCCTGATATTAATATCGAATGCTTATGGATAGAAAGGTATACAAAATTAGATAAATAACAGCGCTACCCCCCTAAAAATTAAACAAAAAAACCGATGACAAGCATCGATTTTTAATAATAAAAACAAAGAGTTAGCCTTTTTCTACTTGCCCAAACTCTAATTCGACTGGAGTAGAGCGACCGAAAATAAGCACAGACACTTTTAAGCGACTTTTTTCGTAATCTACTTCTTCGACAACACCATTGAAATCAGCAAATGGACCGTCAGTAACTCTTACCACCTCACCTGGCTCAAACAATGTTTTGGGCTTGGGCTTATCCACGGATTCTTGTAAACGATTGAGGATAGCGTCGGCTTCCTTATTCGTGATAGGCATTGGGCGATCTGATGTGCCGCCAATAAAACCTAATACTCTTGGAATACTTTTAACTAAGTGCCATGAATCTTCATTCATTTCCATTTCTACTAACACATAACCAGGAAAAAACTTTCTCTCAGACTTGCGTTTTTGACCCGCGCGCATCTCGACCACTTCTTCAGTCGGAACCAAAATCTCGCCAAAATATTCTTCCATTCCATGCATTTTTATATATTCGAGCAAGGTTTTTTGTACCCGTCCCTCATACTGAGAAAACGCTTGTACAACATACCATCTTTTATCAGCCATGTTTTAAACTCCGATACCGGTTACGAGGCCTACAGCCCAAACTATAATCATGTCAATGAAGTATAGCATTACACCGACGACAGCGGTTGCTGCCAAAATAATAAGCGTCATACGGACCACCTCTTGACGTGTTGGCCATACAACTTTGCGAACTTCTGTACGCGAGTCTTTTGCAAACGCCAAAAATGTTTGACCCTTAAACGTGGTGGCTGCAATTCCTAGCGCTAAGACAACCACAACGACCGCAACCACTGCTCTATGTAAAACAGACACTTCTTCAAATGCACTATAACCGTATACTAAACCGCCCAACAAAATGAAGGTTACAACCCATTTTATCTTGTCTAGAGGGCTCGACGCGTTTTCTGCTTTGTCACTCATTAGTGTTAACCTTACATATGCTCGCTTTAATAAAGCAAACTAAAAAATAAATCATGTACTTTGTCCACCATTTTGCATTTGTTGGCCATGCTTGTATTGACCATAACAATCAGCAAAAAGTGGCAGGGGTGGAGGGACTCGAACCCCCAACCATCGGTTTTGGAGACCGCTGTTCTACCAATTCGAACTACACCCCTGTCGTGTACGCTTTGTAATGCGCCCGTTAAAACTAATTTCAAGTTGAAACACACACATATCCCTTGTGAAGTTGTGATTTCTAAGTGGAATTCAAAAGCGACATAAGGGAGGGAGCAGTATTATACTCAAGGCAACAGATGTTACAAGAATTATCTATTGCCCATACCACTGTATACGCTAAGTTTTCAACATGCTTGTAGCGCAATTAGTGTCGAGCAGACTATCTAGTTTAAATATGTGACTGAACGCTAGTCAACACCGATAAAACCGCCCGTTTGGTGCGCCCACAATTTTGCATAAATCCCATTTTGCGCAAGCAACTCTTTGTGGCTACCCTGCTCTATAATTTTTCCCTTATCTAAGACCAACAAACGATCCATTTGCGCAATGGTTGAAAGCCGGTGAGCAATTGCAAGTACCGTTTTGTGCTGCATTACTTTGTTCAAACAATCTTGGATTGCGGCTTCTACTTCTGAATCTAGGGCTGATGTTGCTTCATCTAAGACCAAAATCGGCGCATCCTTTAGCATCACACGAGCAATGGCGATACGCTGTCGCTGGCCTCCGCTCAGTTTAACCCCTCGTTCGCCAACGTGGGCATCATATCCGGTACGTCCTTTTGCGTCTGACAAAGTTAAGATAAACTCATGTGCTTCGGCTTGTTTGGCTGCACTGATCACTTCTTCATCACTGGCGTCTTTGCGTCCATATACAATGTTGTCACGCACGGAACGATGCATCAAAGAAGTATCTTGAGTCACCATACTGATATGCCCTCGCAAACTTTCTTGAGTAATATCAGTCAAAGACTGTCCATCAATCTTAATTTTTCCGCTTTGAATATCATAAAATCGTAGTAACAAATTAACTAAGGTCGACTTACCTGCACCTGACCGTCCTACCAAGCCAACCTTTTCGCCGGGTTTGATACTAATTTGAAGGTCTTTAAAAACCTCAATTAATTGATTTTTTGCGCCATTATAAGCAAAATTAACGGCGTCGAACTCAACAGCCCCACCTTTAATCATCAATGGTTTTGCACCCTGTGCATCTTTGACACTTGCGGGCATTGAAAGTGTATTGATGCCGTCTTGGACAGTACCAATATTTTCAAACAACGATGATACTTCCCACATAATCCACTGCGACATACCATTCAAGCGCAAACTCAAACTAACTGCTATTGCTATATCTCCAGGCGACACGACTCCATTAATCCATAAATAAATTGCCAGCGCAGACATGCAAAATACCAGTAAAGAATTACAAGCCCATACTAGCGCCTGCAGAACGGTAACAAATCGCATTTGCGGATACACCGTATGCAAAAACTTGTGCATACTTTCGTGTGCGTAGTCTTCTTCCTGCTTATGATGAGAAAACAGTTTGACGGTCATAATATTCGTGTAACTATCGACGATGCGCCCTGTCATGATCGATCGAGCGTCAGCTTGCTCTTGCGACACTCGCTTTAGTTTTGGCAACATCACGTACAATATGGCCGCGTACACAACTAGCCAAACCAACAATGGCATTGCCAAGCGCCAGTCCGTTGAAAAAACCAACACAATAATGCTGATGAAATAGACGCAAATATAAACCGCTAAGTTCATGATCTTCATCACTGTCTCTCGCACTGAAAGCGCGGTTTGCATTACTTTTGTTGCCACTCGGCCGGCAAATTCGTCTTGGTAAAAGGAGAGACTTTGACCCAATAAATATCGGTGAGCCTGCCAACGAATGCGCATCGGAAAATTACCCAATAAAGACTGATGAGTCAGTAACGACTGCAAAATGACCAAGCCTGGTAAAAATAGCATGACGACCAAGCCCATCCAGATCAGACTATTCATCTCTTGCTCGATAAAAGTGTTTTTGTCTCGGCTAGAAAACCAATCAACAAGCTGTCCCATATAACCGAACAATGAAACTTCTAAAATTGCCACTAGGGCGCTAGTGACAGACACCAATATCAATACTGGCCACATACCCGTTGAGTAATACCGACAAAAAGCAACGAAGTTCTTGGGCGGTTGAGTGGGTACAGCGTCAGGAAACGGATTTGTTAGGCGCTCGAAGAATGAAAACATTTAGACTCTTAAAATATGCAAAATAAAATGAGAAGCCGCTGTCGTATCGCGGCACAATAATAAACAGGGCAAATAAACCCTAGCTATGGTGATAGTCTAACATCTTACCCATGCTAATCACCAACATACGCTGGCTGCCAATGCTCAAACTAGCTAAACTTCGTAAAGATCTGTAGCAACCAATAACCGCAAATTAATAGTTGTACCAAGAAAAGTATGAAACGGGCTTGGATTGCTAACGAAGAGGTAGACATCAAATGGATTGTTGATTGGCCCAAGCGCGCTGCTAAAACGTAGGCTGCAAGAGGGTCAGTTACGGTGGCAGAATCTGTCGCTAACGCTAGTAACATTGTGCCGCCGATAAATACAAAGCTCTCCGAGCAGTTTGCTTGTGCCCTCGTAATGCGCTCCCCTAATGCGTCTACGTCGCTGCCATCTGCTTTAAACTTTAGTGACGGCGCTTTGCCGCTTTTTGCTAAATAGGTTCTATACCCAGCGAGTAACGATAATAAAATAATCGTCCACGCGATATAAGCTGATAAAGCAATAATGGTGTGATTCATGTCAGTTCCTATTTTTTGTGTTTATAAAAAGCGTCATAATTTACAAGTTATTACATTTTATAGATTGAGCATACCTGTTTGATACGTCAGTCTATGGCGTGAATAGAGCCATTTAACGTTATCCAACAAGAGATTTTATAATGAAAGCCATTAAATTTACGCTAATCAGCATGAGCGTAGCACTGGCGTTAGGCGCATTGAGCGCATGCAGCCCTTCTTCACAAAATACTGCAAACACAATGTCAGCGGCGTCACAGCAACAGGATGTATCACTGCAGTCTGGCATATTACTCAACAATATGAACACCGAAATTGCACCTGGAGACAATTTTTTTGAATATGTAAATGGCACGTGGTTAGATACCATTGAAATCCCCTCTGACAAGGCCTCATACGGCAGTTTTGCAATACTAGCAGATGAAGCGCAAGAACACGTTATGGCCATCATCAAGTCCGCTTCTGAAGGTGACTTTGCAGCCGGTACAGACGAGCAAAAAGTGGGTGACATGTACCGTTCGTATATGGACATAGAAACACGCAACCAAATCGGCGTTGCTCCGCTAAAGGCTGAATTTGCTAAAATAGATGCGATTTCTACGAGAACCCAGCTGAGCGAGTATTTTGCTTACGCAGTGAAATACGGATACAGCACCCCTGTCAGCTTTTTTCAGTATGCCGATTTTAAGTCGCCTAATGATTACGCGTTGTACGCATGGCAGTCAGGACTTGGGTTGCCAGATCGCGAGTACTACTTTAAAGAAGATCAGAAGGGCTTAGAAATATTAGCTAAATATAAAGCTCATATGGAAAAAGTATTGACCCTTGCGGGCATAGAGAACGCCGCTAAAGCGTCCGAAATCTTGCTTGATTTAGAGACAAAAATCGCCGCGCAACATATGAAAAAAGAACAGACGCGAGACTGGGCCGGCAACTATGCAAAATTGAGCATGGATGAGATGAAAGCGATGATGCCGAATTTCGATTGGGACGCATTCATTAAAACGTCTGCGTATAATATGCCAGACAGCATGATCATCATGCAAAAAGACTTTTTAAGTAATATTGACGCAGTTATCGCGCAGACACCCTTGCAGGACTGGAAAACGTTTTTAAAATGGGGAGTTGTCAATAATTCTGCTGGCGCTTTGAATGAAGCGTTAGACCAAGCCAATTTTGAGTTTTACAGTAAGACCCTTTACGGCGTCGAAGAACAACGACCTATGTGGCGCAGAGCAACTGGCTTGCTCAATAGTACATTGGGAGAGGTGATCGGCAAAGTATACGTAAAGCAACACTTTCCGCCTGACGCTAAAGAGCGCATGAAAGTCATGGTCGACAATCTGATGGCGGCATATGAAGTTAGTATTAAAGACTTGGACTGGATGACTGAAGAAACCCGCATTCAGGCCCTAGACAAGCTGTCAAAATTTACTGTAAAAATTGGTTATCCAGATAAGTGGAAAGATTATTCGGCCTTATCTGTGGACAAAGGCGATTTATTCGGAAATATGCGCTCCGCGGCAGAAGTAAGCTATGCAGAGGAACTCGCTAAACAGGGCAAACCTGTGGATAAAGAAGAGTGGGGGATGACGCCTCAGACGGTGAATGCTTATTACAATCCGACCGCGAATGAAATTGTATTTCCAGCGGCTATATTGCAGCCACCCTTTTTTGATCTGAATGCCGAAGATGCGATCAATTATGGCGGTATTGGGGCAGTAATTGGGCACGAAATCGGTCATGGGTTTGACGATTCTGGCAGCACCTTTGATGGTGACGGTGCGCTGCGCAATTGGTGGACGGATACTGACAAGCAGGAGTTCAAGGCGCTAACGTCTAAATTAGTGGAGCAATACAATGGCTTTGAGCCATTGGATGGCGTTTTTGTCAACGGTGAGTTTACGTTAGGCGAAAACATTGGTGACCTTGGTGGGATTAGCATTGCATTAAAGGCATACAAGATGTCTTTAGAAGGTAATCCATCTCCTGTGCTAGACGGGTTTACTGGAGAACAACGAGTATTTATTGGATTTGGTCAAGTATGGGCTAGCAAGTATCGCGAAGAAGCGTTACGCAGCCAAATAGACACAGACCCCCACTCACCCGCCCAATTTAGAGCCAATGGTTCCGTCCGAAATGTGCCTGAGTTTTACTCAGCATTTGACGTCACACCAGACAATGTGCTTTACCTTGCACCAGAAAATAGAGTTAAAATTTGGTAATAGAAAACTAACGCAGGGTCACGACCAATAACAATGTTTGATTGTTGGTTTTGGCCCGTTTTTTACAAGTTCTACTTTTAATCCCTTTTTCCCTTAAGTAATCAGCCAATTTTGACGATAACTATTAGATGAGAGCTAAACGATAGAGAAAACAGAGAGCCTTTATGTCCAACTTAATGTCTTCAATTGATCAGCGAACTAAGCTCGTCGGTGAAAACAGATTAGAATTACTGATGTTTAAACTCGGGTCTCGTCACACGTTTGCACTTAACGTATTTAAAGTTAGAGAAGTCATTACGGTTCCCAAAATGAACCAAATGCCGGGCTCGCATTATCATATCAGCGGCGTAACCAATTATCGCGGGGACTCGATCCCGTTAATTGATCTGCGATCAGCGATTCAAATGAATCGCCATGACGATGGTTACGAACCTACCAACGTCATAATTACGGAATATAACCGTAGCGTGCAAGGTTTTATGATTGGCCAAATCATGAACATCATCAACACTTCTTGGAGCGATATTCAAGCGCCACCTAATACCGCTGGCAAGAACAACTATTTGACTGCGATTACCAACGTTATCTTCGAAGGTAATCCAGAACTTGTTGAAATAATTGACGTAGAAAAAGTCCTCGCCGAAATCGTTCACTATGACACTGGCATCAGTGAAGAAATTCTTGATGACACGATCAAAGATCATTTGGTCGGTCAAAAAGTGTTGGTCGTAGATGATTCCGCAACTGCACGTTGGCAAGTAAGAGAAACGCTAACCCAACTTGGCATTGAGATCATTGAAGAGAAAAATGGCCTAAGAGCACTCAATCTTTTAAAAAGTTGGGCAGACGAAGGCAAAAAAGTCACCGACGAAATATTGATGATGTTCACTGATGCAGAAATGCCTCACATGGACGGCTATAGATTGACGGCTGAAGTACGTGAAGATCAGCGCATGAGTGATCTATATATCGCGTTAAACACATCACTGAGCGGAAGCTTTAACGAAGCAATGGTCGAAAAAGTCGGATGCAATCGTTTTATATCAAAATTCCAACCCGATCTGCTCGTCGAAGTCGTTCAGCAACGAATGCGCGAAGCATTAGAAGCCGAACAAAAGAAATAGCTTACGACGGCTGAGATAACCCTAAAGTCTTCTCGCCTTAAAGCGCTTACCTTTGATTTTGCTGTCTCTAAACAGGCTTAAAGCGCGCTTGACACTGCGCTGTTTTATAGCCAAGTAAGACTTTCTAGCGGCGATACTTATCTTACCAATATCGTCGCCAGGAATTTCTGCATCTTTGGTTAATGCGCCCAACAAGTCTCCGGGACGTAATTTGTCGCGCTTACCGCCATCGACCGCCACACAGCAATACATCGGTTCGACAATCCGATTTGCATGAAAACGAACAGATTGAATGTTGTGTTTTTTGATCACGGCGTCTGTTTTTGCTGCTATTTCATCTAATTTCTGTTCTTCTCGCTCATCTATTAAGGTGACCGCTAATCCCGTCTCTCCCGCTCTGCCGGTTCGACCGATACGATGAGTATGTGTATCAATATCTTCGCTGACACGGTGATTGACAACAACATCAACACGTTCGATATCTAAACCTCGTGCAGCAACGTCAGTGGCCACTAACACTGTGAGCGTCTTACCCGCAAAGCGCGCTAACACTTGACTGCGCTCTGCTTGCTCGAGGTCCCCATGCAATCCATCAGCGGCAAACCCTAGTCGTTGCAAATCGTCAATCAGTGCTTTGGTCTCTACTTTAGTGCGGCAAAACACAATGCTAGAAGCCGCTTGATAGTGCGTCAATATCGCCGCTACGGCTTGACTGCGATGCTCGTTAGTCACTCTGTATGCACACTGCTCAATACTATTAGCAATATCAGCATCAGCTACTTTTACAATAACCGCATCGCGCTGATACTTATTGGTTATTTGTTGAATTTGCTCTGGATATGTTG
>Ga0115565_10000989_pt1 | contig 24230 bp, 11 predicted proteins | sample COGITO_mtgs_1105_FD_87199 | JGI IMG/M metagenome (GOLD analysis project Ga0115565, IMG submission 87199) | Pelagic marine microbial communities from North Sea - COGITO_mtgs_110530 | ecosystem: Environmental > Aquatic > Marine > Epipelagic | place: Germany:Helgoland, sampling site Kabeltonne... | reverse complement strand
CCTGTACCCTTGCTGGGACAGGGACAGACACCTGTGGTGTGCACCCCACACTGCACGACGACAATTGCATGCGTTTTCACACATCACCTGCACACTCCTCATGTGCACTGCGTGCACTTTTAGGCTTCCACACCAGTACATACACAGGCGTGTAGAAAAGCAAGCAGTGTTCAGCACAGGCATGTCTGTGACTACTCGTTCTCCTGCAGCTGCAATGCACCACCACCACCAAGCGTGCACTGCACAAAGGAAACGTGGTCGCTCAGAAGATGCGTGCAGCGCACATTCCGAAAAAGTCTCTCCACGGGAGCACCGCATCACGGCACGTTTGTACGTGGCTGCTGGGGTGCCCATTGGCAGGCGGTGCTTGGACACCCCTGCACCTCCGTGCGGAGTCAGTGTGCCTGGAAAGCTTGGAGCGTTCCGCCGGGGAAAGCGCAAGGGTGCAGCTGCTCCACAGTGCGCCTTGCCTCCAGGGGTGTGCATGGGGGTGCAGCAGCGGAACACTATGGCAGCGTGCAGCAGGGTGCTGTCGTGGGCTCTCAGCACTCAACGGGTGCCCCTGATGTTGGTGGGCCCCCCCGGGTGCGGTAAGCGCACTGCACTGCGAGCCGCGTTGCAGGTGGCCGCAGCCACAACGGGCAGAGCGCACGATGTGCACTTTGCGTCCAGTCTACAGTACGCCACGCAAGTGGCGCTGTGCAGCACAGTGTGGCAGCAGCTGAGGGGGGGAGTCATCCCCACCTTGCGCTGCGGTGAGCATGCCCGTAGAGTGGTGGTGCTGCAGCACGTGGCTCACCTTCCAGTCGCAGAGCCTGAGCACAGCGACGGCACCGGGAACCCCCGCCGGCACGAACCCGGTGTACCTGGCGCCCCCCATTCCATACTGGCCCTGCTCCGCAAGAGCAATGCAGGCGTGGATCGGCCCACTGCTGGGGGCACCCGAAAACCGCCACGCACCCCAGCGGGGCGCCTTGGCGTCGGCAGCCTTGCAGGCCATGCCAGGGCTGCTCGCGCAGCTTCGACGAAAAGCCCCCAACAGGCATCCCGATCATCTGGGAGATTGGATGATACGGGGCAATGGGTGGGCAGTGCCGCAAGCCTCCCGCCGTGCTTGGTGGTGTGCGTGCACGACTTGGACACAGCGGCGTTGCGTGCGTGGTCGGAAGTGTGCCTCACAGTGCGCATGCCAGCTCTACAAGCAGCCTCTATTGAAGCAGCACTGCGCAGCGTGCAGGTGGCTGCGGAGACCGCCCGTGGGCACCCCATGGCAGGTTCAACACCTGCACAGGCTGCGCAAGCAGCTGCCAGTACCAATGGGGACGTGAGGGCTGCAGCTGTGCATCTGGCCTCAACAAGAGACACGCACTTGCACGCGTTCAACGCTGCAGGGCATGATGTGCACATGCTGCAGTCCCCCTTTGCCATCGCTAGGCAAGCCCTGCGGGGAAACATGCGGACGGTGGGGGAAGCTGCTCGGGCTCTCAGGGCGCAGGGGAACGCTGCCGGCGCTCTGCACCATCAAGTGCTGCGCACTTGCATGCAGCACCCTTGCTGGACACCCCCCAGCATCCCTCAGGGGTACAGGGGCGGTGTGATCAGCACTGTGCCACAACAACAACAGTTGATTGCCTTGCAACAGTGCGCACAAGCCTCGGCGTGGGAACAGTTGCATCGCCGCTCCCAGCTGTTTGCCCTTGCCTCCGCAGCAGTGCACTGTGCATCTGCGGCAGCGTTTGGTAGTGCGGATGCGCAAGTGTGCGCTCTTCCCCTGCCCAGTGCCGCGGGCATGCCGGCTTTGCAGGAGGGGGTGCCGCGGGCAGAACTAGGTGCTTGGCTGCCTGCACGCGTGCTTCCAGTAGCTCCTGTCACCCCTGCTGTGCAGGGTGCAAGCATTGTTCCTGCGCAACTGCACAACTGCAGGGATGTGCACTACAGCGGGTACGCTGCGCTGTGCAGGGCAGGCGTACCAGGGGAAACGCAGGCAACCATGCACCTGAACACGCCGCACAGTCTTTGAAATGCATTGTGTACGTTTGTGCCTGCACACTGTGCACACATCAACCGTGAGCGCCTTCTGCTGCAATGGTCAAGGCGGTCATGACACCTTCTGCTGTCTTTGGCACTGTCCACCACGGCGTGTCCCAGTCGCACGGCGCCACGTGCAGGGCCCCCCACTGCCCCTGGCCTTCTGCATGGAGGTGTGGAGGGCAGGCAATGCTGCGCGTGGAGCACCACCATGCAGTGTACCGAGCTGCCTCACAGGTGTCCATGGGCCCGGCAGCTGCCTGCAGTGCACTCCCCCACAAGTCCTTTAACGCTGCACTGCGCCACGACTGCAGTGCTGGCACTGAGCTGCCGCACGTGTCATCGGTGAGGGCAGGGGGCACACTGCCGTCCATGGAGGGCGGCACATGCACCACCACGCGCTCTTCCGTTGCCGGCTGCGTCACGCCTGCTTTTTGCACAACAGTGCAAATGGCAGCGTAGAAGGCGGCAGTGCAGACGGTTCTCCACGCGGGCGTGCTCGCAAGCATGCCTCCATCCAGGGCCGCCGTAATGTGCTCAGCCAGCAGCACCGGCACTCCAACGCACGGGAAGTGCGGCACCACGCACACGACAACGTGTGACTCCCCGACGCGCTGCCGCGTCCACTCCTCTTGCTGTGCTGCAGCGGTGTCCTCGCACGCTGCGCAGGGCTGTGCAGACAAGGGTCCGCACACCTGTCCGTGCATGAAGGACGATGCAGGTCGCGCATGCCAACACAGCAAGGGGTACACGTGAAATATGACGGGCAGAGACGACTCATCGCCATCTGCTGCCCCTACACAATGCTGCATTGCAGCCATGCCGTGGGTGCACAGGGGACACAGTGAAGCCGCTGACCTGCTGCTCAGGTGTGCGCGTGTGTGTTTCTGAGTGTGCGTGTGTGTCCAGTGAGAGCGGGGATGGGCTGCATGCCCTGCATGGACGCAGGAGAGGCTGGTTCGTGTGCATATGTTGTGTTGTTGCATGGGTATGAACAGGCGCGCTGCACCGGCACACGCGGCAATGCAGCCGCTGCCCTTCAGGGGCTGCACTGTCGCATGCATACCTACATGCTGCTGCACGACGCAGAGCTTCGCAATCAGTCGCAGAGCCTGCATACACGTACGCATGTGCCCGTTGAAACGCGGAATGATCCCTGACGCTGTGCGTGCGAAGAACCCACAGTGCGCACTGTACAAGTGAGCGACGTGGTGCCGCCCCCCCCCCTCCCCTCCCCCCCCCCCCCCCACCCCCCTTCCACCCACAAGCACTGCACACCCGCACCAAGCTTGCAGCACCCGCCGGGGCAGTAAACTGTGCCACCCTCACACGACAATGGCGGTAGTGGAGTGCACCTGCTCACACCTTTCAAGGCATGGATCACTTTGTGTTAGACACTGTGGTGCCTCTCTCCACACCCCAGCAGTGCACTGCACTTCTCAAAGACCTGCACGCAGCCAGTACTGGAGCTGGCCAAGCGCCTGCTGACCCTGCGCAGTTGTACAGCAAGGTGCACGCATTGGTGCGCAGCGCACAGGCAGCTGCAGCACACGGCGACCGCAAGCCCCACAGAACAATTCCTGCTGGGCAGGGATTGTTCAGCAGTGTGTGTTTGCGTGGCGCAGCTGCTGCGCATGGTGCACAAGGACCGCATGAAGTGGTGCGCAGAGTGCCCATGCGGGATATGTGGTGTGAGGTGCACTCGCCGGCACTGCCAGCTGTGGTTCAGACTGCGCGGCACAGCCACACCTGCGCCACGGGCGTTGTGGAAGTGCGCGATGTGCCTCGTGAGAGAGTGGACACTGTGCTGAAGGACGTGCTGATGAACCGTGCAGAGTGTGCCTTGGAGGTGCTCCCTGAGCCCCCCGTTGCAACTGCCCCCTCCCTCCAAGGCGGCGCCACCACTGTGCGCGTTGCTCTCCCCTTGCACGGCACGGTTGAAGAGGCGGTGCATGGGGTACCTGACGACATCCTGCGCGTGTGGTGCACAAGCGAGGACGCAGCTGTAACGCCTTGGCAGCGCATTGCAGCAGCCGTCCGCCTGACACAAACAGAAATGGACAAGGCAGCGCAAGAACAACGGGAGGTGGAAAGAGCATTTGCGCAGCAGCATCCATATGATGGCACCCAACTCCCCCGTGAAGTGCGCGCAGAGCAGAACGCCTTGCTGAAAAACACGGGGTCCACAGCAGTGGCGTGCCCCTGCATTGGTTGCCGTGCCATGTTGGGTGAAAGCCTAAAGGCAGGAATCAAGCCCCGCCCCTCTGCGCGCAGTGTCTGGAAAACCTGCGCTTCTATGCGCGCTTCCGCTGCAGCCATGCTGCCTCTGGAATACGCCTCTGCACTCCAGTTGACCGAACCACAACTCACTAGAAGCCCCGGGGACTCCCATGTGCACCTGGCCTCCCGCATGACGCAGCGCGCGCACACGCAAGTGCTGCGGTACATGGGGCACGCGCAGCGCATGCCCACTGCCAATGGGGGTTCCGCGGAAGGTGTGCGGAAATTTTTGAGACGGCAACGCCCAAGTGACGTCACGAGCACCCTGCTGTGGAACCTGTGGTTGGCAGGCGTGAACAGGGGCCTCGTTGATGTGATGCTGGATAGCGAGACTGTGCCCACGTCTGACGCGCAGGTGTGGGGTGCGCTCACCTGCGCGTACGCCGGTGGAGCAGCTCTCTTTCACGACCACGCCGCAGACGCTGTCATGTACGCCACTGTGCTTGGAAAGCCCAGCACCCCTCCCGGCGTGCCATGCACAGATGACGCGCTGTACAGCGACGGCGGCGTCATGCAGCAGCAAGCTCTAGCTACCACAGCTGTGGGCGTGGCTGCAGACATTAGCCACCTGTGGTCCCTGTTGGAGTGGAAGGCAGTGGCAGGCATGCCAGTGACGAACGGCGTGGTGTTCAAGGGGAATCGCGCCTTGCAGGCTGCACGGAACAGGGCTCTGTTCAGCATGGGTGAGATGGAGGCAGCGGCACAGGCAGGTGAGCGGGAGATGAAGGCAGACGCACATGCAGGTGGGCGGCACGTCGTGCGCTGCACCGTGCGGGCGTGGTTCCACATGTACAGCAACCAGGACTGGTACAACGAAGCTCAAAGGCAGTACCATGAGAGCATCCATGACTGCCCACTTGTGCACTGGTGCATGGCGGCGCAAGAAATGGTGCGGGTTCTGACACTCGCTCAGGGCTTCCCATCCCACTGGCCTGCCCCGGATGCAGAGACTCAGGGCGTCATGCGCCATGTGCTGCACACCCTCCAGAATGCTGCAAGAAACTGCGCAAATGGGCAACAACCAAGGCACAGGGGCGGTGAAGTGCAGCAGGCCCCTTTGATTGCCATGTTGTGCGCTGACGGGTTCACTGTGGAGCAAGACGTGTGGCGCGCCATCACACTGGTGCAGCGCGTCATGGCGTGCACCTTTGCGTGCTCACCGGTGAGTGAGGCGTACGCGTTGGGCCTCAACGCCATACGCCGTGCCTTGCTGCTGACGCTGCAGCAGGACGGTGGGGGGGCACGTGCAGCGTACGATGGCCTGCGCCCAACTGTGTTCCCCGCAGGGACACTCGTCCCTGTGCAGAACAGTGAGCCACACACAATGGAGGAGCCAACCAATGTGTGGTGCCGCCTGGACTCGTTCTCACACATGCCTGCCCAGAACGTTGACGGGGAACGAACTGATGTACCGCCGAGCACCCGCAGGACAGCAGTGTGTGCACACTACCTGCGCCACCTGCGTCGCGCTGTGATCAGCATGGCTCAATACACCGAGACTGTGGTGCGCACGGCACACGGGGACATGACGAGGGAAAGACAGAGGGCTGCTGACAACGGCAACAGCAGTAGCAGTGGTAGCGGCGTCGATGCAATTGAGGACGTGGCGTTCCAGTGGGCACCATGGATTGGCCTGGGCGGTGACGCCGCCAATGCAGCTGCCTGCGTGTGCGGGGTGCTTGGACCGGCACTGGTGCACACGCACGCCGCAGCAGTGCACACCACTCTTCGGGCAAGGACGCAGGCGGGACGCGGGGCAGTCGAGCCCCCACTGCCAGTACCCGAGGCTGGCACCCGGGAAGCCATGCGAACTGGTGTGTACCCATACGCTCTGTACACGGCTCCTCCACTGACGCCGCCCCTGAACACGTGCGTGGCCAGCGTGAGCAGCACGCCTGCTGGGCACGCAGCGCGGCACGTGCTGCCTCTACCTGGAACCGCTGGCATTCCCATGCGCATGCGGGGATGGCTGCGTCTCCATAAGAAGGTACAGCACAAGACGCTGTCTCAGCACCCTGCGGTGCAGTGGCTCCAGGGACCGCACCAGGTGGGCTTGCAAGCGTGTGTAACCGCGGCTGGGATGCAGGGCGCTTTGGATGTGCAGGCGGCAAGGGACAGCGTGCTGGTTCCGGAAGGGGACGCTGCTGAAAAACGACAGCTGCTTCCTTCCATTGACGCAGTGCATCCCGTGCTGCCGTGGGTGTTTGGGCAACCTCCACTGTTGTTGACGGAAACAACAGTGGGCTCCTTAATTGCCCAAAGGGACAGTGGCGACATGTACACTGACTTGCAGCACACGAGAGTGCCTGTGGCTGCTCCGGACACCGCGGCAGTGTCTGTGTTGTACAATGAGATGGGGGTGCCTGAAGGCGTGCTGGCACGACTGCGCGACAGTGCCTTGCTCTCCAGCGTGACTGCATCGTTGTTCGTCATGCGGAACGCTGCTGGGAGGCCTGAATTGTTTGACATGACAGTGAGGACGTTGCAGGCCTTTGTCAACACCTGCGTAGCTGGGGCAGCAGCAGCGCAGGGCGTCATGCGCTTTGACTTTTGGGGCTCAGTGAACGGCATCAAGATCGCGGCAGCGCTTGCAGACGCCGTGAATGCAATGGACGTCCCCGTTGACACCTTCGCTGAAGTGGGCGCAGATGCCTTTGACAGCGCAGTGACGCAAGCAGTGACGCAGTGTTTGCAGACACAGCAGGAGCTCCGCCCAGTGGTACCCCTCACCTCCACAGACGCTGCACAAGTGGCAGCCATGCAAGTGCTGGCAGACTGCGCCGGATCTGAGGCTTGGCATGGTGCCCTGCACCACGCTTTGCGTGTGCGCGTGGAAGACCCACTCCTGGCGGAAGTGCAGCATCGAGTGGCATCCCTGGACACTGCCAACGCTCTGTACGCGCAGCAGGGGGAAGCACGGCAATTGTTGTGAGGACCTGCCCACGTGACCACTGCGTCACAAACATCAATGCAGCATGGGTGTGGTTGTGTGTGCGCGTGCACCCGCTGGCACTTTGTCACGCACAATGGAGAACATACCGTTGAAGGGCAACTGTGGCTGCAAGTGCAGTGCATGCATGCTGGGCGTCCCGCGCCATACACATGCAGCAGCCTGCTTTCACACCGAGGGTTGTGTAAGGCGCAGCGTCGCCTGCAGCCCGCGAGGGGGGGTGGCTACTGCAGCACTGTACACAGACACCACCTTTTGAACAGTCGTAATGCACACTGCACACTGTGCATACCACACGCACACACACAACGAGGGTTCAGTATGCTCTCAGCGTTGAAGGCTGCCCTGCACCTTCCCCCCCCTTGCCCATCATCCGTGCGAACAGGGATGCCTGGGGGGCGCTGTGCCGTTGCTGTGCCAGCCAGTCAACACTTCCCATTCAAGGAGCCTGTAGAGCACGTGCATGTACACCGGGTGCTGCAAGACTCCACGACGCACAGATCTGTTGCAGGGAGCGCCATGACTGCAAGTGGGGCCGCGGACACCTCCCCGTGCACCCGCAGGTCGCAGAAACGGAGTCGAAGCGGCACACGCGTGTCCCAACGCAAGCCCTCTGCACCAGTGTGCACGTCTGAAGGAAACGCCTGCCCAGTGCAGTCCTCAAAGCCTGCAGCGGATGCAGCTGACGAGCGCGGGCAACAAGCATGCGCCGCGACGTCCCCTTGTCTTTCCGACTCTGCGCAATCCCCTGCAGTGCCCCGCCTGCTCTCCCGTGGGTGTCCAGCAACACAAAAAATGCTGCAGAGCGTTCGTCTGGACCCGCAGTGCCCCGCAGGCACCTCCCAGCACAGCAGCATGCAGACGGCGTACAAGCAGTGGCTCACTTACACGCCGCGCTGCAAACAGGTGCCTTTTGCGACGTACGGCTTTGGAGCAACGCTGCGCCTGGATGCGCTGTGCATCCTCAGGGATCATTTGGCGTGCTCCCACGATGTCGCGCGCCTGCACTGTGTACAGGCACCCACCTGCACTTGCGCGGGGGGTGCTGCCTGCACCAACGCCTCCCTGCAGTCTCCGCAGCTGCCTGCGTGTGAGGGGCAGCTGAAAGCGGAACAACCACGCGCACAGGCGCAGAGCTCCCCCCCCCGACGAAGGTCTCGCAGGCTGCGCGCAGTGCGTGGGCAGGAAGACGCGCCTGCAGCGCCCAGTGCGTCCCTTGCCACAGTGCCGCGGGAGCAGCGCGTCCATGTGCTGCACAGCGCTGCTGCAAGGGCCATGCACAGCGACAGCAAAACGCCGAAGCGCTTCGCAGGGCGCTGCGCAAGTATGAGCGCCCTTGTTGCTGCGGTGCGTGCGTTTTCAGGCAGCACGCTCTCAGCATGCAGCACGGCGGATGCACTGCACACTGACAACGCTGACGCAATGCGCAGCGTGGCAGGGAGGCGCTTTCCAGACTCAGTCAGCTCCTTGACGCTGGAGTGCTGGGGGATGTGTGCAAGTGTGCAGGGAGTGCTGGACTGCGCAGTGGAGGGCCTCAGTGCCTCCCCTCCAGCAGCTGCGCAGCTGTACGACTTTCAGGCTTCCTGGGGTGTGGCGGTGCCCATGGCGTGCTCTGTGGGGTGGCGTGTTTTTCAATGCATGCCTCTGCAGTTCGTGGCGCCTCCCCAATCAGGCACCCCATGGCCGTTCGCGCACTCAACAGCGACTCACGGCCAAGCTCTGCTGCACTTTGAAGTCATGCACATCATGCTGCTGGCGGAAGAAGCGCTGCTGTGCCCCAGCACACACGCGCGGTGCCCCCCATCCATGCAGGTGTGCGTTGCACACGTTGCTGCACAGGCGTGGCTCACAGCGGCAGCGGCGACGCACGGCATGTTGTGGGCTGTGTGCGTCCCTTGCGCCACCGTTCTGCGCACAGTGGTGCGCTTGCACCACGCCGAGAAAGAAGCAGAGGAGCACATCATGACAAGAGTCCACAGCTTGTTGCAGGCTGTGTTGCAGTTCTGCAAGGAAGAGGCAGACGGCTTTCAGGATGCTGCTTCTGTGCAGGCGTGATGCCACACCGTGAGCCAAGTGCCCTGCAATGCATTGGGAGGTTCCTGACTGTCGCAACACACGCACGCAGCCGCCCAACACTGCACCCAATTCCACCCTACGTGTGCAGCTGCAGGTATACCAGAGGGACACACTGAATGCATTGCGACATTGTGTGCGCGCACACACACACAGACACACAACTCATACTGCTGCCTTGAATGCGGGTGTGTGCGCTGCGACTGCTAGCCTACAGCGGGCCGTCGTGACGACGGAAAGCCGTGGACGTGCTGCCGGACGGCACGCTGCTGCTGTCTTGCTGCCTGCGGGGAGCTTTGGGTGCAGCTGCTGGCGACTCATCTTGCACATCCCCACGACTGCGCTTCAATGCGCCTGTCGCCTGCCGCACACCGGCAGCGCGAGGTGCAGTCTCAGTGTGGTAGTCGAACTCCTCCGCCATGGCGTCCTCCAAAGACAGCAGCGTGCGCCTGGATGCCGCTTCACCCGAGGCGCTTTGGCCATGCCGGGGCTTCGGTGCCAGGGGTGAGTCAGGAGTGAACACCGGCGGTTCCACCTCTGGACTGGGCGGCTCTTCGCTGTGCACGCTGCTGGTCACAGGGCTGCCAGGGGCACTGTGAGGGGCACTTTGTCGCGGCGTCGCAGCAGTTTGGGACAGTGTTCCGAAGTTGTCCTGCGGCGGAGCCTGCGGCAGCGCGGCGCGGAGAGCCCTGCTGTTCCCAGCAGGTGCGTGTGCGCCACCTCCGCGCCTCTGAGCATTTGCTGCCATCCCTGCAGTGGCCGCTGCAGTGGCAGCCGCTGTGCGCACTTGCGCCTCAGCTGACCGGTGCGCGGAGTGCACCGCCAACGCCATGGTTTGCGCGGCGTTCGCTGCAGCTTGGCCGGTGGACACAGTGCCGTGTTGCAGGGGTGGAGCGCCGGGAGCAGCCGTCAAACGCCACTGAACGGAGCTGTCTGCGGCACCGCCGTGCAGGGCATCCCCCACTTGCGCTACGACTTGGTTCGGGTGCGACGCCCGCCACTGCTGCAGCACTTCCATGCGGGTGGGCTGGGGAATGTTGGCATCCAGTACCTCCCGCCCAACGTCAGCGTCTGGAGTGTCCTCCACAACGCAGGAGCTTTGGGCAGCTGCAGCGTAAATACCCACCACGCTCATGTACTCCACAGCTGTGCTGTCAGGGGCACTGGACACCACGGGGAGGCCGCCCTCACTGAGGGCACGCGACAGCGTTGCAATGCTGCGGTTGTTGCCTCCTGCGCCTGCAGCGCCGCCCCCGCCAGCAGCGCCGCTGGCTCCACCCCCGCCACGACTCGCAGCTGCAACCCCCTCGCACTCGTCCCACACTGCCTCCAGCCTGGAGCAGCAAGCAGACGTGTACAGCTTGCCGTCGTAGCGCACCCAGGGCAGCTCCATGCCTTGAATGCAGCCGGGGCGTTCGGGGTGCCCCGTCCACACGCCCAGTGCAGACTTGGGTCCCACGGTGCTGGCGCCGTTCTTTTCTGCGCTGCTGCGCACCGGGGGCAGCGCAGTGACAAATGCCACCCACGCCGCCAGCACAGCCCGTGGCACCACGCACATGTTCATGCCGCCGTCTTGCATCATGACGCCAACGGGGTCCATGATGCGCCTGAGGAACGCCGAAGTGCTCTTGAAGTACAGGGGCAAGCACGCCGCAAGCTCCCGGCGCCCCACATCCTGCACTGCTGTGAGGTACGCCCTGTTGGACTTCAGGATCAGTGCAGGCATTTCAGGCCCCTTCAGCCGCTCCTCCAGCTGCGTGTCCCGCCGCTCAGGGGTGCTGTTGAAAGTGAACACCACCATGCGGCGCAGGGTGGCGTCCACAGTGTCCCACGACCGTGGCACTTGATTGCCAGCTATCCACCCTGGGGCCGCCACCCGAACGAACACTGGGTCGGAGCGCATGGCCCTGGAGGACATGCGCTCCCCCGTGATGAGGGCAAACAGGCGCCCCACCGGCAAAGCGCTGTGCCCCCGCAGCTCTGTGCACGCCCACGTGTACTTCTTGTGCACAGCAGCCGTGATGTACTTGGCGTCGCAATCACTCTCAATGATGCCCATGCTGCCATCCCCCAGCATGGCCTCCACAGTGGTGATGATGACTGACTTGCCGGTGCCGGAGGCGCCCAAGTTCAATGGGAGCACAGCCCACCTGTCCAAAAAGTTCACGGGGTGCAGCATGCGCCCCAGGAGGGCGTACATGACCATCGCTGCGTCAGAGGGCATGCCCTGCGTGCGCAAAATGGTGTCCAGGGACGGCGTGGGGATCTTCGTGATGTCTGCTGCTTGGAACCACGTCAGGGGCATCTCGTGGGGGTGGTACGTCACTGCCACCACTTTGGACGGGAGGGGGGCAGACCAGGGATGAAACACGTCCACGGTGCGCTGCGTGCCCTGTCCCCCGCTGTGCAGCTGGTACACCCCGTTTTCAAAGGCAATGTACTTGCGGTCAGGGTGCACCCCCGACAGCACAGGGTCCCGCATGCGCGTCAAGTACTCCACAACATTGCGCATGACTGAGCCGTGACTGGTGGCCCACAGGAACAGCTGTCCCCCTGCCTGCGGCGTGCACAGACTGTACACAAAGTCCTGCACCGAGACGTCAGCGTCGTGCTCCTGCATGGGCGTCCACGTGTGCGTGGCCTGCCCCGCCCTCGTGCGCACCTGCTCGTACACGACGCCGTTGTGCACACGCACGCCCATGGTGGCCATGCGGCTCATGACGTGCAGCAGCACCTTTTGCATTTCGTTGAGCGGCTTAGGGTTGACTTCCTCATTGCGCTCCGCCACAGCCACTGCGCCGTCAGGGTCCCCCAGTTGCACATTGGACAAGCGTGCGTCCCCCGTCATGTCGGCGTTTTGCAGCGTGGTGCACAAGTGCTGTCCCAGACGCAGGTGCTGCGCTGCAATGCGCACACGGTTCTCCACTCCATTGAGGAAGCCAGCCAGCACCTTGCCTTGCTCGCTGTGCTCCACAAGAGCCCCGGCGTTGCGCAGCACCACCCGTGCGCTGGACAGCGCAGACATGGTTTCGTCCACTGCGGCCTCCAAGACAGACGTCTGCAAGCCGCCTGTAAGAGGCAGCCCCAAGCGGTGCCGCAGGGTGTTTTCCAAGCTGCCAGCTGCCACTGGTGCATCCGCTGTCCACACATTCACCAGAGTTTCAATCATTTCCAAAGCATTTTCCACTTGAGGGGACACATGAAGGTCTTCATCTTGTGCGTCGTCAGGTAAGTGCGCCGCAGCAGTGCGAGGCACTGCAACCAAAGAGCTCATGGCGTGAGTTGGTGGTGGTGGTGGCTGTGTGGGTTCAGGTGTCTCCTTGAGCGTGCAGCAGCAGTGTGCACTCTGCGTGTGCCTGTGTTATTTTCAAGGTGTTGCAATAGGATTGTGCACGCAAGTAGTGGGGGTAAGGTTTGCAGGACGTGAACTGGAAGAGTTGGGGGGTGGTGGAAGGGGGGGCCGGGGGGGGAACACCGCGGCGCAGCAAGTCCGCCGCAAGTGGGCCACGGGCACAAGAGTTCCTGTGTGCCCCCCCCCCCTTCCATGCCTCCCCCATCCTCCAACATCCCTGCACTGCATGTCAAAGTCCTATGGTCAACATCTTTGTGCTCACGCGCTACGGCTGTTTCACGCTGCCTTTGTTGTGTGTGCGTGTGTATGCATGCACGCGCTACTGCACAGTGGGGTTGCCGGAAGATTTTTCAGGCGTCATTTCCAAACCAACTGCGGGCGCTGGCGCGTGAGCGTGTGCGGGGCAGGGCAATTTCGGGGCATGGGGAGTGCTCAGGTGACATCCCCATCGCCTTCAACCTAGCGTGTCGGAGAAACTCAATGTACGGCAAGGAGCCAACATTCGAAGTGTAAATGGGGTCTCCTTCTGCAGGGGCGGAAGCTGCGCGCTTAATGCCTCTGGTTCTGCGCTGTGACGGCAGAGCGCCCTGGGCGCGAAGAGCAGATGCTGCTGCTTGCCTTGCAGCTGCTGCGCATGCTGCCCTGTGCATGGGGGAGTCTTGAAATCCATGACGATGAGGTGCTGCGCAGACACTGATGTGCGCCCGCTGCACCGTGTGAACAGTGCACTCCAATTCTCGAGGCCGTTTCTGGCCACGGAGTGCACTCATGGCTGTGGCGTGACACTCCTGGGAGGGGCAGGGAGGTAGGGCAGTACTGGATGGACGCAGACCTTGTGTGTGTACATGCGTAATGTATTGGGACGCTTGTGCGATAACGGGCATTGCGCACGCATGCAAAGGCGCGTTTACTGGCGCCGAGCTGCGAAACGGGCCATGGCTGCGGCTGCAGCGCTGCGTGAAGCTTCGCTGCGTCGTGGAACTGGCATGTTTGTACTTGTACCCTGCTCTGTTCCCTGGCCTTGCTGGGCATCAGGCATGTTGGTGGGAGCGCCTTGGGGCGCCTGCTGGGTCGCCTGCTGTGATCGCTGCGGAGCAGGCATGTTGGTGGGAGCGCCCTGGGGCGCCTGCTGGGATCGCTGCGAAGCAGGCATGTTGGTGGGAGCGCCTTGGGGCGCCTGCTGGGTCGCCTGCTGGGATCGCTGCGGAGCAGGCATGTTGGTGGGAGCGCCCTGGGGCGCCTGCTGGAATGGCTGCTGGGCATCCAAGCGTGCAGGGGAGGTTTCAGCTGCTTGCACAGACTGCTGTGGTGCAGGCATGTTGGTGGCTGTGCCTTGCGAAAGTTGCTGCTGTACAGTCGTCTGGAAACGTCTGGCGGCAGCAGCTGCAGCAGCTTGCTGCGCAGTGAGTTTACCAGCACCGGCTGGCGCGCCCAGTACTCTGGTCATCACTGCCGCGGGAGATGCCCTTGATCGCTTGGCTTCAGTTGAAGTGTTGTCAGTCACGGCAGCAATAGTAGCTGCGGCAGCAGTCTTGGCGCCGTCAGCGCCGCCTTTGCTCTCTTCCGAGCGCGGCCGTTTGACCCCTCCAGTGACAGGTGTTGTTGCAGGCGTGGAGGCGCCAGTAGCCCCTGCATGCATGGAGGCAGCCTCTGCTGCACACGCGGCACTCCACGCCGTCCACTTCTGCACACCAGCACTCAAGGCGGCAGCCACGCCTGTGGTACCTGAGGAAGCAGTGCCGCCTGCATGCTGCAGCGCGTATCGGCGCATGGAACATCCTGCAATGGCGTGCACAGTGCGCAGGGTCTCCAGGAACCTCAGGGGTGAGGGAATGCTTTGGCCGGAGTCGTCTTGCAAGGCAGTCGCGACGCTGCGCAGTGCAGACACTTTCCACAGGCTGCTTTCGGTGTGCTGAGGTGCCTGCAGGGGGATACCTTGCAGAAACGCTGCAGCGGCGGCGGGAGCAGTTGGTGCTGCGGCTGCAGATTGCTGAGCCATTTTTGAACGTGCAGCAGAAGAAGCAGAGGCTCTTTGGTGCAACTGTTCACGCGGCGGTGGCTTTTTGAGCACTGCAGCAGAGAGGAACAGTGCATGTGCGCGTGTGTGCGCGTGTGCCTGTGTGCATTTGTTGGGAGGGCTGCATCGAGTCATGCAGGCAATCATGTACGCATGGCAGGGCTGCATCAAACGTTGTGGGTGCACGCCTTGCTGCTCCACGTGGCGCTCCTTGTCAAGCGAACAGACGGCCACTTTGTCTGCGCGTGCACCCAAGCAGACACCACCACCAACGCCCAATCCTGTAAAGTGTGCTCTACTTCCGCAGCGGCACCTCCCCTGGGCGCAGGAGAATCCTGCGCGGTAATGCGGCGGCACGCAGCCGTGACGGGTGCAAGAGCAGCTGCCAAATGAAACACGTGCTGCGGCTGCATGTGGCACAGCAGTGCACACGCTTTCATGGCAGCAGGCTGCCCTTCTGCCCCCTGCAGCAACGCGACGGTGCAGGGCGCCAGCCACAGTGCCCAATGCGCGTGCAGGTCTCTGTACAGCTGAGTGCCCGGGGAGGATGGGCGGGGGGCTTCGGTGCGTTGCGGTGCCTTGCTGCGTGCGGGAGGTGCATGGGTCCCTTTGCCACCGCGAGTGGTGTGTGGCGCTGTGTGCTTTGTCTCTGCATCCCCAGCACTCCACGCGCCGCGGCCATGAGAGGGAGACCTGCGGATGGCTGACCCTGAACGCGTGCGCTTAGTGGCTTGTTGTGCATGGAGGCCACTTCGGGTGCATGAGCCTGCCCCATTCACGCGCATGGCTTGCTCCAAGGCATTCAGTGCATGTGACGGCATGCCTGCACCACCCGCTTGTAAAGCGATGTGCAGGAGAACCTGTGCACATGCTTGCGTGGTGCACTTCACACTGTTCTTTGTAAGGTCTCTTGCAGTGGGAAGCTGCTGCAGCAAAGCGACAGACGCTGCCACCGCCTTGCACGCAGCGGTGTGAACGTCTTGTGCACTGCTTCCGCCGTCCCCATGCACAGCCAGCATCCCCAATACCGCTGTGTACTGCAGGGCGTTGTTGTGCGCACTGCAAGCTGTACACGCTGCGCACACGGACGGGGGCTCAGCTGTTCCCGCAATGCATCTTTGCACCGCTTCGCAGAGGGAGTGCGGGGGGTTCGCTGCGTTTGTGCCGCCACCGCTCCCAACAAGTCGCGCGCAGTCCTGCACGTGCTGGTGCACTGCGCAGCAGCTGGCGTCGCTGTATGCCTCTGCCGTGGCGCACGCGTGAGTCCAGGCACTTGAGTCACCGGCACAAGGTGCAGGGCATGCCGCGCCTGCGTCTTGGGAGGTTTGTGCGCTGCTGCGGGGGGGTTCTCGCAGCACACAGTGGGGGGCCTCCATGCAATCCCCCGGAGCTCCGCGCTGCGGTGACGCCGGCGCCGCAGTGTCCAGTGCGTTTCCTGGGTCAGGGTGGGGCTGCTGCAGAGGTGCCCCCCGTGGGTCATGACTGCCCCCTGCACCTGGCATGAGCGTTGCTTGCTGTTGTCGTGGTGTGTGCTGCTGGATCTGTTGCTGCCCAACGCCACTGCTTGGCACGTTGCCGTCGTGGTCTCGCGGACGCCCCCGTTCCTCCCGCAGGGAGTGCAGCCGCTGCCACACATCCGCCGCTGACAACACCGCAGTTGCGAGCTTTTGCACCGCTGCGCATGGGTGTTTGGTGCTGGACTTGTACCCCAGCATGTTCCTTGTGCCAGGTACACGCTGCATGTGCTGCACCAACAGTTGCGCGGTGCTGGACAGGGCGCACAGGGCTCGCTGTGCCACTTGAGAGGTGTGCTCCGGCGGCTGCAAGGACACTGCAGTGGCGGTGGCCCATGCTGACAACGTGGACTTGGCGTGGGCCAAGTGAAACAGCAGGCGCACTTGGCACTGTTGCAGGCCCGCCTTGGAACCCAGCGGGTCGCTCAAGGAGTGCTTGGCGGAGTACGGGGACTGCGCCCGGTGGTGCCCACCGGGCGCCGCACTGGGAGTGCTGGCGCTGCACCACTGCAGCTCTGCCTCTGTCACGGTGTGCAGGGCGGTGGCGCCACTGTGCACCTCTGCAAGCACTGCAGCGTATTTGGTGCAGGCCGTGTGTGCTCTCACGTGGTTCACTGCGTCCACTACAGCTGTGCTGAGTGCGCTGCACACTGCACTCATGGCTTTCACCTGCACAGTGCCGCGTGCCCCTGAGGCACGTCGAGAGCTGCCCACTGGGGGCAGCGCTGACCCCACGTGTGGCTCGGAGCGCGTTAAGCGCTGCTGCACTGGCGCATGTACAGGGGGGGGTTCCACTGAGGAGCGCCTTGAAGCACGGTGGTAGGGTGTGCCGTTGCTGCTGGGCTTGGCAGCTGCTTGCCCCGCAGTCTGGTGGCTGCCACTGTGCACCGCAGGGGGCGTTTGCAGCTGCTGCAAGGTGCTGCAACGGGTGGGCGCAACACTTGCTGAGCGAGGGCGCTTGCTCCAGAAACTCCGCCGACGCGGCAGCGGCGTGGAGCCGAGTGCTGCAGCGCCTTTGCCGCTGTCCACGCTGAGGGATGCGCCCTCTGCGAGGAGGCCGTGGGATGCATTTCGAGCTGCGTGCCATGGGCTGCTGGGGCTGCCTGCACTGTCCAAGGGCGGGGCTGCCGGTACGGTGTCCACGCGGGGCAGCAAGGCTCTCCACCGTTCGTGGTCACCATCCCCCATGGGACTGGCGTGTGAGCTGCCGCGGCGCTGCGTTGCATCAGCGGCTGCAATGCTTGCTGTGCCCCGCGGAGCCGCACGCATGAGCTCTTGCTGAGTGCTGCTGTGCTCAGACGCCTCGTTGCACAGCACAGGGATGGGGTGCGCATGAAGGCGATCGGTCATGCAGTGCGCCGTGGACCCGCTGTGTGCACTGCGTGAAGTACTGCAGGCGTTGACGGTGGCACTAGCATGTGGCGGGAGGGGGCCGGGGGGGTGGGCAGCACACACAAAGTGTTGCCCAGCGCTCCAAGGGACTGCCGACGTATTGGAGGTCTTGCCTGGAAGAGTGAAGAGCACAGTGTGAGATGCTTGCAGTGAGCCGCGCTTACCGACAGCATTTGCGGTGACTGCACGACTGCACGCCTGTGGATGCTGCACACACTCTCAATCTGTGTGCATTGGGCACCCCCCATCAGCAGTGCCTGCACAGGGCACTGATGAGTGAAGGCAGCGTATTCATGTGCGGCGTGCACTGTGCTTGCCTGCACGGCGGCTGTGTGAAGCTCATTGAAATACATTGCGTCATTTGCGCTGCCACACTGTGTCCTGCAGCAACACCTTGCAGGCGCTGTGCGGAAATAAATCCAGAGCACTGTGCACTGCCTGCGCTGCTGCACGTACATCGCTTGCTGCAGCCGTGCACCGTGCGGCTCCCGAATACGCTGTGGATTCAGCCACAGCGCACAGCAGCACTCCTATCTGCTTGTTCAACAACGCAGCGCACTGTGGAACTGTTGTGAACAGAAATGAGGGGGCAGCCAGCGTGTCATCATCCGGCCCTGCGCAAAAGTCCAGGCATTCGTGCAGCGTGGCAGCCGCTGCGTTGTCCGTCGTGTCTCGCAGTGCCGCACGCAACGTGGGACTGACGCTGTGCAGCCACTGCAGTAGGAACGACTGCGCAAACACCCGTGCAGCAGTGTTGCACACACACATGATCGTGGTCACTGCGCGCTGCCGGGTGGGTACATCGGCAACGCCCTGAGCCACCCTGTCCCGCCACTCTTGCGTGGCCATCAACTCAGTGTGCAGCTTAGGGGCGTGGGTTTTTAAGCAGTGATTGAAAACCTGCACATCCCCAGCTGCGCTGGACAGAGCTTTGCCGCTGAGTGTGCATCCCTGCACCTTCTCAGCACACCCCTGCATGGCTGCAGCAGCTTCTTTGCACTGCAGCACTGCGCCCTGTGCAGTGCTCAGGGTGTCCCGCATGCTGCTTTCCAGAGCAAGGCGCAGTGCTGCGTCTTCTTCTGCGCTCTTTCTTGCAGCTTCTGCAGTGACTTTACGAGTGGCGGCCAAGGACGCTTGTCTCGCAGCGTCATTTGTAACCTTGGAGGCAGCAGTGCGTGCCGCAGCCTCCATTGCAAGGATGCGCTCTGCTTGCGCACGCACCTTGTCTGCGGCTGAGGATGCAGCCACCTTGGAAGCCTGCAGCTCCACCTGCAGCTGTTGCACCTGTGCCTTCAGTGTGGACACAAGTGCCTGCAGTGTGCCTTCAGCAATTGCACTGTCCCGACGGGCAGCCAGAAGTTGCCCTCGTGCAGCTGCTGCTTCGGCCACGGCAGCCCTGCGTGCGCCAAGTGAGTGCGCAGGGCGGTCTGCAGAAGACTGCCGGGGGTCGGGTAGTGAAGAGACAGGGAGAGCTCCTCGCGATCCCCAACCCTTCGCAGATTGCAGTGCCTGTGCCAGCTGCCTCGCAGCTGCAGCAGCATCCTCCTGGGAAGGCACAGGCAGTCTCGTCGCCACCTGCCTCAGCCACGCATCCCGCGCAGCCCATCCAGCCTGACAAAGCTGCTGTCTGTCATACAGCGTGCACAGCAGTGTCACTCGAGCGCGCATCACTGCAAGGCGCTCCAGGGGCAGCCCCGCTTGCGGAGTGAGAAGATGACCCAACCTGTGCACCAAAACAGGCAGTGGCAGCACGGGGCACACCAAGCCGTCACCGGCGTTCAAGAATGCTCGCAGAGCAGTCAGTGCAGTGGGAAGGCGCTCCTGCACAGCCCGCATGTACTCAACTGCTGTGGAAGACGATTCACTGCAAGCTGCAGCGCCCCTCTGCACCGTTCCAGGGTCCCCCGACGAAAGAGCGTGGGGTGTACCCTCCACGCTGCACAGCGGCAATGGACAGTGCACTGTGTGCGTACTATTGGCGCACTGCTCTTCCAGGAGGGCAGACGCGCAAGCAGCCCTCAGCAGTGCAGTGTTGCGCTGTGGAGGGCTCCAGGGCAGCCACCGTGGTGTGTGTGTCCAGGTGTGGTCTCCAGCAACATCCAATACAGTGGTTTGCAGCCCTGCACTGCACATGCGCACACTGTACACAGAAACTCCGGGGTGCCTGCGCACCATCTCCCAGTCAAACGTAGCTGGGATTCCCCCCCACAGCGCAACAGCGTGCGCGCTGAACACAGCATCAAGGCACTTGCACAACCACGCACACAGGGCAGCAGGAGCCAAGGAGCACTCTCCTCGGGCATCAACTAGCACATCCACATCACGTTGCGCAATGTGACACTGCGGAGGAATGTACATGTTCAAGGCAGCCGACCCATGCAGCGCACAGCGCAGCACGCTGTGCACGCCAGGCAAACAGAGCAGGGCATGCGCAGCGTCAAGAACAAGCTTCAATTGCGAGTGAGCATCTGCACGCGCAAGGGGCGCAGAGGAGCGCAGCACGCTGCACGCTGCAGCGCACTCTTTAAAGGCACTCATGTGGCAGTACTTGCGAACAGTGCACTGCACGGACAGAAAAAGGTGCGCAACACACCAAGTATTGCAGTCAACAATTGAACAGATGTGCTTTGGGTGTGCAATGTGCAATGTGGGTGTATTCAGCAGGGGATTGCCGCTGCCGACGCCCCCATGCCCCAAGCCACACACATACCCCTTCCTCCCCCCTCGCCCCTCTCCAGCTCCCCGTCGCCTGCCGCTAGCGCAGTGCCACTGCACTGGGCACTGCAAGGGTACGGTGTTTAGGGCATGGCTTTGCCAGGATGCTCAAGGTAGTCAATTTCCGATTGCGCTCTGTGAAGCTGCGAACCCTCTGCAGGCGAGAGTATGCGCACATCGGGGTGGGCACACCGAGTTAGGGTACTGTGCATCAGTGTCCGCACAGCAGTAACCTCCAAGGCATCCAAGGGCGTGCAGGGGTGACGAGCATCTTGGAAACGGTCAAGGACGTGCAGCACTACGTGCAAGGCAGCGTCAGCGGAGGGGCGCAGGTTGTCCTCTGCTGCAGCCCCGCCAGGCACATTGGGGACTTCCGATATAATCACGTCAACGGACGTTGCGCGACGGGTGGCAGTGCGCAGCCCGTTGGCGGATGCCCCAGCACCCAGTGCCTGGTGAACATCTTCAGCTGATTCCGGCACGACCACCAGGGGGATGTGCAGGTGTGTTGCGCCGTGCCCCTGCGAGGTCACTGCTGAGAGCAACTGAGAGGTGCCCCTGGGTGCCACTGCGTCCTCTGTGCACACTAGGACACTGGGAATGGGCGCCGAGCCCCTGAGCACCCCTGCAACAGGGCGTGCGTCGTACGCATGCGCTGCCTGCACGTCGTCCACACCGTCAGTGTGCGCCAGGGTGCAGTGCAGCGTGGATAGGCAACCTGGGTGTGCCTCTGCACATCGCCGCACTATGTCGTACGCTGCAGGTGCGCAAGTGTGTAGGTAAACCGTGTGCAGTGCAGGCAGGGGAAGCAGCGAATGCCGCGCAGGCGGCGATGATGACACCAGGTGTGCATCCCCCAGATTTGCACTGCGTACAAACGCGCTCCCGGTGGCTTGCATGGACTCTCCCCGGTGAGCGCCCGCAGCGCTGCCATGGGCGTGCACGTTGGCTTGCGGTGCACCGTCTGTGCCTTGCGGTGGGTCATGGCCAGTGTGCGTGGGTGCATCGCTCCATATGTTGCGCATGAACAGGCGCAGGGGCGCCGGCGTGCTGCTCCCCTGTGTGCCCCCGTGGTCTTTCACCACAGCAGCCACGCTGCGCAAGACAGCGTTCACTGTTGCACAGCACATGTCACTCAGGTGCAGCTCTCGCAAGAGGGGCATGCCGCCTTGCAGCTCTTGCAGTGCAGTGACGCTGCAAGCGGCATCCCCATGCACGTGCAGTGTACGCAAGGTGCCACTGTGGGTGTGCAGCACGCGCCGCCTGAGAGAGGCCCACAGTTGTGCCGCTGCAGAGGACACGCCCGACGTGCCATGCACCCCTTGCACAATGGACGGCCACGCATCCAAAGCGCTGCACCACACGCCGTCGCGGGCTGCTCCGAACCGCTCCAGTTGTACCTGGGGCACCCTCAGGTGCAACTCCTTCAACGGCGCAGCGCCTTGCACGCACGCGTTGTGCGCTTCCAACGCGACGGACAAGCTGTTCACGCGCATGTCCAGGGCGTCGTACATCCTGGGAGCAGCGCTGAGTTGCACTTCACTGATGCAGTGCGCTGACTGTGCCTGCAGGGAATCACTGCGCAGGCCCAGCACCCCGAGCACATCCTGCGCCGCTGCCAGCGCCAGTGTGTCCACTTGCCCCGCCCGGAACGCTTGAGCAGCAGCAGGCGTGGTTTCTTGAGCCATCCATGCAGCTCTGGAACTGAGTGCGTGCACAGCGCGCACCATGGAGGGCCCCAGCAGCACGCCGTGCATGGCTCGCGTCAGTGCCGCCAGGTGCATGGGGTCCGTGATGACGGCACCGTGACACGCCACGCACGCCAATGCCTGCATGACGTCGTTCTGCAGCATGGCGTATGGCATGCCGTGTGCAACTGCAGTGTACGGCGTGTCAATCAGCACCACTTTCACAAGCAGGGCGGTGCCGGCTGCAGTGGCGCACAGGGCCACAAGGAACAGCACCTGCTGCAAGCTGCCTGCTGCCTCCCATGCACCTGTGCACAGGGGCGCCGCCAACAAGCACGCACTGGCAGCAGCACGGAGACACGCCAGGGCAAACCACGTGGGGGCTGCTGCTTTGACGCGCTGGTGTAGGGTAGCGGGGTGCGCAGCTCTGGCAGCTCCCGCCACAGCGGCAGCTGCTGCAGCCCACGTGCCAGCAGCTGAGGTGTGCAGGGACCACTGTGGGGGGACTACTCCTGGTAGAGCGTCCACGGTGCCCGACTGCCCCTGGCGCTGCTGGGGTGGCGCTCGCACCCCAAGCAGCACAGCGTGCACAGCATGCACTGCGCTCGACGGGGTGTGCTCCGAGAGACCCCCATGTGTGCACGTCGCTGCGGTGAGGGTCTCCCAAGCAGCTGACACGCGTGTGAGGGGCGCGTGTCCCCCTGCACTCATGGCTCGCAGGAAGCGCAGCCACCCCCACCGTGCGCCGTAGCCGTGCCACGGGATGGACTTAGTGCGCTGTGCCGCCTTGCGGCAGCACAACACCCTGCACTGTGGGGTGCAAATGGAACGACCGCCTGTGGCGCCCGCCACCTCCGGCGCTTTGTGCCCAGTGGGACCGCAGTACCACTCATGCTCCAGGGGGGAAGGTGAGCACGCTGAAGGGGGCGGGGTGTGCTGAGGGGTTAGCCGCTGGGCACCCCTGCGGGGCCGCCTCCGGCGTGCGTCTGCTGCCACGCCAGGTTTAGTCAGCCACTCAACCGCGGTGGACGGCACATGCATGCCGAGGGCGCCCTCCAGAGGCACGTGGGTACCATGTGCCCCCGTGGCTTGCGCAGCGAGCAGCACTGCGCGGTGCAGGGCTTGCAGCCACAACTGCACCCGTAGGGCAGCGCTGTCCCCCACCAGTGCAGTCGTGTGCCACCCCACCGCCACCTGCGCTGCTGTGTGCGCCGCGGTGTCGCGGAGGGGCACGCCGTCGTGGCACAGCACGGTGGCTGCAGGCACCATGCAGTCCACTGTGCCCACAACATTCAGCGCAACAGTGAGCAAGCTGGCCTTGGGCAGTTCAGTCGCAAGCACCAGCACTGGCAGCAGCACTGGGGCAGCGCACACGGCTGCTGCACAGGCCGCCGCAGCAGCAGGGGCATCCTGGCACCCCTCCAATTGCCTTTCGCGCAGCGCTGCGTGCCCGCAGGTGCTTCGCCGCAGTTGCGGCAGCACATACAGTGCAGCTGCAGTGCACGCGGCAGCTGCGCTCACGACGCCAGTGCAAAGTACCAAGATGACCCACGCCAAGGTGGCTGGGTGCAGCGTGGGAGAGCGCGTCAGTGCCTGCAGCAAGGACGGCCAGGGCACTTGAATTGTGGGTACAGGGGGAACAGCTGCTCCCCACGGGTGCACCACTGCTGCCACCCCCAACAGGAGCCACGCGACATCTGCCACTGCAAGGAGAGTTTTCGCAACAACCACAGCGCTCACTACTGAGTGCGCCAGCATGAATCCCTGCAGCAAGAGGGACGCAATGGACGCCGTCAAACTGGCTAGGGTAAGCAGCGGCAGCGTCCCGCTGTGGGAGGAGTGCGCCACTGCAGTGATTTGGACAGCTGTTTGAGGGAGAGATTCAAAGACGCTCTGCAGCATTTGGGGTGCATTCATGGCCAACTTGCAGAGCCACTTGTTTTCCAAGGCGATGGCTGCCATGGCGTGCCATGCTGCGCCTGCGTGCTGCTGTGCGGCAGGTGCACCAGGCAGCGGCATGACAGAGGGAAGTTAGCTGGTTTGGGGGCCTGCGTGTGCACGTGAATGGGGGTGTGCACGCGAGTGTTTGTGGATCTGCGGGGGCGCTGGGCACCAGCAGGTGTCCCGTGGCCACTTGGACGCCGTGCGTGTGGTTGGTACCAAAGGTGGGGGGAGTGAGGGCGGAGGGGAGGAGGGGGAGGGGGGCTGGGGGAACACTCAT
>Ga0115565_10000988_pt1 | contig 24235 bp, 24 predicted proteins | sample COGITO_mtgs_1105_FD_87199 | JGI IMG/M metagenome (GOLD analysis project Ga0115565, IMG submission 87199) | Pelagic marine microbial communities from North Sea - COGITO_mtgs_110530 | ecosystem: Environmental > Aquatic > Marine > Epipelagic | place: Germany:Helgoland, sampling site Kabeltonne... | reverse complement strand
TATTTTGGACAACTTTCGATATGATTGATTTTGATATAATAGAAAATTTAGGCTTGGATAAGGCCGTCTCTGTTACTTCGGAATCTAATCAAATCTCTGAAAGTCAGTTAGTTGTAATTAATCAAGTAAAAGACTTCGGTATTGATGAAATTTATTTCAGTACCGACGAAAATCATAATAGTTATCCTGCGGTTTTTTTAAAAAAAGTTAAAAAATTTGATGACCGGGCTCTTCATCAAGTTGCAAAGGCTCAAAAAAAAATCTGGAACTTCAAAAAGGTAATTTTTCTATATGTTTATTCGGAAACTGAAATCCGTATTTACAATTGTGCCGAGAAACCTCTTATAATCAAATCAGATGATTTTGACTATAAGAAGGAGCTTAAAACACTCGAAATAGAGTCTTACAAGTTCTCGGATAAAACCAAGCTCAAACAACTTCAAAACCTCTTTTCCACCATTGCCATTGATACAGGTATCATATGGACATTGGAAGAAGCTTTTGAGATTAGAAAGAAAATAAGTCTTCAACGAAGGGTTGATAAGTACCTTGTAGAGAGCCTTACTTATACTGCTAGGCAACTACAGGCAGAAGGATTAGAAATAAACCTTATCCATAAAATAATAATGCGTTCTCTATTTCTTCTGTATTTAGAAGATAGAGGTGCAACTGATGAAAAATTTTATTCTGAAATAAAGAAAGGTGCAAAGTCTTATTTCGACATTTTGGACAATGCAGATAAAACATATTCTCTTTTTAAAAAACTAGAAGAATATTTTAACGGTAATGTTTTTACTGTAGATAGCAATGAGTCAATCTCTAGGGAACATTTAAAAATTATTCGAAAGTGTTTTATCAACGGTAATGATAATTCCTTACAGCAGAATCTTTTTGAAGATTTACGCCTGTTCGATTTTAGCATTATTCAAATAGAATTGTTGAGTGAAATCTACGAGAATTTCCTCGCTGAAATAAACCCTACTTTAAAGCAAGATACGGGTACTTATTACACACCACCTTCCCTAGTTGAACTCATATTGAATGAGAAATTACCAATCTCTAGGACGGAAAAAGAATTTAATGTTAAGGTATTAGACCCTACTTGTGGTTCGGGGATTTTTTTGGTTGAAAGTTTTAAACGTCTAGTCAAACGTCACGAAAATGCCAATTCAGAAAAGCTGACAGACTTTAATGAGCTGAAGAAGCTGTTGACGGATAATATATTTGGTATAGAGATACACCCTCAGTCAATCAAGGTAGCCGCTTTTAGTCTTTATTTGGCTTTGGTTGATAACCTGAATCCAAAGACTATTTGGCAAAATAAAGACTATCGCTTACCATATCTGATAAATGACCCTTCGGATGATACTCTATTTGAACAGGGCAATAATTTGTTTCGTACAGATACTATAAAGGAGAATCCAGAAATAGAACAAATTGATTTTGATTTAGTGGTAGGGAATCCACCTTTTGGCACTAAGAACCTATCCCAATCTATTCGAGATTATAGCGATAAATATGGGTTCGCAAAGGAGATGGTTCTTCCATTTCTTCATAAGGCGACAAAGTTCTCTGATAATGGAGAAATTGCCTTGATTTTCAATACCAAAATCCTTACCAATACCAAAATAACATATCAAAATTTCAGGAAGTGGCTTTTCAATGAGTGCTATGTAGAGAAAATATATAATTTCTCGATATTACGAAATGCACCTAAAGATTTTGGTGGTCAATTGTTTGGTTCAGCAACTGGACCAATCAGTATTGCATTTTATAGAAAAAGTCAACCTAAGAAAAAATCTGACACAATTATCTATTATGCGCCAAAGACTTACATTAAATCCAATGTTATAGAAGGTGTTAGCATTGATGGCACAGATTTGAAATATCTTCCACGGGAAGAATGCAAAAAACCAACTTCAAAAATTTGGAAAATTGCAATGTGGGGTGGAATTGCAGATATAAATTTGATACAAAAACTAAATGCTTCAGACGGTCTCGAACAGTTTATTTCGGATGAAAAAATTGATAGGGGCTCTGGATTACAGTTTTTGAATAATTCCACTAAAAATCCTAAAGTAGATAATGAAATTCCAAATAGATACATTGCCCCTAAGAATATTAGACGTTACGTTTCACATTCATTTTCAGATTTAAATTCTGGGCTTACTCAGCGGTCAAAAGAAATATATGCTAAGCATTACGGTGTGCAGGTAGATGACTTACCTACAATTAATGTATTTAGACGTGTGGGAGCGAAAAAGACTTATTTTGCACCACATATTCTAATTAAAGAAGGTCTTTCCAACTGGAAAATTTGTGCTTCTTATGAAGATGAAGCCTGTTCGTTTAATAGTAAAGTTCTAGGTCTGAGTCATACTGATTCAAAAGTACTTAAAGGGTTAACGTGTTTTATAAATTCCAAACTTGCTTATTATTATCTTTTCTTATGTTCAGCATCTATTGGAATAGAAAGAGAAGAAATCAAACCTAATGAAGTCTATCGACTACCATTTTCTTTGTCTAAAAAGAACTTATATCATCTTGCTGATATTTACGATAGGATGATAATTGAAGAATCTAAAATTTTTAACACAAATACGAAAAAGTTTGAACAGGAGATTGATAGTTATATATCTAAATGTTTTAACTTTTCAATCGATGAAGGCTTAATTGTAGACAATTTTGTAGAATTTACAATTCCATTATTAATTAAGAGGTATCAATATGTTCTTGGTCCAACTAACAAAGATGAAATTCAAGATTATGCCATAAAGGTTTCGCAGCATTTAAATGACTTTTTACAAAATCAGAATCTCTACGCTAATTGTACCGTTTATGAAAACATAAGACATTTCTCACCCTTAATGATAACTAAGGTTGCGTTTGGAGATTCTGAAAAGGAAGTTTCAATATCTAGTGTTGATATACACGACATATTGCGGGACTTGGATAAAGAATTGTGGCAAAAGAAAGCAACTAACATCTATTTCAGAAAAAAATTAAATTATAAAACAGGCAACGAGATTTTTATTGTTCGTCCCAATCAGAGACGATTCTGGACTCAATCGATGGCGATTGAAGATGCTTCAGAATTAATACTGGAAATCCTTAATGAAGTATAGTAAATGGGATTAAACAAAGTAATAGTTGCCAGCTTCAAAAGAGGCTTTGAAGAAAAATGCTTTCAGCTGATAACAGAATCTTATGTTTCAGCTATGGAAACCAAAGTCATCAAACTCAACTGGGATGAAAATGACATTACTTCGGAATTGCACGAACACATCAAGGAAAATCCAATAAGATTAAAGTGGAGCATCGTTACGAATGTTGAGCAGCATTTACCAAAAGATGATATAGAAAGGGAAAAGGGTTTTGCAGCAAAACTACCTAGAATAGACCTTAGATTGGTAACCATAAATTCTTCCTTAGAGTATGAATACCATATGGAAGCCAAAAATCTTAAAGAAAAAGATTCTGGCTTAAAACGACGTTATATTGATACTGGAATTAACAGTTTTGTTTCCAAGAAATATGAGAACGGATGCCTACTTGGGTATGTGCTTGAAGGAGATTTGGACAATACTGTGGACGGAGTTAATAAGCTTTTAAAAAAAGACGACAGGCAGCCTGAATTTTTGAAACCCAAACTTTATCACTTACACGATAAATATTACGAATCAGAGCACCCTGATGATATGGTAATAAGACATTTTATGTTTGATTTTACCACTTTGAATAGTGCCTAAAAGTTTATTAAAAAGGCCCTTTTTCCCTCGGACCTTTGCTAGTCACTTTCCATTCGTCATTTTCCTTAACGAGCTTAAAGATACCTGACTTTCCATCAAAAGACGTTTTGTATTTTACCCAAGCAATTTCCCCATCAATGGCTTCTTCCAAAATTTCTACTTTGATTACTTTATCGGAATCTGGCATCGCATTCAGACCCATAATTAAACTGCTATAACCTGCTGGTGTTGTATGTTTTTTTAGAATTGATTTATCTTTTGAGAAAAAACTTTCAGCAACAATTTGTGCGGTTTCTGTGTGAGACATATTCTTGTTTTCTGAACAAGAAATGAATAAAAGTACGAGTGAGCAAATGACTAAATTTTTCATAATATTATTAATTTGGGTTATTGATATATCTATGTGATATATTCAGTTTTATATTGCGTTCGCCATCCTTCTCGTTCAATTCCAAAATTGCCCTACGGTCATCTGATAATGAAAATTTGGGCATAACGTAAACAAACCGTATCATTTTGCCTTCTGCAATTTTTGAGGGCAGATGGTGCTTGTAAATAGGTTGTTGATATAAACTCTGTAAAGATTTCTTTTTCCCTTTTTGTCGAGTCTCGATTGAAAGGTTCAAGAAATTCAAATCGTAATCCAATGTAGAATTATTCTCAATCTGAATAACGAAGTAGAGTTCTTCTTTATCAAAAACAATATTCTCAACATTCAAGACAATGCCTTGAGTTCGCTTCTTAATCCGACCAATACGTTGGTTTCTGTTAAGAAGATAGGAGCAGAATTTTTGATAATAGTAGGTTCTGTTATCTATATTTTTTTCAGAAGTTACAACCTGAATCGAATCGGTTACTATTGGTTTTTCATTCCCAATACTATTTGAAAATGGAATGAAATAATTGAGCTTTGATAGCTGCTTTTTATATCTTACAATATACGAAAAAATTGCACCATTTCTATTGACTACGAGTAGATTACTTTCTTTACCAGGCTTTGCCTGAAGTAATCCGAAATACTGTTCTTTTTCACGATTGTAGGTAAAGACAAAATTATCTGAACCGGTTATGCCCTGTCTTATGGGTTCTGGGAAAAATAGCGCGACATTTTTAGTGTCGTTTGCGTAAATTGTGTCTAGTACCGTGCTTGTTTGCGCTTTTGCGAAAGCAGAAATCAATGATATCAATATTAAAAATAGGGTTCTCATAATTTTGGTTTTAGAATTAATTTGTAGTTGTTAAGTACAGTTACCTTCACGCTTCTATTACGACGTCTAAATACCTGTGTAATGCCACCCACTTGTGGAACAGTCGGAATGTTGATATCGCCTATGACATCATCCAAAACTTCCGTGGTAGCTTCTGCTCTAAAATTGTTTTGTACATAGATACCTTCGCTGCCATCCAATAAATCGAAAGCTTTTAGTTTGGTAGGATGATGCTTTATGTTTTCAATTTCGATTAAAGCACGATTTGGCTGAAAACTTATAAACCCAAAAACTGGTGTATTCTTTGGCATCAGTTTACCATTGATAGTTGCCGATTTGGTAAGGCGCATTCGTAATCGAGTATTGGCTTTAACAACCTGGTCGCCATCTACGACTACATAAATAGTATCATCTGTATTGCCTATAATGGAAACTTCATTGGGTTTAGGCGCAGCGGCAAAGAACAGTTGATGTTCCAGTCCTAATTCTTTAGCTTCAATTTTTTGTTCTCGCTTTATTTCAGCAGAATCAATTTGCTGGGTATTGTTTTGAGCAACTTTCTTTTGCCCAAGATTCCCATACTTCTTTTCAGAGTATTGAATCTTACCAGCATCATAAATACTATCTACAATGCGTTCTTTTTCTCGTTCTGGAAGGTCTGGGTCATAAAAGCCCAAGGAATCAATCAGTTTTTCGTCATAGATGCTGGGCGCATTATTTTCGCGCACTTCCTTTAAATCATTGATGGCATCTAGTTTTGAATCATACTCTTTTTGGTTTTCATCCAAATCGGGTATCAAGGTCTGTTCAAGGTTTTCATTTTCACTTTCGTCATCGCCCATTACCATCATAGAATAGGATATCAGGAATATGAAAATCACAACCAATACAGCTGTAAATACAATTTTGTTCTTTTCTACTTTCATAATCGTGGTTTTTAAATGCCGATTATCGGCTCAACTTTCATCATTTATTTTTTTTAATGTGTTCTCGAAATAGTTTGTAATCAACAACCCGTGCGGATTGTTTGGAAAGTTTCGGTCAACTGGAATTAAGTTTCCACTAGAAACAAGTTCGTAGGTATCGATTATTGAACCTCTATTGATTTCAAAAATGGTAACGGTTCTGAAGACGTATGTTCCGTTTTGTTCTTCGATTTGTGAATCAATACTCAGTACTTTCTGAACTAGCGAATATTGTAGCAAACGGTTATAGACACCATCCGCTTTTTTCTGGCGGTAGAGATTGTCCACAGAACTATTGCCCAGCCATAATGCCTTTTCCAAATTGCGTTCATAATTACTGGCATCGATGTTATAGAAATAGTTATGGAACAAATCCAAATGTGCGAGAGCTTCTACCTTGAAGTTTTCTTTTTGTGTGACGAGCTTGAGGGGAATAATACTTCCATCAGTATTAATGGCAAAGGCACTATTAAGAGTTTCTTTATTCGTTTTATATACCATCAATAGTGAAAAGGTACTGGATAGCATTGCAAAAATGACAACTGTCAACACGATAAATCTGTTCAATTTTAAGACTGCGTAGATATTTTTGTAAGGTGTTTTCATTTTCATTGGAATTAACTGGTAAACAATCTGAGGGTAAATGATGTGGCACGTTTGTATAATTTGAATTTTAGAAAAACAATGAAGCCAACTGAACCAAGTTGAACCACAGGTGCAAAAAAGCCCTGGCCAACATCTGTCCCAAAAAGGTTTGTCCAGAAGTTCGTATTGATTTCAGTATAGAGGGCATTTACAAATACATTGACCAAAAAGAAAGCCGGCACCAACATATAAACGGCAGCGTATAATTTGAAAAATGTATAGGCAAGCGAACGGAATTTTTCAAAAACTGCCAGACTTATTACGAGTGGGAAAAAAGCTTGCATTATGCCTAAGAGGAAATAGCGTTCGGCAAGAAATAGAGGGTAGATGAACAAGTCTAATATCCAAAGAAAGAGGCTTATGATGAATGCGAATATTTTGAAACCGTAAAGTGGTGTGACCAAGGCTTCGTATAATAACGTCATTGCCGCTTGTGCCACCTCGATGATACTTACATCCTCTTCAATAGGAATATCTTGCATCTGTAAAGGCAATAAAGCCGGTGCTGTACCACGATATTGTGCTTCAATAGAAACCAAGATGCTATCGAAAAAGCCCAGGACTTGTGTTGAAAATATGACCAGAAGAACAACAGCAAAATTCTTGGTCAATTCCCCTGGGCTTAATCCCCAAGTATAACCATCTTTATCCGCAATGCCTTCATTGTATTTTTTAAGGATATTGACCAGAAAGAACAAAACGGCAAGCGTTTTCATTCCTGCAATAGTATATTGCGAGAAACTGCTGTTCTGTATGGTTTGAAACACTGCGTCAACGTATTCCAGTCCAATCCCTAAAAGTATGGTTGCGGTCATTATTAATATTCTGTTTCTCGGTTATTCACTTTATCCTGCATTTTTCTAAAGGAAATGATATCACGATAGCGCTTAGTTTTTGTCTTGATATTGGAAACCATTTCTTTTGATTCCTGTTCTTTTTGCTTTAGGACTTCAGCACGTTCGGCATCAGACATTTTAAGATTATCGCTAGATAATATTTCGCCCATAAAATCAACCGTGTCCAAAGAGTTTTGGACTATGGCATCAAATGATTCTGCAACCCGTGTAACTTCCTCGGGCTTGATGTAAGGCGAGTTTAAAATATCCTGCAAATCATTTTGCATTACATTGATAAGGCGTTGATTGTTCTGGGCAATTTCCTGAACCGCCCTGAGTTGCTGTACCACACTTGATACTTTCTCAATACTTTCTTTTGCATCTTTCAAGAACTTTACGGACTTGATAAGTTGTGAGGTTTGTTTTGCTGATTCCACAAGCGATTTTACCAAGCTTACAAAGTTGGTATTGTCATAAACTGGCATTCCTTGAGCGGTAGCACCGCTAGGCAGTAAAAGGCCAACCGTTAAGAATAGCCCGAACAAGATTGTTTTGATTTTTGTTTTACTCATTGTAAAAAATTTGTTTTGGTATTCGTGAATCTTCGATTTCATAATATTATGTTTTAGATGTGAATTTTTTAATAGCCAATTCCATATCATTGGTCTTTTCATAAATGGCCATTATGGCCTCGTTTTCCTGTCCGTCGGTTAGGTAGGCTGCGTACACTTCTTTGGGAACTTCCAGCCTAAAAATGTTGCTTTCCTTTCCTATTTTGATGAACATTTCGGTATACTTCCGTGGTCCAGAAAGATTGTTTTTGATGGATTTTAATTGGTTTAAATCGTGGCTGGATAGATTGAGTCTTTTGACCAGTTCGTCATAACCTTTTTCATTGTTTAGGCTATAAATGACCTGTGTATTTTCTAGTATGCTTGCCGATGTTGAATTGTTGGGAAGCTGATTTATGGATTGAAGAATAATGCCTATCGCACCATTCTGTTTACGAATCGCTTGATAGTAGAATTCCACACTTTCCAATACGTTTTCAAACTTCAATTGCTTTGCAAACTCATCGAAAAGGATAATGCCTTTTTCAGCTCTGTTTTTCCAAATAGTTCTTTGGATGGCTGACTTAATTAGTTTCAACATTACTGACAGGATTTCCTTGTTATCCTTTACTTCATCGAGCTCAAAAACAATCAGTCGTTTATCCTCAATTTTATAGGTCTGGTCTTCGCTTACTTCAAAAAGGAAGCTATATAGACCATCGCCGACATATTCGGACATTACGTGCAAGAAGCTTGTAATATTGAAGTAGTCGGGATGGATTTTTAAGGTGTCCAGAAGGTCTTTCTGATTCCTCTCTATAAAGTTGTAGAAACCATCCAGCGAATGATTTTTTGTAGTGTTATTGTAATAATGGCGCAATATCTTTTTGACCGAAACCGATTGTGCTTTGGTAACTTTTAAGTCTGAAGCAAACAATTCAAACAGAAAGACTGATAAATCTTCCAAACGTTCAGGTGTCAGGTCATTTGTATCACTTATATAAAAGGGATTGATACCCAAGTTTTTGCCACTTTCATAGCGAAGCACAGTATATTTTTCGGGATAGAGTTTGGCAAATTTGGTGTAGGATCCGCCGAGGTCTATAATAACCAGGCGGACACCACTTTCAAAATACTGGCGTAGAATGTTATTTGCCAAAAAGGACTTGCCCTCACCTGTTGGGGCAAAAATGGCAAAGTTTCGTGCCTTAATGCGCTTCTTGCGCTCGTCCCAAACATCCTTTAGAACTGGAACGTTATGTTCCCTATCATTAAAGATGATTCCGATGGCATCGGAATTGTAATTGGTGTTATTAATGAAAAGGCATAAGGCGTGTTTTAAATCAGTAACATATAAATCGTTGTTTGAAAAATTGGATGAAAAACAGCAGTAACTATTTAGTATATAGTTCTTCCGTTCCTCGCCTCTGGGGTAGTATGGAATAATGTCTAGTTCCTTAAACTCGGTCTTTATTTTTGAACCAATTCGACTTAAATTTTCTGGGTTCTTGTCCCAATAGATGATGTTTAAATGACCACGAATAATGCGTGCATTATCATCAGCGTTGATTTGGTCAAGGATATGCTGAATTTTACCGAGGACTACTTTATTCTGCGAACCGAAGTTGGAACTTTTGTTGAGTTCCTCAACTTTCTTATCAAGTAGTTTACGCCACTTTTGTTTGTCATCCAGATATAAGATTTGATTGACGATATGATTTTCATTAAGCGTAAGCCCTAAGCCATCAATAAACCCTTGATGAAACACAAAATCGTCAGAAGTGAATTTCTCATTGGTTTTGCTACTCTGTACACTTTCGCCAAAGCACAGTTCGCTATTGATAGCCAGGGCATCAAAATGGTTTTCGCCAATATTGACGCTTTTTTTATCTAATATGATATCAGTATCAAATCCATCATTAAAGCCATTGAAATAGCCATTGGTTAACTGCTTTATGTCGTGAGCGTTGAGCGAAACAAACTTCATTTTACGACTATTGTTTATGAAGGAAACCGAATCACTAACAGAACCGATAAAGCTTTTAATGTTGTCATCTAATTGTTGGACAATCCCCTTAGAAACTTTTCGGAAAGGGTTGACATATTTTGAATTGTTTAGTGCCTTGTTCTTAGTGAGCGTAAAGAACAAAAAGCAACGATGTTCCATATAATCACGTCCTTTAAAGTGGTCGTGCGTAGCCTTTTCTAAAAATGTTCTATTGGGAAGTGCTTCTGAAGTATAGGTCTTTTTAAGGTAGATGTCCTGTTTTTGGACTACTGTACCAATAGGCAATGATTTCAAAGCCTGAAACCAGGCACCGTGTATGTCCTCAAAGTCTTTTTCAGATAAGGAATAAATCTCTGGTAACGTTCCTTCATAGCACAGGACTACATTGCCATTATTGGCAAATATGATATTGTCTTGAATATCTGCAATAGGTTGATATGCTGAAAGATTAATCTTGTTCATAGTTGAAGCCAGAGTTTCTTTTGTTACTTATTATTCTTGGAAAAGCCTTAGCCATCTGAAAAATTTGTGGGTTATGTGTTATTCTCGTTAAGGCTACGTACAAGGCAGCATTAAAAACGAGTATTCCAATTATTATCCCGAAGCTGAAAGAGAAGATTATGATGAGCAGCGAAGCCAAAATGGAAACCATCATTAACGCAAACAGGGAAATAGGCAGCCCAAAAATGACTGCCCTTTTCCTAATGTTTTTATAGACCTCGTATTTCTTCATACAGCTATTCTAATAAAGCCCTCGATGAGGGTTCATTTATACTACGATTCCTATTAAGTATGTGAAGATGCCAACAACTGCGCCAGCAATCAAAACAAACACAAGCACTCTGGTAATCCCTTTTTTAAGGTCTGCATTTTCCCCAAAGAAATGCCCTGCATTAAAAAGAAAGCCAACTAGGAAAATGACACCCAATAAAATTGGAAAAATGGTTCTGATGGTGTCGCCAACATCATTAACGGAATCTTCTATGCCACCAATTTGAGCGAAAAGCGAAGTGGATAAGAGCGAAAGAACTGATGCTAAATAGTGTGATTTTTTCATAATAAAATTGTTTAGATTTTCGTGTTGTTTTCGTTGTTAGAAATTTACATATATTTGTTTATAAATAACTGAAAATCAAATATTTGTGAATAAAATATTTTTTGAAATCAATTGAATTTAATTGCTATTATTTGGTATCAAATTCTATGAGTTTTTGAAGGAAAGTTGTTGATAACCTGAAAATTGAAAATGAAAAAAGTGCTCAAAAACGTCAGTTTTGTCTTTTTGCTTCTAAAAATGTGTATCTTTTTTGGACAAGAAACGAGTACTCAAAAACGAATTGTAATTGACGTTGGACACGGTGGAAAAGATTTTGGTGCAATAGGTATAAATGGCATCAAAGAAAAAGATGTTGTAATGAGTATTGCAAATGCCATTTTGAAGCTAAATAATAATTTAGAAAAGCCTCTGGATATTTATTTAACCAGGTATAATGATACACTTATTTCGCTATCGGATAGAACGAAGCTAGCCAAAGCTCTAAAAGCTGAAGTGTTTGTTTCCTTGCATTGTAATCATTCGGATAATCCAAATGCTAGGGGTATTGAAGTTTATGTTTCAAAAAAGCAAGCGGAATATTCTAAAGAATCTGTTTATGTCGGCTATCAAATTGAAAAGACGCTTTGCAAAGAGATAGGATATGAGAGTAGAGGTGTAAAGTTTGCAAATTTTCAGGTGCTTCGAGAAACAGTATATAATTGCGCTTCGGTTCTCTTGGAGCTGGGTTTCTTATCTAATAAAGATGAAGGCGGTTATTTGTCAAATTTCGCAAATATAAAATTTATGGCATTGGCCATTTTACTATCCATACAACAGCAATAGCATTATGAAAGATATTTTTTTAGAGTTAACCAAAAGTTTAAAAGCTATAGTAATACAATTTATTTCAGAAGTGATTTTGTTATATAAATCTTTCAGAAATTAGATTATTTCTGCATATCGCCAGCACTTTTATCAAAAGTAACTAAACTAAAAATTATCGCAAATTGATATTTATTATTTAAGTATTTGCTTAAATACATAATTAATTATATATTTGCACCTATAAAACATAACTTATGAAACTTGAAATAACCTGTACAAGAGCAGAAGCCAACCATGAACAGTTATTAAACTGTATGTCAACATTGGCAAGTATGGACATAAACTTTAAAAAAATGTCTAAACTATTATCCATTGCTGGAAATGAGGTACGCTTAAAAATTCTCTACCTTTTAGAAGAAGAAGGCGAAATGTGTCCTTGTGATTTAGCAGACATTCTAAAAATGAGTGTCCCTGCTATATCTCAACATATTCGTAAAATTAAAGATGCCGGAATTATTACATCACGACGCGACGGCCAAACGTTTTACTACTCATTAAATAGTGATGAAACGATGCTATTTGAAAGTATTTTTAAATCCATAGAATTAATTAAAAAAATCGCATAATTTTTAAAAAATGAAAACAGAAAACACATCAAAAAATGCAGCATATACAGGTCTGTTTGCTGCTATTGCGGCATCATCGTGTTGCATACCACCAGTTATTGCATTAATAGCAGGTGTAGGAGGAAGTGCATCAGCATTATCATGTATGGAACCCTTTAGGCCTTATTTAATAGGTTTGGCTGTAATAGCTATTGGGTATGCCTGGTATACTTACTTAAAGCCCAAAAAAGCCGATGACTGTTGCGAAGTTGATGCAAAACCAAAATGGTATCAAACCAAAGGCTTTTTAATTGGCATAACATTATTTGCTGTAGTTTCAATTGCATTTCCTTATTATTCTTCAATTTTTTACCCAGACAATAAAAAGGAAGTAGTTGTTGTAAGCCAATCTGATATTCAAACAGTTAACTTCGATGTTAAGGGAATGACCTGTACGTCTTGTGAGGAACATGTTAAACATGCCGTTAATGAATTAGAAGGTATTGTTAATGTAGCTGCTTCTTATGAGAATGCTAATGCCGAAGTGGAATTTGACAATACAAAAACCTCTAAAGAACAAATTGAAAAAGCAATTAATTCTACAGGGTATAAAGTAATAAACAAATAAGTGTGGTATTGATGAGAAAGTTTCTTTACCTATTAATAATGACCATATTACTCACTTCTTGTAAGGAAAAACAAAGAGTAGCTGATACGACTATTATTGAGGGTAATACTGTTGATAATAATACCAGTTCTTCGGTTGTATATGATAGAACATAGCCAAGATAAAATTGCATTGCTGTTGGAATCCTTATTGGAAAACAATTCCCTGAAATTTAAAATTTCTGAAATCGAAGGCGATGCTATTTTATTTTACAGTTATGAATTTCCATATTCAGCAACGGAAATCATTAATCAATGTCAATTGATGTTCGACAAATTCCATCAGAGAATAGATGAATTTAAACTATCGAAATGTATGTGTGGGTCTTGCCAAAAACTGTATAAGCTTTCATTAAAATTTGTACTCCATTTTGGACAACTTGGTTCTGTAATGGTAAAAGACTATTGTAAACTCTTTGGTAAAGATTTAATAATAGCACATCGGCTTCTTAAAAACAAAATTAGCTCAAATGAGTACATACTTTTCACGGAAAATTTTAGCAATCAATTTCCACTTATAGGCACTCATCTTGATAACCATACGGAATTGGTCAACGACATTTTCAATTTAGAAGACATCGGTGATATTGGTATTACTTATTTCGATTTGAAGGCATTAAGTTTAAAGAACAGACAAGGTACGACTTGTTAAAATGATCAGCATTTTCTTCGTGCGGAAAATGAAATAAACATAATCTAAATTATATACAAAATGAAAACAGCAAAGCAATATTTGGACAAACAATTAAACACCATGTTATCTGAAATTCAACTTGATGATAATAATTTTATCGTGAATGTCCAAAGGGAATTACTTAAAGGCAATCCACTGCCAAAAACAACATTTTATGCACTTATCGATGCAACTAAAGAGAAAGCTGATTCACTGTTGGAATTATTAGGAGAGCTAAATGAAAATAACCAAATTACAGCCTTTTCTGGTTTGTCGATTACACCTACCAACCACAAGTTTATAGTGCAAGGCAAAACACTTTATACTTGGTGTGCATTAGACGCTATATTGTTTACCGAATGGCTGGATGTTTCGTCCCAAATTATATCTCAAGACCCAATTGACAATTCTATAATTGAGTTGAATATTGAATGCGATCATTTGATATCATCTAATCCGTATCCAATATTTCTCTCTTTGGTTGAAAAAATGGACTCTTGCAATATCAGAGGCTCCTTCTGTAATCACGTTTCTTTTTTTGCAAGCGAACAAACCGCAAAACAATGGCTTGACAGCAATGCAAGTGGCAAGATATTAACCTTGGAAGATTTGTTTGAATCGAATAAAAATGGCTTAAAATGTTGTTAAAAATAATAACCTATATTTATTAAGCACCACATAAAAACAAATCATTTTTAATATGAAGAATTTATTTAAAAAGAAAAACGAGTTATCTCAAAAAACAGAAACTGTTTCATTACAGATAGAAGGAATGACCTGTAGTGGCTGTTCATTACATATCGAAAAGGATATCAATAAAAAAGATGGTATTCTAATCAGTTCTGTGAACCACGAAACTGGTAAAGGAGAATTTACTTTTGATACTGCCAAGTTGAATAAAGAGGAATTGATTAACGCTGTAAATAGCATTGGTAAGTATACGGTTGTTAAAGGCAATGAAAAAGAGGATTGTTGTGATTCAATTTCGGATAGCACGACAGATAAAGCGTCCAACAAAGGAAAAAATCAATTCGATTTAATCGTAATTGGAGGTGGTTCTGCTGCATTTTCAGCAGCCATAAAAGCTGAAAGTTTAGGACTCACAACACTAATGGTTAATGGTGGATTAGATTTTGGTGGCACTTGTGTTAATGTTGGCTGTGTACCTTCCAAAAATTTAATCCGTGCGGCTGAAACGGCTTACCATACAACACATTCTAATTTTGCAGGAATAAAACCAAAAGGTGCTGACATTGATTTTGCTCAAATAATAAAAGACAAAAAAGCATTGGTTGCAGCCCTGCAACAGCAAAAGTATATGGATGTTGTGAGTGATTTTGAAAACTTAACGATGCTAAAAGGATGGGCAGAATTTGTAAATAACAACACCATTATTGTTGATGGTAAAGACACATACACTGCAACAAACGTTGTTATAGCAACAGGTGCAACCACGAATATTCCAAATATTGAAGGATTAAATGAAGTTGGGTATTTAACTAATGTGTCCTTATTCGATTTGGAAGAAAAACCCAAAAGCTTGACCATAATGGGCGCAGGTTATATCGGATTGGAAATGGCAATGGCATATAATCGTTTAGGAGTAAAAGTACGTATCATAGAATTTACCGATAGGCCTTTACGAAGTCAAACCGAAGACATTACTGATGTTTTAGTTGAACAAATGAAAAGTGAAGGGATTGAAATTCTTCCAAATTTTAGAGCTTTTAAATTTGAAAAAGAGGGCAACGATACTATTATTCATTGTAACTGTCCTGATGGTTCTACAACACAAATTGTTGAAAAAGGACATATTGTTGTTGCTACAGGAACCACGCCAAATACCTCTAAATTAGGACTTGAAAATATAGACCTAAAACTATCAGAAAGAGGGCATATTGTGGTGAATGAGAAAATGGAAACTAATGTTTCTAATATTTATGGCGCAGGTGATGTTACAAATACACCGCCATTTGTATATACAGCAGCAACCGAAGGCAGCACAGCAGTTAACAATGCATTTTCATTATCAAAACAAAGTGTAGATTATGCATCCTTACCATGGGTAGTATTTACAGACCCTCAAATTGCGGGAGCTGGAATGGACGAAATAGAAGCAGAAAAGAAGGGCATTCCCTTTGAAGTATCAAAATTAGATTTATCTCACGTTCCAAGAGCTTTAGCAGCACAAGATACAAGAGGCTTTATTAAATTAATTCGCAATATAGAAACCGATAAGTTAATTGGAGCACGAGTGATTGCGCCAGAAGGAGGTGAATTGATTCAACAATTAAGTATGGCTATTAAATTTGGTATTACGGTAAAAGAACTTGCGGAAAGTTTTTACCCGTATTTAACTCTTGGAGAAGGGATAAAATTAGCGGCAATTACTTTTGGAAAAGATGTTTCTAAATTGAGTTGTTGTGCGAGTTAATCCTTAACAGGAAGATTGTGGAAAACAATCAATCGTGTATCAAAGTGTTTTCCGGCAAGGTTCAAACAGACAATTGTAGAAAAATACTACAAACCAACAATAAGGCATGACCCCAATCAGTTGAAAGGGGTCATATTTGCCTATACGAGTTATGCTTCGGATATTGGGCCCACGGTATAATCGAAACCTGGATTATAGCTCGTATACGTATTTTTATTACTAGAAAATACACCCGAGTATTAACCTCCCTGACTGAAAATAAAATGCGAAAGCACAGCAATATATTTATGGAATAACAAAAAATATGAAAGCATCCGATTTATTTATAAAAGCATTAGAAAACGAAGGAGTAGAATACATCTTTGGAATTCCTGGTGAAGAAAATCTCGACTTTTTAGACTCAATGAGAGGTTCTAAAATCAAACTAATATTAACTCGTCATGAGTAGGGAGCTGGTTTTATGGCGGCAACTTACGGGAGGTTAACGGGTAAACCCGGTGTTTGTTTGTCAACCTTAGGACCTGGAGCAACTAATTTTACTACTCCTGCTGCTTATGCTCAATTGGGAGCAATGCCAATGATGATGATTACGGGGCAAAAACCCATTAAAAAATCAAAACAAGGTCGTTTTCAAATTGTAGATATTGTCGAATTGATGAATCCCATCACAAAATATACGCGACAAATTGTAAATGGAAATATCATTCCGGCTATGGTTAGAGAATCTTTTAGATTGGCTATGGAAGAAAGACCTGGAGCAGTTCACTTAGAATTGCCAGAAGATATTGCAGCAGAAGAATGTGAGGATAGAATATTTGAGGTTGTTGGACATAGAAGACCAGATGCAGATGAAATGGCAATTCAGGAAGCTGCTAAAATGATAGAAGCAGCAAAAATGCCTTTATTGTTAATTGGTGCTGGAGCAAATAGAAAACGTACAAGTCAAGCGTTAAAAGCTTTTATTGAAAAAACAGGAATTCCATTTTTTAATACTCAAATGGGAAAAGGAGTAGTGGACGAAAGACACGAAAAGTTTTTAGGAACTGCAGCTCTATCAGATAATGATTTTTTGCACTGTGCTATCAATAGAGCAGATTTGATTATAAATGTTGGTCATGATGTAATAGAAAAACCACCATTTTTCATGGAGGAAGGTGGCACAAAAGTAATTCATGTTAACTTTTTTGCAGCACAAGTTGATGCCGTTTATTTTCCGCAATTAAATGTAATTGGAGACATCGCTTCTTCGGTTATTCATATCGCAAAACACATTAACGATTCTTCAAATTGGGGTTTATCTTATTATAAAATAATTAAAAAAGAAGTAGAAAGTCATTTATCCAAGTATTCGGAAGATAACCGCTTCCCTATATTACCTCAACGGTTGGTTCATTTGGTTAGAAAAGCATTACCGGAAGACGGTATTGTAACATTGGATAATGGAGTATATAAAATTTGGTTTGCCCGAAACTATAAATGTTATCAGCCCAATACGTTATTGTTGGATAATGCTTTAGCAACTATGGGTGCAGGATTAGCTTCAGCAATGTGTGCTAAATTAATCAACCCCAATAAAAAAGTGATTTCTGTTTGTGGTGATGGTGGTTTTATGATGAACTCTCAAGAATTAGAAACCGCTGTTCGATTAGGATTAAACATCGTTGTAATTATTTTAAACGATAGTTCTTATGGAATGATAAAATGGAAGCAAGAAGGAATGGGTTTTGATAACTTTGGTCTGGACTATAAAAACCCGGACTTTGTAAAATATGCAGAAAGCTACGGGGCGTGTGGTCATAGACCCACAAGTGATGAACATTTCAATGAGGTCTTATCAGAATGCCTGAACACCAATGGTGTTCACCTTATTGATTTACCAGTAGATTACTCGCTAAACCATCCCATACTCAATGTTTTATTAAAGGAAAAAACATGTAAACTATAAGCGTAGGCAGCAAAATCCGGAATACAGGCACTTCGCTTTCAAAAACAAGCAATTATATGATACAAGTAAAATCACCCTACGACCAAAGTTTAATCAAAGAGCTACCAATGGTTAGGGAAAAAGAAGTCGAAAAAGCACTGACTATCGCTCATGACTTATTTCAAAATCAATCCAAATGGATATCGGCACATGAACGCATAGCCATTTTAGAGCGAACAGCAGCCATAATGAATTCTCGAATTGAAGAGTTAACCCTTACCGCAGCGCAAGAAGGCGGCAAACCTTATATGGATTCTAAAGTTGAAGTTTTGCGTGCTATAAACGGTGTTAAAATCGCAGCAGAACATATCAGTCAACTAAAAGGAGAGCAAATTCCTATGGGGCTCACCAAATCATCTGAGGGAAGAATTGCATTTACAACCAGGGAACCCATAGGTGTAGTAGTATCGGTGAGTGCCTTTAACCATCCGCTTAACCTCATCGTCCATCAGACGATAACAGCTGTTGCTGCAGGTTGCCCTGTAATTGTAAAACCGGCATCCACCACACCGCTATCTTGTTTAGCTTTTGTTGAAATATTGAAAGAAGCCGGTTTGCCGGAAGGATGGTGCACGGCAATTATTGCAGACCGAGAAGCTTCTGAAAAATTAGTTACAGATAAACACGTAAACTTTTTTTCATTTATTGGTTCCGCTGCTGTTGGGTGGTATTTACGATCCAAATTATCGGAAGGCACAAGATATGCCCTGGAACATGGTGGCGCTGCTCCTGTGATTGTAGAAAAAGATGCCGATGTAAAAGACATGTTACCAGCATTGGTCAAAGGAGGTTTTTATCATGCAGGGCAAGTGTGTGTTTCGGTACAGCGCGTTTTTGTACATGAAGATATCTGTGATAATGTTGCTAATCAGATGGCAGATAGGGCAAGTAAATTGATCGTTGGAGATCCCTTGGATAAAAAGACCGAAGTAGGACCGCTGATATTACCAAAAGAAGTAGATAAAGTTGAAAAATGGGTCAATGAAGCTGTTGAAGCAGGAGCAAAAGTTTTATGTGGTGGCAAAAGGATATCAGAAACTTGCTATGAACCTACCGTATTGCTCAACCCGCCATTAAGCGCCAAAGTTTCAACATTGGAAATATTTGGCCCTGTAGTTTGTGTCTATTCCTATTCTGATAGAGACAAAGCCATTGAAATTGCCAATAGTTTAGATGTTCATTTCCAGGCGGCTGTTTTTACGAAAAACTTAGATATCGCTTTGGATTGCGTTAAAAAACTGAATGCCACGGCTGTTATGGTAAATGACCATACAGCTTTTCGGGTAGATTGGATGCCTTTTGGCGGTAGAGACTCATCGGGTTATGGAATGGGGGGCATTCAATATTCCATGCACGAAATGACTAGGGAAAAACTAATGGTTATTAAAAGTCCCGTACTTTAGAAATTAGAAAACATATGAAATTCAGAGAAATATTTATCATTTTATCAATATTAATCCTGGCCGGAATCGCTGGAATTTATTTTGTATGGAAGCCTGTTGTTTGGAGTTTAATAGTTTTTGGCCCAATTATAATTATAGGGGTTGCTGATATTTTTCAAACCAAACATGCCATCAAAAGAAACTTCCCCGTTATTGGAAATTTTCGTTTTCTCCTTGAAAAAATCCGCCCGGAAATCATGCAGTATTTCGTTGAAACAGATACCGAAGGACGGCCTATTAACCGTTTGTTTCGCACATTAATTTATCAACGCTCAAAAAAAACAAACGATACAACGCCATTTGGAACACAGATAGATGTTTATAGATCAGGGTATGAATGGATGGACCATTCTATTTATGCAATAAATCATGCAGACTTGGAGCACGAACCTCGTGTTTTAGTAGGTGGAAAAGATTGCTTAAAACCTTACTCTGCAAGTATCTTAAATATCTCTGCTATGAGTTTTGGTTCATTAAGCAAGAATGCTGTTTTAGCTATGAATACGGGAGCAAAAATTGGTGGTTTTGCACATAATACAGGTGAAGGAGGTATTAGTCCTTATCATAAGCAACCAGGAGGAGATATAATTTGGCAAATTGGAACCGGTTACTTTGGTTGCAGAAAAGATGATGGTACTTTCTGTCCAGATACCTTTCAGAAAAATGCAACAATTGACAACATAAAAATGATAGAGATTAAAATTTCCCAAGGTGCCAAGCCCGGGCACGGAGGTATTTTACCGGCAGTAAAGAACACAGTAGAAATCGCAGCAATCCGTCACGTCAAACCTCATACTGATGTGCATTCTCCTCCTGCGCATTCTGCTTTTAAAGATGCCGAAGGATTGATGCATTTTATAAAACAATTGCGTGATCTTTCCAGTGGGAAACCTATTGGATTTAAACTTTGTATTGGAAGCAGAAAAGAATTTATCGACATATGCAAAGCAATGATTTCTACAAGTATAAAACCAGATTTTATTACCGTTGATGGTGGCGAAGGAGGTACGGGTGCTGCTCCGGTTGAATTTTCTAATTCATTAGGGTCGCCTTTAAGGGAAGGATTGGCATTTGTAGTAGATACATTGAGGGGATACGATTTAAAAAAAGATATAAAAGTAATTGCATCCGGGAAAATATTTAGTGGCTTTCATATGTACAGAACCATAGCATTGGGAGCAGATATGTGTAATAGTGCTAGAGCAATGATGATGGCGGTAGGCTGCATACAAGCATTGCAATGTAACACCAACACTTGCCCCGTTGGAGTTGCTACCCAAGATAAAAGTCTAATGAAAGGTCTGGTTGTCAGTGATAAAGCACAAAGAGTGGCAAATTTTCATCATGAAACCGTAAAAAGTTTTACCGAATTAATGGCTGCTTGCGGGTGTACAGATTCAAGCCACTTAAAGCGACAGGACATTAACAGAAGAGTAGGAATGAATAAGGTAATGAAGTATAATGAAATATATCCCGATGTTGAAGAAGGCTCATTCATCAGTTAAAATATGTTTAGCTCGTGCAAAGTATGTTCCGTTCTATTTAATTTCCATACTACCAATGCGCTTGTTGTTCATATTGTCGGATATAACTTTTATGTTGGTATATCATGTAGTGAGATATCGAAGAAAGGTAGTGTTCAATAATCTTAAAAATTCATTCCCGCTTAAGAATGAGAAGGAAAGAAATAAAATAGCCAAGGCGTTTTATGTACATTTCTGCGATATAATATTTGAATCTTTAAAAAGCTTAACGGTTAATGAAAAATCAATAAAAAAACGGTTGCATATTGAAAATTCAAATTTAGTCCAAAAATATCTCAATGATAATCGGGATATTCTATTCTATGCGGCACATCAGGGAAATTGGGAGTGGTTGATATTCCTACCCTTGTTTTTCCCTTATCATTCAAATACCTTTTACAAACCGTTAAAGAACAAGTATTTCAACGAGTTGTTTCAGATCATAAGGGGACGTTTCAGTGTTAACTGCATAGAATCTACAAAAGGATATCGGTCGATGGTAAAGGAAAAAGAAAGGACAACACCTTCACCTACGATGTATTGTATAATCGGTGATCAAAGCCCAAGTAGAAATAATGTAATGCACTGGTGCTTATTTTTAAATCAAGAAACAGCATTTAGTATCGGTGCTGATAAAATAGCAATAAAAATGAATCAGGTGGTTCTGTTACCACATTTTCAAAAAATAAAAAGAGGCTATTATTCACTAAAATTTTCAGTAATCGAGGAAAGTCCATCTAAAAGGAACAACAATGAAATTGTGGTGGAATATGCTAACCGTTTGGAAAATGTAATTCTAAATTCACCAGAACTATGGTTATGGAGTCACAGAAGATGGAAACTTAATAGGCCTTCTTAATAACGAACGATAAGATGAAAAGACTGGTATTTTTGGTATTCTACCTCTTGCAACTGCCGTGCAACGGCCAACCTGCGAATAAAATAAACGGCGTAAGCTGTGTTGCCGTTAGGGAGAAGGTTGTAAAGTAGAATGTAGATGCTATTTTAAATATCCATGCAAATTTTGCATCGGTAATGCCTTGCGTGTATATGAGTGATCTTTCTTCTCCGGAGATTGGCCTCCGTACAAAAGGCGAATGGCTTGGAGAAACAAAGCAATGTGCGGAACAATGTATTACACTACTACGAGAAAGCAAGGTGAAAGTTATGTTGAAGCCCCACATATGGATTTGGAGAGGAGAATTTACCGGAAGGTTGAAAATGGAAAGTGAGAAGGACTGGAAAACTCTTGAAGCCTCATACGAAAAATATATGCTTTCAAATGCCAAACAGACCCTCGATTTCCGTATGCTTATAAAGTCATTTATGACTTGTTAAAACTATATTTAAGTATTTGCTTAAATAAGAAAATATTTGTATATTTGTTATGTTTTAAATCCTAAACAAGAATATTATGGAAAACAATCAATCGTGTAAAGGATAAGCATTAGTTGGTTTATTAATTAAAAAAACAGCAAACATGAAAAGTATTAAAGAAAAAATGTTGCTCCCGCTTCTTTTAGTTGCGGTAATGAGTTTTGGACAAAATTCAATAGATGATGAAACCGGAAAAACAAATTCAAAATTTACATTAGGTGTTTTTGGAGGGCTAAATATTCCAAGCCTTAGTGGTGGGAATGATAATGAATTAAGCCGTGATTTTACTTCGCGCGCAGGAGGTGCTTTTGGCTTTACCTCTACTTTAGATTTAGGATCGAATTTTGCGTTACGGGTAGATGTGTTATATTCTAGCGAAGGAGGTAAACGAGACGGTATGCAGGCAATTGATGCATCTTCTATCAATCCACAAGCTCCTTCAGGCGCGTTTTATTACGCAGATTTTAACAACGAATCCATTTTGAATTATCTTGAAATTCCGGCAATGTTAAAATACAATATTCCAACAGGTAAATCCTCTAATTTTTACGTAGATTTTGGACCTTATATTGGGTTTTTATTGAACGCTAAACAGAAAACAAGTGGATCAAGTCCTATTTATGCCGATAGAGAGGGCACTATGCCTATAGCCCCCACAGACCAATCTTTTAATGATGAGGCAGATGTAACGGACAGTATTAACTCTGTTAACTTTGGATTAACAGGAGGTGTTGGTTATGCACAAGGAGTTGGGTTTGGACATATATTTTTAGAAGTTCGGGGGGCGTATGGCTTAACTGTTGTACAAAAGGAGACTGAAAATGGGAAAAGTCATATAGGTAATTTGTTGATCGCACTCGGATATTCCATACCGTTATAGCATATTAATAGCAGCTCTTAATGAAAGGCTGAAGTTAAACACAAAACTACTTAAGCCTTTCATTATTAAATAACAAAATAGTAAAGCAACATTAAAAGTCATTTGCGTTTAATATGTGATTTTATATTATTTATCAAGAAATCATGGGAAACAATAATAAACAATCAAAAAAAGAGAATTATATATTAATAACTGGCATTATACTTATAGCAAGTTGTTGTTTTGGACCTATCCTGATAGGCATAGTTGGTGGGTTAACATTGAGTGCTTTCACTCCTTATTTTAAATATGCCCTTATTATAGCTGTATTAATACTAATTGTTATAGGATGGCGAACTTACAAAAAAATTAAAAAGAAATAATTATGAATCAATTATTAGAAACACAATTAAAGTCAATGTTATCCGATATTGGCATTGAAGACCTTGGTTTTATAATAAACATACAAAAAGAGCTCATAAAAGGAAACCCAATACCTATTGTTAAATATTATAACCTTATAGATTTAACTATAGAAAAAGCCAATGCTCTATTAGATATTTTGGGAGAGCGCAATGAAAATAACCAAATTACAGCCTTTTCAGGATTATCGCTTACACCAACCCAGCACAAATTTATAGTACAAAATAAAGTACTTTATACTTGGTGTGCATTAGACGCTATATTATTTACCGAATGGTTGGATGTATCGTCACAAATAATATCTCGAGATCCAATTGATAATTCTTTAATTGGGCTGAATATTGAATGTGATCATTTAATATCAACTAATCCGTATCCATTGTATGTCTCATGGGTAAGTGCCATGAACAAGTGTAATATTAAGGG
>Ga0115565_10000980_pt1 | contig 24371 bp, 16 predicted proteins | sample COGITO_mtgs_1105_FD_87199 | JGI IMG/M metagenome (GOLD analysis project Ga0115565, IMG submission 87199) | Pelagic marine microbial communities from North Sea - COGITO_mtgs_110530 | ecosystem: Environmental > Aquatic > Marine > Epipelagic | place: Germany:Helgoland, sampling site Kabeltonne... | reverse complement strand
ATCGTAAAATGCATGTATAACTTTAGATGCCATAATCTATTTTTTATTAATTAAAATTTTAGCCTGTCCTGACCAATCGTCACGCTCTCCCTTACCTGATACTGAATTAATCATGGAATCAATTAGGTCATATTCTCGTGCTGTTATTCGAGCTAACTGAACGAATGAAAATATACCAATCCTATTTAGAGATGCTTCCAATTGCTGCCCTATACCGCTTATTTTCTTGAGATCATCTGACACGTTTATTAACGGATCAAAACTACCAAGCACTGCTAATAATTCGGATACGTCAGAACTATAATCTTTCATAGGTACTACCTCTCCCATTAGCACGTCTTGCGTAATTGGCTCGTCATAAGGAGTACTCATCACCTTTATAGTATATAATGGTTTTCCAGCATCCCTTAAAACCTTATACTTTTCTCCTGATGACTTCAATATCGACTTTACCTCTGCCTGAGCAATAACTGGAAAAGTTCTGGCATACAAAAGGAATAAAACAAAGAAGAATCCGATTGTTCCTATAAAAATACCAATATCAACAAATGTTGGCGAAAACATTGTCCAAGAAGAAGGAAGATAATCTCTATGCAATGATGTTACAATAATAACAAAACGCTCAAACCACATTCCTATATTCACAACAATAGAGATAAAGAAAGAAAACATAATACTTGTTCTCAATTTCTTAAACCACATAAATTGCGGAGAAAAAACATTACACGTCATCATGGACCAATAAGCCCACCAATAAGGTCCAGTTGCTCTATTTAAAAATGCGTATTGCTCATATTCTACTCCAGAGTACCAAGCCATAAATAGCTCCGTTATATAAGCACATCCTACAATAGAACCCGTCAACATTATCACAATATTCATCAATTCAATATGCTGCACAGTAATATAAGCCTCTAAATGACACACCTTTCTCATGATAATAAGAAGCGTGTTTACCATAGCAAATCCAGAGAAAATAGCACCTGCCACAAAGTATGGAGGAAATATTGTCGTATGCCATCCTGGTATAACAGATGTAGCGAAATCAAATGATACTATTGTATGTACAGATAGTACTAGAGGTGTTGCTAGACCAGCTAAAACCAAGGACACCTCTTCAAAACGTTGCCAATCTTTTGCTCTACCACTCCACCCAAAACTCAATAAACCATAAATTTTCTTCTGAAAAGGCAATACCGCCCTATCTCTAAGCATTGCAAAATCAGGCAGTAAACCTGTCCACCAGAACACAAGCGAAACAGATAAGTAAGTAGAAATTGCAAAAACATCCCAAAGCAACGGAGAGTTGAAATTCACCCATAAAGATCCAAATTGATTGGGAATAGGAAGTACCCAATATGCCAACCATGGCCTACCCATGTGAATTATAGGAAATAAACCAGCTTGTACAACAGAAAATATAGTCATCGCTTCCGCAGAACGGTTAATAGCCATTCTCCATTTCTGCCTAAATAGTAAAAGTACTGCTGAAATTAATGTTCCAGCATGCCCAATACCTACCCACCAAACAAAGTTTGTTATATCCCAAGCCCAGTTCACTGTTTTATTTAAACCCCAAGTTCCAATACCTGTAGTTACTGTATAGACAATACAGCCCATTCCCCATAGGAACGCTATAAGTGCTATTGAAAAAACAATCCACCAGTGTTTGTTAGCTCTCCCTTCTACAGGTGCAGCAATATCCACTGTTACATCGTGGTAGCCTTTGTTACCGACTACAAGTGGTTTTCGTATAGGAGCTTCGTAATGCGACGCCATAGACTTTAATTATAATTACTTTCTATTAAGATTATGCTTCGTTGGTATTTCTGACCTTTACATGGTAAAAGACGTTTGGCTGAGTACCCACATGCTCTAGCAAATGGTACATGCGATCACTCTCCTTCAAATCTGCTATTTGACTTTCTTTATCATTTATATCTCCAAAAACAATGGCCCCGCTACCACAAGCAGATGAACATGCTGTATGAAATTCACCATCTTTAATGACTCTTCCATCTCTCTTAGCGTCAAGAATTGTCTTCTGTGTTTTCTGAATACACATAGAACATTTCTCTATAACACCTCTAGACCTAACATTTACATCAGGATTCAGAACCATCTTGCCCAAATCGTTATTCATATGGAAATCAAACTCGTCATTATTATTATATAAAAACCAGTTAAATCTTCTTACTTTATACGGACAGTTATTCGCACAGTACCTTGTACCTACGCATCTATTATATGCCATTTGATTCTGACCTTGTCTACCATGAGATGTAGCAGCTACTGGACATACAGTCTCACATGGCGCATGATTACAGTGCTGACACATTACTGGTTGAAAAGCAACCTGCGGGTTTGCCGATGGATCTTCTAGTTCAACAAAACCTCCTAAGGACCCATTATCACCTGATAGCCCATCAAATCCATTCTTCTTAGCGTTATCTCCATCAAAAGTCTCTTCTGAAGAATAATATCTATCGATTCGCAACCAATGCATGTCTCTAGATTTACGAACTTCTTGTTTCCCAACAACAGGAACGTTATTCTCTGCATGACATGCTATAACACAGGCACCACAACCAGTGCAAGCATTCAAATCTATAGACATGTTAAAATGATGCCCAATTGACCTATCAAAACTCTCCCATAAGTCTACTGAAGTAGCAGGAACCTCTTGATGATTTAAAGATACCTGAGGAACATGATTCCATTCAGCATTATCCTTTGTATTAAAAATCTCTAAGCTTGTTTCTTTAATTATATCACCTCTACCCATTAAGGTTTTGTGTAGCTGTATACAAGCAAACTCATGGTTACCAGCAGCCTTCTCTATTTTTACAGACTGATTTGATGACATATTCTGATACAATCTATAGGCATTTACACCTGTCTGCATCTCTTCCTTCAAACCAACTTTCTTACCATAACCAAAAGACAACCCTACAGTTCCCTTAGCCTGCCCAGGCTGCACTATAACTGGAACATTTTCTAGAGTAACGCCGTTCACGGTTAAGTGAACATAATTACCATCCATTCCGCCATTAGCTACATTTATATTGCGAACATCTAAAGATTCCGCATCCGCTTTAGAAACAGTTACGTAATTATCCCAAGACACCCGTGTTATTGGATCAGGAAACTCCTGCAGCCAAGGATTACTGGCTTGTTGCCCATCTCCCATTCCAACCTTGGAATACAAGTTTAACTCCATCCCCTCAGAAGTAGAAGTAACCAATGTCCGAAGCGCAGATGCAAGAGGAACTGCTTTAACTTCAGCCGATAAACTTTCGAAACTACTGACAGTCTTAGAATAAACACCATCCTGTAAAGTTTGCCCCCAGTCGGATCCATTTAGTATAGTGGTATCCCAAGTGTCTTTTACATATTCATAATAAGAAGCTTCACTACCCATCCAACCAAGAACAGCCGATTGAAACTGCTTTGTATCGAATAATGTATTAATTGTAGGTTGTATGAGGCTATAATCTCCTTTTTTTATCTCCAGATCTCCCCATGATTCTAAGTAATGATTTGATGCTCCTACGTACTGAACAACTTCGGTAGTCTCATTTTTATTGACAGAAAATGCGACTGTTAAGTCAACCTTGCCTAGCCCTTCATTAAAATCAATACTGTTTGGAAGAGAATAAGATGGATTTACTCCATCCATAATCAAGGCCCCAACAGTACCAGCTTTCATATCCTGAACAAGTCTTTGAACCTTTGTCGCTTCACCCTGCCTAATATACTTAGGTAAATTGGGATCAAAAACAACACTACTTATAAATTTATTTATAGCCAATACAACAAGCTGAGCATTCAGATCATCTAGACCAGATACAACAACAGCCTTATTGCCGCCACTCTTTATTTCTGCAACTAGGCTTTCTACAAGATCATCATACTTGGCAGAACCTCCTTGAACAGCTACCCCATTCAATTTAGCAAACAACTTAGCCAGAACAACTTTTTGAGCCGTAGCAGATAACATAACACGCTTATCAGCATTAGCTCCAGCCAGAGACATATTCGCCTCTAATTGGATATGTCTTGACATGATACCATTCTTTGGAACACGCCCCTTGGCATATCCTCCATCATAACCACCACCTTGCCAATCTCCTAAGAAATCTGCACTAAACGAAACTATAACTGAGGCCTTTTCAAAATTATAATCAGCTAAAGCCCTTTCACCATAAACCTGCTCATATGCAGAAATAGCACTATCCTCTGCAATCGCATCATAAGTTATATGCTGCACATTAGGGTTCGCTTTAGAAAATTCAGAAATTAAACGTTTAGTAGAAGGACTAGCGTATGTCTGAGTTAAAAAAACAACTCCCTTACTTGAGTTTCTTAGTGCATCCAATTTAGCAACAACAGCCTTATCCAATACATCCCAACTTATCGCCTCATTATTAAAAGTGGGCCCTTGAATTCTAGTGCTATCATATAAAGACAATACAGAAGCATGAACCCTTGCGTTAGCAGATCCCCCAGATTTAGATAAATTATTATTCTCAATTTTTATTGGTCTACCCTCTCTTGTTTTTACTAAAATATTAGCAAAATCAAAACCATTAGCTATGGAGGTTGCGTAGAAGTTTGCAATACCAGGAACTATATTTTCAGGTTGCACAACATAGGGAATAGACTTAACTACAGGACCCTCACAAGCTGCTAAAGATGCAGCAGCAGTACTAAATCCCACGTACTTTAAGAAATCTCTTCGATTGGTATTTGTAGCAGATAAAGACTCCTTATCTCCTAGAAAATTGTCAACAGGTATCGGCTCAACGAACTCATTCTGCTTCAATGTCTCAACGATAGCGTCATTTGGATTAAGTTCCGCTTCGTTCTTCCAATATATTTTATTTGACGCCATACCCTATATATGTAATTAGCTTCTTTACTTTAATTAATAATGACATTTACCACACTCTAAACCACCCATCTGAGCAGCAGTAAGAGCATCTACACCATACTTCTTAGAAAGCTCTGTATGTATTTTTTCATAGTATTCGTTGCCTTCTACTTTTATGCTTGTCTCCCTGTGACAATTAATACACCAACCCATAGTTAAAGGTGAATATTGATACATAATCTCCATCTCCTCTACAGGTCCATGACATTTTTGACATTCAATACCAGCAACAACAACATGCTGAGAGTGATTAAAATAAGCGAAATCTGGTAAATTATGAATACGCACCCATTCTACTGGCTGACTCTCACCTCTATATTTCTGATTTTCTTCATCCCAACCAACAGCTTTATAGAGCTTCTTAATCTCTTTAGTATAGAATTCATTGGTATACCCATTAGCTAAATCTTCTTTTGAAGGCCCTTCCGATGTACCCTTATACTCGTATATAGACTTATGACAATTCATACAAACGTTAAGAGAAGGAATACCTGAATACTTAGACACTTTCGCTGATGAATGACAATACTGACATTCAATTTTATTAGTTCCTGCATGAATTTTATGTGAATAATGAATAGGCTGCATAGGAGCGTAACCCTGATCAACGCCCACCTGCATCATCCAACCATAGGCAAAATAAGCACCACCCAAAAGCAAAAATATAACAGAAACAAAAACTAAAAATTGATTTTCCGCAAAAGCTTTCCATAATGGTCTTCTAACCTCTCTAGACATCTGCTCTTCATAAACCCCGTTAGCAACTGCAATTTTCTTTAATGTCTTACTAACAAGAACAAGCATAACCAAAAGCAAGCCGAAAACTACTACCAAAGCCCCTAAAATAATTTCATTAGAAATACCCCCAGCAACCTTAGTACCTGCAACACCAACAACTCCCTCATCCACTTCAGGCTTCTTACGCTCTGGCGGTGGCGCAGCAGTATAAGCTAAAATATTATCTATATCCGAATTACTAAGTGTTGGGAAAGCCGTCATGGCAGCTTGATTATACTCAGCATATATTTTGTTTGCATAAACGTCGCCAGATTTGATTAAACCTTGACTATTCTTAATCCAACGATAAAGCCACTCACGATCTAAACCTTCTTCTTGGGATAAACGCATTTCCACGTTAGCTAAAGCAGGCCCCGTCATTTTTCTATTCAACGCATGACAAGCGGCACAATTTTGATTAAATAGAGATTTTCCGGCAACAGGATCTCCAGCGCTAGACATCGCCTCCTGAGCAATCAGAGTAGTCGAAAATAACTGAAACAACAGTAACGTTGCTCCTAGAAGTCCTAAAAACTGATTATGGTAAGTAGCCTTTTTCATATATAGCATATTTCAACCTGAATTTGACACTTTTCTCACTCAAAATAACAATCGTTTGTTTGATCAAAGTGCCTGAACTGGAGGGCAAAAATACGACATAGTCTTTATTCCAAAAAATGTAAGTCTATATATCATTTACAATTTATAACTAATCTAAATAGATGATTAGATTTATACCTTGCCTTATAAAATTTACCTTTACAATTACCTAATTATAATTATGAAAAATAAATCGATTATTACTGTCATAGCCCTATTTAGCTTCACAATTTGTCAATTTTGTATGTCGCAAGAAGGAAACTTACAATTAACAGAAGAAACAGGTATACCTGAACTTTTAACCCTTTACAAATCAGCACTAAATACTAGTGAATACTATAGGATTCAGGTTGGCTTTGGAGATCATGAAGATGCCATACGCATTAAATCAAGTGTAGAAATTGACTTTCCTGAACTACCCTCTAAAATAGATTTTGACTCGCCAACATACCGAGTTCGCATAGGACGATTTAAAACTAAACTAGAAGCTGAGAGATTATTCATACAGGTTAGAGCTAAGTATCCCACTGCCATGCTATTAAAACCAAAGAAATCGACCAAATAGGTCGATTTCTTTTTAAACTATATTAAAATTATTTAGATTTTAATTTCTTCTTAACAGCAACCTCTTGAAATGCCTCGATGACATCTCCATTTTGTATATCATTGTAGTTCTTTATCTGTATACCACAGTCATATCCTTTGGCCACCTCTCTGACATCATCTTTAAATCGCTTTAATGATGCAAATTGACCAGTATAAATAACTACCCCATCCCTTATAAGACGGATGTTCGAATTACGGAACAGTTTACCCGTTGTTACCATACAGCCCGCGATCGTCCCTACTTTAGAAATTTTGAATGTCTCCCTTATTTCCGCAGTTCCTGTAATCTCCTCTTTCATAACAGGAGAAAGCATACCTTCCATAGCGTCCTTCAAATCATTGATGGCATCATATATAATAGAATAAGTACGCACATCAATCTCTTCTTTTTCCGCTATAGACTTCGCATTACCCATAGGTCTAACGTTAAATCCTATTATAACAGCGTCAGATGCAGATGCTAACAATACGTCTGACTCTGTAATAGGACCTACTGCTTTATGTATGATATTAACTTGAATTTCCTCAGTAGACAGTTTTTGGAATGAATCTGTAAGCGCTTCAACAGAACCATCAACATCCCCTTTCAAAATAATATTTAACTCTTTAAACTCTCCGAGTGCAATACGTCTGCCAATTTCATCTAAGGTAATATGCCTTTGTGTCCTTACAGACTGCTCACGTTGTAATTGAGACCTTCTTGCTGCAATTTGCTTCGCCTCTCGTTCGTCTTGTAATACATAAAACTTATCACCCGCCTGTGGCGCACCACCTAAACCTAAAATAGAAATTGGTTTAGAAGGACCAACTTCAGTAACAATCTTGCCACGCTCATCTTGCATTGCCTTTATCTTACCACTTGTAGTGCCCGCTAGAACGTAATCTCCTATTTTAAGAGTACCAGTCTGCACTAATATTGTAGAAACATAACCCTTTCCTTTATCAAGAAAAGCTTCCACAACAGTACCCGTTGCCGCCTTGTTCGGATTTGCCTTTAACTCTAATAACTCTGCCTCTAATAAAACCTTCTCTAATAGCTCTTTAACACCTAGACCAGTTTTGGCCGAAATATCATGAGACTGTATTTTACCACCCCAATCCTCTACTAGTAGATTCATCTGTGCTAAACTTTCTTTAATCTTCTCTGGATTTGAAGTTGGCTTGTCTACCTTGTTAATAGCAAATACAATGGGCACCCCAGCCGCTTGGGCATGACTAATTGCCTCCTTTGTTTGAGGCATTATGTTGTCATCTGCTGCCACTACTATTATGGCAATATCCGTAACCTGCGCCCCTCTTGCTCTCATTGCCGTAAATGCCTCGTGACCAGGAGTATCTAAAAATGCAATACTCTGTCCATTTTCTAGTGTTACCCCATAAGCACCAATATGCTGAGTAATACCCCCACTTTCACCCGAGATAACATTCTCCTTACGGATATAATCTAGTAAAGATGTCTTACCATGATCTACGTGACCCATTACTGTGACAATTGGCGCACGACTTTTTAAATCTTCTGGCGCATCTATTTCCTCAACAATACTTTCTTCTATATCAGCGGTAACAAAATCTACCTCATAACCAAATTCATCTGCCACTATGGAAAGTGTTTCAGCATCTAAACGCTGATTCATAGTAACCATTATACCTAATGACATACAAGCAGAAATAATTTCTGTAGTAGAAACCTCCATCATTGTAGCTACTTCACTCGCCGTAACGAACTCTGTAACTTTAAGAATTTTACTCTCTAATTCTTGCTTCTCTAAATCTTTCTCTGTTTGCTCCCTATGCTGATCCCTTTTGCTACGTCTGTATTTTGCTCCTTTGCCTTTCTTAGATTTCCCTTGTAATTTTTCTAAGGTTTCCCTTACTTGCTTTTGAACATCTTCTTCTGTAGGCTCTACCTTTTTAACAGGACCAGAAGCCCTCCTACCAACACTTCGTCTATCACCATGAGAACCACTACTAGTCCTAGTACCCGATGTAGTTGTTGTACTTTTTGTAATTATCCTTCTTCTACGCTTCTTACGATCCGCAGCATCTGGTTTTTTATCATCCTTCCTCTTAGGCTTCTTAAATTTTGATAAATCAATCTTAGCACCTGTTATTTTAGGACCTGATAATTTTTGATATTGGGTCTGAAGCGTTTTTGGAGCATCGGGTGCTTCAGGAGCACTAATCTCCGAAGGTTTCTCATTCTTAACTTCTGTAATAGAAATTTGTTTTTCTGCGTCAGCAATTTTATTGTTACTTTTTGTAACAGCCTCTTTTTTCGGCTTTTCCTCAGTTTTTAATTCTGAATCAGCAGCAACTTTAGGGGCTGTCACCTCTTTTTGCTCTGTTACAGTTTTAACAACTTCAATAGCTACCGATTTCTTCTCAACGATAGACTTAGTCTCGACCTTTTGAGATTTCACTTCCTTAGCTAGCTCTCTATTCTCAGCAGAAGCTTTAACCTCCTCCAAGCGTTTTTTATCAGCTCCAATTTTCCTTGGTCTTGCGTCCAGATCAATTTTACCAACCATTTTAGTACCCGCAAGTTCTACTTTGGCCTTAATAATTTTCTCTGAGGTTGCATTTCTCTTTTCACGAACAAGCCTACGCTCTTCCTGCTCCTCTTCCAAACGAAGTCTTATAGCTTCCTTTTCCTTGCGCTTTTCTTCTCCTACTTCCTTAGACGCAACTTTTTTAGAGGCATCTGTCTGGAAACCATCTACCAGTACCTGATAAACATCGTTAGATATCTTTGTAGTTGGCCTAGCCTCTATTTCATGCCCCTTACTACTTAGAAAATCTACAGCTCTGTCTAAAGAGATATTAAGCTCTCGCAATACTTTATTAAGTCTAATTTTTGCAATATCTGCCATAAATACTGATTCCCGTTCTTTATTTTATCTGCTAATATATAGCTAATCTTCTAATTCTTCCTTTAGTACACGTACAACTTCTCTTATAGTCTCCTCTTCTAAATCTGTACGCTTCACTAAATCCTCTACATCTTGGTCTAAAACACTCCTTGCTGTATCCATTCCAATTTTCTTGAATTCCTCTATAATCCAAGCCTCTATTTCGTCAGAAAATTCCGCTAACTCAACATCTTCTTCCACTCCTTCACGGAATACGTCAATTTCATATCCTGTTAACTGTCCTGCCAAACGTATATTATGTCCTCCCCTACCTATAGCTTTTGAAACCTCTTCTGGCTTCAAGTATACCTGAGCAGTCATCTTTTCATCATTTAACTTAACGGAAGAAACCCTAGCTGGACTTAGAGATCTAGTGACCAATAATTGAGGATTTGCTGTCCAATTAATAACATCAATATTTTCATTGCCAAGCTCCCTAACGATACCATGTATTCTAGAACCTTTCATCCCTACACAGGCACCTACAGGATCTATCCTATCATCATAAGAGTCTACAGCTACCTTAGCCTTTTCGCCCGGTATTCTCACAACTTTCTTCACGGTAATTAATCCATCAAATACTTCTGGTATTTCTTGAAAAAATAGTTGTTCTAAAAATTTTGGTGCACTTCTAGACATTATAATAGTAGGCTTTGCACCTTTCAATTCCACACTTTCTATAATACCTCTTACATTATCTCCTTTTCTAAAGAAATCCGAAGGAATTTGCCTGTCTTTAGGTAAGATTAATTCATTCCCATCGTCATCTAACAAAATAACAGCCTTGTGCCTTATATGATGAACCTCCGCAGTATAAATCTCCCCCTCTAGTTCCTTAAAATGCTTGTATATCGTAGTGTTATCATGTTCATGTATTTTAGAAATCAAATTTTGTCGTAAAGAGAGTATTGCCCTTCTCCCTAAATCTATCAATTTAACTTCTTCAGATACATCCTCTCCCACTTCAAAATCTGGCTCTATTTTACGAGCGGCTGATAGAGATATCTCTTCGTTAGGATCTTCTACCTCCTCGTCTTCTACTACTATTCTATTACGCCATATTTCCAAATCCCCTTTATCTGGATTTATAATAATATCAAAATTATCATCAGAACCAAATTTCTTTTTTAAAGCATTTCTAAAAACGTCCTCTAAAATAGCCATAAGCGTTACTCTGTCTATGAACTTATCGTCCTTAAATTCTGAGAAGGATTCAATTAATGCAATATTTTCCATTTATATCTTAAATTAAAATTTTAATATAACTTTTGCTTTATTAATCTCTTTAAAGTCTACAAACTGCTTTTTCTGAACGGTCACCTTCCCTTTTCCTATGGGTTTTGGCTCTCTCGCTTTCCATTCTAGATATATACCTTCTTCTCTAACCTCAGTAAGCGTACCTTCTATAGCACCTTCTGTAAATGTTACTTCTAACTTTCTACCGATGTTTTTAATATACTGTCTTGGAACACTTAAAGGAGTTGAAGCACCTGCCGAAGCAACCTCTAGAGAGAAATCTTCTTCTTCCCTATCTAAGTTGTGCTCTATCGTCCTACTAATTTTCATGCAATCCTCTACTGTTACTCCAAAATCACCATCGATAACTACACGTATTTTATTATCTAACGAAACCGTAAAATCGATTAAAAAAAGAGCTTCGTCTTCTTGCAAACCGGCTTCTAATAACTTTTTAGCTTTACTCTGTAACATAATTATTTACTACTAAACCTTAGTCTTCTAGACTATAGGGAATAATAAAGGGGACAAATTGCCCCCTTTGAATAGATAAATAGTCTAATTCTTCTGTAAATATATAATAATAATTTTTATTGAACAATCTTAACTACTTACTTTTATTTACTTAAGATTTGCACTAGATATTATATTATACTGTCACCACATACAAACTATTGACTAAAATTGATAAACGTTACGCTAAATACTTCAATGTTGTAACATTCATATTTTAGGGATTATTGCTAATTCTTCTCAAGTTATTTTTAGCGTCTAAATGATCGTCCGGCAAACTTTCTAAATCTTTTCTAAAACGCAGTATCATTAAAGTGTCTAATTCTCCTTTAATACTATCTTGCATTCTTTGCCAGTTAGCTAGATTCATCTTATTAGCAAATTTTGTTATTTTATTAAATTTATCTAAGTTATATTTATTTGCCTTCCATGCATGTTTTGAACTTTCTTCATGCTGCTGATCTTGCAAATAAATACCTATAGAGAATCCTACAACCACTAATAAGATAATAATCTTTAAAGTTTTAACAGTCAACTTCATTTTTGTGACAAAATTTTTTAATAAATAAAACAAGTGATAGCTGGCAATATAATAGGACAACGAATAGTGAGAATGCAGCCTATTTAACTCTCAATATACAAAATTATAGCAAAGCGCATGGCTATTTTAAGAATATCAAAGAAATTTTCCTGAATAAAAAAACCGACACAATATGTGTCGGTTTTTACTTAAGTTGGCCTACAAGGACTCGAACCTTGAATGACGGTACCAAAAACCGGAGTGTTGCCAATTACACCATAGGCCAGCTTACAATTATAATACCTTTCTACAATCGAGATTGCAAATTTAATACAAAGTTTTCTTTACGCAAAAGAAAAAATCAATATTTAGTAAAAAAAAGCCCACTACTAGACATTCGCCTATTTAAAGTAGGTTCTCCTGCTAAAATTAGTAAATTCGCTACCTTCATAAACTTAGGCTACATGTTCGTAAAAAATTTTGATAAATGGGATACTCGCTTGGGGTGGACTGTATTTGTTATTTCATTAATCACTTATTATGTTACTGTTGAACCTACTAATAGTTTTTGGGACGCGGGAGAATATATTGCTACCGCCGCAAAGCTGCAGGTAGGTCACCCCCCGGGAGCTCCACTACTTCAAATGATAGGTGCTTTCTTTGCGATGTTCGCATTGGAAAATAATCAAATTGCTAAAATGGTTAATTTGGTATCTGGGGTATCCAGTGCATTCACTATTTTATTCATGTTCTGGACGATTACCAACATCACTCAAAAATTAATTCCTACCAAAGAGACTTTTACAAATAGCAAAGCTATAGCAGTACTTGGTAGCGGTTTAGTAGGATCGTTAACGTTTACCTATTCCGATAGTTTTTGGTTCAATGCTACTGAAACCGAAGTATATGCTATGGCCAGTTTTATCATGACCTTTTTGTTATGGCTAGGTCTAAAATGGACAGACTCACTACAGCATCCCAGATGTAATCGCTGGATAATACTTATTTCATATGTTGTGGGTCTTACTTTCGGAATTCAATTTATGGGTTTCTTAGCAATTCCGTCTATTGGTCTTCTCTACTATTTTAAGACCTACAAGAAAACAACAATTAAGAACTTTTTAGTAGCAAATGTAGTTGTGATTGGGATACTTATGTTGGTTTATAAATTCTCACTCACTTATGTTCTTCAATTATTTGGATGGGGAGAAGTGTTTTTTGTTAACACGATAGGTCTTCCATTTAACTCTGGCTCTATAATCATCGGTGTTTTGTTTATAACCGCATTTGGTTTGAGTTTAAATTACACCAGAAAAAACAGTTTTTACACTGCAAACACCATTGTATTATGCCTTCTGTTTTTATTTTTAGGATTTTCTTCTTGGATAATGCTACCAATAAGAGCTAATGCTAAAGTAGTTATCAATGAAAATAACCCAGCAGATGCCAGAGCACTTTTAGCATACTATAATAGAGAGCAATACCCTGGTGTAGACAGTCCTTTTTTTGGGAGTTATTATTCAGAAATGTTTGCTTCTCAAGGAGATGAACAAGACGGAAAACCGAAATACGAAAAAGATTTTACTCTTGGTAAGTATGTAATTGTAAACAAATATAAAGATGCCGTTCCTGGTCCTAACCCCAAGCATCAGGGTTTTTTCCCTCGTATGTGGAGCTCACAGAACGCAGAAAACTATATGCGCTATTTTGGTGCTTTAGATTTTGAAGTTACCAGACCCAATGAAGAACTGAATAAAGCGGTAAAACAAATTAAAGCAAGTTTTGCTAATAGCGAAATTGATGCAGACCAATATATTAGTTTTTTAAAACGATTTGATGAATATATAGAGGTAATACCACCTACTGTATGGGATAATCTAGGCTACATGGTTGCTTTTCAATTTGACTATATGTATCTAAGGTATTTTATGTGGAATTTTGTTGGTAAGCAAAATGATGTGCAAGGCAGGTATAATGATAATGGTAATTGGTTAAGTGGCATAAATGCAATAGACGATTGGAGACTTGGCAGTCAAACTAACTTACCAAGCGAAATAAAAAACAATAAAGGCAGAAATACGTATTTTTTCCTTCCACTTATTCTAGGCTTAATTGGTATTGTATTTCAATTTTCTAAAAATCCTAAACAACTTTGGGTATTGCTGATTTTCTTTCTTTTTACAGGTCTCGCCATACAGTTCTACACCAATCCTTATATTTTTCAACCTAGAGAACGAGATTACTCGCTAGTTGGCTCATTTTATATTTTCTCTATTTGGATAGGTTTGGGCGTATATGGTTTGTTTGATTGTTTTAAAAATTATTTAAAACCAAAACTTTTAGCTCCTATCGTTGTTATATTCTGCCTACTTAGCGTGCCAACACTTATGGCAGTAGAAAATTGGGATGATCATGACCGCTCTGGCAGATATACCGCGAACACTTCTGCTAAAGCATACTTAGACTCCTGTCAAGAAGACGCTGGAGCCATTTTATTTACTATAGGTGATAATGATACGTTCCCGCTTTGGTATGTTCAAGAAATTGAAAAATACCGTACAGATGTTAGAATTATTTGTACAAGCCTTTTTGAAACAGATTGGTACGTAGACCAGATGAAAAGTAAGGCTTATGAAAGTAATCCTATCCCATCTCAATTATCTCACGAGAAGTACAGGTGGGGTTCCAGAGATGTCCTATACCACCAAAGCATTACAGAAAATAGATGGTCTATTACAGATTTTATAAATTGGATAGACAGCGATAAGCCGCGCACCAAATTAAAATTTATACTAAAACAAAACGGTGCGGATCTTGATGCTTACTCAGAAGACACCCAAAACATTGTTTATTACCCAACTAATAAAATTCGTGTTCCTGTAAATAAGGAAAATGTGTTAGAAAGCGGACTTGTAAAACCAGAAGACGCTGACTTAATAGTGAATTATATAGATATAGATTTGCCAGGAGCCATTACCAAAAAGAGCATGATGATGTTAGATATTCTTGCCAACAACGAGTGGAAAAGACCGCTCTATTTTTCTGGTGGTAGTTTTGATGATGCAGAGTATTTATGGATGAAAGACTATCTTCAGCTAGATGGCTTAGCTTACAAACTAGTACCCATAAAAACGGAAAGACCCAATAACTTTGATATGGGTAGAATAGATACAGATCTTATGTATGCTATTGTTAAAAAGTGGGAGTGGAAGAATTCTGGTAGTCCTGATATTTATCATGATACCCAAACACGAATACAAAGTGTTTCTTATAGAGGTAACCTAGCACGTCTGGTAGAAGCCCTACTTGTGGAAAATAAAATTGAAGAAGCAAAAGAGATTATTGGAATTTGCCTAGAGAACCTACCTGTATCTCTGTACGGATATTACTCTCTGGTAGAACCATTTGTAGATAGTTATTATAAGGTAGGCGAAACCGAAAAAGCTAGAGCACTTTATACGAAGTTGAAGATTATCTATCAAGAACGCTTAACGTACTATGATCTTACTAACCTAGATGAACAGTACAGAAATATTGATGCAATTATTGCAGATATGGAAGCATATAGACGCAATATTGATATTCTGATTAGGAATAACGATAGAGAAATGGCTGAAAAAGAGACGAAAATATTTAATGAGTATATAGAAAAATTCAGACATTTCTATAAAGACGAAGACACCTTTGAAGAAGTATCATCTACAATAATTGACAGAGTAGAAGACTCAATTTACTTAGACAATACTAAAACTACAATATTAGAAGATACTAGTAGCACAATTATTAATGAATAGAATTAAATATATTCCTTTATTATGCCAATAAGCGTGTTAGTGTCTTGGTCTCCACTTTGGCGCCAAACCATTTCGCTGTTTTTATAAATTATAAGTGTAGGCAATCCCTTAATTCTAAGTGCTTGCGAAAGTTCTTTATTCTTGTCTACGTCTATCTTTATTACCTTACAACGATCTCCTAAAGCCGCTGCAACATCTCGTAAAACGGGATGCATTGCCGTAGATCGATCATTCCACTCGGCATAAAAATCTAAAAGCACTGGAATATTTAAATCTATAAGATCACCAAATTTAGACATATTGTAAAGCTATTATTTACTCGAATCAAATGTAGTGAAAATTGCAAAAAAATGCATCACTAGATTATTAGCGCAAATTTTAAAGATTTAGTATTAAGTAATCTTATTTTTTTTCAAGGTTATCACCGTTATTTCTGGCAAAATACCAAATCTACCTGGATACCCTAAAAAACCAAATCCGCGATTTACATTTATATATTGCCCTAACTCCTTATAAATACCCGCCCAATATTTATAACGCCATTTGACAGGGCTCCATTTGATCCAGCCAGGTATTTCAATACCAAATTGCATACCGTGGGTATGACCGCTAAGAGTAAGATGATACTTCGTTTTGCTTTTTAATACTATCTCTTCCCAATGGGATGGATCATGACTCATTAAAATTTTAAAATCTTTCTCTTCAATATTTTTACTAGCTAATTTTAAATCTCCTGCTTTTATAAATCCCCCTTTACCCCAATTCTCCACACCAATTAAAGCAATACGATCCCCATTCTTAGTTAAATACTTATTTTCATTCAGGAGTAATTGAAAACCCATCTGCTTCTGCAAATCTTTTAAATCTTGTAAATTCTGCACCTTGGCTTTGCTAGACTCCCAAGAAATATAATCTCCATAATCATGATTTCCTAGTATTGAAAACTTGCCATCTTTGGCTTCTAATGTGCCAAAAAGTGATGCCCAAGGTTTCATTTCTTCACTTCTATTATTAACCATATCGCCGGTAAAAAGGATAACATCGCTCTTCTGCTCATTTATTAAATCTACTCCGTAAGAAACCCTTTCTATATTATCAAAACTACCACTATGTATATCAGAAATTTGTGTGATTTTATAGCCGTCAAATGCTTCTGGCAATTCATCAAAGGAAAGCTCGTAAGACAACACTTTGTAATTATATTTCCCCTTATACATTCCATAAAGCAATGCCCCAAAGGGTAAGGCTGCTAGACCAAGGCCTATGAGACTCACAAAACGCCTACGCTCTGGCATATGAAAACCTTTAGCAGTACCAAATAAATTTTGAGAAATTACAGTACCCACTCTCACGAAATCCTCGAAGAATAAGAACAAAATTGTTATCACATTAAAAGAAAGGACTGCCAATAGTAAACCAAAAGCATAACTTTTAGGTACGTCTAGTACCCTACCTTGTGTTGCACTAAAAGAAAATCTATATGCAAAATTAATTAACACAATTACGGCCACCGCTACGTAAAGATATTGCCACCAAACTTGCTTTGTCGCAATTTTTAAGCCTTGTAGCACGTAAAGACTAAGACCTATGTAAATGATTACCCCAATTACCCAACGCATAAATATTTTATTTAGAATACAAAGATATTTGTAGAAACTGATTAGCTACTATTAATTAGTAAAACTTATTGCTCTCCCATCCGTTTAAATCATTAATGCTGATTTATTTGATTGGCACAAACTGGCGATTTATTTATTATTCCATCTTATCCAAATTTTAGACACCCACAAATAATTAAGCATTCAGCATATCCATAAAGCTTATAAAACACTTACATATATTGCTAATTTTACTATGTAATCTGTCAGATATGTCAATAGGAAGTTCCTTATTGATAGAAATATTATAGGTATCAATCTAACTTCGTACTTTTGGTTTTATACTTAACCTATACAAATGGCAGATCAGAAAAGATTATTTTTATTAGATGCTTACGCTTTAATATTTCGTGGTTACTATGCACTTATAAAAAACCCTAGAATAAATTCTAGCGGCATGGATACATCTGCTATCATGGGCTTTATGAACTCCCTATTTGATGTTATAAAACGTGAAAAACCAGATCATTTGGCCGTCTGTTTTGATAAAGGTGGAAGTGCTGAGAGAACAGAACTTTTTCCTGAATACAAAGCTAATAGAAATGAAACACCAGACGCCATACAGATTGCTATACCCTATATTCAAAAAATTTTAAAAGCAATGCATATACCTTCTATAGTGCTAGAAGGGTGGGAGGCAGATGATATTATTGGCACCTTAGCAAAACAAGCAGAGAAGGAAAACTTTAAAGTTTATATGGTTACACCCGATAAAGATTTTGGGCAGTTAGTATCTGAAAATATTTTTATGTACAAACCCGCAAGAATGGGTAATAGCATAGAAATTTGGGGCATTCCAGAAATTCAGAAACGATTTGGAGTTGTACACCCGGAACAAGTTATAGATTATCTTGGAATGATGGGCGATGCTAGCGATAATATTCCCGGTCTGCCTGGAGTTGGAGACAAAACAGCAAAGAAGTTTATTGCTCAGTTTGGCTCTATGGAAGCATTATTAGCTAATACAGACCAGCTGAAGGGAGCAATGAAGGCTAAGATTGAAGCTAATAAAGAATTGGGATTAATTTCTAAAAAACTAGCTACTATATGCATTACCTGCGATGTTACCTTTAATGCAAAAGACTATCAATTATCTACCCCTGACAACGAAAAAGTACAAGAAATTTTTGAAGAATTAGAATTTAGGAGACTGAAAGACCAATTTCTTAAGATTTTCTGGAAGGATGAAGACAAACTCCTTGAAAATTCAAATCCCTCTAAAGCAGAAAATTCTTCATCATCTACTGCGGGCAGTGGGCAATTTTCATTATTTGACGCTGGTAATACAAACGATAACGCTAAGGAGAATAATGATAGAAAAACTATTTTAAATACACCCCATAGTTACCAAAGCGTTGCCACTAGCGGAATGGGCATGAAATTATTTCTAAGCAATTTAATGAAACAATCTTCTGTTTGTTTTGATACAGAAACCACTGGATTAAACGCCCTTACCGCCCAACTTGTAGGAATTGCTTTTTCTTGGGAAAAAACGAAAGGATTTTACCTTCCCTTCCCCGAGGATCAAAATAAAGCACAAGAATTAATAGAAGAATTACGACCGTTCTTCGAATCTGAAGCAATAGAAAAAATTGGGCAAAATTTAAAATACGATATTAAAGTACTCCACAAATACAAAATTAGCGTAAGAGGTGATTATTTTGATACGATGCTTGCCCATTATTTGATAAATCCAGATATGCGCCATAACATGAATGTGCTCTCAGAAACATATTTAAACTACACCCCAATTTCAATCGCAACTCTAATTGGAAAAAAGGGTAAGAATCAATTATCGATGAGAGATGTTCCACTCACGGAACAGACAGAATATGCCGTGGAAGATGCAGATATTACTTTTCAACTAGCCCAACATTTTAGACCAGAATTAAAAGAAGCGAATATAGAAGATCTTTTCAAAAATATTGAAATACCACTACTTAGCGTCTTAGCTGCTATGGAGATTGAAGGTATACATCTGGATAAGGAGTTTCTAAACTCCCTTTCTGAAGATTTAAATAGTGATATTGATTCGCTAGAAAAAAGAATCTATGAAATTGCTGAAGAGGAGTTTAACATTGGATCTCCAAAGCAACTAGGAGAAATTTTATTTAACAAACTAAAATTAGTAGATAAACCGAAAAAAACCAAAACGGGTCAATACTCTACAGCAGAGGATGTATTATCATATTTAGCCAAAGAACATGAAATTATAGAAAAGGTCTTAGCGTATAGAGGCTTAGCTAAATTAAAGAGTACTTATGTAGATGCCCTACCGCAGCAAGTAGAAGCGCACAGTGGAAGAATACATACCGACTATATGCAAGCAGTTACCGCTACCGGAAGACTTAGCAGCAATAACCCAAACTTACAGAACATTCCAATAAGAACAGAGCGGGGAAGACAAGTACGTAAAGCTTTTGTACCTAGAGACAAAAACTACACTTTACTAGCTGCCGATTATTCTCAAATAGAGTTACGCATAATAGCTGCCCTAAGTGAAGAAGACACCATGATAGAAGCGTTTAAAAACGGAGAGGATATTCATACAACCACTGCCTCCAAAGTTTTTAATATAGCTACCAATGAAGTTACAAGAGAACAGCGGAGCAACGCAAAAACCGTAAATTTTGGTATAATTTATGGTGTATCTGCATTTGGCTTAAGCAACCAGACTAATTTATCTAGAGCAGAAGCAAAAGAACTTATAGAGACTTACTACACCACCTATCCTAAACTGAAGGCATACATGGATAGTCAAGTGCAATTTGCACAAGAACATGGTTACGTACAAACGGTGCTAGGAAGACGTAGGTATTTAAAAGACATTAATGGGCGTAACCCAGTAGTGCGTGGTGCAGCCGAAAGAAACGCCGTTAATGCCCCAATACAAGGTAGTGCCGCAGATATCATAAAAATTGCCATGATAGCAATTCATAAAAAACTTGAAGAAGGTAATTATAAATCAAGAATGCTATTGCAAGTGCACGATGAATTAGTTTTTGATATTCATAATTCTGAATTAGAGACGATAACTCCCATTATTAAAAATGCGATGGAACAGGCTTATACCATATCTGTTCCTCTTAATGTTGAGATTGGTGTTGGTGAAAATTGGCTCGTTGCTCATTAAAGCTTCAAGGTGTCCATTTAAAAAATTTAAAGAAGCTATTTCAAATTTAGAATTATTGGTTAGTCATTTGCTTTTTAAGTTTATAGTTGTACATTTGCAGCCCATTTAACAAGATTAAAAGGGTTAATAGTTAAAATACAGTAGTAGTGGATACATTAAGTTATAAAACCATCTCTGCCAACAGAAAAACCGTCAACAAAGAATGGTTATTGGTAGATGCCGAAGGAGAAACGTTAGGCCGATTGTCCTCAAAAGTAGCAAACCTTCTTAGAGGGAAACACAAACCAAGTTTTACTCCACATGTAGACTGCGGTGATAATGTTGTAATTATTAATGCCGAAAAAGTCACCTTATCTGGAAATAAGTGGAGTGATAAGACTTATTTGAGATACACAGGTTATCCTGGTGGACAACGTGCTACTACGGCTACACAACTACTAGAGAAAAACCCTGCGAGTATTTTAGAGAGATCTATAAAAGGAATGTTACCTAAGACAAAATTAGGATCAGAACTTTTTAGAAATCTCAAAGTTTATGCAGGTACAAAGCATGATCAAGAGGCTCAAAAGCCAACTGTAGTAAATATAAAAGACCTTAAGTAATGGAAAGAATACATAAAATAGGGAGAAGAAAAACTGCAGTAGCACGTATTTATCTTACCTCTGGTAGTGGTGTTATCACTATTAACAATAAAGATATAGCAGAATATTTCCCTACAGCTACTTTACAATATAAAGTAAACCAGCCTTTTTCAATTACTGGCGCAGAAGGTATATACGATGTTAAAGTAAATGTTTTTGGAGGTGGTAATACTGGTCAGGCAGAAGCTATTAGGTTAGCACTGTCTAGAGCTATGTGTGAAATTGACGAAGAAAATAGACTTACTCTAAAACCAGAAGGTCTGTTAACTAGAGATCCTAGAATGGTTGAACGTAAGAAATTTGGTCAGAAAAAAGCGAGAAAGAAATTCCAATTCTCAAAACGTTAATACGTTATATAATTTTAAAGGCACTCTTTTACTGGAGTGCCTTACTTTTTAGAGTACCATATTGGAATATTTTCAATATGAAATTAAAGTTCATTGAAAGTCTCATTTGAGACACTTAAATTTTCTTTTTCCTTTTAGGAGCAAGAAATTACCTTATGCCTTTTGCATAAGGCTTATTAGTTTAGCATCTAAATAGTGAAGGCTTTCTTTATACAAAGAATACCACTTCTCTATTGCTAATTCAAAAGAACGTAAACTAAATTTAAAATGGCGAAAGTCGAAGTAAAGCAATTATTAGAAGCAGGTGTACATTTTGGACACCTTACAAGAAAGTGGAATCCAAACATGGCTCCTTACATCTACATGGAGCGTAATGGGATACACGTAATCAATCTCTACAAAACTGTTGCAAAAATGGACGAGGCTAATGAGGCTTTGAGCAAAATTGCAGCTTCTGGTAGAAAAATCCTTTTTGTAGCTACAAAAAAACAGGCTAAAGACATTGTTGCCGAAAAAGCAGCTAATGTGAACATGCCATACATTACCGAAAGATGGCCTGGTGGAATGCTTACCAACTTTGTTACTATCCGTAAAGCTGTTAAGAAAATGGCTATGATTGATAGAATGAAGAAAGATGGTACTTTCTTAACGCTATCTAAAAAAGAACGTCTACAAGTAGATCGTTTACGTGCAAAACTAGAGAAAAACTTAGGGTCTATTTCAGAGATGACTCGTCTGCCTGGCGCATTGTTTATAGTGGATACTATGCGTGAGCATATTGCTGTTAAAGAAGCTCAAAAATTGAATATCCCTATTTTCGCTATGGTTGATACTAATTGTGATCCTAGGGATGTAGATTATTTAATTCCTTCCAATGATGATGCATCTAAGTCTATAGACATTATTATGACACAAGTTACAAATGCTGTAGCAGAAGGGCTTTCTGAACGTAAGTCTGAAAAAGGTGAAGGATCTTCTGAATCTAAAAAGGAAAAAGCTTCAAAATCTAAAGATTCTGAAAAACAAGCGGAGAAAAATGAAGCTCCTAAAGAAGAAGCTAAAGTTCCCGCAGCTACATCTGAAAAGGTAGATTTAACAAAAATCGAAGGTGTTGGTCCTAAAGCTGCCGAAGCTTTAAATAATGCAGGTATTGCTACTTTTGAAGATTTAGCTAATGAAGATGCAGTTAAAGTAAAAGAGATTTTAACAACTGCTAGTGCTAAATTATCTCACATAGATACGAACTCTTGGTCTAAGCAAGCCAAATTAGCTGCTGAAGGTAAATGGGATGAATTGAAAGAATGGCAAGATAGTGTTAAAGGTGGTGTGGAATAACATTACCTTTTCTTATTTAAAGCACGATAAATTTTTTTTTGAAATTATAAAAATAAAATCATGGCAAAAATTACAGCCGCAGAGGTAAATAAATTAAGAAAAGCAACGGGTGCTGGAATGATGGATTGTAAAAATGCCTTGGTAGAAGCCGAGGGTGATTTTGATAAAGCCATTGAAGTACTTAGAAAAAAAGGTCAGAAAGTTGCTGCTAAAAGAGCAGATAGAGAATCCTCTGAGGGTGCAGCTGTAGCCAAAATAAATAGCGATAACACTGTAGGTGTTGCTATAGTTTTAGGATGCGAAACAGATTTTGTTGGTAAAAATGAGGATTTTTTGAATCTTGCCAACGGTTTAGCTGAGACTGCACTAAATTATGACTCTAAAGAAAGTTTTTTAGCAGCGAATTATAATGGAATGACAGTTGCTGACAAATTAATTGAGCAAACAGGGGTTATTGGAGAGAAGTTAGAAATAACATCTTTTGAGAAACTAGAAGCAGCTTATGTTGGTTTTTACGTTCACATTAATAAAATTGCTGCGCTTGTTGGTTTATCTTCTAAAGTAGACAACGTAGAAACTCTAGTAAAGGATTTAGCTATGCAGGTTGCTTCTATGGGCGCAACTACATTATCTTATAAAGACTTTGACAGTTCTTTTGTTTCTTCTGAAACAGAAGCTAGGATTGCTATTATAGAAAAAGAAAATGAAGAGTTAGAGCGCCTAGGTAAAACATTAAAAAATGTTCCTCAGTATATTTCTATGATGCAACTTACTGACAACGTTATGACGCAAGCTGAAGATGAAGCTAAAGCACAGTTGAAATCGGAAGGAAAACCTGAAAAAATTTGGGATAAAATCTTACCCGGAAAGTTAGAGAGATATGTATCTGATAACACGACTTTAGATCAAGAGCAATGTCTTTTAGATCAAAAGTTCATAAAGGATGAAAAGATAAGTGTAGCAGATTACGTAAACACTTACGGAGATGTAAGTGTGGTAGGTTTTAAAAGATCTACTGTAGGTTAAGCGAAAGCTAATTTAAATTTACTATGCGACTCTTGTAAAATACAAGAGTCGCTTTTTTGTTGGATTTATTTTGTATTAATATACTATTCATCTTTCTACTACTTACATAGTCAAAAAAATAATTGTATTTCTAGACTTTTGCTAGACCTACGTTCAGCTACATTCCTTACCAAGTAATGGGTGTAATACCATTTTAATTTTGTAATGTCGTTATATTGTCGTATATTTCTTTATGGCAAAACCACAGAATTTCACGATCGAAGAAAGCTTGTACGAACTTAAAAAGCTTCGTAAAAGTCAAAAGAACTTTAAGTTAGAGAAACGTGTTCTCTGGCTTATGTAT
>Ga0115565_10000976_pt1 | contig 24398 bp, 24 predicted proteins | sample COGITO_mtgs_1105_FD_87199 | JGI IMG/M metagenome (GOLD analysis project Ga0115565, IMG submission 87199) | Pelagic marine microbial communities from North Sea - COGITO_mtgs_110530 | ecosystem: Environmental > Aquatic > Marine > Epipelagic | place: Germany:Helgoland, sampling site Kabeltonne... | reverse complement strand
GGGCGTCGATCCGGCCGCCGGGGAAGACATGCATTCCTGCGGCGAAGGCCATGGTGGTGGTGCGACGCATCAGATAGGTCGAGATACCGGCAGGCGTCTCGCGCAACAGAACCACGGTCGCTGCAGGCGCAGCCTCGGGCACCAACCACGAGCCATCACCGGCTGCGAGTGCGGCTGCGCGCCGAGTGAGTTCAGCCGGCAAGCGCGGGGCGGAGCTCAGGCGGTCACCTCAAAAACAATTTCAACCTCCACCGGCACACCGAGAGGCAGGCTTGCTACGCCCACGGCAGAGCGCGCATGTCGCCCGGCATCCCCGAAGATTTCCAGCAAGATCTCACTGGCCCCATTAATCACCGCGGGTTGGGCGGTGAAGTCTGGTGCGCTGGCCACGAAGCCGAGCACCTTGACCACCCGCGCTAACCGGTCGACACCGCCGGCGGCCGCAGCGGCAGCCGCGATCGCATTGATCGCGCATTGGCGCGCACAGGCGTAGGCGGTGTCGGTGTCAACGTCACGGCCCACAATTCCGGTGGCCAAAAGTTCGCCCTTGCGGCTGGGCAGTTGCCCGGAGGTGTACGCGTAGGAGCCGGTAACCACTGCAGGCACGTACGCTGCCAGCGGGGGCACTACCTCGGGCAGTTCGATATCGAGCTCGGCTAGCCGCGCACTGATCGTGGTCATGGCTCTAGCCTGCCAGCGGGCGCTTGAGATAGGCCACCATGTTTTCCGGCTGCGGGCCGGGCACTACCTGCACCAGTTCCCAGCCGTCTGATCCCCAGGTGTCCAGGATCTGCTTGGTGGCATGAATGAGTAGGGGCACAGTTGCGTATTCCCAGGTCGTCATAGCCCGACCTTAGCGTGCATGGATCACCGCTCATCGCCACGTTGCGGCCGGGTCACCGTTAGTCTCATCAGGTGCCTGATCCCGACGATGCAACAACCCCCGACGGTAACGACTGGTCGGAGGTGATGCTGCACGTCGTTTCCGGCAAGGGCGGCACCGGCAAGACAACGGTGGCCGCCGCCCTGGCTTTGGCCCTCGCCCATGGCGGCAAACGGGTGATGCTGATGGAGGTTGAGGGTCGCCAAGGCCTCGCCCAACTCTTCGATACCCCGCCCCTGCCGTATGAAGAAACCAAATTGACCGTAGCGCCCGGTGGTGGCGAGGTGTGGGGTCTGGCTGTTGATCCAGAGGAGGCGCTCCTGGAATACCTCGAGATGTTCTACAACCTGCGTCGAGCCGGATCCGTGTTGCGACGCATGGGTGCGATTGACTTCGTTACCACCGTTGCCCCCGGTTTGCGCGATGTTCTCCTCACCGGCAAAGCAGTGGAGTTAGTGCGCCGCAAAGATAAGGGCAGCAAAAGTCCCTACGATGCGGTGGTGGTGGATGCTCCACCCACCGGTCGCATCACTCGGTTTCTCAATGTCAACACCGAGATCGCGGGGCTGGCGAAGGTAGGTCCGGTTCGAAATCAAGCCGACTCGGTGATGAACGTCTTGCGCTCACCGCACACGGCAGTGCACCTGACCACCCTGCTGGAGGAAATGCCGGTACAGGAAACTATCGATGGCGTGGCAGAGCTCCACGACGCCGCACTCCCGGTAGGCGGAATCGTGGTCACCATGACTCGCCCGCCCCAGCTCAGTGACGAAGACCTCGAGTTGGCCCTAGTCGATAATCTGCCGCGCAGCACCATCGCTGCAGCCGTTGCGAGTGCAGGCCTAGGCTCGGCCCGCTCCAAGCAGGGCCGCGGGATCACCGATGCGCTGTTGGCTGAAGCACACGACCATGCCACCCGAGTGCGCCTCGAGACCACCGAGCGCGACCGAATCAATCAACTGGGGCGACCGGTGTATGAATTGTCTTTCGTGCCAGGCGGTATTGACCTGGCCGCGCTTTATGATCTCGCCGAATCCCTCCGACAGCAGCACATGGCATGAGTCAGACTCCGCTTGAGATCAACGCACCAGTCCTTGATCTCAATTCCGTCATCGCCGACCCGGATACGCGCATCATCGTGTGCTGCGGCGCCGGTGGGGTGGGCAAAACCACCACCGCAGCCGCCCTGGCACTCGTTGCAGCGGATCAAGGTCGCCGCGTGTGCGTGCTCACCATCGATCCAGCCCGGCGGCTTGCCCAAGCCATGGGCCTTACCGAACTCGATAACACTCCGCGCGCAGTGCAGGGCGTCACCGGTACCGGCACCCTCGACGCGATGATGCTCGACATGAAGCGCACCTTTGACGAAGTGGTCGAATCACACAGCGATCCTGAACGGGCGCAACAGATATTAGAGAATCCGTTTTACCAGGCCCTGTCCTCATCTTTCGCCGGTACACAGGAGTACATGGCGATGGAAAAACTGTCTCAGCTGCGTGCACAGGCCGATGCTGACGGACGCTGGGATCTCATCATCGTTGACACCCCGCCATCACGATCTGCACTGGACTTTCTCGATGCACCCGAACGTCTTGGGTCTTTTCTTGATGGTCGCTTCATTCGGGTTCTCACCGCTCCCGCTCGTGGCGCCGGGCGCGGAATCGGCCGACTGCTGGGGGCTGGATTCGGGTTGTTCGCCAACGTGCTCACCAAGATTCTTGGTGCGCAGTTGCTGACCGATCTTGGTTCTTTTGTCGCTGCGGTTGACACCATGTTCGGCGGTTTCCGCGAACGCGCGGTGGCCACCTATGAACTGCTCAAAGACCCCGGCACGTCCTTCGTAGTTGTCGCCGCCCCCGAACGCGATGCGCTGCGCGAAGCTTCGTTTTTCGTGGAACGTCTTGATGACGATCAGATGCCCCTCGCCGGCCTCGTACTCAACCGGGTGGCACAGACCCGCATGCGCGACCTGAGCGCGGCGGAAGCCACTGTGGCTGCTGACCACGTAGCGCAAACATCGCCGGCGACGGCATCACTGCTCAGACTGCACGCGCAGCGCCAGCGCAGCGTGGGCGATCAGGAGCGCTTAGCTCAGCGGTTTATTGGTGCCCATCCCAGCGTTGCCATTGCCCAGGTCATCGCGCTGCCCGAAGACGTGCATGATCTCAACGGGCTGCGCCAGGTGGGTGAGCTCCTCGTCGGGGCGGACAGGCCGACGTCGGAGGAAAATTAGGAAGCTTGCGAGACCTCAGCGGCCGGATCGGCGGCGCGACGGTACTCATCGCGAGCACTGATCAGAAGTTCGCGCCAGGAGGTGACCTGCGGGCGACGGCGCAAAAGTGCACGACGCTCACGCTCGGTCATGCCGCCCCACACACCAAACTCAACTCGATTGTCGAGGGCATCGGCGAGGCACTCGGTGCGTACGACGCAGCGGGAGCAAATGACCTTGGCGCGGTTTTGGGCCGCCCCCTGCACGAAAAGTGCATCTGGGTCCGACGTACGACAGGCGGCCTGGGCCGTCCACTCGTTCGAGGTTGACATTGATGTGCTCCCCTTCCCTCGAGGCCCGGTAGCCTCATTTCGCACCATGAGTCACGCGTGAGCACTTCTGTCCCGTGTGATGGCCGGGACGTTACGCGCCTGACTCATCAGCAGACAGGTCTATTATGACTAGTTCTTTATAGTCATAATAGGCTATTTAAGTGATCGGCGTCACTCTATTTCGATCGAAAGACGACATCAATCGAGTTTTCGCCCTCCACAGAACAGGCCATCGGACCCCTAGGTGACCTACCCTGGAACGCAGTCGACGTTGGGTTCGTCTACTCCTCACACCACCTCAACTGATCAGAAAAGGTGTTCTGCCTCGTGCCCGCCACTTCGCCACCACCGCAGGGCCCGCCCACGCCGCGCGCCCAGGTTGAGCGGGTGCGATGGAGCGGTCGGATGGGTCGATCGCTGACCTTCCTCGGGGTGGCGGGGCTCGCCGGCGTGGTCGCCGCGGCCATGGTGCTTCCCCTCGCCGCCGGAGCCGGTGCACTCACCCGCAGCGCGGTGGAAAGTTTTGAGTCCCTGCCTACCAACCTCGATGCTCCCGATCTGCCCGAGCGCTCGGTGATTTTGGCCGCCGATGGCTCGATCATGGCCACGATCTACTACCAAAACCGCATCGCGGTACCTCTCACTGCGGTCTCGGCTGTCATGCGCCAGGCCATCGTGGCTGTGGAAGATGTTCGCTTCTTGGAGCACCCAGGCCTGGACCTCCGCGGCACCGTGCGCGCCATGGTTTCCAACGCCAGCTCAGCCGGTGGCGTACAGGGCGGCTCCACCATCACCCAGCAGTACGTGAAAAACGTACTCATTGCCGAAGCCAGCAACGAGGCCGAACTTGAAGCCGCCCAGGGCCGCACACCTGCACGCAAGCTCCGTGAAATTCGCTACGCCCTAGCTTTGGAACGACGATTCACTAAAGAACAAATCCTGGAGAAATACCTCAACATCGTGTATTTCGGGGCGGGGGCCTACGGCGTTGAGGCCGCCTCGCGCCGGTACTTCTCCAAGCCGGCGAGTGAACTCACCCTATCCGAAGCAGCAACCATCGCCGGAATTGTTCAGCGGCCCACCGCTTTTGACCCCACCCGTAATCCGGAGCGGTCGCAAGAACGCCGCAACCTTGTGCTTGGCGAAATGGTGCAGGCCGGCTTTATTACCGCGATGGAAGCCGATGCTGCGCTCCAGGTACCACTTGAGGACATACTCAACCCATCACTCCCGCGCAATGGCTGCACGTCTTCTTATGCGCCCTACTTTTGCGAATACGTGGTGCGCACACTGGCCAATGACCCGGTGTACGGCGCCACCGCCGGTGAACGCGAGGCACTACTACGCCGCGGCGGGCTCACGATTCGGACGACCATGGAGCCGGTCGCCCAGCGCGGTGCCACCGATTCGGTCAATTCCTACATTCCGGCCAAAGATCCCAGCCAGCGCGCAGCCGCTATCACTCTGGTGCAGCCGGGCACCGGCAATATCATTGCGATGACGCAAAACCGAGTGTGGGGGTTGAAGGGCAAGGGCAAAACCACTTACAACTACAACGTTGATCAAGACATGGGTGGCACCATTGGCATGCAGGCCGGGTCCACGTTCAAGGTGTTCACCCTCGCCGAAGCTCTGGAGGCTGGCTTCTCACCCAGTGAAACGATCGACTCCCCCAACCCCAAGACGTTTAGCAATTTTGTGAACTGCACTGACGGTGAAGAGTTTGATCCGGTCACCGTGCGCAACTCTGGCTCTGCCGGCGTGCTCGACATGTGGCAGGCCACCGCATTTTCCACCAACACCTACTTCGTCACCCTGGCCGAACGCTACGGACTGTGCCGCCAGGCTGAGATCGCTGAAGCTATGGGAGTTAACCGAGCCAGTGGTGATCCGCTGCTGCGGGTGCCCACCTTTTCCCTTGGCACCATGGAGGTTTCACCCCTGTCCATGGCCGGCGCGTACGCTGCTTTTGCTAATCACGGTGAATACTGCGATCCTCGCCCGGTGTTGGAGATCACCGATCGAAACGGGGATCAGGTGGCGGTGGCACCCCCGCGCTGCCGACAGGTGATTGACCGCGGCGTGGCCGACACCGTGACTGCAGTCTTGACCGGCGTCATCGACGGTCCACTGTCGGGTCGTACCGGTGCGGCCATGTCGCTCCCCGACCGCGCCGCCGCCGGGAAGACCGGATCTACCAACGAAAATGCCGCGATTTGGTTTGCTGGATTTACTCCCGACCTTGCCGGTGCGGTCTGGGTGGGTGACCCGCGCGGTGGATTCGCCTACCCCATGACCGACGTCACGATCAACGGGCAGTACTACTCCTATGTCACCGGTGGTCAGATTCCCGGACCCATTTGGCGAGAGTCGATGATGGCGGCCCTGTCGCGTTCGGCGCCCACTGACTTCCAACTGCAAAGCCCCTGGGGCGTAGGCGCGGTACGCAGCGTGACCGGCGGTAGCGTTTTCATTCCCACCATTCCCCAGCTGCAGCGCGCGGGCGCACCTAGCAATATCGATTTCACCGCCCAAAATGCTGAGGGGACCTCGGTGAGTGTGAGTTGGGATGCCGGGGACTCAGATGGTTCACCCACACCGGTTCGGTATCGCGTATCGGTGCAGCCCGGTGACCAGGTGTGCGAGGTCACTGCCGCACCTCGTCGCATGTCCTGCATTATCGATGGACTCACCCCGGGTGAGACCTACTCGATTTCGGTGGTCGGCATTGATTCCACCGATGAACTTAGTGAGGCAAGTTCACCTCGCTCCTACACCGTGCCCGGTGGCATTGAGCCCACACCCGAACCCACACCCGAGCCCACACCCGAGCCCACACCCGAACCCACACCCGAACCTACCCCTGAACCCACACCCGAACCTACCCCTGAGCCCACACCGGAAGCGCCCGCAGACGTACCACTGGATGCCGCGCTTATGAAGATAAGGCTGCTTTAACCTGTGCTGCAACAAATCCACCGTCAGCACGGCCCTTCACTTTCGGTTGCACGATCTTCATCACCGCACCGATAGCCGCCGGGCCCGACCTACCTTCGGCAGCAACAGCGGCCACCGCCGCATTGACGATTTCACTGATCTGATCGGTGGTGAGTTGTTCGGGTAGGTATCCGGTAATAACCGCAAGTTCAGCGCGCTCAAGATCGGCGCGGTCGGTTGCACCGGCATTGTCGTAGGAGGTAGCAGCCTCGCGGCGCTTCTTCGCTTCGGTGGCGAGCACGTCAGTGACGTCGGCATCGGTGAGTTCTCGCACTGTCTTACCCGAGACTTCCGCATTGGTGACCGCTGTCAGCACCATCCGCACGGTTCCCAGCCTCACCTCGTCCTTATCTCGCATGGCCTGCGTGAGATCAGACTGCAGCCGTGCCTTCAATTCACTCATGTTCCCATCCTGTCATGCACATGACAGACTCCTGACGTGTCGGCCACGTCAACTCTGCCATCGCGCGCCCTCGTTGGAGCTTCGACGCTGGCGATAGCGGGAGCGGCGGGCCTTGCTTATGCGCGCTGGGAGGCAGCGAATTTTCAGCTGCGCCGAGTCACGATTTCCCCACTTCCCATCGGGCATGATCCGATCCGCGTGCTGCACCTATCCGACCTGCACCTCACCCCCGGGCGCCGACGTCTTCAAGAGTGGGTACGCGCACTGGCTGCGCTCTCTCCGGACCTTGTTGTGGTGACCGGCGACATCATGTCGCACGAAGATGCGGTTCCATTGGCCCTGCACGCGCTAGCACCACTTGAGGGAGTGCCATCGGTATTTGTGTTGGGCAGCAACGACTATTTTGCTCCCCGACCGGTTAATCCCCTGTCCTATTTTGCGGGACCGAGTACCTGGGACCCGCAGCGTCAGCAATTGCCGTGGGCCGACCTAATTACCGGTCTGCAAGCAGCCGGTTGGCACTACCTGGGCAATACAAGCGATTCCATCGAACTACCCCAGGGGCGCTTAGATCTGCGCGGCGTTGACGATCCGCACATCGAACGCGATGACTATGCAAGCGTGAGTGGCGCGGTTGATCACCTCACTTTCGGCATAACACACGCGCCCTATCGTCGGGTGCTTGATGCGATGTCGACCGATGGCGTCAACCTGGTGCTGGCCGGGCACACCCACGGCGGGCAGTTGCGGGTTCCCGGTGTTGGCGCGCTGGTGACCAACTGCGATATCGACCGGGCGCGGGCCCGCGGGGCATCTCGATACGGAACTGCCCACCTGCATGTGTCAGCCGGTTTGGGCACTTCACCCTTCGCACCATTCCGGTTTGCCTGCCCACCCGAGGCCACACTGCTAACGCTGACAGCCTCCGGCTAGACTGCCACGGCACTTCGGGGTGTGGCGCAGCTTGGTAGCGCGCTTCGTTCGGGACGAAGAGGTCGTGGGTTCGAATCCCGCCACCCCGACACCATGCTGTTCGTGGCGCTGCTGCTCATCAGCGGGAGCGCCACGGGGGTCAAACGAAAAGTTCTGCGATCTGAATCGCGTTGAGCGCTGCCCCTTTTCGCAGATTGTCATTGCTCACGAACATGGCCAAGCCACGCCCATCGGGGACGCCGGGATCTGGACGCAGTCGGCCGACAAAACTGGGATCAGCACCGGCGGCCATCAGCGGTGTGGGTACCTCGGTGACGACGACACCCGGTGCGCCCGCCAAGATCTCCGCCGCCTGCCGTATCGACAGTGGCCGGGCGAACTCTGCGTTGATGGACAGGGAATGTCCGGTGAACACCGGCACGCGCACGCAGGTGCCGGAAACGGCCAGGTCAGGAATATCGAGGATCTTGCGACTTTCATTGCGCAGCTTCTTTTCCTCATCGGTCTCATTCATTCCATCATCAACGATCGAGCCGGCAAGTGGCAGCACATTGAAACCGATGGGCGCAACGTATTTATTGGGCGAAGGGAATTCAACAGCGTCTCCGCTATGCACAAGTGCCGTTGCGTCGTCGGAAACCGCGGCGCGAATTTGTTCGTCGAGTTCGCGCACGCCAGCAAGACCCGAGCCGGACACCGCCTGATAGCTGCTGATGACGAGCCGCTGCAGCCCGGCCGCGCGGTGCAGCGGCATCAGTACCGGCATCGCGGCCATCGTGGTGCAGTTCGGATTGGCGATGATGCCCTTGGGCCGCAGGAGGGCGGCCTCGGGGTTGACCTCGCTGACCACGAGGGGCACATCTGGATCCATGCGCCAGGCTGAGGAGTTATCGATCACGATGGCTCCGGCTGCGGCAAACCGCGGAGCGTGCTCCGAAGAGGTGGAGGCACCGGCGGAAAACAGGGCGATATCAATGCCGGAGAGGTCGGCGGTGGCCGTATCTTCAACCACGATCTCACCCCCGGCCCAGGGCAGCATGGTGCCGGCCGATCGCGTTGAAGCGAAGAAGCGCATGTTGTCTAGCGGAAAGTTTCGTTCCTGCAGGAGTTTGCGCATCACCGCACCTACCTGACCGGTGGCGCCCACCACGGCGAGGGTGGTCATCGGCCCGTTCCCGCATAAACCACAGCTTCGCCATCGGCATCGAGACCGAACGCGGTGTGCAGTGCGCGTACCGCATCCCCAGCCACACCGGCGCGCGTCACGATCGAGATTCGAATCTCTGATGTGGAGATCATTTCCACGTTGACACCGGCTTCGGCCAGGGATGAAAAGAAGGTTGCCGATACACCCGGGTGTGAACGCATACCAGCGCCCACGAGCGAAATCTTGGCGATGTCGTCGTCAAAGAGCAAGTTCGTAAAGCCGATGGCCGACCGCACATTTTCCAGCGCAGCCAAAGCTTTTGCCGCTGACCCCTGCGGGCAGGTAAAGGTGACATCGGTGCGACCGGTGGATTCAGCAGAGACGTTCTGCACGATCATGTCGATGTTGATGCTGTCCGCAGCGAGGGCGGTGAAGATGGCGGCAGCTTCGCCCGGGCGGTCGGGTACACCCACGACGGTGATCTTGGCATCGTTGGTATCTGCAACCGTGCCAGAAATGATGGGCTGTTCCACGGGGGTGCCTCCTTGGGCGGCAGTTCCTTGTGCGATGTGATCTTGCTGGGCTTGGTCGGACAGCACCCACGTGCCCTGGCGGGCAGAAAAAGATGAACGCACGTGGATGGGCAGGTTGAAGCGGCGGGCGTATTCCACACTGCGTAGATGCAGCACCTTGGCTCCGGCGGCAGCGAGCTCGAGCATCTCTTCATACGTCACCGAAGACAATCGGCGGGCGCGGGGCACGATACGCGGATCTGCAGTGAACACCCCATCCACGTCGGTGTAGATCTCGCACACGTCGGCCTCAAGTGCGGCCGCGAGCGCAACGGCGGTGGTGTCGGTACCCCCGCGTCCCAGGGTGGTGATGTCTTTGGTGTCGTGAGCCACGCCTTGGAAGCCGGCCACGATAGGGATGGCCCTGTCGTCGAGGGCGGCCCGGATGCGACCGGGGGTGACGTTAACGATGCGGGCGGCGCCATGTGCTGAGTCGGTGATCATGCCGGCTTGGGAGCCGGTGTAGGAACGCGCCTCGGCGCCAAGATCATGAATCGCCATAGCGAGCACGGCCATCGAGATGCGTTCACCGGCGGTGAGCAGCATGTCCAGTTCGCGGGCAGCCGGAGCCGGGGAGACCTGCTCGGCGAGGTCGATGAGATCATCAGTGGTGTCTCCCATGGCAGAGACGACCACCACCACCTCGTGCCCTGCTTCGTGGGTGTCCACGATGCGCCGAGCGACGCGCTTAATGCTGTCGGCATCAGCGACGGAGGACCCGCCGAACTTTTGCACGATAAGACTCACGGCCGCATTCTAGCCCGCGATCTTGTCAGCCAATCTGGTGCTAGTCCACCCGGCGGCGACCGGCGAAGGCACGACCGAGGGTGACCTCGTCGGCATATTCAAGATCGCCACCCACCGGCAGGCCACTGGCCAAGCGGCTGACGGTCAACCCCAGCGGGTTCAATGCGCGGACCAGGTACGTGGCGGTCGCCTCACCCTCCAGATTGGGATCGGTGGCAATGATGACCTCTTCGATCGCGCCGTCGCTGAGTCGCTGCATGAGTTCGCGCACCCGCAACTGCTCGGGGCCGATCCCGTCGATGGGGCTGATGGCGCCACCGAGCACGTGATAGCGACCGCGGTACTCCCCGGTGCGTTCAATGGCAATCACATCGCGCGACTCTTCCACCACGCAGAGCATGCTCGGATCTCGTCGCGGGTCTCGGCAGATGCGGCAAATGTCTTCCTCAGACACGTTGCCGCACTGTTCACAAAACTTCACCCGCTCTTGCACTTCAAGCAGGGTGTTGGCCAGGCGTTTAACGTCTTCTTCCTCCGCTTGGAGCAGGTAAAAGGCAATCCGCTGTGCACTTTTAGGGCCGATTCCGGGTAGTTGCCCGAGTTCGTCAATGAGGTCAGCCAGAACACCCTCATACACGGTCAGCCCTGCTCAATCTCACCGATGACGGTGGCTCCGAGTTCGGCGATAGCCAAAGACTCGCCAACGAGCGAGGCGTCCTCGGCATCGTCATCGGTCAGGCTTGGTGTGTCGGCTTCAACGGCGGGTACGCCCGGTGATGTGGGATCTGCTTTACTCCCGCCACCTCCACCGGTTCCGATCGGCACCACATCAACGCTGACGGAGGCATGCATCGTCGTTTGCACGGCGCGTTGCATGAGTTCGTCGTGGCGAGCTGAACGAATGTTGTTGAGTTTGCCGATATCGGCCACTCCCACGGCCAGTACCGCGTCGTCGACGGACAGGGGCTGGGCATCGGAAAAAGCCATCCAAGCGATGCGACGCTCGGCCTTCAACGCCTCCAGAATCGCGGGCCACATGATGACAACGTCGGCCAGGGTGACCGCACCGCTTGCTACCGTCGCTGGCTCTATTTTCGCTGGCTCTGTTTTCGCTGGCGCCGGCGCCGTGCTCGGCGCAACGCTGGACAGCTTCGGTGGTGCCGGCGTTTCGATCGGGCGCGGTGGCGCTTTCGGCGCTGGTGGGGTGGGCGCCGCCGACAACGACGGCAGCAGCAATCGCGCGGCGAGGAGTTCCAATTGCAGCCGAGGTGCCGTGGCGCCACGTAGATCAGACAGAGCAGAACTGACCAGGTCAGCAGCTGCAGAAAGTTGCGGCAGGTTAAAGCGCGTCGCTTGCTCTCGCATCTGCTCGATCTCGGCCTCGGGTGCATCCAGGAGCGGCTGGGCCTGCTCCCACGACATCGCCGAAATGACGATCAGATCGCGTAAACGCTGGAGCAGGTCGGTGGCGAAACGACGTGGATCGTGCCCGGCACTGATCACCGCATCCACGGTGCCTAGGAGGGCGGCACCATCACTGTCGGCAAGTGCTGCCATGGCCGCATCGACCAGCGCCACATCGGTGACACCCAATTGGGCGACCGCGTCTGGGTAGGTGATGCCGTCGATGGAACCTGCCACCAATTGGCCGAGCACCGAGAGGGCATCGCGCACACTGCCCGCACCCATGCGTGCCACGAGCGCGAGCGCGTCTGGGTCGGCGGTAATTCCTTCTGCGGCACATACATTTTCTAGGTGCGCCTGCAAAGTTTTGGTGGGCACGAGCCGAAACGTGTAGTGATGCGTGCGTGATCGAATGGTGGGCAGCACCTTGTCTGCCTCGGTGGTGGCAAAAATGAACCGCACGTGCTCAGGGGGTTCCTCCACCAACTTCAACAAGGCATTGAATCCTGCTGTGGTGACCATGTGTGCCTCGTCGATGATGTACACCTTGTAGCGGGAGGAGACCGGTGCAAACATCGCGCGTTCTCGAAGATCGCGGGTGTCATCAACTCCGCCGTGGCTGGCGGCATCTAGTTCGATCACGTCAAGGGAACCCGGCCCATTGGGGGCAAGCTCGACACAGCTGATGCAGGTGCCGCACGGTTCAGGGGTGGGGCCCTGTTCGCAGTTGAGAGAGCGAGCCAGGATGCGTGCTGTTGATGTTTTGCCACACCCCCGCGGGCCGGACAATAGATAGGCGTGATGCACGCGGTCGTTGGCGAGGGCGCGAGCGAGGGGCTGGGTGACGTGTTCTTGACCCACAACCTCACTCAGCCGGCCCGGCCGATAAGTGCGGTAGAGAGCCAGGGACATAACGGCCACCCTAACGCCCAGGTCCTACCACCTGTGACTACTCACCCGCTAGCCTGCAGGTCACCCAAAAGGACTCAGCCACCCAGTTGGTGGCGCCGTTGATGTAGGGACCCCCCGCGCACCCGCTAGAGCTCGCTTACCCTTGCTGCCTTCCGGCCCTGGGGGAGTTGGGCGAGATTGCGCCGCACGAGGGGTCAGTGCAAAAGCATAGGCGGCTTCACAACAGCGTTGGCGGCCCACCCCAAAGGAGTAAGCCGCCAACCACGGCGGAGGATACGGGATTCGAACCCGTGAGGGGTTGCCCCCAACACGCTTTCCAAGCGTGCGCCCTAGGCCACTAGGCGAATCCTCCGCCGGCAAGGCTACCCGTGCGTTGGCACCGGTTGATGTCCGGCCGCGTCTACACCGATTCCACTCGACATCACACTTAGACTGAGCACAGATTTTTTGCCCATCACACCCTCATTCACCGCAGCCCTGCTGGAGGCATCACCACATGAGCACAACGCCCACCGGACCCCGCGCTGCCAGCCGACATCGGCGGCGGCGGAATCCGGCAACATCGATCGTGCTGGTCGTGGTGGGCATGGTGGTGTTGTTCGCAGCCGGTTTCGGGCTCTCCGTCATCATCCGCGGTGCCGCATCAGACACCGATGCCAACGGTGGTGGCGGCGGTGGTGGCGGTGGTACTTCTTCACCGAGCCCCACCCCGCTGCCGTGTGTCACGGTCACCGTCACCCCCGGTGCCGGGCTGCCCAATCCTTCCTCGGTGACCACCAACATTTTCAATGGCACCGACCGAGCCGGGCTCGCCGCCACCACGGCTGAAGACCTGCAGACCCGCGGCTTCATCATTGGCACGATCGATAACGATCCCCTGGGTCGAGCGGTGAGTGCCACCGCCGAGATCCGACATGGCCCGGCTGGCCTGGCTGCTGCCCAACTCATGACCTACTACGTTCCGGGTGCAGTTTTGGTCGATGACGCCCGCACCGATGCCACGATCGATACTGTGCTCGGACAGGCATTCACCACGGTGGCCTCACAGGCTGAGGTGGATGCCGCGCTCCTTGCCCCATCGCCCTCGGCGTCTGGCCCGGGCTGCCCTAGCCCCACCGGTTCGGTGCCCGATCCCAGTATTGAGCCAACGGGCACCATTCCCTCGGCATAAGTTCCCTCCTACGCCGCGATCGAAAGGATCCCCATGCTGCGAGCCGGTGTAGATCTTGGCGGCACCAAGATTCAAGTTGCCATCTTGGATCCCAATCTCGATGTGGTGGGCCAGTGCCGAGTTCCCACCCCGCAGGACCACGGCAGCAACGGTGTTCTCGACGCCATGATTGGCGCTGTTGGTACCGCGCTCACCGCTGCCAACGCCACCGCCGATCAACGCATCGGTGTCGGCGTCGGCGCTCCCGGACAAATTGACAAGGCCGCTGGCACGCTCAGTCACGCCATCAACCTGCCCGACTGGATGGGCACCGTTGAGGTCTCCTCGGTGATGCGCACGGCGCTGGGCGTTCCCATTGAACTTGCCAACGACGTGCAGGTGGGCGTGATGGCCGAGTCACGCCTGGGGGCGGGACGTCCCTATGACTCCATGCTCGGTGTGTTTTGTGGCACCGGCGTTGGCGGTGGTGTTGTGATGCACGACACCCTTTGGTTGGGTCGTGGAGCGGCCGGCGAAGTTGGGCACATGGTGGTCGAACCTGATGGAGCAAAGTGCACGTGCGGGCGACGCGGCTGCCTGGAGGCCTATGCCGGTCGCGCCGCCATGGAGATTGAGGCACGCCACCGGGTGAAGCACGGTCACAAGACCGACCTGTTCGACATCATGGAACACAAGGGCCGCACCCGCTTGGCCAGTGGTGTGTGGGCAAAAGCTTTGGCGCACGACGACAAAATGGCGACCCGGCTCATCAAGCGAGCCGAGTGGGCCCTGGGCCTGGCCATCGCCAGCGCGGTGAACCTGCTCGACATCGAAGCGGTCATCATCGGCGGCGGTCTCGGTTGTCGCCTCGGTGCACCCTTTGTTGATCGCATCCGCGAACAAATGATGCCCCACCTCGTGCTGCCCGAACGTCCACCGCAGGTGCTCGTTGCCGCCCTCGGCGATCTCGGCGGAGCCACCGGCGCAGCGCTGCTCGTTGAGCACACTGTGGCGCCCACGGAACAGCTAGGCGCTGTTTTGGACCCCGACGCTTAGGCTGCACCCATGAATGTTGCCGCACTCACCCGCCGCCAGATGCCATCTCGATGGTCATGGGCTTCGAAGAATTCCACCCTGAGCATCGCCTCGCGCGGATCGGTGTTGAGTATCGCCTCAATTGGTTCATCGGGATCAATCCTGAGCATTGGTTCCTCGGCGTCAATCGGCAGCATCGGTTCCTTCGCGAGTTTGGGCAGCATCATGTCCTTCGCCTCTCGCTTTTCGGTCATGTCTTCGCGAAGCGCCTGGGCCATGCTGTCACCTCGTGGTCGCGGGGTGTCGACTGTTACCGATGCGGCACAATAGATTTATGGCTTCTCCGGAATCCCAGATTCGTGCGTGCCCTGCATGTGCAGCAAAAAATCGGCTGCCCCAATGAACATGCCGGCCGGTTGGTATGCCGACCCCTTCACCGATCATCTCCAGCGCTACTGGACCGGGGACTCCTGGACCAAAGAAACCCGACCGCTTGCACCGGAACCAACCCCGGCCGAGGCGCCACCTGTCACCACCGATGGCCAACCCGTCGTGGTGCGCGACTATCTCGTGGTTTCTATCCTTACCTTGATTTTTTGCTTTTGGCCGCTGGCAATTCCGGCGGTGTACTTCGCTGCCCGTGCGAACTCAGCCAAAAGTAAAGGTGATCTGGCTGTTGCGGTGCGATATAGCGAGCGGGCGCGCCTGTTCATCATGCTCTCACTCGTTGGGGGTGCCCTGGTTGCTCTTTATTTGGGTTTCGTGGTCTTCACCCAAGGCACCGACGGGCTCGGATTACTCGGCGAGGTAACGTAGTAATCCGTGGTCAGTCGTCCACGACACGTCCACGTCAGGAGAAGTTCGTGCACTTGCCCCGCTTTGCGGCCATTGGCGCTGCCTCCCTCATCGCCGTAACCGGGCTCACCGCGTGCTCCTCCGGTGACGATGGTGCCGCTTCTGGCAACGTAGATTGCGCCGCCGCCAACGAGGCCATTTTGAATTACAGCACCGCATTGGCCGAGTTCGTGCAGGGCCTCACCGAGGAGAATCCCGACATGGCTCGTGCGGGCGCCGACGCATTCTTGACCGCGGCAACCCAAATCCCACGCGCACTTCCCGGCGTTCCCGCCGCCGCAGAATCTTTCGTCACGGTGTCTGAAGATGCTAGCCGGTTGATCAACAACGCTCTCAACGATGGCGTGAGTGGTGAAGAAATCCTCGACGAGTTGAACGTATTGTTTAACTCTGAGGAATTCAGTACCGGCGGCGACGCGGTCGATGACTACTTCCGCACCCAGTGCCCCGACGAAGCAAACCCGAGCTAGCGCCAAGACACACATCGCGATGTAGCCGCGCACCTTGCAAGTCGATCTTGACGACTGCGAGACACCAATGGTGCTCAATGTTGAACTGCTGTGCGAGAAATACCTCACCTAGGAATAAAGGTGGTCCCCGTCAATACGGGTGAGAGAAAGGACTTACACACTGCGGCGATATTGGCCGCCCACTTCGAAGAATGCCTCGGTGATTTGCCCAAGCGAACAGTGCCGCACTGCGCTCATCAGGGCCGCAAAAACATTGCCACCGGTGAGCGCTACCTGCTTAAGGTGGGCGAGTTCCCGTTGCGCATCAACAGCGTGTTCCTGCTGAAACGCCACGAGCCGATCTAATTGGGACTGCCGTTGCGTTTCGGTACCGCGAGCGAGTGACTGTGGTTGATCAGTCACCCGTGATGGGCCAGGGTTAAGAAACGTATTCACACCGACGATGGGAATGGAACCATCATGTTTACCGTGTTCGTATCGCATTGATTCATCTTGAATCTTGCCGCGCTGATAGCCGGTCTCCATCGCGCCAAGAACCCCACCGCGATCCGCCATGCGATCAAACTCGGCTAGGACAGCCTGCTCAACAAGGTCGGTCAACTCCTGCACAATGAAGGAACCCTGAAGGGAGTTTTCATTGAGCAGCAGACCCCATTCGGAGTCAATGATCATCTGAATTGCCAGGGCACGGCGCACTGATTCAGCCGTGGGTGTGGTGACCGCCTCGTCATATGCGTTGGTGTGCAGTGAGTTCGCGTTGTCATAAAAAGCGCATAGCGCCTGCAATGTGGTGCGAATGTCGTTGAATTCCATCTCTTGGGCGTGCAGCGAACGCCCAGAAGTCTGAATGTGATACTTCAGCTGTTGAGAGCGAGAATCTGCTTCGTACACATCGCGCATCGCTAGCGCCCAGATGCGTCGAGCCACCCGACCAATGACGGTGTACTCAATGTCCATGCCATTGGAGAAAAAGAAGGAGAGGTTGGGCGCGAAGTCATCCACCTGCATGCCACGAGCAAGATAGGCCTCCACATACGTGAAGCCATTGGCCAGGGTGAAAGCAAGCTGGCTAATCGGGTTCGCGCCTGCCTCGGCAATATGGTAGCCGCTGATCGACACCGAATAGAAGTTGCGCACCTCGTGATCAATGAACCACTGTTGAATATCTGCCATGCAGCGCAATGAAAATTCGGTGGAGAAGAGGCAGGTGTTCTGCCCCTGATCCTCCTTCAAAATATCGGCCTGCACTGTGCCGCGCAGCACGCTGAGTGTGTGCCGGGAAATCTCCGCGGCCTCCACTGCGTCTGGTGACCGGCCATGTTGTGTGGCAAATGAATCAAGTTGGGCGTCGATTGCTGTGTTGAAATACATCGCCAAAATTGCCGGTGCCGGGCCATTGATGGTCATCGACACCGATGTGTTCGGGGCGCACAGGTCGAAACCCGCGTACACCTGCTTCATGTCGACAAGCGTGGCCACGCTCACCCCAGAGGTGCCGACCTTGCCGTAGATATCGGGTTGGCGGGCCGGATCGCGGCCGTAGAGGGTGACCGAATCGAATGCGGTCGACAGGCGCACCGCGGGTTGACCCGCACTCAGTAAATGAAACCGAGCGTTCGTGTGCGCTGGGTCTCCTTCTCCGGCAAACATGCGCGCTGGGGATTCTCCCGTTCGCTTCAGCGGAAAAACACCGGCGGTATACGGGAAATAACCCGGCAGGTTTTCATCGCGCAGAAAACGCAGGATGGCCCCGGGTTCATCGTCGGGGGGCAATGACACGCGCGATATTTCACTGTCACTTTGGGTCCTGCGCTTTAGGGGCGCTTGAACATCGCGCCCCCGGATCGGATAGGTGAGTTCATCAGCTTCGTACCTCGCCCGGGTGGTCGGCCATTCGTCGAGTTGCTTGAGCACACCCGGTGCCAATAGTGACTGCACATCCTCAGCCAAAGTGTTGGCTGCTTGGGCTGCGGTGTCTTGACTCGCCTCGGTTAACTGTACGGCCGCGCTCCTGAGTGCTGTCCAGTCACGCACGCGGTCAATCTGTTCAGCCGTTTCATCGTGATACGCGCGCACAGCGGCACTAATTTGCGCCAGGTGACGTTCACTCCCACGCGGAATAACCACGTGCTGCGGTGCTTTGTGCGTTTGCAGAGTTGGCATCGGGAGTGCATCGAGTCCGTGTTCGGTGAGCCGCATGATGAGATCGATCGCAAGTCGGTCTACGCCGGCGTCGGCGAAATGTGCGGCCGAGGTAAGAAAGACCGGCATCTGCTCCCAGGTTGCAGCGAAGTCTCCTCGGTTGCGCAGCACCTGGCGGGCAACATCGCGTCGAGCGTCATCTGCCCCTCGGCGTTCAGATTTGTTGATTGCCACGACATCGGCGAAATCAAGCATGTCGATTTTCTCCAACTGTGACGGCGCACCAAATTCAGGCGTCATCACATATAGCGCCACGTCGCAGTGACCCACAATGGAGGTATCGGCTTGGCCCATGCCTGGTGTTTCAATGATCACGAGGTCATAGCCGGCTGCTGCACAGGACTTCACCATGTCGTTGATGCCTGGTGGCAACCCCGAACCCGCATCGCGCATGGCCAGTGACCGGAAAAAAACAACATCCGGGTCGATGGAGTTCATTCGAATGCGATCACCAAGCAGCGCACCACCACCCCGACGGCGGGTCGGATCGAACGCCAAAACTGCAATCCGCACCTTGTCTTCCCCGTGTCGCCGGAACCGGCGGATCAATTCATCGGTGAGCGAGGACTTCCCCGATCCTCCGGTGCCCGTGATACCCAGTACGGGCACCCGAGGGGGGTCGTCGGTGCGCAACCGTGCGACGAGGTCGTCGTCGGGTGAGTTCTCGATCAGCGTGATCATACGAGCCAGGTCAGCGACACAACCCGCACGCAGCCCTTCCCAGGATGGCTTGTCTTCGGTGAGATCAACATCGCACTCACGGATAAGCTCGTTTATCATTGCCGCCAGCCCCAGGGATTGGCCCTCTTCCGGTGAAAAGATGCGCACACCGATGCTGGCTAACTCGCTGATCTCTGCGGGGATGATGACGCCCCCGCCACCGCCAAAGATGCGAATGTGAGAACCACCGTGAACGTTGAGTTGTTCTCGCAGGTATGCGAAATACTCCAGGTGCCCACCCTGGTAGGAAGAGATGGCCACACCCTGTACGTCTTCACTAATCGCCGCTGCCACTACGTCAGCAACACTGCGGTCGTGACCGAGGTGGATCACTTCTGCGCCCTGGCTCTGCAGGAGGCGGCGCATGATGTTGATCGCGGCATCGTGGCCGTCAAATAGGCTCGCGGCCGTCACGAAACGCACCGGATGATGCGGAACGTGCAGTACGGGAGTCCCCATCTTTTGATCCTAGGCAATCAAGGAGACACCCGCACGGCGCTATGCCAAACTGACGTTCCCCGAATTGGAGCGTGGTATATGCAAAATAGAGCCTGGACGACGACTGTCGCTATGGGTCTTGGTCTTACCTTGATTGCTGCATTGCCCGCGGCTGCGGTGCAAAGTTCTGACACTACCCAACCGGATGTAGCGGTCACCGGCGACGTTGCACCCGGGGTGAGCAAGCTCTACGTTCAACAATCGCGCACGGCAACGGCCGAACGTATTCGTGGTGCGCGCTACGAAGTGAAGTTGCGCGGCGTTGACCCCACTACCCTGTGGTTCGCTGATCGACCCGATCGAAGCGCGGGGTCGCAGAGCACCCGCTCCTTCATCAATACCTGGGCCAGTCTCGGTTTCGCCAGTGACCCGCCCAATGCGGTCATTCAATTCGGTGAAAACGAAGGGGTCGCGGTGGAGCTAAAGAGGCCCCGTTATAACGCGACCAAGCAGGTTTTGCGCTACACCGCCGTGGTCATTGATCAACAAACACCGCGCTTGCCGAAGAAGCTTGCCAATGTGTCTGTATTCATTGATGACGCGGGCCTGGAGTATGCAACCGCTACTTTTCAGATCTCCAATTGGCAACCAGGACAGCAAGTTTCAATTGATCTCACCCAGGCACTAGGTGCAGTTGCTTTTTCTTCCGGAGAATTCCCAACGGTGTCTGGTATCTCGATCATTGGTGAAGATGGACCGATACCGCTCACCGAATTCCGGATGACCGAGGCCTCTTTGATCTTGCAATCTTCAGCTTCTGAATCCGCCGAAGCGATCGAGGCACAGGTGATGCTGTCCCTCTCCGCCGAATCAGATACCCAATCGTTCTACCTGTCAAACCGCTCTGACCCCGGGGTTGAAATCTCGTTCGCACTGGGCACTTCTGTGCCGCAAACAGTGAACAACTCACTCACGCTATTTTCATGGGAAAATAATTAGATGCGCGCTCTTGCTGCCGGTGTTGCCGCCGGATCGTTGATCGGCGGCTACGCCGTGGCCCGCTACACGAAACGTCGTGAACTAGGTGGCGTCGTGCTCGCTGCTGGCGGGGCTACCTGCGGGGTGATGTGGTGGCGCGTGGCTGGTCCCGTGCCTGCCGCGCTCTCCCTCGCGGTCTATCTCGGGGCCTTCGGTGGCTCGCACCCACTGGCCAAGAAAATGGGGGCCTGGCCATCGGTGCTGAGCGCGGCAGCCACCACGGCTATGAGTACCTACGCGTTATCGGCGCCGCGCTCGACCACGTAATCTCCCAACTGGTCAAGGACCTCCTGCGGAATGCGAATGGGCCGGCCAGACTCAGCATCAATGACGGCTAGTTTTGTTACTGCGGTGGCTGCGACCACACCGTTTTCGTCGTGGATGACGTAGTTGATGTCGTAGGAAGACCGACCCAGCCGAGACACCCACAGATCAATGCGCAGCGGCTCGCGCGCATACCCCAACGGTTTCACGTAGCGCAGGTTGTGATCAACCACAATCTGGCTGTAACCCCGGCCAAAGACCAGACTCACGTCTTCGATCAAACCCACCCGTGCTTCTTGGAGATAGTCCAGGTAGATCACATTATTCACATGCCCGAGCGGGTCAAGATCGGAAAATCGACGGTACACCGCAACAGATTTCATGGCCATCGGCTAGGACCAATCGGGGTTGAGCGGTTGGGGTCGCGGGTCAATCAGGTGGGGTGAATCGCGCCGATGCACCAGGAAGGTGCGCTTAAACGAACACACTTCCTCTCCGTTTTGGTTCAAGGTTCGGGTTTTCACCGTGACGATGCCGGCATGTGGGCGTGAACTCGACGGACGCACCCCCAGCACTAGCGACTCCGACCACAACGTGTCACCGGCAAACACAGGATGGGTCATGCGCACTTCATCCCAGCCAAGATTCGCGACACCATTTTGAGTGAGGTCGGTGACACTTTGCCCGGATGCGATCGCCAGGGTGAGTGGAGAGACGATGAGTGGTCTACCAAACTCGGTGAGCTTGCCGTACTCCACATTGAAGTGCAGTTCGCTGGTGTTCATGGTGAGCAGGGTGAACCAGGTGTTGTCGTCCTGGGTGACCGTGCGACCGAGCGGATGACGATAGATCGCACCCTCCTGAAAGTCCTCGAAGAAGCGACCTTTCCAACCGTCCACCTCGTACGCATCAGAACTCATCTGGGCCTGCCTCGACGTTGAAGTAATTTTCCTTGATCCTAGGCAGCGCGCCTAGATGTTGCGGTGGTCAACACGCGTCATGCGCGGGCCGCGTCGGGGCATGTCCTTGAAGCGAGTGAGTTCCAGTAAGCGAACGACGCGTTGGCGGTGAGGGCGAAAGGGCTCGAGGAGTTCCAGCATGTCGGCGTCGTTGCCGTCCATTCGCCCGGTGAAAGCCCAGGTAATTACTCTCCCCAGGTGGTAGTCACCCACCGAGACTGCATCGGTGTCACCCAGGGCCGTCTTAGCGATTTCTGCAGATGTCCACGCCCCGATGCCACGAATAGCCTGCAGTCTTATGTAAGCGTCAGTGCGATTCATCGTGATAGCTTCTTCGATCCGCGATGCGTATCGCGCCGCATTCACGATCGTTCGTGAACGTTGGGGGTCGACTCCGGCCCGATGCCATTCCCATGAGGGAATCTGGCGCCATTCATCGGCGCTCGGTGGCACGTACATGCCATCGGGTGCCGGCCCAGGTGCTGGGGTGCCGAACTTCTTCAGCAGCCGATTGCGTGCGGCAATCGCGTCTAATCCCACCACCTTTTGTTCCAGCACGGCGAACACCAGTGCTTCGAACACACACTGGGTGCTCGGCACGCGAAGGTGTGCGTACCGCCGATAGGCATCGCGGAGGCTGTCGCTATTCCTGGTCAGTTCAGCCAACGGATCTTCGCGAACCTCATCGGTGCTATGTCCGAGCAGTTGGGGAACATTGTGTAGCTGCCAGGTGGCGCCCGCTCCCCACGCGCGAGCATCCACGGTGTGTTCATCCACCTGATGCAGGTGCAAGGTGACCGGACCATCAGGTGTGTGGGCGGTGCGCCACATATGCGCGTCCACTACCCGATACACCGGGTCGTAGCGGCCTCGATTGAGAACTGACAACGTGTGCGCGGCATTGATGGGTGTGGGTGAGCTCCAATGTCGCACTCCCTGGGTCACCCCCGCATTGTTTCAGTCGGTGGTTTGACTCCTTACCCAGGTGACATTTGATGAAATCACCGGTGGTGCTGGCGCTATCGCGATGCTCCGGGAGGCAAAAGAGTCAGTGCTGCGTGCTTTTTAGTCAGTTATTCGTGCCGGTTGCAATACCGAGTTCGCGCGCTAGGTCACGTGCACCATGACGATTTACGGTGCCGGTCTGTCGATAGAAGCCGATGAGATCACTGCGCACGGTGGATTGGCTGTAATCAAGAGCCCGAGCGATCTGGGCATAGGTCATACCCGACGCTTGCAGGCGAAATACCTGCAACTGCCTGGTGGTCAACCCTTTTTCTCGACCCCAGGCAATCAAATCCACCGCTGGCTGGTCCGCATTTTCACTCCGCTTGGACACCGATGGGGATGAGCCAAATAGTTGTTGACTGACTGATAGATACATGCCGCATAGATCGGCGAGTTGATTGAGCAAGCGCACTGACCGCGAGGGCACCGAAACACTTTCCTTGAATGTCATGCACAGCGCGCCGAGTAGGCCCGCCTGCGATTGCATTCGAGCAACCATCCACTCAATGCCGATGCGGGCGTCGAACAGTGGCAGGGCGCTTGGGTCGGGTGTGCTGATTTCATGGGTGGAACGCAGGCGTGGTTCGGCACGTAAAAGCGCATGAGCCACACCATGATCAGAGAATAGGTTGACTGGTTCATCTGTTTCGTCTATTGGCTGATATGGACCAAATGAGGCGAGTCGGGCAATCTCACCACTGCTATCAGCTGAGATCAAGGTGGTGGCAATCGCCATCTCCGGCCAACCAATCGATAGCGTGAGATAGCGCACAATGTCTGCTGGTAATGGCTTTTGGGCGAGAAACTGAATGACTCGCGGCAGTACAGCGCCTGGATTTACCGCGCTATTTTCCGGCTGGAAACTTGCTCCCGCACCGGGCATTTCGTTGTGTTCATTCATTGCGTCCCCCCCGAATTTCCGGGAAATCATGGTGCTTGTGTAGAGGTTGTTCAACTTTACTGAACACTGAAGTTAGCGGATGTCTTCATGATTTTCTCAAAAGTTGTCAAAGAGATGTCTCGCAACTTCACTTGGAATCTGTGACCGAGGATTGCGTTTTCGCGGGGGAATTGGGCAAACCAAAAGTCCGACAAAAGGTACCGCGGTCTCCCCTTGCCTTGTACGTCACACCACATATGCGGCACCGCCGTATCGTTGCCCAATCGCAGACTGGCTAGGTTAAGCCTGTGAGTATGTTGAGCCCCAGAGCGAGCGTCTACGACGCCGGGGCATTGCCCGCCTTGACTGAAGAAGTGGAACTCACGCAGGCATTGATTCGTAATGCTTGCGTGAATGATGGTGGCACCAACGTCAGTGAATTACCCAATGCGGACTTGATGTTGGCCATTCTTGATGGAACAACTGCCGATATTGAATATTTCGATGCGGCCCCAGGGCGACGCTCAGTCATCGCTCGACTTCCCGGCACCGACTCGACGGCACCGACACTGATGTTGCTTGGCCATACCGATGTTGTACCGGCGAATCCTGATGCGTGGCAGCGGGATCCCTTCGGCGGTGAGGTTGTTGATGGTTTCCTTTGGGGGCGTGGTTCCCTGGACATGCTCAGTTACGTGGCGACCATGTCGCTGGCCTTTCGAGACTATGCAGCCCAAGGAATTCATCGTGGCGGTGATGTTGTTCTTGCCCTGGTGGCCGATGAGGAAGCACTGGGATCCCAGGGCATGGGTTGGCTTCAAGAGCATGAACCTGACG
>Ga0115565_10000973_pt1 | contig 24430 bp, 24 predicted proteins | sample COGITO_mtgs_1105_FD_87199 | JGI IMG/M metagenome (GOLD analysis project Ga0115565, IMG submission 87199) | Pelagic marine microbial communities from North Sea - COGITO_mtgs_110530 | ecosystem: Environmental > Aquatic > Marine > Epipelagic | place: Germany:Helgoland, sampling site Kabeltonne... | reverse complement strand
GTAATATTTTTTATTCCATCAAAGCTAAAACAGATAATATCTCCAAAGGAACCAATTTTTTTACCTTGATATAAACATCCAAATGCATGTGCCGCATCTTCAATAACTCGCAATCCATTAATTTTGGCAAAACTATAAATGTCATCAATTCCTTCAGGATTACTAGCATAATGAACAGGCATAATAACTTTAGTTTTATCTGTAACTCTATCTTTAGCATCATCAATAGAGATAGTGCCAGTGTCTATATTTACATCGCAAGAAACAGGCACAGCATTTGATGCAGATATTGCTTGAAAAGAAGATACATAAGTTAACGATTGAACAAGCACTTCTTCTCCAGGACTAGTGGTTGCCTGAACTGCAAGATGGAGTGCGGCAGTTCCTGAACTCACACATACAACCCAATTATGAGGAACACCAAGGTATTCAGCAATTTCTTTTTCAAAATTATAAACTTCAACGCCCATACCTAGATAACCGTCTTCTTCTATAACTTTTGTTACTGCTTGCTGCTCTTCGTTACCTAAAACTGACATTGAAAGACGCAAATTATTACTATTCATATCTATTTTTATCTATAAGTTTTTTTATTCTTTTGCTACTCGGCTAGTAAAGCATCTAAAAAATTAAACAGTATATAACAATTTTTACCACTTTTTTTAATAATAATCATAAATTATTAGTTTTTAAATGTATTTCTAAAAACACTTGGCAGCAATTTTAACCATTGCTTTAATCTCATACTATGAATTAAAGGGGCAACCTTTGGGTGCACGATATCTATAGGAAATTGATGGTTTAATGAAAGATTTTGCCATTCTTGATTATTTTTAAGCCACGATTTTTTAACAAACAGAAAACAATTTTGACTATACCAAGGTCCAACATCACTATCGTTCCAAGTTTTAGGTCTGATAAAATCTAAAGCTATAAATTCATTTTTTGCAAATAAGTTATGCCAATAAGATTGCCATTGTCGATTTTTATGTGGGCCATGTGTCTGAATTGGTGTTCCAGAGGAGAATAAACACATATCTGTGATTTCACAAATCTTTTTAATTAAGTCTTCTCCTTTCTGCTCAGTTAAATCTGTTATAGTTTCCAAACAGCAAATTAAATCATATTTTTTATTAAAAATTTCCGAATAAAGCTCTGAACTTAAATCTATAGTAAAAAAATTGAAATCTTTACAAATTAGATCATCTGATTTAATCCAATGACCATCAATACCAGTAAGTTTACACGAGGAATATCGATCTTTAAAAGTTTGTATCCACTCTCCAGTGCCACAACCAATATCTAAGATAGATTTTGGATTAAAATTATTTGGAAATAATCTAATAATTTTTTTTGCTGAAGAAATAGTAAGAGGCCTGTGTTTTAGAAAAAAATTATTTATATATTTCAATTTTGCTAACATAATTATTGTTTAAGAGTTTCAAAATTATTAATAATATATGTTATTGTTTTTGTTATATTTTGTTGTACAGATAATGAGTTTGCATGAACAAAGTCATCAATAAATTTCTTATTTGCAAGTTCACACTTTTCTCTATAATCATTTTTTAAATTATTTAATGAGGCTACTGCAGCATTACAAAGAGTTCTTAGTTCATCTCTATTACTTAAATTAAAACCTGCATTATACTTATCACTTATCAAAGTATTGCAGGAAAGATACCGTGGCAAAACTGTAATTTTTTCTTTCATAAAAGACTCGAAAATAACTCCCGTTCCTGCATGAAATATGATATCTGCCCAATCAATTAATTTTGAAGTTGAATACTTTTCTGAAATTAAATATTGACTAATATTATTTTTATTAATTATATAATCTGGCATATTAGGAAAATGAGAATTATAATTTAATAATACAAGTTCAATTTCTTCATAACTTGATATAAAATCAATAGTTCTAATAAGTTCTTCACTAAAAATATTAATATGTTTTTTTGGTATTAAAAATAATACCTTTATATTATAATTACTGTTTACTCTAACTTCTGCTCCATCCAAATTAAGGTTTGATTTTATTTTAATCCATTCACTGCAATATCTTGGTGAACCAATTATAATTGATCTATCATCTTTAAACCCATTAAAAACTTCATCATTTTTATCACGCTTACTTGTTTTTAATGAATAATCAATTACCTTATATAAAGGATGTTGCTTTACTATTGGAGTCTTATCTAAATCGGTCTCTGAAACCATTTGATTATCACATATAGTAGTGCCATGGGGTAATAACACACATTTTGCTCTCTTATTTTGTTTTTTAATTTTAGAAACAATCTCAAGAGTAATATGGTCATTGTGCAACACAAAAATAAGAGGCATATTTGAATTTATAAATTCATTACCCAGCTCTGTTTTCCAATCGATATCTATATTTGGAGATTTTGATGATTGTTTAATAATTTTATTTAACACTTTATTTAAAAGTTTTACTGGTTTTGAATTACTATCTCGTGTCAAAAATTGCATTGCTTTTTTTAAAAAGTTTTCTTTGTCTGTAAAAACTAATTCTATATTTTTTAGATTAGATAATAGCTTAACTCTTGCATCTATATTTTTTGATTGTTGAGTTTCGCTGCCAAAAATAAAGCCCTTTGCAGTATATTCATATTCTTCATTTTTGCTTAAAAAGTATAAAAATGGCAACATATGATCGATATCTTTAAAGCCAATTTTTTTTGTACGTTGAATTATAAAAATAATATTAATTTTTTTTTTTGGGCTCATGTGTGTTTATTAGTATAAGCAGAATATTTAAAAACTACCAGGCAGTTCGTCCTCCATCAACTGGCACTATTGCACCATTCAAATAACTAGATGCATCGCTTAACATCCAAAGCAACGTTCCCTTGTATTCATCTGATTTTGCAAGACGTCCCATTGGTATTCTGCTGGAAACTTTAGTAATAAATTCTTCAGATTGATTATTTTCTACACCGCCAGGGCACATAGCATTACATCGAACTCCTTTATCAGCCCAATAGGTAGCAAGATATCTAGTTAATCCAATTAATCCAGATTTGACAACTGAATATGTTATAGGTTTTACTGACCTCTTATCTTTAGATACACCTTTTTCCATATAAATGCGTTGATCAGGTCCTATTAAACCAAGGTCTGATGAAATATTAACTATAGAACCACCATTTTTATTTTTTATAATTTCCGAACCATAATGTTTTGCGCAAAGCCAAGCACCTGTTAAACCAACTGCTATGTCTTGATTCCATATTTCTATTGGAAAGTTTTCTAGTTTTGAAGAATTTAAGCCTTCACTGTCTTCAACTTTTGGGTTATTAGCTGCATTATTCACCAAGCCATCTATGTGTCCGTATTGTTTAATAATTTTTTTACAACTATCAATAATTTTTTTTTCATTAGTAATATCAACGTTTAAACCCATTGCAGGGATATGATACTTTTCTTCAATTTTTTTTGCAGCAAAAAGAACTTTTTTTTGATCAATATCAAGTATTATTGGTATGCCACCATTTTCTGCAACTACTTCAACATGTTTTTGCCCAAGCAACCCTAGAGCGCCGGTAATAATGATAACTTTATTGTCTAGACGAAATAAATTTTGTGATTGCTCAATATTGTTTTTACTCATTAACTAAATTTATAATTTATAATTTTATACTAAACAATAAATTAATTTTTTTTCAAACTATAATTTATTGTTTTTACGAGTGTAAGAGTTAAAGTCTGAAACTTTACGAAAAACAGGTTTAACAGGAATACCTTCGATCATACTTCTTAAGTTTAAATTATTCTTAATTATATGTTTAAAAAGACTCATTACCTCATCATACGCTCTCAGTGTTTTCTTTATATCTTTATCTTTGTGTGACCACGATAGAGCATGGTAAGCAGCCCAAAGGATACCCCTACGTATTAACTCTTGTTGAAAAAAAGACTTAATTTCAAGATCATCATATTTATTTTGACCATTAAAAGAAATTATTGAACGACATGGATAACCAATACATTCAACAAATTCTTGCAAACCATGATTTTTTGCTAATTCATTAAACCCTTCTTTAAGCTTTATTCCGACTATATTTAGATGCCCAGCAACATCTTCTTTTTCAAGTTTTGGAATACATGCTTTTGCTGCAGCGAGTCCAATACAATCTCCACCATAAGTAAATGAAAAAAATGTATTTGAAAGTTCAGACATATATTCTTTTTTACCCACAATAGCTGATAATGGAATTGCATTAGATATAGCTTTTGCAAATGTTGCTAGATCTGGAGTAACATTAGTCAGCTCTTGAGCGCCCCCAAGTGAAAATCGAAAACCAGTGATTATCTCATCAAAAATAAGAAGTGCACCATAATGGTGTGCCATTTTTTTTACCTCTGATAAAAAATTTTTTTGACAAAACTTTTTACACCCTTTTTTTTTACAATTTTTTAAGCCATAACAAGCTGGCTCAAGAATTGTAAGTGGTTCCATAATTACACAAGCAACTTTATCAGGGTTTTTTTTAAATATTTTTTCTAAACTATCCAGATCATTGTAGTTAAAGCTATGAGCTAACTTCTGATTAAATTTAGGTATACCGCTATTCAGATCTGTGTTTGCTATATACCAATCATGCCAACCATGATATCCACAATAAGCAATATGATCTCTTCCAGTAACAGAACGTGCAACCCTAACTGCAATAGTGGTTACATCGGCTCCATTCTTGCCAAACCGTGCAGCTTCAGCACATGGAATTTTATCAATGAGTAATTCTGTTACATCTATTTCTAGTTTGTTCATTAAAGAAAATGTTGAGCCTAATTTTAACTGTTCAACAACTGCTTTATTTACATCTGGATCTGCGTAACCAAGAATAATTGGCTGGCATCCCATCACATAATCAAGGTATTTGTTTTGGTCTACATCCCAAGAATAAGCACCTTTACCTCGATGTAAGTATTTTGGAGCAAAACCCTCTACAAATTGCGTTACTCCTTTGCTAAAAGTTTGGCTACCAGCAGGTATAATCTTTTTTGCTCTTGAATAAATTTTGTTAGATAGCTTTATATTTGGTTTGATTTTCTTCATAAAATTCTTACTGACTATTATTACGTTCTTTCCATTCTTCAAAGTCTTCAGGTGTATCAATTTCAATAAGTCTTTTAGCATACTCTTTTGATAAAAAAAATGGATGTGTTTTTGAATTCAATAATTCACTATTTAGATATTCTAATTCGTTTGCTTTAAAACAACACACATAGTGATAATGCATCCAAGCAGGAGTTAAGTCCTGACGTCTATAAATATCATTTTCAATATATTGAGATATTTTTTTATTTTTTTTATCATACTGCCATGTATTTAATGGATGTGTTTTTGCAGGAACAAACGTACACAAACTTCTTATTTCAGATTTTTCAATTATAGCTTTGGCCTTTTCAAAATCAGAATAATTTTTATAAAGAACGGGTAAGTAGAAAAGCCAAAGAATTACATCATTCTGTATCTTTAAGGAATTTATCAAATCTTTAAAAACAGATTTTATTGAAATATCTGAGCCAGACAAAAATTCTGATCTTTCATAAACGGTAAACTTCCTTCTTCTTGATTTATCTAGTACAGCCGTATCATCACTAGTAACTACAACTTCATCAAGCCATGACAAATCTTTTAAAAAATCTGCTGTATTATCAAAAAATATTTGGTTTTTTTTGGGGAAACCAACGCTACCTGCTCTAGCAGGAATAACTGCAATATGTTTTAATTTTTTAGTCATTTTTATTTTTTTTATAATTTAAATTATTCATAGACCACTCAACAAGTTTCCAGGACTTTCCATTTTTATCAAAAGTTTTTTGCATCTCACCTAAACATGTAAATTTAGTTTTTGCATATAGGCGCATAGCTGCAGCATGCTCTTTAACTACAGGAAAATGAATTTGCTCAAGCTTTAAATAATTAAAACTAAAATGTTTGATTAATTCAAGTACTTCTGTAGCTACGCCACAACCATGAAAACTTTTGTCACCTATCAAAATTCCAAAATTACTTTTCATTAAATTAAAATCAATGGGACCAAGTCGAACATTGCCAATATGGTGCTTTTTCTCTTTATATATGATTGCAAAAAAATAATCAAAATCACTATCAATCATACTTTCAGCAAAAAAATTAAGATCATCTAAGGATGTGCTGTCCTTAGCTTTATCGATAAATCTAGTTGTTTCTTTATCGTTCATCCAATTTAAATAGTTATTAGATATAAAGTCCTTAGAAAAAGGTTGTAAATCAACCTTGTCACCCTGAATGCTCTTTATCGGAGGTCTTTTCATAGTTTTACATTTTTAAGAAACCAATTTAACTGGTCTTTAAATATTTCTACCCCTTCATCATCACGAAATGCCTGAAAGATTATAAGACCTTGATAGTCATTTTTTGAAAGAAGTTCAAAAACTTTGAGAATATCAGCACTTCCTTCTCCAAGAGGAACTGGTCCCTTACCTAATAAACGGTCTTTAATATGTAAGTCACTAATCTTATCTCCATAAGCTCTAAATTCTTCAACTGGATTGTACCCAAGTGCAGCACTATTACCTATATCGTAGTTTACAGTTAGATTTTTAGAACCAATTGAATCTATCATATTTGCAAGGGGTATTGGTGCCAAATCTGATTCGATGGAAATATTTATATTCGCGTCCTCTGCTATACTAACAACTGTTTTAATATTATTAATAAAATTTTTTTTATATTTTTCATTTTTTAAACTTGATTGGTCAACACATGGAACTACGATATCTTTTACATTCATTAATGAAGCATTTCTAATCAAGCGGTTTAAGATATTTATGCTACTGTCTACAATGACTACATCATTACTATGAATTGGGGCTTCCATAAAATAATCAGCACATATTGAGCGAACTTTTACTCCACTTATTTTTTCAATTTTACTAATATCTTCAAGGCCATTAGTAGTTAATAATGGATTTTCTTCTACATCATTATAATCAAGAATAAACTCTATAGAATCTAGACCTAGTTTTGATGCAATTAAAAATTCATCCTTCCAATATCCTACTGGATGGGCTTGATATCTTCCTTGATATTTCGGCAATAAACGTCCCTGCATTATACCAGTTTTTTTGTTCATTTAATAAAGCTTTATTGCTAATAACTCATTTGCTTGTAATTCAACAAGATCATATCCAACTCTTTTTAATCTACTATGTAATTTTCTTCTTTTATTCAAATATGAAAATAATTCAAAAAAACTTGCATTATATATAAAAAAAGGTCTTTCTAATTCTACAACAATTTGCTTAGGATGAACGTTATTATCTAATAAATCATTTAAAATATCAAATGATGCTCCTTCTATATCCATTTTAAGAACATCAATTTTGCTCTGCTCATATTCTTTCATCAAAGTAACAATTGATTTACAAGGTAGCGTAACATAGGTTTTGGAGTGAAAAAAGTTAGTAGCTGAAAAATTTTCATTTTTAAGGTCATTGGGGTGATAAAACTTTATATTTCCATCTAATTTCCAAATTCCAATGTTAAAAAATTTAAGCTTTGAATTACTAATAGAATTCATAAATTTATGACTAATTTTAGTTGGATCAAACATGAAAACATCACAGCCAAATTTATGAGATATAGCTTCATCAAAAGAAATATTTTGTGCAATACCACATGAATAAATGATTGAATTTGAAGTTATATCAAAAGGAAGTATTTTGTAGTTTCCAATAACTTCAAGCTTGTTGTCATATTTTTTATTTCTGAATAAAAAATGCCAAATATAACCAATTGTTTTAATTGTTTTGTCGATAGTAATTTTAAAAAAATTATTAAAATAAATACCAGGAAAATTTATTGCTTCTCGATGTATAGAAGAATAATCACGATATAATTGTTTAAATAAATTTAATAGCTTCATAATTTATTTTTTAGCATGTTTAATTTATATTAGAAGGGTATTAATTGATGTTAAATATTAGTAAATGGTATGTTGGTAATTTTTTTTAGCTATATAGATAAAAAGATTAGAAATAATTTGGTTTAATAAAATTTAACAACATTCATAATCTTTTTTAGTAATGGAATTCTAGCTAATTGTTCATTTATTACTGCATTAAATACAAAAAATTTTCTGAGTTTGTCTGTCACCTTTCTTTCGCTAACACCATGAATTGAGTTCATTGTATTTAAAAATGTAGCTACTCTATTACTTTTATATTTAATTTTTTTTGATTCTATAAGATCAGATATCTGAAATGATCTACCATAACCCTTTCTTAATAATCTAAATGGTTTTTTTTTGAATACTGTAAAATGCCCTGAGTCAGTATAATCATCACTATCTTTTAAATAACAAAGACCAGCATACAACTCTTTTAAGTTATCTAAATGAGGGCCTCTTACAGTGCCTTTTTTAAAAACAGGAGTATTTATAGCTATCTGAAAATCCAGAATTACATCACAATTATAAAGGCTATCTACACCACTCACACCAATTTTTAAACTTCTATTTATTATTTTTTTATAAAGCTGAGGATACCAATATTTAATATCTTCTTTGTAAAATTGACAAAAACTGTAAAAGAAATTATCTGTAACAAAATTATTACCAAACTCATACCAAATTGAATCTTTATTAGGATCAATATCTTGAAAACATTTTCTTATTTGGATATTATTTGCTTTAATATCACCATATTTTTCAAATTCTTTTAAACTCGGAAAATTTTCTGTTAATTTATTGTATGTTTCTTCTGTTAAAAAATCATCTATTTGTGCAAATGGGTATGGTGTGGAATATTTTTTCTGTGCCCAACTAGATTTATCTGTATAAATGTTCACGTAATTTTTTTGCTATTGGTTTTTCTGCATCAATTATTTTCTTATCTCCATCGCCTAATGATTTTTGAATTTTTCTCACACCTGTAACAAGCTGTCTGAGTCCATTTGGTTCAACAGATGCTGCCTGATCAGAGCCATACATGGCTCGGCTTAATGTTATATGACGCTCTAAAGAGGTAATTCCAAGAGCTGCTGCTGCATAAGATATGACAAGACCAGCCTCATGACCACTATAGCCTACATCACAGTCAAACTTATCTCGCAGTGTATGAATAACTTTAAGATTGGCATCTTCATCTTTCATTGGATAAGTAGAAATAGTATGCATTAATTCAAAAGGACAATTTGCTGACTTAAATATATCTACTGCTTTTTGTATGTCACTAAAATCTGACATACCGGTAGAAATAAATGTGTGTTTTCCCTCTTCAGCAATTTTTTTCAACAGAGCTTCATAAACAATCATGGCTGATGCAACTTTATTATATTTACAATCAAATTGTTTTAAAAACTCTTGACTATTTAGATCCCAGGCTGAAGCAAACCATTCGATTTTTTTTTTTTTACAATAAGAGTCTATTTCTTTGTATTGATCAGTATTAAATTCTAGTCCATTTTTCTGTTCTCTCTGAGTTGTGCCCCATTGACTATCTCTTGGGGAATCTAAAAATTCTTGTGTATAGACTTGATCTAAATCTCGCTTTTGAAATTTAACAGCATCGCAGCCAGCATCTACCGCAACATCAATAAGTTCTTTGCATATTGACATGTCACCATTATGATTTATTCCAATTTCTGCTGATATAAATATTGGTTTGATAACTCCTCCTTATTTTAGTGATAGAACTTTTAAAAAATTCAATTTTAATATATTTTCAAGTAGCACTCTAACTACACCGGAACCACCATTAGCGTCAAGTTTAAATGTAGAAACCTGTTTAATTTTTTTATGACTATCTGATGGACACGCTGAATAGCCACATAATTTTAAAGCCTCATAATCATTCAAATCATTTCCTACATACAATGTTCTGGAAAGTTTAAACTTCTTTTTAATAGATAATTTTTGCAATTCTTTAGCTTTATTTTCCACACCATAAAGTACTGGAATTTTTAATTTTTTAGCACGAGCAGCAACAACTTTATTTTTTTCAGTTGAAATAATATAAGTATGTTTTTTAAACCTTCTTAGAACATCAAACGCTAAACCATCAGATCGATTACAACTTACCCATTCATTCCCATTTTGATCAAGATGTACTTTATTATCAGTTAATACACCATCAAAATCAAATATCAACGCATCTAAATCATCTATTTTAATATTTTTTATTTTCATAAATGTAAATAGTGTTCAGTTTATTAATTCTTAATCTAAGCCTAATTTATTTTCTACAAGTTCACACAATAAATGTTCAATTAAGATATGTGCTTCTTGAATACGGGCAGTTGTATCCGATGGGACTATCAGGGGTATATCTAGGTAGTCTTTACACGTACCACCTTTTTTACCAAGTAAGCCTATTGTTTTAATTCCCATCTTACGAGCTTGAATTAATGCCCGTCTAATATTTTCACTTTCTCCAGATGTCGTAATTGCAACTAAGACATCATTCTTACGCCCAAGTGCATTTAATTGTCGAGAAAATATTTCCTCATAACTATAATCATTTGCAATACATGTTAAAACAGAAGTGTCAGTCGTTAATGCAATAGATCTAAGTGGCTGACGATCTTTTTTAAATCGACCAACAAATTCAGCTGCAATGTGTTGACTATCTGCTGCACTTCCACCATTACCACACCAAAAGATCGTTCCCTTCGATACAAGAGATTTTGCAATCATATCAGCAGCCTTTTTAATATTTCCCTCAGTATTTACAAATGTTTCTTTAATAACACTTGTATGCTCATCAAAAGCACGTCTTACTAACTCTTTATACTTATTTTTTTTAACAATTAATTTCATAATGATTTTAGATATGACACATAATATTAGCTTATTCTATTTCAATGCAATTAGTTAATATCTGCCTAACTTTAAGTTTATGACCTGTTTCATAATTATTTAGAATATCGATAATTTCTTTTTTTACAATCCCTCCAAACATTTTATTTGGTTTTAATTCTTCTAACTTATGTTGGTTTAAATAAATTCTTGTGTAAATTTTTAATTTATTAATAATTAACTTTAAAAAGTCCAATAAAGATTGAGTTTTGCTATAACGACAAGGTAACTCAGATACAAGATCACTTTTCAGCATATCCTCTGCTACTATTTCACTGGCAAACTTGGCTTCTACATGGATAAAATCTTTAAATATGTCCGTATATTTCTTGGGGATTATAGGCTTTTTGGCATTAATGTTTATACAAAATTCTACAATTTGTTTTAGATTACATAAATGTTTAGACATCTTATAAGGAAGAGAGTTTCTTATAAATTTATTATCAGATACTATATATCCAATTTTTATCCCAGCCATATAAGCTTGGGCAGCAGACGTGCATCCTCTGTGCAAAACTCCACTTGAAGCGTATATCCAAGGAGACACTTCACCTTTATAAATAACTTTTATTCTTTTCAATGACTTTGCAACTTTTTTCCATTCCTGTATATCTTCTGCTGGGTGTGGACGAATTATAATCTGTGGAATATCAGTACGTTTATCCAGCTCATAGATTAACTTGATAAATTTTTGGTATTCCAAAAATACATTTTTTGCCCTAACCGTTTCATTCGGTAACTCTTTTTTTAGTAATTTCCATTCAGATTGAAAACTTTTGTACTGTTTTAAAGCCGCATCAATTCTATCAATTGAGTTATATCCAAAATCAGAGGAAAACAAAATGAATTTACCATATCTTTTTCGTAATTCTTTAACTGAATCAACATACATGTGTTTTGACTCTGGCCTCCACATATCAACGCGTGGCCAACCTGTTATTTTAATTTTACTTTTTAATTTAGGTAATATTTTACGAGAAAGATTATAAACTGTTTTTCCTATTACATAATATCTATCAATATATTTTTCTGCTCCATCAAACATACGTAAACGAATTTGTTTTTTTAAATCCTCAGTCGCAGGTCCGAGTTCCTCATCTAATATTATAAATTTTTCAACATTTTTCTTTATCTTTTTTATTCGGTCAGTTGTTAATCCACCTTTATATATAAAAATACCTCCATAGGTTTTTTTTAAAGACATTAGTCTTAGTATGGAAGTTTTGGATCCAATATAACAACGAATATTTTTTTTTTTATTTTCTAATATAATTTTTGATAAAATTACCTTAGGTATTAGTTCTCTTGTCTTAATCTCTACTGGTAAATAAATATGTATTTTTTTTTTTTCCATCATAAATTATTGTTTAAATCTATCCATAAAAGTTTTTAAACTTAAAAAAGTAAATAAAAATTTACTATTTCCATTTTCTTTGAGTAGATTTTTATTTTTTATTAAATTTTTAATTTTTGACTTATCAACAAAATTATAAATCTCAGAATCCTGGTCAATAAAATTTTTGATTTCTTTGTCTTCAAAATTAAATAAACTCAAAATTGATGCATTAAATCCATATTTCATTTTTTGATTTAAAACATCTTTATTTAAAATACCTTTTAGGCTAGCTCGTAGAAGATATTTATTTTGGCATTGATTTAGTAGGTGGGAACCTTTAACACTAAATAAATATTCTATTAAATTTGTATCTAAAAATGGTGTTCTATTTTCTATTGAAAATTGCATGGAATTAAGGTCTTCTCTATGCATAAAAATAGGAACATTTTCATGGAATAATTCATTCGCCATTCTATTTTTTAACAGAGACTTAAAATATTTTTTTTCATGAAACTCATATTTCATTTTTTGTAAACAGAATTTCTTATTATTAGTAAAATTATCAAAAATATATCCTCTAAAATTAGAATCTTTAAAAAATAAATCATATTTTGTGAAAAATTTATTTCTTAAATTTGGTTGAATATTTTTTTTCCAAATGTCTAAATATTCTTTAAATTTTTTTGGATCAGATTTATTTAGTTCTTTAAATACCATTAAATAATGATCATAATAACCTCCATATATTTCATCAGCTCCTGACCCTGATAGAGATACTTTAAAGCCTCTTTTTTTTACAAAGGAAGATAAATAATAATGCAATAAGTCAGTTATAGTAAATATTGGATAATGATTGTGTTCAGTTGACTTTTTTAAAATATCTAAAAAATTAATATTATTATTTAATTTAATCAAATTATTTTTAACACCACAATCTTTTGCTGTTGTTTTAATTAAATTGCTTTCATTATATCTGTTATCTGAGTCTATTATCGAAAAAGTTTCTAATTTTTTTCCCAAGATTTTTGAGGCTATACTGCAAATCGCTCCTGAGTCCATACCACCACTCAAATTAAGTGATAACGGTACATCAGACACTAGTCTAAGATCTATAGCATTAATAAGTAATTTTTTTGTATTTAATACATGTTCTTTTAAACTTAATTTTTCAGTACGTTTATCAGTTTTAAGTTTCCAATATTTTTTTTTTAAAACTTTTAGAGTTTTGTCAATAGTTATTATCGTACTTTTTTCTATATAATAAATATTATTAAAAAATGTTTCATCATTTTTAAATAATGACTTGTAGCCAAAATGAAGAAAAGTGTTCACTTTTTTACTGTTAAATTTTTGATTGGTTCCTAATATTTCATTAATATAGCTTATTTGAGATGACAATATAATTTCATTATTTTTTTTAAAAAACAAAAGTGGTTTTTCACCAAATCTATCTCTTGATACAATAATTTTATTTTTTTTTGTATCATAAATTATTATCGACCACATACCCTCAAAGAATTCAAAGCACTTTTCTTTATACACAGAATAATAATAAAGAATTACTTCCGTATCAGATGAAGTTTGAAATTTTTTATTTAGTCTTTTTTTTAATTCTTTAAAATTATATATTTCACCATTAAAAATAAGAATATAATCTTTAAATATATAGGGTTGATTTGAACGATTATGTAAATCCTGAATAGATAATCTTGAATGAAATAAGTGCAAATTTTTTTTACCAAAAGAAATTCTTTTATATGATTGATTGTCTGGTCCTCGACATTTCATCAAATTTTTGACATTTGATATTTTTTTTGGGTTTATTTCTTTACTAGAGATATAGGCTAATATTCCACACATAATAATATATTAGATTGTAAATAATCTATTTAATCTAAAATAGAAATTTTTTTCGTTTTTAGATAAAATTATATTATCAGTTTGTATCATATTTTTATTCATGCGTTATTCATGTTACCTTTAAAGGTATTTGTAGTTAAAAATCATATTTACATTTTTCATTAAATTAAATCTTGAAATAATAAGTTGTCAAATTTATTCACATTTTTAATTAACTTTTTACCTAGGATTTTTTTTATTTCAGATGCAAAAATGCCTTGTTCTGGAGATCTAACAATTAATAAATCGCTTTTTTTAATTTTATAGCCTTTCTTTAAAGTCTTATTTAAAATTAACTTTCTTCTCATTAATGAATAATTAAGTTTTTCCTCTTCACTTATTACCTTGTTATAATTTCCAAGAATGTTTTGTAAATTGTTAATCTCTCTTACAAATCTTTTAAGTGATTTGGGGTCTAGAGATATTTTGTGATCTCTAAAATTTGAAAAATTATTTGACAATGTAAAATGTTTTTCAATTATTTCTGCACCCAAAATATATGATAGGCAAGATATTTTGTAGCCAACTGTGTGATCTGAAAAACCTATTGTAACATTGGAAAATTTCTTTTTTAGATAAGGAATAGAATTTAAATTAATTTTATCATTTGATGTTGGGTAACTAGAAACACAATGCATAATGCAAAGGTTTTTTTTTTTTTTAAAAAAACTAAATTCTCTAAAATAATTAACAACTTTAGAAATATCCTTATAATTCATCAATCCTGTGGAAATTATAACTGGTTTTTTAAAAGATCTTACTTTTTCAAGCAAATCAAAGTAATTATTATCACCAGATGAGATCTTAAAAAAATTTTGAATTTTATTTAAAAAATTTGCACTTTTTATATCAAATGGTGTTGCAAAAAAAATGATGCCCAATTCATCACATTTTTTTTTCAAAAAAATTATATCTTTCTTTTTAAGGGCAAACTTTTTTAATTGATATATTCTTTTTTTATCTTTTGGTGTAGATAACTTGCCAGGATCAAAAATTTGAAACTTAACTGCGTTGGCTCCTGATTTTTTTGCCGATTGTATTAATTTAATTGCATTTTTAACTGAACCCTCATGATTGTTACCAATTTCAGCAACAATAAAGGGTTTTGAATTTGTTTCAAAATTTTTCATAAAATAACAATATAGAAAAAATTATATTTTTATACAAATTTTAATGATAAAAATATTTTTTTGCAGTAATTTTTTTAAGTAACTTTTTTATAAAATTTTTTATACCAATTAATATATTTTTGATATCCAATTTCTATTGGATTTTGAGGTTGAAAATTAATCAAATCTTTTGCTTTAGAAATGTCTAATGTCCCTCTTTCTGGCATAAAAGCTTCTCTTGGTTTTTTTATAATTTTAACATTATCAAAATTATTTTTTAATATTTTAATTAAATCAATTATTGGTCTAGAGTTTCCATAAGTTAAATTGAATGTTTGATTTATGGCATTTGGATTTGTGCAACATTTTTCGACCCCGTCTATAAAGTCTTCTATATAAGTAAAATCTAATTTATCTTCCCCATCACCATTAATAGATATTTCTTTATTACTTACTAAATTTTCAATAAAGATTTGCCCTACTCTTCTACTAACACATCTTTCTCCATACAAAGCAGATGGACGAATAATTGTATAAGGTAAATCAAAAACCTGATTATAGGCTTTTACCATTAATTCTCCAGAATATTTTAAAGTTCCATATATCCCAATCGGACTACATTGTGTTTCTTCATTTACTATTCCAGTTGTAAAATTTCCATATACCATGCTTGATGACAAATATATTACGTGCGTTTTATTAGTCCTACACACATCCAAAGTATTTTCTAGTGTCCTTAAACTATGATCAAATGTACTATGAGGATCTTTATTAGATTTATTAGCGTGAGAAACTGCAGCTAAGTGTATAACAATATCAGGAGATAAAGCCGAAAAAATTTTTGAATAAAGATGGTAGTCTCTTGCATCTGCAACTTGTAAATTAATCTTCTGAGAGTTTAGTAAGTTTATTCTTTCATTTAAAATTGACCTATACAATTTTTGATTAACAATTTCACTATCTGTAAAAGATAACAGATTATTAACACCCAAACTATCTAAAATAGAAACTTCATGACCTTTGTTTTTTAAAAAAATTCCTAAATTGTGTCCAATAAAGCCGTTTCCACCTGTTAGTAAAATTTTCATTATTATATATATTTATTTATCATTTTGCTAATGTAGTCAATCTCTCTGTTTTTTAACTTCGGGTAAACCGGCAAAGATAAGACTCTATCTGCATAATTTTTGGAATTTGAATAGTTTATTTTTTTAATATTATATTTTTTTTTGTAATAGGTCATTAATGGCAATGGAGTTCCATAGTGTACCGATATACCAATTTCTAATTTTTTAAATTGTTTCATTAACATAAATTTATAATTTTTATTTTTTAGTAAAATTTGAAATACAAAATAAGAGTCGTCATTGCTGAACCTTGGTAAATTTACATTTTTATTTTTTTCAAGTAATTTTATGTACTTTTTAGCAATTTCTTTTCTTCTAATTAAATTTTTTTTATATTCTTTTAACTGATTAAAACCCATAGCTGCTTGAAAATCTGTCATTCTAAAATTAAAGCCTAAAAAATTCACATTATATTCTCCAGGATTTTTTCTATCTTTGATATCTTTATCAATACCAAATGCCTTAAGAGTTTTAACTTTTTTGTATAAATCAAAATCATTTGTTATCAAAGCTCCCCCTTCTCCAGTTGTAATCTGTTTTGTAGGATAAAATGAAAAACAACCTGACATTCCAAAATTACCCACATGTTTTTTCATATATTTTGTTCCTAGACCATGCGCACAATCTTCTATCAATTTTATTTTATGAATTTTGCAAATTTTTAATATCTCTTTTAATTCACATGATCTTCCAGCCATATGAACAATTATTATTGCCTTAGTTTTTTTATTTATAAGTTTTTTTATTGAGTTAATGCTAATATTTCCACTGTCTATATCAATATCCGCAAAAACAGTTTTCGCACCAGTATATTCAACAGAGTGTGCTGTTGCGGTATGAGTCATTGCAGGAACTATAACCTCATCACCTTTTTTTAATTTTAAGGCTAAACATGAAAGATGTAGTGCTGCTGTACAGCTAGATACTAAAGTGCAATACTTTGCCCCAGTAAACTTTTTTAATTCGGATTCAAACTTTTCTGTAAATTTTCCATGAGTTAACCAGCCACTTTTAATAACAGATTTAACGTCATCAGTTAGTTTTTTATTTATATTTGCAATAGAAAATTTAATCATTTAAATATTTAATTTTTACTTCTCTACCACACCTTGCAGATAAATCAGCGTAAAAACATGCGGTCATTAAGCCAAAAATATCCTTTTTGGATGGATGTGATGGTTTTTTGTTAATAATTGAATCTAAAAATTCCTGAATAAATTTACCTCTATTCTTTTTGTCTGGATACTCATAGTTGGTTTTTATAATTTTGAAGTTATTTAAGCCTCTTTTTTTTTTAATTACAAATTGGCCAGATAAATCCGAAACTGTAGTCTTATTTTTTTCAAAAATTTTTAAAGAATGATAGTGCGGATGAATACATACCCCATCTGCTTTTAAATTAACGATTATATTACCTGGGAAAGTAAAAATATAACTTGCGAAGGAAAACTTTTGAAATTTAGTATTATTTGTAACTTTATTATTAGTTTTAGCAATTACTGATATTGGTTTTGAATTTAATATCCAACAAACTAAATCTAATACATGTATTGTAGCCCCTAGTGTTAAGCTGTATTCCTTAGTTTTTGATCTCCACTGAAAAAGTTTATGTTTTCTTCCCCATAAATATGATGCTTCAATATGATAAATATCTTCAATTTTAATTTTTTTTTTTATTTTATTAAAAAGGGAATTTTTTCTTAAAACTAAATTTGACGTAAAATGTATTTTTGGATTTAATTTTAGCTCTTTATGTATTTTTTTTAATTGGATTTGATTCAAGCAAACAGGTTTTTCTACTATAACATGGCATTTTTTTTTTATTGATTGTATAACTTGTTGATAATGAAATTCATCATAACTAGCTATTGATATTAAATCTAAGTTATTGTCTGAAAAAAAAAGTTTTTCATTTGTGAAAAAATTTACATTTTTGTATTTTTTTTTTAATATAGAAATTTTTTTTTTATCTTTTTCTAAAATAGATATCACTTTACAGTCTCTATAACCATTTATAGCCTCAAAATGTTTTTGGCCAATTCCCATTCCTATTAATCCAACTTTAATCATTAAGATATTTTATAATTTTTTTTAAATCTGATTTATAATCTATACTTAATTTTGGTGAATTTTTATAATTATTAATATTCTTTTTAAAATTAATTATCTTAAATTTTTTATTGTTCGAATAAAAGTAACTAGTAACATGTTCTTTTTCATTCAAATTAAAATTAACCAAATTATCAATTAAAATTTTAGTTTTTATGATCTCCACAGACTGTCCGCTTGGATAATTTCTTGGAAAAATATTTGTAATTAAGTCAGCATCATTGTGCTTTATAAATGCTTTAATAGCATAATCTATAATCATAGGGTCAATTAATGGGCTGTCTCCACTTATTCTCATAAAATATTTTGCTTTATTTTTTTTAGCTGTTTCATACATTCTTAATGCAACATTATTCAAACTTCCCCTGTGACACTCACATTCTATTTTTGGTAAATACCTAGCTAATTTATCATCACTCTTATTTTTAGAGGTTGCAATAATGATTTTTTTAATATGCTTTGACTCTTTAACCCTATCAATTACATGCTTTATTATTGGTTTACCCAATAATTTATGCAAAATTTTATTAGGAAATCTCTTAGAACTTGTTCTCGCCTGAATAATTGCTATCAATTTTTACTCTTTTAAATTTTTTATCTAAATTATGTCAATACCTAAAGCATATAATTAATTTAGAGATTACTACAATGTTAAATTATTTAATCTATTATATTAAATTATTATATATTAAAAATATTTATAAAGAAAATTTTTTCAAATAGTTTAAAAGTATTAATAGTGTTATTAATAATAACTTCAATACTAAATTATTTATCTAAATGATCAAAACAAAAAAAGAAAAGATTGCACTATTTTTCAATTCTGACAGGGGAATTTCTGTTTATAAAAGTTTAAGTAAAAAATATGAACTGGATATTTTTTTATCAAAAAAAAATTTAAAAACTAATGTAAAACAATTTCTAAAAAAAAGAAAATCTAAGTTCAAAATAATAAAAAAAATTAACCTAGACTTAATAGAAAAAATTAAAAATAAAAATTATTTTTTACTTATTTCAGCTGGTTTTCCATTAATATTCCCAAAAAAAATTTTGGAAATTTATAAAAATAAAGTCATAAATCTTCATGCTGGACCATTGCCCAAATATAGAGGGGGCTCACCATTGAATTGGCAGATCATAAACGGAGAGAAAAAAATATCAATTAGCATTATTAGGATGTCAAAAGAATTAGATCAAGGGCCAATATATAGTGAAAAAAGCTTTAAACTTAAAAATGTGGATACAATTAAAACAGTACATAAAAAAGTAAACTCTTTGTTTCCACTTATGATTAATCAGGTCATATTAAAAATAAGAAAAAAAATAGAACCAAAAATACAAAAAAATAATTTCATAAAAAATTATCCTCAAAGATCAAAAAAAGATGGATTTATAGATTGGAATAAAATGGATGCAATAGCAACTTATAACTTTGTTCGAGCATTGACGAAACCTTATCCAGGTGCATTCTACTTTGATAATAAAATAAAAATCAAAACTCTATTTAATTGCAAGATTTCTAAAAAAAATCCAAAGCTCAACCCAGGTCAAATTTTTTTTTCTAACGGACAAAAATTTATAAAATGTAAAAAATATTCTATAAAAATTATATAGACTAACTTCTAAATAAATTATATTATGATGATTAACCCTAATTTTATAAAATTAAATAATGAAATATTGTAAACTGTGTGTTCTTCCTGATTCTAGACCAAATTTATATATTTTATCAGACGGTATTTGCACTGCTTGTTACTCAAAAAAAAATTTAAAGAAAATTAACTGGAATATAAGAAAGACCTCTTTTTTAAAGTTAGTTAGTAATCTCAAAAAAAAAAATAATCTATATGACTGTGTTGTACCCGTCAGTGGTGGAAAGGATAGCACTTGGCAAATCATTGAAATACTTAAAAATAATTTAAAACCTCTTGCATTTACATATAAGCCGGTCTTACGAACCAAAATTGGGCAACAAAATTTAGATAATCTTAAAAAACTTGGGGTTGATCACATAGAATTTTCAATAAGTGAAAAAACTGAACAAAAATTTTTAAAAAAAGCTTTCTATAAATTTGGAGCTGTCGCAATACCGATGCATATGGCAATGTGGAATATTTCATTTAACTTAGCTAAAAAATTTAGTGTACCTTATATTGTTTGGGGGGAAAATTCTGCAATTGAATATGGTGGAGCAAAAAAAGATCAAAATTTAAAAAATTTAGACAATAAATGGATTAAAAAATTTGGTATTAATTTTGGCACAACTGCAAAAGATTGGGTTGATAAAGATTTAACGCGAAAAGATATGGCACCTTTTTTTAAGGACGAAACTAAAACTAAGAAAAATCCTAAATCCATTTTTTTGGGAGATTACTTTAACTGGGATCCAAATAAAAGCTTCCATGTAGCAAAAAAAAATGGCTTTAAAAGTTATAAAAAAATTTCAAAGACTGGTATTTACAATTACGCTGATATTGATGATGATTTAATTTCTATTCATCATTACCTAAAAATATATAAATATGGTTTCTCAAGAACACAAGACAACCTAAGTCTAGAAATTCGAAATGGAAGAATGAGTAGAATTGCTGCAATAAAAATATTAAAAAAAAAGAAATTTTTGGCTCCAAATGGAGATATAAAAAAATTTTGTAAATTTATAAAAATATCAAAAAGAGAATTTTATAGAGTATGTGAAAAATTTAGAAATAAGGAAATATGGTATTTAAAAGACAATAAGTGGAAATTAAAATATCCAATTACTTAATAAAATGAACTCAAATAATACAAAAAATTGTAATTGTTTTGAAAATTTTAAAAATTTAAAAGACAAATTTAATGAATTATTTTGTCAATATAAATTAGCACCCCCATTAGAACCAAAATATGAAATAAAAAATTATGATAGAAAAATACTTAGGTGTAAGTTATGTGGACATTTTACTGCAAAACATAAAATTAAAGTTAATGAATTTTATAAAAAAAACTATTCAGTAATTTCTCATGGGAAAAAAATGAAAATTAAATTTGATAAAATAATTAATCTAAAGTCTAGTTCTGACAATTATCATAGGGTTAAAAGATTCCTAATATTTTTTAAACATTTTAAAAAAAAAAAAATTTCTTTGTTAGATGTTGGTAGTGGGCTATCTATATTTATTTTTGCTCTTCAAAAAATAGTAAAATGGCAATTGACAGGCATTGAACCTGATATAAATTTTGTAAAATTTTCAAAAACACTAAAGTTAAACGTTATTCATTCAAACCTAAAGTCTGGGATACTTAAAAAAAAAAAATTTAACATCATTTCATTAAACAAAATAATTGAACACGTAAAGGATCCTGTTAAGTTGCTTAAGATTTCATACAAATTACTTATTAATAATGGTTATGTTTATATTGAAGTTCCAGATGGAAATGGAGCGTCGAAAGTTCATAATGGACATCTAAGAGAGGAGTTTTTTGTTGATCACCTTCATATCTTTACAAAAAAATCTTTAAAAAAATGTATCGAATTATCTGGATTTAAAATACTCAGCTTGAAAAGTATTAAAGAAAAAAGTGGAAAATATACACTTTTTGCATTTGCAAAAAAAATTACTTAATTAATGAAAATAGAAATTAAAAAAAGACCTAGAAAATTCAAAATTAATATTGGGAGAAAAAAAATCGAATTAAGTGATACAGCTAAAATATATTTAAAAAAAAATGAACAAGTTACATTTTCATATTTAAATTCAGAATATGATGTCGCTAAAAAAGATTGGGGCTACTATGCGACACCCTCTATAAATGGAAGATTAAAAAATTTTGGATTTAGAACATTTTTAATTAAAAATAGATCTAATAAAATCTATATATTTTTAGTTCATAAAAATAAAATGAAAACTTTTAGAAAATATTGTAAAGATGATAATCAAAAAGTAGTTACTGAGCTTACTAACGGCATATAATATAAATCAAAAGTAAATTTTATTTATTGATTATTGACATTCATTTGGAAATTTTTGTCAACTCTAATTAATTCTTCAAATGTCCCTGTATTTTTTATTTCCCCCTTTTCCAATAAGAAAATTTTATCACAACTCTTAATAGTACTTAATCGATGGGCGATTAATATAATCGTTATATTTTTACCAAGTTTGTGTACAGCATCCATCACTGCTTTTTCAGTAAGGCTGTCTAATGCACTAGTTGCTTCATCTAAAATTAATACTTTTGGGTTGTGATATAGGGCTCTTGCAATTCCTATACGTTGACGTTGTCCGCCTGACAATCTGACCCCACGCTCACCAACAGTAGTTTGATATTTTTTTGGCAATTCATTTATTACGAACTCATGTAAGTTTGCAATTTTTGCAGCAATTTCCACTGCTTTTTGGTCAATGTTATTATTTTCACGACCAAGAGCAATATTAGCACTAATAGTGTCATCAGCCAAATATATATTCTGAGGCACATACCCAATAGTTTTTTGCCATGCTTTTAAGTTTTGTTTATCAATTATTGTGCCATCAACTTCTAATGTTCCTTCCTTTGGTTCTAACAAACCAAGAATGATGTCCACAGAAGTGGTTTTACCACTTCCAGTAGTACCAACTAATCCAACAGTAGTTTTGGCTATAATATCAAAACTGATACCTTTTAAAGCTGATCGAGATGTATTTGGATATTTAAAATTAACATTATTTAAAGTTATCTTTTTTTTAAACTCTAGAGGTAATACATTTTTTTGTAATTTAGGGTTAAGTAGTTTTAGGCTTTTAACATCATCATATAAATTATCAATCACAGGCCCAGCAAAGCGAAACTGAGCAAAAGAAGTGTAAATTTTTTGGAGCGCAGGCATTAAACGGTAACCTGCTAAAGCATAAAGCGAGATTATTGGAACGATAGTAGAAAATGACCTGTTATGAGACATCAGATAAAGTATGAGTAAAAGCATACCTCCAAAAGCAACGGCTTCGAGCGCATAACGAGGAAACTGACTCACAACATTAAAAGATACATGATGTTTGGCCATTTTTTTAGCTGGATCTGAAAATTTTTTAATATATGGCTCTTCTAACCCACTTACCTTTACTTCTTTAAAAGCACCAAAAGCTTCACTAATTGAAATAAAGCGTAATTCATTCGATTTAAAACGCTCGTGACCAATTCGTTTAATAAACCCTCTTGAAAGTTTATAAATAAGCCAATATGCTGAGCCAAAAACAGAAAAGACTATTAGTGCAATTTTTAGATCAACTAAAATGAGTAAGCTCAAGAGTGTAATTGCTAATACACATTGAGCTATTAAATCGATCATTGGTCTAAGACCACTACCTACTATTGTACCAACTTCTGCAAGAATAGATTTTCCAAGATCTGCACTATTACGATTTAAAAACCAACTGTATGGTTGATTCAGGTAACCTTCCATTAAAAGTTTACTAATACTATATTCGCTCATGTAAACAAACCTTGCCATTATATACGTTGTCAGTAACTTAAAGGCAGTTGAGATTACAAGCAAAACAAAGACTAAAACTGCCAAAACAAAAAGAAATTCTTTTTTAGTTTTAATGCCAAAAATTTCTAAAGCTTGAAACATACCATTCAAAATATAATTGGTTTCAATAATATCAGGGTTTGCAAGCACTGTGATAAAAGGCATAATTGATGCTATACCAATCGTATCAAGCAAGGCCATCACCAGAATCATTATTAATAACAAAGGAAGCTGTTTACGCTCACCATGTGATAAGAAATGTAAGAGTTTTTTTAAATTTATAAGCATGTTTTACTTAAAAGAACATATTATAATTCTTGAGTTGTAAGCATAAATTACTTACAGGCTTTTGTAATATTTAAATATCCTAAAAATTTTTTTCAGTGCATAAATCAAGCCAATTGAGCTATTAGTACTGGTCAGCTACACGCATTACTGCGCTTCCACATCCAGCCTATCAACGTGGTGGTCTACCACGGCTCTATAGGAAG
>Ga0115565_10000964_pt1 | contig 24546 bp, 20 predicted proteins | sample COGITO_mtgs_1105_FD_87199 | JGI IMG/M metagenome (GOLD analysis project Ga0115565, IMG submission 87199) | Pelagic marine microbial communities from North Sea - COGITO_mtgs_110530 | ecosystem: Environmental > Aquatic > Marine > Epipelagic | place: Germany:Helgoland, sampling site Kabeltonne... | reverse complement strand
TTATGGAAAATTTTCTTAACATAAGTCAGTTACTATTTTTCTAAATTCCTTTTTGATTATCGCTTTGCAAACTTAGTTAAAGTACGATGTGAAAAATTTGGATGTTGTATCAAATCAATAAAAAAATTACGAACAAGTAATAATTGAATTCTATAATTTTGAGTTTATTTATAAAAGTTTTGTTTTCAACTTAGATAAGAATTCATGATATCTTTTCCTCTGAATACAAAATTTACATGAAATCATAGCATTACTATCAATGAAAGTTGAATCTGGATCACAACTCGTAATTATGGTATTACTTCATAAGGTGAATGATTATTCTATAGACTACAAATAAATATTCTCAAAACTATAAAAAAGTTTAAAATTCAGTGATGTTGTCAATAAGTCGGTATATATTGGCAATCGAAATAATAACCAAATGGATTCTAGAAATATATCATTAGACCTTCTAAAAGTCGTTTTAGCTATATGTATCGTATTTTTACATTGCGGATTCTTTATCGAATATAATGAGTTAATCCATTTTTTAACAGTTCACGGTATTTTTAGAATAGCAGTTCCCATCTTTTTTATAATCAACGGTTATTTTTTTGATGCTATTATCAAAACAAAGAAGATTAATAAATGGTCTATAAAGGTTCTTATATTATATACTGTTTGGATGATTATCTATTTACCTTCTTGGTTTTCTCCAGATATTAAGACAATTTTTGTAAAGCTAATTACTGGCTATCACCATCTTTGGTATATTAAGGCGATGTTGTTTTGTGGAATATTATTATACATATTGAGAAATTTGAAAACCAAAATTCTGTTAGCATTAGTATCCGTACTATTTTCTATTGGTATCCTCTTTCAATATTTAGGAAATTACCACGTTTTTGAGTCTTCAAGCTTAGATGCCATTTTAAATTTAAAATATACTTATAGAAATTTTCTCTTCTTGGGATTTCCTTTTTTTGTAATTGGATATTGCTGCAAAAAAGATGATTGGAAAGAAAAAATTCAAAAGCAATATTTAATTATTTTATTTCCTATAGCTCTAACCCTATTGCTTTTAGAGAGTTACTTCAATTATGTTTACACCAGAGAAGTTATTGAAAATCTATTTTTTTTAATTTTAGTCTGTCCACTAGTTTTTATCTATTTTTTAAAATCAGAAATAAAATTCAAAACAAATACCAAAAATATTGCGTTAGTTTCAACATCCATCTATTTAATTCATCCCTGGATCATGGAAATATTAACTAACTTATTTGAAGTTCGTGACACACAGCTAGGCTTTCTGACAGTGGTAGTAGCTCTTTCCGTATCACTTCCACTTATAAAGCTGAATAAAATTTTAAAATTTTTATTATAGATAGTAACTAGTAGAACACATAGAATTCAGCATTCACTAAAATTGCATGATAATATTTTTAAAATAAAATAGATCAAAGTTATCATATGTAAATTTTTAAATTTATCCAATATACCTAATGCCTTTGCTATAATATCTCCCTGATAATACCTTCCACCACCTCCGGATTTAACAAGGTGCTTGTATCTCCTAAATTTTCCAAATCATTACACGCAATTTTACGTAGGATACGACGCATAATTTTACCAGACCTCGTTTTAGGAAGTCCCTTTGTAAATTGAATTTTATCTAATTTTGCTATGGGTCCTACCTGCTCTGTAATGATTTGATTGATCTCTTTACGTACATTTTCATGTTCTCTAGTTTCTCCTACCTCTTTTAAGGTAATATACCCGTAAAGGGCATTTCCTTTTACCGCATGTGGGAATCCTACAATTGCAGATTCTGCTACCGCAGGATGCTCATTAATTGCATCTTCTATGGGTGCGGTACCCAAATTATGACCAGAAACGATAATAACATCATCTACCCTACCCGTAATACGGTAATACCGCACCTCATCTCTTAAAGCGCCATCTCCGGTAAAATATTTGTTAGGGTAGGTACTAAAATAGGTGTCTTTGTACCGTTGGTGATCTCCCCATATTGTCCGTGCAATACTAGGCCACGGAAATGAAATACAGAGGTGCCCATTTGCCTGATTGCCTTTCAATTCTTCCCCAGAAACATCCATAAGTACCGGCTGTACTCCAATAAATGGTAGCGTTGCATAGGTTGGTTTTGTGGGCGTAGCAAAAGCGATAGGACTTATCATAATACCCCCTGTTTCTGTTTGCCACCAAGTATCTACAATGGGTGCCTTTTTTCTACCTACATTATCATCGTACCAATGCCAAGCCTCTTCGTTTATAGGTTCTCCTACAGTACCCAAAACCTTTAAGGAGCTTAAATTATATTTGTCTATATAAGAAAGACCCTCTTTTGCTAGGGCTCTAATGGCCGTTGGTGCTGTATAAAATTGTGCGACTTTATGTTTTTCTACAATATCCCAGAAACGTCCAAAATCTGGATAACTAGGCACTCCTTCAAAAAGTAGGGTAGTGGCTCCATTACAAAGCGGTCCGTATACAATATAGCTATGCCCAGTAATCCAACCAATGTCTGCGGTACACCAGTACACATCATTTTCTTTGTATTGAAACACGTTTTTAAAGGTGTACGCTGTATAGACCATGTAGCCCGCAATCGTATGTACCATGCCTTTCGGATTGCCTGTAGAGCCAGAGGTATATAAAATAAAGAGCGGATCTTCTGCATCCATAATTTCTGGGGCACAGTCAGCACTCGCGTCTTCTAATAGGGGTTGTAGCCAACTATCTCTATTCGTTTTCATACTAATAGCTGCATTCGTTCTCTTTACCACAAGTGCCGTGTGTACGCTAGGGCAGCTTTCTAAAGCATCGTCTACAATACTTTTTAGGTCAATCGTTTTTGCACCTCGGTAAGATCCATCTGCGGTGATGATTAAGGTGCAATCCGCATCGTTTATTCTTGTTGCTAAGGCTGTAGCTGAAAAGCCAGCAAAAACAACGGAATGTATGGCGCCAATACGTGCGCATGCTAAAACGGCAATTGCTAATTCTGGAATCATGGGTAAATAAATACATACCCTATCGCCCTTTTTTATGTCTTTACCTTTAAGAACGTTGGCAAATTTACAAACACGTGTATGTAATTGGTTGTAAGTGATGTGCTCTGTAGGTGCTTCAGGATTATTTGGTTCAAAAAGGATGGCTGTTTTTTCGCCTCTGGTAAGTAAATGCCTATCTATACAGTTCTCAGTAATATTTAACTGTGCTCCTTTAAACCAAGCTACTTCTGGTTTTGTAAAATCATACTCCAAAACAGTGTCCCATCTTTTGCGCCATAGAAAATGTTCTTCTGCAATCTCTTCCCAAAAGAGAGAAGGATTTTCTACTGATTTTCTGTAGACTTGATAGTACTCCTCTAGGTGCTTTATATGGTAATTACTCATACTATTTTCGTGTATCGTAGCTACTTAAGATAATAGCTATTTACTAAAATAGTCAATTGAAATGGCACTTTCGGAAATTATAAATGCATTTTAAAAAAGATAATAGAAATATTCTTGTGGATGATTAGTAACATTTCAAAAATTAAGAAAACAAGAATGATGCTTATACATAGTAAACCGCTGAAGGTTTGAAGCAACTAAAAACCTTAATTAATTTGCTCCCACGTAAAACCATTACTTTGCAACCAAAGGATGAACTTATCGTCTGGAATTTCTGTAGTACGTGCGTTTCTTTCATTAAAATATCCCCCAAAAACGGAAATATCCACTTCAGGGCTTCTTTTAATAATATAAATTCGACCTGTGGCTGAGGATGCTTTGGGTAAAAACAGGGTACTGAGCCCCGTACCGTTTACTATAATTGTATGATTTTCTCTAGATAAACCTATGCTTGATCCTGCGACAAATCTAATATCTGTAGCCAACGAACCCTTTACTTCTAAGGTAGAACTGGGTGTATTTGTTCTTATTCCTAAGCTAGTATCTGTGTTATCCCAATATAAGTTACTATTATTTTCAGTCAACTGTCCAGCAGCATCTGAGAATATTACAGAACCATTTTCTCCATTAGGAGCCGTGTTTACAACAACTGGAGCCCCCACACTTTCGTCATTTACAAAGGTATAGGTTCCATCTTCATTATTAATCACCTGATAGTTAGCTCCAATGATACACAAACTAACCCATTGGGTACTATTGTAAAAAAATACACAATTTTCATCTGTATTATATACTATAGCACCAGCAGGCGGTTGCATTGCCTGCATTTCTATACTTGTAACTCTAGTAAGTACTAAAGATTTTGTAGTGCTCTCTAATTCTAGTAAGGAACCTGCATTTATATCTTGAGGATTGTTTCCAATCTTCACTTGTGCACTTCCATAATACTGAAAGCATCCAAATAATAGACAAAAATAAATAGTTTTATACTTCACAGTCAGCCTTGAAAATTACTAATTCTTAGTAAAACTAGTCAAAACAAAAAGTTTAAAATACTTTATTCCGATAAGAAGCTCATTCCTTAGTTGTGACCTTGTAATAGGGGCATTAAAGTGTTTAGGAAGCACTAATTTTCGTTATATGCTGTAGCTTATTTCTCATAGTATTCTGATGTAAAGTACGCAATACGCCTTTCCCATTTACTATTCATAGCATGGTTATATGCATTTAGGGCTTTTTCATTCCTCATTTTTGGATTGGTTTGAAAAAGTGTTACTGCGTTAGCAATATCTTGTACCGTTTGTTCTGCTGTAACGGGGTCAATTTTAATAGCACAACTTTCTGGAACTAAATTTATAGCCCCACTTATGTTCAATACAATTAAAGGAACTCCATATGCCATGGCTTCCATTATTTGTGTTCCTGAGGTATCCCGTAAGGAACAGAATAGCATAATATCTGCTTTTCTATATTCCTCGGCTACTTGTGTAAACGGGATTTGACCTAAGACGTTTACTTTAGAAGGATTTAGATTGTACGTTTCCATCCATTCACCAATTAATTCTTTATTTTGTCCTCCACCAACAATAGTTATAGAATAAGGAATATTCTCTGGCACTAGAGATAGCGCATGCAAAGAGAGGTTTAAACCTTTTCTAGGCAGAAGCCTGCCTATCCATATAATACGCAATTCCTTGTGCGGTTCTTTGGGGATAAATTCTAAGTTGTCATATTCTTTAGGGATGGCATAAATTTTAGAGAGATGGCATTGCCCAGGTCTCGCATATTTGTGTTTTTCTAAAAGTGCCTTCGTCTCAGGGTTGGTAGCAATTATGTGTGCTGCCTTTTTGATAGTTTGGCCTAAACTACCACTATAGCGTACTAACATTTTAGAAATAAAACCACGAATAACTTCTATTTTCCAATGATTTTCAAAATAGGTTTTAAATATGGGAAGTGCCATCTGCCCCCCTCCTACTGGTCCAAATATTATTTTACAGTTGTTTAGTTTATACAAGCAAGTTCCCTGTTGTACGCTGCCATAGGTGATATGGTGCGCAATATCAAAATTATGTGCTTTGTGTAATGCCACAGCCCTTCTGGTACCTTTTCTCTTCCATAAGTAGTAATGTAGGTAAATAGATTTTGCAGAAGGATCAAACAAACGCGCATCCAAATCAAAGGCTAATTCCACAAATTCAAAATGTAAATTTGGAAGTCCCAATTTTGCATGTTCCGCTTCTATCTTAGCACGGCCATCTACATTGGTCATGCACCAAACTTCATACCCCATCTTAGCCAAACCTACAGCCCAATTCCAACCTCTGCCCTCTTCTGATCCTTTAAAAGGCACACAGGCGTAAGCACTTAATACTACTTTTTTATTACTCAAGGTATTTTAGTTTTAATAGATGATTACTTGTTACGCTTTATAAAGCGTGTTGAAATATTTTTTATTATGCGACTCAAAATCTAACATAAAATCTTCCTTACTTAATTGATCTACGCCCTTCTTAGCAGCTCTTTTTTCTAAAAAAGCGATTATACCCATAGCAATCTGTTCCGCACTATTTTGTGGTACAATTATGCCTGTCTTTCCTTCTTGCACGTATTCTGGTAGCCCTCCAGTATTTGTCACCAATACAGGACACTCTAGCGCATATGCACTCATAATAACCCCACTTTGCGTAGCATCTTTATAGGGGCAGACTAGCAAGCATGAATCATTAACAATCGCTGCTAAATTGCTATTTGTCAAGAATGCATTTTTTATAGTTATATTTTTTTGTGTCGTATTCAAAAAAGTAGGGGTGTATCCTGTAATGGTTTTACCTCCTATATAAAATTGTTGGTCAGGAAACACTGCCAACACTTTTGGTATTGCTTCAATAAATTGCTCTATGCCCTTATAGGGCGATATTCTACCCACAAAACTGATATAATTTTTAGGCGACTCGCTGGTTTTTTTATCTAAAAAAGAGGTGTAAACCGTATAAGGCATTAAGCGTAATGACGTTATCTTTTTTGATTTTGAAAGTTGGGGTGCTAAAATACTTTTACTGTATTCGCTAAACACAATAAAATGGGGAATTATGGCAAACCAAATTTTTCTATATAATTCACGCCTTAATTGGAATTCTCCCGTATGCGTCTTAGGATCATGTAAATTTACACGCATGCTTTTTCGTCTTCTCCAAAATAATGGAAGATGAAAGAGGAAACGTTGAGAAAAATCATCTAAGTGTATAAAGTCTGGCGCTGTCTTATTAATAAAGTCTCCTATAGAGCTACTTACTTTAAATGTACTCTTTAAACCCTTAGAGGCATACACACAAAAATGAACCGAAGCGCAACGTTTGAAATAGGGTATTAGAAATTGTAAATTCCAGTCTTCCGCCACTTCCTGAAATGAAGTAAGTGCTTGGTAAGACCTTAGCTCTGTATTAATGTCTAGTATATTAGCTTTAAGCTGATTGGGAGATAGCTCTATAAGGACATGCACTTCAAAATCCTGTCCAGACAATAATTTTACGTATTCTATAGCGGCATCTAAAAAATATACTTGGGTGTAAAAGACAATCTTAGTTTTTACAGACATCACAATTATAATTTAAACATTGAAGGTTTCTTTTTCCAGATAAAAGCGGTAATGCTGACTATAAAAGCCCAAAACAATAAAAACGCCACAACCTCATGAACTATATCATGTAGTGCCACGAAGGCTGTAATAAGTACTACACTCAACCCAATATACCACAACAAATCTGCTAAGGAGCTTATCTTAGACTTTATAAGAACCCTATCTTGAAGTAAATGAAATATTAAAAATGATATAAATATAGAGGTGTTAACCACTGTTAGTGATTTAAAATAATAGATACCAACAAAACAAAGCGTTGTGTTCAGCAAAACGCTACAAACATTAAACCACATATCTAATTTTTCTTTGTTAAGAGCAACAAGAAGTTGTGCTTGTAAAAAAGCAGTAGGAAACAACAGAAAGGTAGCAAACATTTCTACTGTAAAATGGGCTGTACCTAAATACTTCTCACCGAAAATAAAGGGTATTAAAGTACTAGCAAAGGAATAAATAAAAGTAAAGCCTAACATACTATACACTACATACAGCCAAAACACCTTTTTATACAAGGTCTTTAATTCTTGTATTTTATTTGCACGGAAATACTCAACAAATTTTGGAAAAATAGTTACGCCAAACATCACAGGAATTAACTGTGCTAAAGAAAATAATTTGAATGAATTCTCATAAAATGCTACGTTCTCCAAAGGAAGAGTCTTAGACACTATTATTGTAGCAGACCGCCAATAAATCATACTTGCGCTACCAATAATTATAAAGGGCCAATTTCTCTTAATAATAGATTTGAAGTACTCAAATGAGACAGGTACACTAAGAAAGCTTTTAATATCAATATCTTTCAAGCCTGTTTTTAAAAAAATATTTAAAGTTGCAAACCTGATAAGCACTAAGAATGAAACTAATAAATAAATAGAAAAGGGATAGATATATAATAAAATCGCTAGAGAAAAACTCAAAAATGACTCTAGGACAATTATTTTGGAAGTACGCTTCTGAGCATATTCTGCAACGTTTACATTCTTTATACAATTGATAATATTATCGAAAATAATATTAAAAGAGAATATTACAGAGAGTACTCTAATATCTACTTCATCATATAAAACAAAAGCGAGGGAAATTGATAGTAAAAAAAACAGTAACCCTAGAATTATCTGCATTTTTAAAAACTGCTTGATAAATAAGCTTTTATCTGCAACAGTTATAACTTCTCTAATAAACCAATGTCCCAGCCCCATAGATGAAAAAACAACAATCGCTTGATAGAGGGTACTTGCAATTAAATATTTAGAAAATTCGTCTACTGCATATATTCTGCCAACAATGATATAAAACAAACTTAAAAATATACTTCGACCGATACTTCCCGCAATACCCCAAAAACCATTCTTTACTAAAGAGGAACCTTTTGCTGAATTGAATAGGCCTGCTATTTTTTTTTGCATTTATTAATTTCTAATTATTCAATAATTTATTGATGTTTTCTGGAGTAACCCTACAGGGGTAAAATCATTTGATCTAGAAAATACGCCTCGCTAGATTTATTCAAAATAAAAGTTGGTGTATATTAATAAGATCTTTAAATTTTGGGTCGACTAGCTAAACCAGCCTAGTGAAATGGAAATACTTTCCCAGCAACTATTTATTAAAATAGCAAACCTAACTGCTGGCTCATCTGTGATGTCACCATTTCTATAGAGAAATTAGTCCCAAGGGCGGTATTGTTTTCGCTCATCTTGAAGCGCAAATTTTCATCCTCAAATATTCTAGCAAGTGCGCCTCTTACACTATCTGGTGATGTGCCATCCACCCATAAACAATTTTCTGGTTCTGTTAAGTGATCTATAGCTGCTCTTGTCTTAGTAGTTATTATAGGTAAACCGTTTGCTACAGATTTAAAGAGCGCCATTGGAAAACCTTCATCAAAATAAGTAGGAAATACTAAAGCATCCATATTCGCATAAAAATGGTCACATTCTTTATCTGGTATAAATCCTGTAAGCACTACATTCTCTTCCAATTGTAATTCCTTTATTTCTTGTTTAAATGCTGTATAATCTTCCCCATCTCCTGTAAAGACAAAGGTACATTGGTCTTTGTACTTAAAATTTGGAATACTTCTAATAATGCTAAATATACCCTTGGCAGCTACCATGCGCCCAGCAAAGAAAAAATTAAACTTGTTATTAGGAATGTTGTAAAGTGTTTTAAAATTTTCTGATGCTATGGAGCGTTCTTTTACTACAATATTTGCAGTAACCTGTACTTTTTCTGCTAAGGCAGAATTTAAATTTTTAATACTTTCTTTCTCTTGATGAGACAAGAAAAGCCATAAATCTACATACTTTGTTAAGAAGGGGATAACGACTGTATCGTAAAGAAACGACTCGTTAGTAAGTATATCAAAAGAGGAACCGTGCGTTTTAATAACAATTTTAAGTGGTTTCCAATAAGATAGTTTTATTAAAAGTACCGTAAGAAAATCTCTTATAGTTGCTACGGGTTCAAATCTTGAATTTAGATATAAAATATCTGCATTAGCCCTATAAAGCCTTTTAATAATGCCCATTGCATTAGATAAAACACCAAGCAATTTATTTAATTTATTTAATTTAGGCTGGTTGCGTGAGTACGGAATAGTATCGCAGCTATAGCCAAGATTCTCTAAGCCTTGAACCTCATCCATGGCAAGAATTATATGATTTTTAGGTGGTATGCCTACTAAAATTTTTCTACCCATCAAATATCATTTTAATCAAATTAATAACAACTTAGCCTAGCAAGTTAAACCAAGTTATAAATTATATTATTATACTTTTTTCATAAGAATCCTCGCTGGATTTCCCACTACTGTCACGTCGTTTGAAACATCTTTAACCACAACAGAACCAGATCCTATATTCACATTGCTTCCAATAGTTATGGCACCTATTATACACACATTACTGCCAATATCTACATTGTTTCCAATTTTTGGGGATGCACTGTTTTCACCATTGGCTAAAACTTTTGTCCCAATGGTTGTACTATGTCTTAAACTACAATTATCGCCTAATACTGTACCCCCGTGGACTACCAATGCTTGACCGTGATGAAGTCTACAGTTTTTTCCTATTCTTGCCCTCCATTGAATTTCGACCCCAAGAATCCACTCTACTACAATCGTATAAGCAATGCGGTACGGTATTCCTAACCAATAATAGAGTCTATTTCTAGTTCCTAAATGAGCTATTCGGAACAACACCATGATTAATTTTCCCTTAGTTGTATTAATTTTCCAATCCTGAAATATAAAATCCATTTGTAAGTATTCTTTAATATATTAAAGATTTTATGATATACTAGGTTTTAAAGTTAACGTTCGTTCCACTTTTAAATTTGAGTTACAAATAATTAAAACTACGTAGGTAGAAACTACTAATAGCAGCCTATAATCACTTATAGAATAAATGGTATTAAAGGATACTAACCATGAGAGCAAACCTCCAGCCAGAAATAAAGCAACTTTTCCATATTTGAATAAATTTTGCTTTAAGATTGCCCTATAAATAGGAGCCCCAATAATGAGTATAAAAACACAAAATGCTGGTATACCATGTTCTACTATTATTTTTAAATACCCATTTTCTGGCTGTCTAAAATACCATAAATCTCCAGGACCAAGTTCTAAATATAAATCTTGATTATACTTGGTTAAATGCGAAGAAAAGTTATTATAACCAATACCTAAAGATGGGTTCTCGTAAATAATGTCCGCAGTTTCAGACCAAATGGCTTGTCTAAACAAGTAATCATCGTCTAGTGAGTCACTCCTTTCTAAAACATTAATTTTCGGAGCGAAAAGAAAGAAAGCCAAAATACCTAGAATGGCTATTCCAAACACATATTTTCGTACAGTCGCACCCAAGAATAAGGTTAAAAATACACCACTAAGTAGCAAGCCACCCAAGGGAGATCTACTACCTGCAAGTAGCACTCCAAATACTGTTATACCGTAAAAACCATAATAGTAGTAACGCTTGTATTTATCTTTTGCACTATTAGCAAGTATAAGAAATATAAAAGAACCCACGGCTAAATATTGCCCGCTAATTTGACTATCTGCAAAAAAACCAGGGTATCTAATAGTACCCGCTTCTCCACCTATACCTACATTTGAATTTAAGCCCCCTGTTATAGATATTCCAAAACCGAACAATAATTGATATAACATAAATGCTAGCCCCGTAAATACTCCAATTTTTACCCAATGGTAAACATTTTGGTGGTACTGCTCACCTTGAATACAATACTGGTACAAAAAACGAGCAAATATAAATATTGAAAATAGTTGTGGAATTGCACTCCAAGTATCCGCTGTATATTCTGAGGTTATCTTACTTAGTACTGTCAGTCCTAAAAACAGAATACATAAAACGATGTAACCAAAATTTTTTTTGCGCTTATCTACTAATATAAAATTTTTAAAAAGTACAAGGAATGCAAGAAAACTAATTATATCAAAAGCTCTAAACCCTCCAAAATAAGCAGGTAAAATTTTGAGATTTATAAAAGGTATAGCATAAAAAACAAATTTCAAATAAGTCTCAACAGTCGGCCTGAAAACAAAAATAAGAACAAACAAAGAGATTGTCAGAAAAGAAATTATATATGTAAGCATATCTAAGCGCTATTCTTATAATTGAGACTCTCTTACGGAATACTATTATTTTTTTAATGTAGCTAACTCATACCCGTAGCCATAACCGTAATCTTCCTTTAAAACTCCTCTTGATTTAAGACCATTAAAAATTATTTCGGTATTTTCAAATCCTTCCCTCTTAATGATATCGTTTAAAAGTGGTATGAGAAACTTTGGCGTATGTGCATGGCGTGCTACCAGCACTACTTTGTCTACTAGCGGTGCAATCAAATTAGCATCTGTAACCATGGATGTTGGTGGAGAATCTATGATGACCACATCATAGTTGGCTCTTAATTCTTGTAAAAAACGTTTCCAAACATCCCCAACTAATAAGGAAGTAGAATTAGTTGTTTTCTCACCTGCAGGAAATAGCGTTAACAAAGGCTGAACTTCGATACCTGTCACGTCTACTAAGGCTGTGTCTTTAGAAAGCCATTGACTCATACCTCTTGCGGAACTCTGATTAAAAATTTCTGATATATTTGCCTTCCGCAAATCCATATCTACCAAAGCCGTTTTTATACCACTTAATGCTAAAGTAGCTGCAAGGTTTGCGCTTACATAACTCTTACCCTCACCAGCAATACTAGAGGTAATCAAAACAGTCTTACCTACTTCCGCAGTATCATATAACTTTAGATTGGACAAGATTCTTCTGAACTGATCTATAATAAACAAATCTTGGTGTTGTGATACTAAAATTCCATTTTTATTATTCTTTAATTGAACCAACTCTCCTACGATTGGAATTTTTGTGTTATCTGCTATATCTGATCTAAATAAAACTTTTGAGCTAAATAATTCTTTAAAGGCAATCCAAACCACACCCAAACCTAATGGCAAGATGAGTCCTATAATATAAACTAATGATCTTTTTGGGGATACAGGGCTGTTAGAAGCTTGCGCCTTCTCTATAATTCTGGCATTCCCTATGGTGGGTGCATAGGAGAGTGCTGTTTCTTCCCTTTTCTTAGAAAGAAAATTGTAAAGTTCTGAGACGCTCTCCTTCTTCCTAGTAATTTCAAGGAAAATACGCTCTTGCTTTGGTAGCACATCTAATGCTTTATTGTACTTTCCGCTATTGTCCGTTAGGCTTTCCTTACTTGCTAGTAAATTAGATTTCTGACTTAAAACGTTTTCTAGTATACTGGGTCTAATCTTGTCTATTTTATTACGGACAGTAATTAAAATTGGATTATTCTCTGCTGTTGTTTTACTTAACTCCTCATATTCAATTTCACTATCATATAATTTTTGAAGCAGTTGACCAAGAATTGGATCGTTCACCCCCAGCGTAGAGGGTACTATACCTGCATTTTTACTTTTAGAAATAACATATTTTTCAACCTTGTCTAATACTGACAATTGTAAGTTAATTTCTGCTATGCGCCGATCATAATCGCCTACATTCTTGAGGTATAGATTGCCCTGTTCCCCTAAATTAATTACTCCCTCAGACGCTCTATATTTCTCCAATTTTTTCTCAACAATTCCTAACTCCTTACCTACTTCTAAGATGCGATCGTCTATAAAGTTTAAAGTATTTGCCGCTAATGTATCTTGACTTTCTATGGCAGCATCTAAATAAGATTTTATGAGTTGATCTACAATAGCATTTCCTCTTTCTGGTACAGGATCTTTATAGGAAATATTAATAACTGTTGCCATTTTGCTTGCTGCACCAATAAAGAGATTGGTGCTTATACCACCTACAACATCTCTAATTTTCTCAATTTTAAAATAGTAACTTTCCTCTGGCTCAAGTTCTGCCGTTGCATTCGCTTTAAACATTAGCGGACTGCCACCATAAGGGTTAGGCACCCAAGTATCTAATTTATATTGGGAGCTATCTATGACTATAAAACCGCCCTCTCTATTAAAGGTGAATTTGATGGGTTCCTTTTCTTTTAATTCTCCTGTATTAGAAGGGTCTTGAAGCACAATAGAAACAGGAGCTTCTTTATACAAGGGTATTTCACCAAAAAAATTTAATTTAAAAACAGAAATTTGAAGGTTTAAAGTTGCAACTACATCTTCTATAATATCTCTAGAATGAAGTACTTCTATTTCATTCTCTACGATCTTTTTAGATTCGAAGATGTTAAAGGACTCTTTAAGTTGCGACTCATCAACCCCTTTCTTCTCATCATTTACAACAATAGACGCATTGCTTTCATACTTAGGCGTACTAAAAGCCAAATAGCCTTTGGCCAATATCAAGCCTGATATTGCTAATACCAAAAGTACGGGCCAGAAAGGCAAAAATGCCTGAAGCACTATCTCAACTAAATTCTTATCCCTATTTTCCACTTACTTATATTTTAACACAATTCTTTAAAACAGATTGTATTATTTTATTCCTACTTTTTTCTTCAATAAATAACCTACATAGATAACACCATAATATATATACCGTCTCCACATACGCTTAGGCTCTTTAATAAATCTACCTAACCATTCTAGTCCAGAATCTATCCAAATCTTGCTGGGTCTGGTTACTGTACCAGCATAAAAGTCAAAAACAGCACCTATAGAACAAATGAGTCCCGCATTTAGTTGCACTTTATTCGCGTAGGACCATTTTTCTTGCTTTGGCGCTGTCATACCTACAAAAAGAACGTCTGGCTTAAAATCATTAGCTGCAGCAACCATGATCTTAGTATCTGCCGCCGTAAAAGTAGGTTTAAATGCTGGAGAAAAACTACCCACTCGGATATTTGGATATTCTAGTTTAATTTTATCTTGAATTTTAGCTAGTGTTTCATTAGATGCTCCTAGATAGAAACAGCTACCGTGCTCCTTATTTAATTTTTTTAATAGGAACTCATGTATATCTGCACCTGCTATTTTACCGATTTTCTTATTATTTAAAAACTTTGAGGCAAAAGTAATTCCAACACCGTCTGGTAGTAAGACATCACTATTCGCTAAAGCCGTCTTAAACTCAGCGTCTTGCTCTGCAATACAATAGGAATATTGATTTATCGTGTTTATAAGAATCCTATCCTTTATAGAAAGTTCCTCTAAGTTTCCGCTAAAAATTTGATATCCCAAACAAGAAACTTCAGAATATTTTTTTAAAGGTGTATAAGTCATATTTTATCTGAAATTTAATATGGTAATAATACTTAAAGAAATAGCACTTAATATTACGGGTATCCATGGTTTGGCAACACTAGATTCTGCCACTTTAGAAGGTCTAGGAGCTATGTATAGGATATCATTAGATTGTAGATAGAAGTAGTCAGAACTAAAAACTTCACTTGTAGTTAAATTAATTCTATGAAATACTTTATTCCCATCTTCCTCTCTAATCAGTGCCACCTGTTCCTTATCACCATCTATGGTAATATCTCCTGCAAGGCTTAAAGCTTCTAAAATTGATATTTTTTCACTAGGTACCGTAAAAACATTAGGGCGTTTCACCTCACCCAAAACAGAAACTCTAAAGTTTAAGAATCGAATATCTACAACGGGGTCTAACAACAACTTTCTATTAGTTAGCTCATTTGTTATCTCGTCTCTCAATTCTTGCTTCGTTCTTCCTGCAGCTAAAAGCTCTCCTAATATGGGAAAACGGATAAACCCTTCTTTATCTACTAAATAGCCAGATGCCTGAGAAAGCACGCCACTTGCCATACTAGCACCTGTAGCCACTTGGTTAGATGCATTAAAAATTTCCGTAGCTTCTTGATTTACACTGCTTATAGAAATACTCAGAAGATCGTTCGGCTGTAAAATGTTCTCCATATTATCGCTCTCGGAAGAACGGAAAGTTGCTTCTTGGGTGCCGTAGAAGTACGTAGCCTTCTCCATACTTCCACATCCTATAAATAGTGGTAGTACTAGAAAAAATACGTATTTCTTAATAATGCGTTTTGTAGTTTGAGTTGTACTATTCACAAGTTTTAATTTTTATTGTTTGAGTTCTATTTCTGACAACCGCTGAGTTTGCTAATGGAAATCCTAGCTTAGTAGGCCTTTTTTTCTCCTTTAAAAACATTGTAAATGGTTCTAAAAAGAATATGAATATCCATTCCTAAAGACCATGTTTCTACGTAAAATATATCTAACCTTGTTCTATTATTTATATCCGCTGGTTTCACTATTTCTCCTCTATATCCTTTAATCTGAGCCAAACCTGTAATTCCTGGCTTTACAAAGTGGCGTACTAGATACTTATCTACAGACTTTTCAAAATCTTTGGTGTGCACTACCATATGAGGTCTGGGACCTACTACACTCATTTCTCCTTTAAAAACGTTAATAAACTGCGGAAGCTCATCTAGGCTAGTTTTACGTATAAACCTGCCAATCTTTGTGACCCGCATATCATTTTTTGTTGCCATCTTTTGGTCAGAATCTGTATTAACAGTCATAGACCTAAATTTATAGCACCAGAATGTTTCTCTTTTTAATCCATGGCGTAGTTGTTTGAAGTAAAAACTACCAGGAGATTCTAACTTAATTAATACGTACAATAAAGGTGTTAACCAACTTAGTATCAAGAGAATTATAAGGCTTGAAAAAACAACATCAAAACCTCGTTTGATAATACGAGCATACTCTGTATCTAAGGGTAAGTTTCTTAAATTAAGTACGGGTGTTTTATCATAGGTCTCAATAGTCATTGCCCTATTGAAAACGTCCATATCATCTAAAATAACCTTAAAACGTATAAGGTTATTATCTGCAAAATTCATAAAATTCTTAAGAACCCCTACACTAAACTGAGAAGCTACGCAGTAAATTTCTTCAATATCATTATCTAGTATATATCTAAAACTCTCGTTTGTATCTCCTAGGTATGTTGGACTCTTAGAATGCTTGTCTGAAAAATACCCCATGTAATGATACCCGAAATTTGGATTATCAAATACATTCCTAATTTTTTTAAGATTACGATCTCTTCCTAAAACCACTACTCTTGCATTATTACCTCCTTGCAACCTATATCTTTCTCTAAACCAGAAGAAAAATATACGATACCCAAGTATGGCCACTGCCAATACCGCAAACACAAATAACTGATATTGAATAGATATAGGACTTACTGCGGTGAGGCCGAAAAGAGAAAAGTAGGCTAAAAAATAAACAAACACTACTTGGATGAACTTATGAATTCTTGTGAAAAATAATTCCTTTCTGCTAGTCGGATAAAAGTTTAAAATGAATGTAACCAACAACCAGCTAAAGTTGTAGTATACAACATTTAAGGTATGGCAATACGTATCTGGCGTTAATATATACAATATTCCATTAATCAAGCACAAATGTGCTAAAATGGATATAGGTATAATTAAGTCTGATTTTCTGTTTTTCATTTAAAATAATGCCCTTTTTATAATGCAATCTTGTTCTATATCTACGTTAGTCGCTTTGGTTAAGTTCATTTTATATGACTGATAATGTTACTATAAGTCACATAAACTACAGCACCTTATAAAAATAAAGTGCTTAATTCATTTAGCGTTCTAAGTCATAAACTTTAAAGTTGCTGTTTAGATTACTTTAACTTGTTAGATCTAGTAAGCAGCTAGTTCTCAAATCTATTTTTAATATACCAAGAAGCTCAATACGCTTTTAACATGTATTGCGTCTAGCACACCGTTATAATTAAGATTGTTACTTTTGATTATTATACCAATCGTATACCCTTTTAATACCGTTGGGAAGTGCGACGGTATGTTTCCACCCCAAACTATGCAGTTTGGAAACGTCCGTTAGCTTCTTCATGGTGCCATCTGGTTTCTGTGCATTAAAATAGAGTTCACCTTCAAAACCAATCGTTGTCTTCACCAAATTAGCAAGTTTGTTAATGGTAATATCTTCCCCTGTTCCTATATTAATATGTGTATTTCTAACTTCCTTCGCATCTGACTCAAAGCAGTCTTTAAAGTCTCTATCTTCAATTAGGAAAACGCAGGCATCCGCCATATCCTCACTCCATAAAAATTCGCGCATGGGTTTACCACTACCCCAAATTTCTATGTTTGTGGTGTCTTTATTTTTAGAAACTCCCTGCTTCTTAAGCGTTTCTAAGATTAGTTTTTCTTCCGAAGCCCCACTTACACCGTTTATTGGTAAACGATCTAAATCTTTACGTATCGCAGTCCAATCATTCTCATACAACGCTTTGCCTAAATGCATCTTACGAATTAGTGCAGGCAGCACGTGAGATTTTTCTAAATCAAAATTATCATTTGGTCCATAAAGGTTGGTTGGCATTACGGAGATAAAATTAGTGCCATACTGTAAGTTGTAACTTTCGCACATTTTTATCCCTGCTATTTTAGCAATGGCATAAGGCTCATTTGTATACTCTAGCACATCTGTTAGAAGATACTCTTCTTTCATTGGCTGCGGACAGGCTTTAGGATAAATGCAGGTACTTCCTAAAAATAAGAGTTTCTTAACGCCGTGTAAATAACTTTGATGTATTACATTATTTTGTATCATCAAATTATCATAAATAAAGTCTGCCCTGTAGGTATTGTTTGCAACAATACCACCCACCTTAGCTGCTGCCAGAATCACGTACTCTGGCTGTTGCTCTTTAAAGAAATTAGCAACTGCCATAGTATCTACCAAATCTAATTCTTTATGTTTTCTAAAGATTAGATTAGTATACCCTCTATCCTTCAAATTATTAACGATAGCGCTCCCTACTAGCCCTCTATGGCCTGCAATATAAATTTTAGAATCTTTTCTCATACTCACTACACGATACTTCGCAATTTTTACAATTATAAAGTCGCTTTTATTTATTCAAAATAATTTAAGATAGGGTATCCACCTTCTTGCAGGTGTTTGTCCTTTTTCATTAGCGTTAAATCGCTTGCTACCATTTCTTTAATCAAATCTTGAAGATCGTATTTTGGAATCCACCCTAATTTTGTGTTTGCTTTTGTAGCATCTCCTATTAATAAATCTACTTCTGTAGGTCTAAAATATTTAGGATCTACAGATAAAACTTCCTTCCCTATAGCAATTTGCAAACCTTCTTTAGTACAAGATTTTACAAAGGCTTTTTCCTCAATACCTTCTCCTTTAAATTCTAATGCGATACCTAACTCTAAGAAAGACATACGTACAAAATCTCTAACGGTAGTAGTTTTACCTGTAGCAATGACCCAATCTTCGGCTTCATCTGCTTGTAAAATCATCCACATCATGCGTACATAATCTTTTGCATGCCCCCAGTCTCTTTTTGCATCTAAATTTCCTAAATACAATTTATCTTGTAAGCCTAAACCAATTCTACAAGCGGCTCTGGTTATTTTACGTGTAACAAAAGTTTCTCCTCTAATAGGAGACTCGTGGTTAAACAATATACCGTTACAGGCAAACATACCGTACGCTTCTCTATAATTTACCGTAATCCAATAGGCATACATTTTTGCTACTGCATAAGGACTTCTAGGATAAAACGGTGTTTCCTCAGATTGTGGTACTTCCTGTACTTTACCGTACAATTCTGACGTAGACGCTTGGTAAATTCTAGTTTTTTTCTCTAAGCCCAATAGTCTTACAGCGTCTAAAATTCTTAAAGTTCCTAGGCCATCTGCATTTCCAGTATATTCTGGCATCTCAAAAGACACTTGAACATGACTCATAGCTGCAAGATTATAAATCTCGTCTGGCTCAATTTGTTTTATTAGGCGAATAAGATTGGTACTATCTGTCATATCCCCATAGTGCAATATAAAATTGCGATTTTCTACATGAGGGTCTTGGTACAAGTGGTCTATACGGTCTGTATTGAACAGCGATGCACGTCTTTTAAGTCCGTGTACTATATATCCTTTTTTTAGTAAAAATTCACTTAAGTAGGCGCCGTCTTGTCCAGTTACTCCTGTGACTAGTGCTATTTTCATAATAATATTTTTAGGTGATACTTGTTTGATGCTGCTACTAATTTATAAAATTTTAAGCCGTTCGGTTGGCTTTCTGGTACGGCTCCGCCGCTGAAGCCACAGTATTAAAAAATAATTTTGTAAAATAAGCTTCCAAAAAATCTAAAACTAGTTTTAGATTGATTCTCAACACTGGTACTTGAAAACCTACGTGCATTTTTGAATCGCTGCAAATTTAAAGCAATCTGCTTTTATGATACCCTTTTAAAAGCTGTTTATTATTTACTTGGTCTACGTTTTATCTTCATTTTTTTATAAAGAATGTATTCATTTATTGGGCTTGCGGACGAAAATAAAATTTGTAAGAAATTACCGTAGACTGAGGTAGTATCTGTTCTTTATGTTATTTATCGAAGATATGTTGCTTTTAAGCGACATCTTTAATCTTAGCAAATACAACCAAACCTAATCCGTGCAATACTAACTTTACCTCATTTCTACGCACTTGTTGGATAATTGCTTGCTTATTTTTAAATAACCCGCTTTCTATCTGTATCACTTTGCCGGGTTTTAAGTGACTAAAATGAAGCAAGGCTATCTTACTATCTGCAAGCCACGCTTTCACAACTTCAATTTCTTCGGCTCTTGGAATTGCTGGCTTTCCTGCCCAGAACAAATATTTTAAGACTCCTGGAACGCTAAATGCTATGTTTCTATCCTTATCTGCTATTCTAATAAAAACATACCTAGGAAATAGCGGCACCTCAACTACTTTCTTCCGATCGCTCCATTGTCTGGTTTCCTTTTGAAAAGGGCAAAATACATCAATGTTTATTTGCTGCAACTTAGCCGCTACTTTCTTCTCTGCACCCCCTTTCACCACTAAGACAAACCAAGGCACTTCCTTTATTTTATTAGTGATTGTTGTCTGCATTTCTGAGGGTGCGTTTTTTTTATTTTTATTAGCTTAAACAAAACGGGGAAACTTTGGCTTTAGTATTTAAGAATTTCTATCCAAATAAATAATTGTCATTGCTCTTTATAGCCTAGAAAAGAAAATGCTTGAAGTTGGGTATAGCGGTAAATACCCTATTGCGTTAATCCGTATCTAATCTTAAAAAATTTAGGAGCAATAGCGTACTGCTCAATTGAGAAAGGACATCACATAACTGGTAATAACAAGGAGTGCCGTATAGAAGTATTGCGTTAACCACTTTTTATGGTATTACTTGCTATGGTATATAAAACTATACTTTTAAGAAGAAACGTGGTTAATCAAACTTTGGATCTGAAATTGAGGTCTTTTATCGAAAGGACCTAATGAAGATGTAATATTATAGTAAGTTTGCTTTATAAATTGTGTTACTAATGGAATTAAAAGATAGAGATATTGGTGTGGATATTCTAAAGTGCATAGCCGCAATTCTAATAACCAATTCTCATATGGATGTGCTTTATATTCATCCTTATAAATCACTAGCTACAGGAGGCGCAATTGGCGATGCGCTGTTTTTCTTTGTTACAGGCTTCCTTTTATTCTTGAAACCCATGGGGAGCTTTGATAATTGGTATAAGAAGCGTGTAAACAGGATTTACCCTACCGTTTTCGCTTGAGGTATTTTAGGCTCTTTATTTTTTGATGTAGAAGGTGATATTGTCTATATACTATTGTTTGGTGGTGGTTGGTTTGTAACTTGTATCATGTGCTATTATGTGGTTATATATTTTATTAATTATTTTTTAAAAGAGCAGCTTCTCTTATCTTGGGTACTCTCTGCTATTATTGTAGTGGTATCATTTATTTTTATTGAGAGACCACAAGGTTATAATATGTACGACTATACCTATTTTAAATGGGTTTTCTTCTTTTTATTTTTATTATTAGGAGCTATCATTGGTAAATCTCAAAAAACCATTACCTATCATTTTTCGTTAGACCTATTAAAGCTTATGAGCTGCATTTTAATCTACTATGCTATTCTAATCGGATCAAAGAAAATTACGGGTATGGAAGATGTTCAGATCATGTCCTTAATACCGTTGTTAGGAATCACTTTCTATTTTTATAAAATTGCCAAAAGTGCTCCATTAAAAAAACTATTTTACAACAAGTGGGGAGGCATCTTTATAAAAGTTATTGGAGGCCTATGCTTGGAAATTTATCTAGTCCAATTCGTACTATTTACAGGTGCTTGGAACCATTATTTTCCATTAAACTTAGTTGGAATGTTTTTAGTAATTCTAGCCTGTGCTTACATCTTGCGTTGTACTTCTAGATTATTCTCACAAACTTTTAAGGAACAATCTTTTAACTGGCCCGCTGTGTTTAGTATTTATTAAAATATTGCGTTTGTTGTATCAATTCTAAGAGTGTATATGCCTATTACTAGCACTTTTTATTTTCATTATTTTAGAGTCGTTGTAAGCTGCTAGCGTATTTGTATTAAAAAAGCATTTCTATAGTTTTGGATTTGAGGTAACACTATTTAGTGAATCCTTCTCTAATTTTCACTATTTTCTATTAAGGCAGTGTTTGCTTTGCTCAAATACTCCTGTTATTCTCTTGTTGTGTGGTGATGCCTTAAACTAGCTTATCCATTACTAATAGTAGCGTGGTAATACCCCCACAATACAACGCTTTCTTGGCACGCTAGCACCCCTGCTAGTAATGCTACTAAAATCACCGCCATACATGCCCTTACAGCTGGCACATATTACGCTGCATTTTACTATTCAAATGCAGATTGCTATAGCGATGCAAATGGCACAGGTACTAAAGCCGTAACAGTAACCATAAACTCCTGTTGTAACGCGGGTACCACTGTACCTGTAATTAACTAATAATCTGGAAGTGGTGTACTAAAAGTTTTATTAAATACGTTGTACTATTTTAATGCTACTGACTTCTTTTAAATTGCACTTGACAACTTATGCCATAATTTAATATTATCTATGGAAATATTACCACCAAAAATGAACAATACCCTAAGTAGTTTATTTATAAAACAGCTATTTGTTGTCTCCGCTTTAGTGCTATTTTCTTTTTCTGCTAAAGCACAAATTACAACTACGGTGAGTGGGGGTGACGCTTCCACTTCGTCTTCTGGTAATTTTGGCACTGCCTGTGGCACAAATTCCAGTGGATATAGCGGCGGGGTACCTTCTGGGGTCAATCTAAATTCTTCTATTTTAATTACATACAGCGCTCCTGTAAATACGGTGCGCATCCCTTTTACTGCCTTTGGTGTTGGTAGCGGTGGTCAAGAGATTCACCGTTTTGACGTCTTGGGGCAAGCAAATGAAGTTTTGTCCTTTGGGTGCTCCGGAATAAGGGTATCTGGCAATGTGGCTACATCAACCATACAAAGGGGCTTTGGAGAAGTTACTATTTCTTCTAGTACCTCCTTTACTCAAATACAAATTACAATAATTGATAATGGAGGTTCTAGTGGTGGTCTTATTTTGCCTGGATCAGACTTTTTTAATGCCAACAATCTAATTATTAGTGCCGCATGCCCAAGCACTCCTGTTATTCCTACACTAAGTGCTGTTACCTTAAGTAATACATGCCCTGCAACTACCGCAGACCTTACTAGCATTACGGCTAGTAATACGCCCACAAATGCAACGCTAACTTGGCATGCTAGCACCCCTGCTAGTAATACCACTAAAATTACTGCCATAGATGCCCTTACAGCTGGTACTTATTACGCTGCATTTTACTATTCAGATGCAGATTGCTATAGCGATGCAAATGGAAATGGTACTACCGCCGTAACAGTAACTATAAATTCTTGTTGTAACGCCGGTACTACTGCACCTGTAATTAACTGATAATTTGAAAATAGTATTTTAGTAGTCTTTTAAAATTTATTGTACCACTTTAATGATATGGACAAATTTTTCCCAAAAAAAATGAATACTATTCCAAAAACCTCATCTAGAAAACAAATTTTTATAGTTTTAACTGTAGTGCTATTCTCTTTTATCGTTAAAGCACAAATTACAACTACGGTGAGTGGTGGAACTAGTGGAACTACTAATGCTAATTCTTTTGCGACGCTCTGTGGCTCAAATTCCAATGGGTATGCTGCAGGTTTGCCCAGATTAACTAATGCTACTAATACGGTAACAGTAACGTATAGCAGCCCAGTAACAGCTGTCTTAATTCCTTTCTCAGATTTTGGCCATAGCGGATCTGAGCAGCATAGATTTGATGTTATAGGCCAGTCAAATGAAGTAGTATCTTTTGGCTGTTCTGAAATTAGCGTATCTGGCAATACCGCCTCATCACCCTCTAGCACTACTACCCATTTTGGAGAAGCAACAATAACTTCTAGCATACCTTTTACAAAAATTGTAATTACATCTATCAATGGTTTTAACTTGCATATACCAACATCAGACTTTTTTAATGCCAACAATTTAATTATTAGTGCCGCATGCCCAAGCACTCCTGTTACTCCTACACTAAGTGCTATTACCTTAACTAATACGTGCCCTGCAACTACCGCAGACCTTGCTAGCATTACTGCCAGTAATACGCCTGCGAATGCAACGCTTACTTGGCACACCAACACCCCTGCTAGCACTGCTACTAAAATTACTGCCATAGATGCCCTTACAGCTGGCACGTATTACGCTGCATTTTACTATTCAGATGCAGATTGCTATAGCGATGCAAATGGCACAGGTACTAAAGCCGTAACAATAACTATAAACACTTGCTGTAACGCTGGTACTACTGCTCCTCTCTTTAAATAACAATAGTATAGTGCTATACTAAAAGTCTTACTAAATGCGTTGTGCTATTTTAATAGCACTGCTTTTTTTTCTATAATGAAATGGCAGCTTGGTTATTTCCTAATTAGTTAAACTAGTATCTAGCAAAAAAATGAACTATACGATGCCCACATTACACGCAAAACAAATTTTTATTGTCTTAGCTGTAACGCTATTTTCCTTTTCTGCTAATGCACAAATTACAACTACGGTGAGTGGGGG
>Ga0115565_10000958_pt1 | contig 24681 bp, 17 predicted proteins | sample COGITO_mtgs_1105_FD_87199 | JGI IMG/M metagenome (GOLD analysis project Ga0115565, IMG submission 87199) | Pelagic marine microbial communities from North Sea - COGITO_mtgs_110530 | ecosystem: Environmental > Aquatic > Marine > Epipelagic | place: Germany:Helgoland, sampling site Kabeltonne... | reverse complement strand
CGTATTGCCTCATTAAAAAAACAAACTATCACTTCAAAGTCCTAGTAAACTATTCCTAGAACATTAATTCACTCATTTTCTCTTCATAGCCCGTCGCATTCATACGCCATTTCTTTATTCTGCGTTGCAAGGTACGAATATGGGATTTGGAAAACTTATCAGGATATTTAACCGTCAACCACTCAATTATTTCACGGGCATAAGTTTCTGGCTGCAGCTCAAGTTTTAATTGTATTTCGTCCCAGACCTGTTCGAACGGATCGATTCTGGTTCTATAGTTTCTTGGAAGGCTACGTTTATCCTTAGGTTTGTCGTAATTAAAGTAATCGATTTTAGAATTAACATCCATCGCTGTTTTCTGCACCATCACTTTCTCAGGTTGAGGACAGTCGGTTATATCAGCAACTTTTGCATGATTATTCCAAGCGAATTGAAATAAATTTTGTTGTCTATTTTTTAATGCGCTCATAAGTTTCACTGGATCTAGAGCAAGGTATTCTAATTCAAGTTTTTCTATTGTTTCCGCAGAGACAGAGCCAGTCTTAATTAATCGTTGATATGGCGTTAAAGCAACATCATATTGCTTGGATACCCGACCTCCTTTTCTTGTTTTTTTCAGCAATTTTAGAGACGGTTGAAAAAAATTTATGTACTGGCGTAGTACTTGGTAAAAATTTGCTAGAGCTTCCCAAGCTTTCATTCCTTGAAAACGATTATAACCAACTAATCGTCGCACTACTGAGCCATTTTTCTCCTCTACAAATGCTTGGTCGTTCTTCTTATGTGTCCGAGCGCGAGTAAAGGTTATTTTATTGGTTTCACAGTAGTCAAGAAGCTCATAGTTAATGAACTCACTCCCGCCATCAGTATCTAGCCCCTTTAAATCAAAGGGTAAGAGTTTTTTAGCTACGTTGAGCCCAGTAATAACATTACTAGCGCTCTTTTTGATTAAAGGCATACATTCAAGCCAACCTGTTGAAACATCCACCATTGTAAGCGTATTTATAAATGCACCATTTGGGTCGCCACCACAGTGAGCTACCAAATCGACCTCAAAAAAGCCTGGCGATACATCGTCCCAATCAGCAAAGGTTCGAACTTGTATTTGATTTTTCAGCAACACACCTGTTTTGGTATGGCTCACACCGCCAGTATTGCGCCGTCTTTCATTTTGAAGTAAGCGGTCAACGGTAGCAGGACTTACTTTTAAAAGTTTACCTCTAATCTCATCAGTTATTCGAAGATGGCCGTGACGCTCCATCGCAGCAACTAGGTTAGGAATAAAAGGTACGAAACGTTTAGTGCATATTTGATTGGCCGTATTCCAAACAATCGTAAGGACGTGAACAAACTGCTCATCATACATCTGTGCCCCAGGGCGTTTGCGTGTGTGCTCATCAGAGGGCGGCTTAATTTTCTTTGATAACAATTGAATGGCGTATTTTCTATCGTATCCTGTTGCGGCAGCAAAACCATCTAGTATCTTTGTTTTTTCTGATTTACATGCCTTGCAATAAGCATAGCTAACGCCAATCAGCATTTCTCTCCGAGCGGACAGACTCATCATTTTACTCATAGATCACCAACTCAACCCTATTTACAGTTTGATTTTTAATGAGTCAATGAGTGTCTCATAGTTTGGTAATTAGTGAGTCAATGCGATCTAAGTAATACGCTAAGTCCAGATATCCAAGTTCGTTTGTCAGAGATGGGGTTTGTGAATGGACAACTCGTTAAATGTTTAAAGCGAACAGCCTTTAATGGTCCAACAGTGGTTCAGCTAGGAGACTGCGTGTATTCATTAGATCAACATCTTGCTTCTGCTATACATCTCCAACAATAAGTAATTTACATAAATGAAAAAAATAATACTGGTTGGCAAACCCAACTCTGGTAAAAGTCTGCTGTTTAATCAACTAACGGGTTTAAAACAAAAAGTCGCTAATTTCCCTGGTGTAACAGTCGAATTAAAAAGTGGTAAATTCGACGAATATGAATTGATCGATTTTCCTGGCACTTACTCTTTAAAGTCCCTTTCTGAAGATGAATCTATTGCCATAGAACAGTTAATGAATGCGGTTGTTGATGAAAATACAGCCCTTATCGTATGCAATTTAGATGCAACTAGAATGGAGCGTTCTTTGGTGTTTGCGCTGCAAGTTCAAACGCTGGCTAAAGAACACAACAAAACAATTGTATTTGCTCTCAATATGGTCGACGAGCTAATTAGATTTGGTCATGTGGTCGATACAGCGCTGTTATCACAGCAAATAGGAAGTCCGGTTTTCGCTATCTCTGCGAAAACGTTAATTGGCATTAGCGAATTCAAACAAGGGTTGAAGCGGATAGCTAGGCAGCCTGAGAATTATAGCGTGAAAATGACGGACATTAATAAAACGTCAGCGCTTGACGCTAGTAAGCAGCTCGCCATACAACACGCGATTAGCGGTGACATTGTTCTAAAGAAGCAAAACAGCATTGATAGTGTGTTGTTAAACAGCGTATTTGGCGGCCTCATATTTTTGGCGGTTATGTTTTTCTTATTCCAAAGTATCTTTACTTGGGCGACACCCTTGATGGATGCGGTAGAAAGCAGTGTCGCTTGGTTGGCTCAAATAAGCGCCGGAGCTCTGCCAGACGGGGCTTTTAAAAGCTTTGTGATGGATGCAATTTTTGGTGGCGTCGGATCATTTTTAGTCTTTGTGCCGCAAATCATGATGCTAACGTTAATTATCGGCTTGCTAGAAGACAGTGGTTATTTGGCGAGAGCCGCGTTGATTTGCCATAAGCCACTTAGTTTGTTTGGTTTATCCGGCCGAAGCTTCATTCCCTATTTATCGGGTCACGCCTGCGCTATTCCTGCCATTTTGGCCGCCAGAACAATTGAGTCTCCACGTAAGCGTTTGGTAACAATGCTCACAGTGCCACTGATGTCATGTTCGGCAAGACTTCCAGTGTATGCCCTGTTAATTGCGGTATTGGTACCAGACCGTAATATCGCCGGTGGCTGGATAGATCTACAAGGTGCCATGTTCTTTTTGTTATACTTTTTTGGCATTATCACGGCCCTTGTTGTTAGTGCCGTGTTGAATAGACTCACCGCAGACAGCGAGCATTATACGGACATGCCTTTTATCTTAGAGCTGCCAACTTATCGGTTGCCGCATTGGCGGCCGTTGATCTACAAAACCGTTAATAGTGCCATGCAATTTATCAAGCGCGCCGCACCCATTATTTTCATGGTGTCCTTAGTCATATGGGTACTTGGGTATTTTCCTGCTCACGGAGACTTACAAAATTCTTATCTTGCGAGCATGGGACAATTTATTGAACCGGTTTTTGCGCCGCTGGGAATTGATTGGCGCTACGCGGTGGCTATCTTAGTTTCATTCCTTGCACGTGAAGTCTTTGTTGGGGTGTTGGGTACAATGTTTAGTATGGACAATGCCCAAGAAAACATCGCTGGATTGGCAGATAATATTCAAGCAGATGGCTTAACACTTGCCTCTGGTTTGGCGTTGTTAGCATTTTATGTCATTGCGCTACAGTGCGTCGCGACCGTGGCAACGATTAAAGCTGAAGTTGGGAAAAACCGCTACGCATGGGGTGTATTTGTCGCATATGGGTTGCTTGCATATGTTGTCAGCTTTGTTGTTTATAGCGTATTCTCGTAGAGATAAAATGAGTGTCGCAAGGCGCTTTCACAATAGCTGGATAATCAGGAACAAAACTAGATGAAAAAGTGCGTCTTTTTATCTACCGACAAACTCGAAGATTTTTTTGTGTATGACATGTTGGTTGCGCCTCATTTAGAACGACTTGGCTGGCACGTCAGTGAGCTTTCTTGGCATGACACTCAACAGGATTGGAACCAATATGATGTCGTGATTGTGCGCAGTACTTGGGACTATCAGCAACATGAAAAAGCTTTTCTGGAGTGCCTCCAGCGGATCGAAGACTCATCTTGCGCCCTTGAAAATCAATTAGCGTTAATGCAATGGAATATTTCCAAAACCTACCTACGCGACTTACACAATAAAGGCGTACCCATTATTCCCACCATTTGGTGCGATGAGCTATGCCACAACGACCTGAATCCAGACGTCTTTGAGACTTTAAATGCGTCAGAGATTGTTATTAAGCCTTATGTTAGCGCGAATTCGGATTTTACTTATCGGCTAAATCGAGACCAGCTGAATGCCCAAAAATCACGAATTGTTAGCGAGTACAAGAATAAAAGCGCCATGGTTCAGCCCTTTCTTAATAGTATCGTTGAAGAGGGTGAATACTCACTATTTTACTTTGATGGTCGCTTCAGTCACGCTATTTCTAAGCATCCAAAGGTGGGTGATTTCCGTGTTCAAGAAGAGCACGGTGGGCATCTAAAACTAATTCAGCCAAGCCAAAAGCAACTTTCCTTGGCAGAACAGACACTGGCATTATTACCTCATCCCGCATTTTTCGCTCGAGTTGATATTGTAATGACGCCAAAGGGTCTCGCGATTATTGAGATTGAATTGATTGAGCCTTCCTTGTATTTCAATATGGACGAGCAATCAGCGCTGCGATTTGCGAACGCAATCCATCAAAAATACGGTCTATAAAAACGCAATGCTAGAGCACGAGTGACGCTCAACACAAACGTCATGGAGGCAACAAAACAAGCGGCAGACAAGGGAGCAGAGGTAACTATTGGCACACCTAACAATTACCTACTTTAACTTTGTGGCATCAAATTGGTGCCCGAGTTTTTCGGTTTTGGTCTTTAAGTAATGCTTATTGTCTTTCGTGATACCGTGATCAATGGGTCGACGCTCCACAACGTTTATTCCTAGTGCGGTCAAAGCCGATACTTTTTTAGGGTTATTTGTCATCAGCGAAACGTTTTGCGCATTGAGTGTGGTTAGCATAAATTGGCAAATATCATAATTACGCAGGTCTGCATCAAAACCAAGATGCTCGTTTGCCTCTACGGTATCCATACCTTGATCTTGCAGTTGGTAAGCACGTACTTTGTTTATAAGACCTATTCCGCGTCCTTCTTGACGTAAATACAACAGAATTCCTTTGCCGGTTTCGACTATATTTTGTAATGCTTTTTCTAGTTGAAATCCACAGTCACAGCGGGTACTGAACAAGGCGTCACCCGTTAGGCACTCAGAGTGCACTCTAATAGGAATAACATCTTCTGCGCTCCACGTGCCATAAGACAGTGCAATATGCTCTTGCAGATTATCTTTTTCTATAAAACCATGAATACGGAAATCACCAAATCTTGTCGGTAATTTAGCATCGCTAACGTACTCAAAATTACTGCTATTTATGGTCATAGTGAATATTTTTTGCCATTGGGTAGCGGGATTATGGGGACTTTGAACTATAAAACAAGGTCAATTTAAGTTCATCTACTGGATCCAATCGGTATATCGAGTGAAATTATCTAAACGGTCTGGTTCCGCAATGCAAAATCCTTGTGCAAAATCGACCCCCATCTTGCCTAACTGAACCATAATGTCTTTGGTTTCGACAAATTCAGCCACTGTTTTAATCGACATAGCTTCTGCGATATCTTTAATGGAAGTCACCATGGCTAAGTCAATAGGGTCATTCAATATATCCCTGATAAAGTTACCGTCAATTTTGACAAAATCCACTGGCAAATTTTTGAGGTAACTATAACTCGAAAAACCTGTACCGAAGTCGTCGAGCGCAAACGTACAGCCAAGTTTTTTAAACTCACTAATAAATATCAGAGCGTCTGTCATCTTAATGATGGCCATCGTTTCGGTAATCTCAAAACATATTTTTTCGTAAGGAATTTGATATTTTTCAAAGGCGTTTAATAAGAAAAATTTAAACTCTTCGTCCGAGAGTGATGGCCCAGATAGATTGATATTGCATTTGTTTAAATTCGCTTGATGTTCTGAATGTGTATTAAGCCAAATAAAGGTGTTTTCAATGACCCATTTGTCTACCTTGTGGCTCAGCTTGTAGCGTTCTGCAGCAGGCATGAAAAGTTCTGGCAGTACAAGATTTTTGTCAGCAGTTCTAAGCCTTACCAACACCTCAAAAAAATCTTGAGTACTGGCACTGTTGAGTGGTCGGTAGTGCTGATAATACAGCTCAAAACTATCGTCGACTAGTGCTCGATTAACCTCATTTATCCAGAATAATTCGCGTTCATAACTTGCATTCACGCCGAGTTCACTAGAATACATATGAACTTTGTCACGACCTTGTTCTTTTGCGACTATGCAGGCAGTGTCAGCGTAACTCATTAACTCTTCTGCCGTCATCATGTTTGCGTCATATTTGCAGATGCCGATACTAACGCTTTGCGAAAAACGGTGCTTATCCCACTTAAAAACAAAACCACGAACTTTAGTTAAGATACGCTGGGTTACTGCGTCTATGTCGTCGTCTTTATGGTAAGAGATTAGCAAACCAAATTCGTCTGCGCTGAGACGCGCAAAATAGTGTTCTTCGGCAACAACATCAAATAACTCGTGGGCAAGTTCTTTAATATAAACGTCACCTGCTGTATGGCCGCAGGTGTCGTTAATAATTTTAAATTGGTCGACGTCAATATAGAGCAAAGCATAATCGATTTTTGCTTGGCTATGTTGCACCGTCTCTTCAAGTATCTGCAAAAAATATCGTCGATTGTAAAGTCCTGTCAATTGGTCATGAGTGTTTAAATACTGCATGTTGAGCTGATGAAGTCGGCGCTCGGTTACGTCAAATACGGAACCATAGTGAATTGATTCAGTTGCCCCTTTTTGGATACTGCAAGAGATAGAAAACCAAAATTCAGAACCATCAAGGCGTCTACCCTTTAGCTCTTTGCCAACGACGGTGCGTTGTATACTCAGTTCACCAAATAGCAAGTCCGCATCAATTGCGTCAGCAAACAAATCATGCAATTGTTTATACTTAGATAGCAAGTGTTCACTGTCTAAAAAACCGAATAGATGCGACATCGCAGCATTGACTTTTAGCAGTTCACCGTCAAGTTTTGCGCTGTAAAGACCATCCACTGAATTGTCAAATATCGTAAGATAATCAGACAAAAACGCTACTTGTTTCGTTTGATTAAGGGTTGCTTTTTGTTGAATCGATTCTTCGCGGCTTATAATGCCAACCCCAATCAACATAATACCCAGACATGTAAATGCAAACGGCAATGCAGCAGAATTTGAGAGATGGCTTGCACCTGATAAAAACCCCAGAATTTCTAAACCGGCCACTGCACCCAATGCTAGCCACCCGCTAAAATAGAAAGCAGTGCTGCGCAAATCAACTTGGCGTCTGTAGACCAGTGTAGCGGCTAGTTTGCTAATTAAGAAAACCGCTATGATAATCAGCAGCGTCACAAACTGCCAAAAGTCGTTTGAAATAAATAGGCTGATAAAGGGCACCGCCAATAGAATGTAATGAGCGCGCAACCATGTTTGTGATACCGGCGAAAAAATAATACGGCCAACCTTTATGGCGGCAAAAATAGTGATCATTAGAGCAAAAGCGGTAATTTCTGCTGCGTATCCTGGCAGCTTAAATAGAATTGGCAAAATACCTTCGGCGCTTAGTAAGGTTGTCATAGCCGCAATCGTAAAAATCGAAAACCAGAATCTAGATGCGGTGCTGCGAACGATGTACGTAATGAAAAAATAAGTCGCTAGCAAAGACAAGCCGCCGCTTAGCACCCCCAGTAATATTAAGCGTTGCGTTTCTTGCTGGCCAAAGGCTTCGGCCTCCCAAATCTCTATCGGAAAGGTGGCAGGTCCATCATCATGCACCCTAAGGTATACCGAAAACGCTTGTTCTGGCCGCAGAGAAAAGTCCATTTTAAAGCCATGCAAACTCTCCTGATTGGCACTTGGCTCTACATTATTTTTTTGAATGGATTGAACGATACGGCCCTGTTCATCCAACAAAAATCCGTCTATACGGTCTACAAACGTGTTGCCAGCGATCAAGATTAAGTCTCGCGCGACTACATCTGGATTGTTAATAGAAAATCGCAGCCACATGACTTTACCATCTGGCATCGGCTCAATCGAAAATTGTTCATTCCAGTCCTCGAGTTGTAAAACATCAGATAGCAGCAAACCTTGGTTTGTATAATGCAACTCAACGGTTTTACTGAGGTTTTGTGAGGGAGAAACGCCAGAGGCGAGTATCGTATCGGCGCGACTTGGGTTGAACATTCCTAGCAGCATATTCAGCACTAGGACCGCCCAGATTGAATAAAGTATTTGCTGCTTTTGCATCATATTATTCGTCAAAATTAGTTTTTCTCATACACGTGAAACGACACAATATTGTAGACTGATAAATACATTAACACTTATATATACCATTGAAAAATATAAAAAACCAACAACTTACACAGGCTAAATTGATCTAAGTGTGAGTCAGCATAGCTCAACTGCTGCAAGACAGAGCAGTGCCTTTGTTATGATTTTCGGGTGCATTTTGATAATACTTCTGCTCCAGCATGCTCAGTAAAATCCGAGCTCAAGGGCGTTACAGCTGAAGATATACTGGCTAATTGCTCTGCATAGTTATAAAAAATTTGCATGCGTATTCTGACAGTTTAAGATAGCTTAAGTATACGAGTTTTAATCCACCAAGGATTGTTAAAATGCGATGTCATAGCAAAGGCAAAAATGTAACGCTTAGTTTTATGCTGACACTTGTTAGTCTAATCAGTTTGAGTGCATGTGCCGAGCCACCTTTGCAAGGTGATATTAATGCCGGTCAAAAGAAATCAGCCGTGTGCGGCATGTGTCATGGTCAAGATGGTATATCACTGGTGCCTATTTATCCTAACCTAGCAGGTCAAAAAGCACAGTACATCGCCTTGCAACTAGTAGCCTTTAGGCAAGGAGAGCGCATTAACATGGCAATGACCTCTCACGCCCAAAAACTAAGCGATCAAGACATTGCTGATTTATCAGCTTACTACGCAAGCTTAGATCCTCGTGGCAAGAGCAAACAAGACTAATCTAAAAGTATCAGGCAAGAGTATACATTTAACCATAATATAAATAATTGCATGTCGTGCTTCTCATTCATTTCGATGATGGTGTGCAGTGTCTGTATTCAATCCAATCAAGGATCTAAAAGATGTACCACATACATCATCTCAACAAATCGCGATCGCAACGCATCATCTGGCTACTAGAAGCCGTGGGAGCTCAATATCAGATTCATGTTTATCAGCGAGATGCGCACACTAATCTTGCCCCTCCAGCGCTAAGTAATATTCATCCATTAGGAAGAGCTCCACTGTTAGTTCACGATGAAGTAGTCATTGCAGAATCTGGTGCTATTTGTGATTACGTTGCCCGACAGCATCCAGAATCAGGTTTTTTGCCAAGCGCGGACTCGGATGATTTTAATCAAGTTCAGTTTTGGTCACATTATGCTGAAGGTAGCTTTATGCCTTCTTTAGTGACCAGCATGGTGCTTGAAAAAGCCAGAGCAAAAGCAAAACCGTTTTTTATACGAATGATTGCGGGCAAAATCATCGACGGTGTGATGAGCGCGTATTTCGGCAAAAACATCACACAGAACTTGGCATTTGTGGAGGCTGAACTAGACGGAAAAAATTACTTAGTCGGTAATTCTTTTACATTGGCTGATATCCAAATGAGCTTTGGTCTAGAGGCGCTCTATGATGCAGGGAAATTGTCCAATCATCCAAATATGTGCAAGTATGTTGAAAATATCCGTCAATCAACTACACATCAAATAGCCATGCAGAAAATGGCTCAGGCAGAGAGTAAAGCACTAGTTTCTTGATCCTAAATAGTCTTCAATTAAGCTGATAAAAGCGCTCCCGTAACGGTCAAGTTTGGTCTGGCCGACACCACTGACCGTAAGCATCATGTGCTTGTCCGTGGGCAGTTTGTCAGACATGTCTGCTAGTGTGGCATCACTAAATACTACAAATGCGGGCACGTCGTCCTCTTGTGCGATTTGCTTTCTGAGGTGTTTGAGTTTAGCAAATAGCTTACGGTCTATATTTGCCGGTTCCATTTTGCTGGGCTTGGTTGGTTTTAACCCGAGTTTAGGCACCGCCAGCTGTACTGTTTGTTCCCCTTTTAAAACCGATCTGGCGCCTTCATTGAGTCGCAGCATACCAAATACCGTCATATCAATGCGTATCAGGCCGACGTGAATCATTTGTTGGATAATGTTAAACCAATGACTATCCGAGTGCTCTTTGCCAATGCCATAAGTGCTGAGCTCATGGTAATTGCTGTCAGTGATGCGTTTGTTTGATAAGCCGCGCAACACATCGATTACTACTTGTACAGGTGAGTCATTCTTTAGTCTCAATATACATGATAAAACCTGCTGAACTTTGATGCTGGCATCAAACATTTGGGGCGGGTCTAAGCAAACATCACAGTTACCACAAGGCTCATTTCGATAGTCAGAAAAATAATTCAACAAAATTAGCCGACGACACGTTTGTGCCTCTGAAAATGACTCCATTGCTTTGAACTTGTGCATTTCAACCTCAAAGCGATTGCTTGCGGTGTCAGTTGAGATCCATTGTTTTATGCGCGCCGAATCACGTTCGTCATATAGCAATAGTGCTTCTGCTGGCAAGTTGTCTCGTCCCGCTCGGCCGGTTTCTTGATAATACGACTCCACGCTTCGTGGCACGTCGTGGTGGACAACAAACCTAACGTTAGATTTGTTAATTCCCATGCCAAAGGCGACAGTTGCTACCACGACTTGCAAATCATCTTTGAGAAATTTGTCTTGCACATGCTCTTTTAATTGAGCGTCCAAACCCGCGTGATATGCGCCGCTTGCAATCCCTGCGAGCTGTAGCTTTTGATTTAAGTCGTCAACTTTTTTGCGACTGCCACAATAAATAATTCCGGCTTTGTCAGTCTGTTTTTTTACGTAGTTTAGTACTTGTTCAAAGCCTTTATACTTCGGTAACACGTTATACTTGATATTAGGTCTGTCAAAGCCACCTTTGTAAACAAAAGGTTGATGCAAATTTAGTTGCGTTTGAATGTCAGATTGAGTGGCGTGATCTGCGGTTGCTGTCAATGCAATGAATGGCACATTTGGAAACTGAGGTTTGAGTGAGCCTAAACGGCTATATTCAGGCCTAAAGTCATGTCCCCATTGAGAGACACAGTGGGCTTCATCAATCGCGACAAGACAAACATTGACGTGCTGCAGTTGTTGCAAAAACCAGTTCTGACAAAGTCGTTCTGGCGCTACGTATAGCAGCTTTAGTTGACCGCTGTGTATTTGCTGCATAATCGTATTTTGAGTCTGGCTATCTTGACTCGAATTTAGGTAGGCAGCACTGACACCTTGCGTGCTTAACTGCTGGACTTGGTCTTGCATCAGTGAGATCAGAGGTGAAACAACAATGGTTAAACCTGGCAAGTACAATGCGGGCACCTGAAAACACAGCGACTTGCCGCCCCCGGTTGGTAGCAGTATCAAACTGTCTTGGCCACTAATAGCTTTGAGAATGACATCTAATTGCCCATCGCGAAAACTGGCATACCCAAAAACATCCTTGAGAATACTGCGGCATTTTTCTATCTGTAGGTTTTGCGCATCACTGGGTGTTGCATCAATATTGGCTACTGCAAGTGTCAAATTTTGTCCCTTGTATGTTGCCCATGATTTTACGTGTTTTTGGAAATCAAATCACCGTGTACATAGGTACAAATTTGTTGAAGGGTTGATTATACAGACAAAAATGTATGAAAAGGTTTGTAAACTTGCTATTTATCGGCTTTTCGATCACAATCCGCGCAAAATTCGCACAACACAAAGAGTACCACAATTTGAGTCAAGCTAGCTCAGCCAAGGCAGGTGTCATTTTTGCCATTTGTGCCTATACCATGTGGGGGATTGCACCTATATATTTTAAATCGCTGATGTCAATTCCTGCCGCGGAAGTGCTAATGCACAGGGTTGTATGGTCTGCGCTGGTTTTAGTCGTGCTGATTTCATTGGTTAAGCAGTGGCATAAAATAAGGACGGCGTTGCAGTCTACAAAAGTGATTGTCACTTTGTTGTGTGCGGGCATGTTACTGGCGCTTAACTGGCTTTTATTCATTTGGGCCGTTAATAACGACCGTCTGCTAGAATCAAGCTTGGGTTATTATATTAATCCTTTGATCAATGTGTTCTTTGGGCGGTTATTTTTGGGTGAAGTGCTGCGGCCGGTGCAAAAACTAGCGGTCGCTATTGCCGCAGTTGGTGTTGCAATAATGATATTTAACTACGGACAAGTGCCTTGGATTGCATTAACCTTAGCCGTAACGTTTAGCGTCTATGGTTTGTTGCGAAAACAAGTAGCGGTCGACTCTATGCCGGGCTTGTTGATCGAAACAATGATGATGCTGCCGATTGCGCTAGTATACTGGTTTTGGTTTGCACAAGTCTCAGGCAATCTTGTAGAAAATGACAATAATTTGAATCTATTGCTGATGGCCGCAGGAATAGTTACTACGGCGCCTTTGTTATGCTTTACCGCAGCGGCGCGCCGCATCAAATATTCCACATTGGGGTTCTTTCAGTATATTGGACCCTCTATCATGTTTTGTTTAGCGGTGTTGGTTTACCACGAACCGCTAAGTCAGGCCCGTCTAATAACCTTTGGTTTTGTATGGTTTGCACTAGCAGTCTTCAGCTATGATTCGCTGAATCAATATCGAAGAGATAGAAAAACTCGCAAGCTAGCAGCAATGGCTGAAGCAAGGCCCACTACAATGCGCCCAGAGTAGGGCGCCGTAAGATATTAGCTTAGCGCTTTTGCTTCACCCTCAAGCTTTGGCTGGTGATTGGAAGCGAGCACCATATAAACACTAGGCAGCACTAAGAGCGTGAAGACTGTGCCTACTAGCATGCCTGCGACTAGAATAATGCCAATGCTATTGCGCGCCTCCGCCCCTGCACCGGTTACCAATACTAGCGGGAAGTGACCCAGCACGGTCGCGGCGGTCGTCATCAATACTGGACGTAGCCTAGTTTGCGCTGCTAATTGGATAGCCTGAAGTTTTGCATGCCCCTGTCGTTGCATATGATTGGCAAACTCAACGATCAAAATACCGTTTTTGGCAATTAGCCCTACTAAGGTAATAAAGCCAACTTGAGAATAGATATTAATCGTCGTGAAATCCAAAAAGGCAAACATGATGGCGCCGCTCAGCGCTAATGGAACAGAGCCTAGCAGCACAACTAATGGGTCTCTAAAGCTATTAAATTGAACAGCCAAGACCAAAAATACAAAGATTAGGGCAACTACCAATACACCCTCTAGCGTATTGCCCTCCAGCCTAATCTGCCTTGATTCACCTGCATAATCAATTCCATAGTCTTTAGGTAATATTTCGGCAGCGGCCGTCTCCAATGCACTTAGACCTTGCTCTTTTGTGGTGCCTGGAATAACTTCTCCATAGATTCTAAATGCATTTTTTTGCTGAAACTTACTCAGTACTCTGGGCGCAGTTTCTGTCACGAGTGTTGCAATCGAGCCCACTGAGACAAGGTCACCAGCGGGTGTGCGCAACTGCAGCTCCAAGATGGCATCTGGATTTGCTCTACCTTTGTCATCAATCATTGGAATAACGCGATAAGCTCGGCCATCTTGATTATAGCGATTGACAAAATTACCCGACAAAAAGACGCCCAATTGTCTAGATACGCTGCTTAAATCCATTCCTAAATCAGCAATTCTTTCTCTGTTCAGTAAGAATCTAACTTGTGGTAAATCGATTTTTAAATCCGTTTCTGCAAATAAGAACTTGCCACTCGCATTAGCCGCTGCGACCATTTGGTCGGCATATACTTTCATGTCTTTGTATGAGTCGGTGCTAAGCACAACGAGTTCAACTGAAAAGTTTCCAGAGGTAGGTAGAGCCGATTCCAATACGGGAAATGCCTTTAGGCCAGGAACGCTAGACAAGTTTCCAAAGGCCTGCCAAAACATATCCTGAACTTTTTGGCTGCGCTCTCCAGGTTCAACAAAATCAACCCCAGAGAAAGCGCCGTTCGGATTGACAATTTGCCACATGAATTTAGCACCCTCTAGTTCTTTCATTTTATCCACGATATCGTCCATTTGCGTCATACTGTATTGCAACGACGCGTTGGGGGCTGATTCTACAATAACGTTTATGCTGCTTTGATCTTCAGTGGGTGCTAGTTCTTTTAATGAGAAGAGATAAAAAGGTACTGTCAGTAATGCTAGGAAGACAGCGATAGTAAGTACTTGGGCTTTGTATTCGATAGTGCGCAGCAAGATGTTTCCATATCGGGTCTGTAGATAGGCAAATATTGCATTTACTTTGACCGTGAACTTGCCTTCTTTGCCGCCCTCTGGGCAAGCGTATGCACTCATAATGGGGGATAAGGTAATGGCAACAAAACCTGAGATTAAAACGGCAATCGCCAATGTAAATGCAAATTCTTTAAATAACGCGCCAGTCAAACCAGATAAAAACCCAATCGGCGCATAAACGGCGGCCAAGGTGATGGTCATACTTATAATCGGCGCCAGTAATTGCCGCGAACTGGTCAACGCCGCTTGCGTTCTAGACATTCCAGCACGCATATAGCGAGCGACGTTTTCAACCACAACAATCGCGTCATCAACCACCAGTCCGACGGACAGCACCACAGCTAGCACGGTTAATAGATTTAATGTAAATCCCATTAAGGTCATTGCCGCAACGGCGCCCAAAATTGAGATAGGAATAGTCACTAACGGCACCAGTGCGGTTCTAAAAGAACCCATCATGGCGACAATGACGATACCAACCAAGATGATCGTTTCAATCAGTGTTATAAATATTTCGCGCAGGGCGTTGCGCATATATATTGTGCCATCATAACCGTCAGTTATGCTAAGACCTTGTGGCAATGAAGGATTAATATCGGCCAGCATTTCGTAAAGTTGGTCGCCAATTTCAATCTCGTTTGCACCAGGTAGCGGCCATACTGATATGTATAAGACAGTGTCTTTGTCCAAGCGCGAGCTAACTTGACCTTCTTCTTCGCCAAGAGAAATGCGAGCGATGTCGCGCAAGCGTATTTGCGCACCTTCCACTTGTCGTACAATGAGTTGCTCAAATTCTGATACCTGTGAGAGTGAGGTATCTGTTAGTAGTCCAATTCGTTGAGTGTTGTTTTCACTTTGACCAACGGTTGCGATGAGGTTATTTGCTCTTAGCGCCGCAGAAACGTCATCTGCGGAGACATTAAAAGCGGCCATTTTACTGGGGTCTAACCATACGCGCATGGCCGGAGAGCGTCCACCTTCCAAACCAACTCTCTGCACGCCGTTTATTGTGGTCAAGTTAGGCACCACGCGTCGAGACAAATAATCAGTTACTTCTAAACGCGACATGCCGGCTGTTTCTTGGTCAAAATTAACCGTCAGGTAAAATACAGCAAACGGCCGATCTGCGCGCACAACTTGAACTGAGGGGTCTTCTGCACCTTCTGGAAGTTCAAAGCGAATTTGATCTAATCTAGTGGATAGTTCGGCTAGGGCGCGTGTGCTGTCAATGCCCAATCGCAACCAAACGGTCACGGTGCTTATCCCGGGCGTGGTATTAGAGTCGACATAATCAACCCCAGGAACGGAAGCGGCTGCTCTTTCGATAGGTTCGGTGATAAACCCCTGCACGACCTCAGCAGAAGCCCCAATAAAGGGTGTGGTAATTTGCAGAGAGGCACTTTCAATTCTGGGAAATTGAAGTATTGGCAAGTCCATTGAGGCACGAATACCCACCAGCACCAATGCAAGTGAGAGAACGATGGCAAGTACCGGCCGTTTTACAAACACATCCATGATAGATGGTTTTGATGACTCGCTATCTACTAGTTGCTCTTGTAATGGCGGCTGCTTGTTATGTTGATGATCACTCATTTTCAGCTCCGAGCGTGTCAGTGCTCGCAACATTGACTAACAAACCACTACGAAGTTTGTAAGAACCCATTGTTGCGACCATGTCACCATAGTCTAAGCCACTTTTTACAACTGTATTCTTGTCTTCTTGAAAGGCTATTTTAATCGCTTTACGGCTGGCTCGATAGTCGCCTTGTTCATCTTTGTTGAGTACAAAAACATAGGGTCCGAATGCGTCATATCGAATTGCCAGATTAGGTAACAATATTGCGCTTTGAGCATCGGTGATGGGCACGTCTATCTTAACTAGGCTGCCAGCGGTAAAATCACGCGCCAAATTTTGTTCACCAGATTTCAAGTTAAGGGTCGCCCTGACCATAATATTGCGGCTTTGTGCAGAAATTTCGGGTGCAACAGCCAGCACGGATGCCTGTGTGCTGACTCCCGACGATGATTGAATATTCAGGAGTGTAGCGGTAGAAATATTTGCATGTTCTTGCGGCAGTTGAAAGTCAATCCACACTTTGTCAGCGACGCCGTTAATACGAGTAATGACGGTGTTAGCGGGTAAAAAGCTGCCTGCTTCTAGTCGATGTAAGCCCACTTTGCCTGCAAAAGGTGCGATCAATGTCTTCTTGGCAATAGTGGTCTTGAGTGCGCGTGCTCTGGCTTCGGACACCGCAAGTTGTGCTTTGGCACGGTCAAGTTGGTCTCGGCTAGAGGCGTTGCTTTTTATCAGCGCTTCAAATCGCGTGACGTCAAGCTCTGCAATGCGTATTTCGGCCTGCAAACCGTCTAATTGAGCCTGCTCATTGCTGATGTCTTGCTGTAGCAAAACGTCGCCTTTTTTAACCATGCCACCACTCTCAAAGCCGATGTGGGTAATCATGCCCTCTAATTCATTGCGTATGTCCAAGCTTCGAGTCGGCACAACTACTCCCGTTACACTTAGATGCGGTTGCCAACTATTAGGCGTTGCCTCTATTACCTTGACGGTCTCGCTAGGCTCTGGAAAAGACTCTCCAAACGCGATTGCTGCTTTGACTTGGGTAAATTTAATAAAACCAAGCCCTGCAAATATACCGATGCAGACAACAAGCGTAACCAACCAACGACGTAAATGCATGGGACCTAGCTCCAAAAAAGGTGTGATTGTTATTAATTTAGCAACTGATATTTTGCTGTGTATATGATACTAATTTATTATTGAATACATAGTCATTAGCGCTTTTATGCTCAACAGATCAATTATTAAATTTTAGTAAGTTTAGCGTAGGCCAAGACTAGCCACTTTGTGCCAAATGTGTCGAAATTAACTTGTACACGCGCATGATCGCCCGAACCTTCATAGTTAAGTACGGTGCCTTCGCCAAATTTTGCGTGATTGACGCGCTCCCCGAGGTTAAAACCACTTTCTAAAAATGCACTATGCGACGTCGCGGCACTAAAACGATTGTGTATGGGTTGGGTTACTTGGTTGCGAAGGCGAATTTCTTCTATGTGCTCAGATGGTATCTCTCGAATAAACCGTGATGCGGTATGATATTTATCTTGGCCATATAATCTTCGTGTCTCGGCGTAAGTGATTAGTAACTTGCGCATCGCGCGTGTCATGCCTACGTAACAAAGGCGGCGCTCCTCTTCTAATTTGCCAGGTTCATCGTTACTCATCTGACTCGGAAACATACCTTCCTCTACTCCTGCTAGTACGACCAAAGGAAATTCCAATCCTTTGGCCGAGTGAATAGTCATCATTTGCACTGCGTCCTGGTCGACATCTGCCTGTGAATCGCCTGCTTCTAGAGAAGCATGAGCAAGAAACGCAGAAAGAGGACTCATTTCTTCAGCGTCTTCTTCTGGCGCAGTAAATTGTTTGCAGGCGGTTACTAACTCTTCTAAGTTTTCTACTCTGGCTTTGGCTTTTTCGCCTTTTTCTGCTTGATACATGGCATACAAACCAGAGTGTTTTATAATGTGGTCGGCTTTTTTCTCTAACGCTAATTCTGCGCTATCAGCGCGCATTTTTAGAATCAATTCGATAAAACTTTGCAGTGCGTTAGCTGCTCTGCCAGAGAGCAATTTTTTTTCCAGCATTGCATTACTAGCTTGCCACATCGATAAGTCATTCTCTCGTGCAAAGACGCGAATATTACTCAGTGTTTTGTCACCCATACCACGCGTCGGCGTGTTGACTACTCGCTCAAAAGCAGCATCATCAATGCCTTGGTTAATCAGTCTTAGATAAGCCAAAGCGTCTTTAATTTCTTGTCTTTCAAAAAAGCGCAGGCCGCCATAGATTCGGTATGCTAAGCCTTGATGCAACAAGGCTTCTTCTAACACACGAGATTGCGCGTTGTTGCGGTACAAAATAGCACAATCAGCTAATGCGTTGCCCTCGTCACTGAACGACTTAATCGTCGATACAATGAAACGTGCTTCATCGAGTTCATTAAAACCTGAATATAATGAAATTTTGTCGCCTTCTCCATCTTCGGTCCAAAGCTCTTTGCCCAAGCGCCCGGGATTTTGACTGATAACGGCGTTAGCAGCGTTTAGAATATTACTGGTTGAACGATAATTTTGCTCTAGCCTGATGGTGCTAGCGGTCGGAAAGTCGTTTAAGAAATGCGATATGTTTTGCACATTAGCGCCTCGCCAACCATAGATTGACTGATCATCGTCACCTACAATCATCATGTTGTTGTGGTCGTGTGACAAAAGTTTTAGCCACGCGTACTGAATGTTATTGGTATCTTGAAATTCGTCAACTAATACTGCGCGAAAACGCTTTTGATAATGCGCCAATACAGCAGGGTTATTTACCCAGAGTTCGTAGGCTCGCAACAGCAATTCTGCAAAGTCTATCAAGCCGGAACGATCACATGTTTGTTGGTATGCTGCGTATATCTCACGCATTTTTTCTTGCGTATGATCATTATGGGTTTCTATGTTTTGAGGACGTAAACCTTCATCTTTGTTGCCATTGATGTACCACTGTATCTGTTTTGCGGGCCAGTGCTTTTCATCCAAATTCATCGACTTTAGCAAGCGCTTTATGAGTCGATATTGGTCATCTGAATCCAAAATTTGGAAGTTTTGCGGTAGCTTTGCGTCTTCATAGTGGCTGCGCAACAAACGGTGTGCGAGGCCATGGAAGGTCCCAATCCACATGCTTTGCATGTTTTGTTGCATTAAGCTTTCAAGGCGTCCACGCATCTCTCGTGCTGCTTTGTTAGTAAATGTCACCGCCAAAATATTGTAGGGCGCAACGCCTTCTACTTCCATCATCCAAGCGATTCTGTGTACTAATACACGGGTTTTTCCGCTGCCTGCGCCGGCCAGTACCAGCATATCGGAGGCAGGTGCACCAACGGCTTCACGCTGTCGATCGTTGAGTTGGTCGAGTAAAAGGGATACATCCATTGGGGCTCACTTACTTAATTAAGTATAGCGATGCAACCCTTGTTGGCTGCATCGGCTTGTTCATTATTTGTAGCGTGACGACAGTATAGCAAAATCGCTGTGATTATATACAGCACTTATACGCAGTATATGGGCATAAAAGATGCAGTTGAGTCTTTGATCACTTTGCGGTGTTAGTAAGGGTGGTTTTTTTGAATATTAGCATTATTATATAGCCATCAGTGAAACCATCAGTGCAGTGGCGCTAGCGTTTATAATAACGTTACGTGTGTGTTGATAGCGGAATAATCAAATGTTAACCAATCATTATTCGAGCCATGAGTTTTGGGCAGTTTTAAAAAAAGAAGCAAAGAATGTAGCGCAACGTGAACCTATTCTCAGCAGCTATTTGCATGCATGTTTAATCAATCACCATAATTTTGAAGATTCGTTAAGTTTTATCCTTGCTAATAAATTATCTGACGATGTCATGCCAACGCTGACCGTGAGGGAAATGTTTGATGAAGCATATCTGTTAAATCCAGTGATTGTTGAAGCCGCTATTATTGATATTCAGGCGGTCGTGTTGCGCGACCCGGCAGTATCCGAATTTTTGCCGGTGCTACTTCATTTCAAAGGCTATCACGCCCTGCAAATTCATCGTTTGGCTCACTATTTATGGCATAAAGGCCGTAAAGATTTATCATTATTTATCCAAAGTCGCAATTCAGAGGCGTCTGGTGTTGATATCCATCCTGCCGCAAGTATGGGCAAAGGGGTTATGCTAGATCATGCAACCGGGATCGTGATTGGCGAAACAGCAGTGGTCGAAGACAATGTTTCTATTTTGCAAAATGTCACTCTAGGCGGGACCGGCAACGAGCAGGGCGATCGTCACCCTAAGATAAGACAAGGCGTAATGATTGGGTCTGGCGCCAAGATACTCGGTAATATCGAGATTGGTGAAGGCTCCAAAGTGGGAGCAGGCAGTGTCGTGCTCAGCAGTGTGCCGCCCTGCGTCACGGTGGTAGGAGTGCCCGCGAAAATTGTAGGTAAGCCAGACTGCACGATGCCATGTGACTCGATGAAGCAAAATGTGCTAGATGATGAAACTCAGCAAAGCTAAATAGCAGACCAAATAAGCGACAGCCAAGTTGGCTACAGTTAGTCAGATAAACGCCAGTAGCTCATTGAATTGTTGGATCTGAACGTTGGGCAACGCAGTGGTCGGCTCTTGATTTAGGTTCATCGGTCTGTCGCATGCATACCAAGCACTTGAGAACCCGCTGCGCGTGGCTCCCCATACGTCTTTTTCTAAGTTATCGCCTACATGAAGTATGTGCTGTGTCGGTACAGCCAATTCTTTTGCCGCTGCATTGAACATATGTCTATGGGGCTTCATCGGACTTTGTCTATTGGCTTTAAACACGCAAGAAAAATACGCCGCAATACCTATTTGAGTGAGATTAACGTTACCATTAGTAATCGCCATAATCGGCATTTTTTTTGCGATGGCCGCTAACACTTCGCAAACATCTGCTGGTACTTCGAAGTCACTGCGAGCGTGATAAAACCAACGAAAACAATCCTCAACTGCATTTGACAATTCGTCGCCAACATACCCGCTTCGCTCCAAACCATGGGTTAAGGTAGTGCGCCTTAAATCTCCCATATCAGACCATAAATCAGGATCGTTTTGTAGTGCTTGGCGCTTGAATTGCTGCCAGTCATCTTTGGCTAAATGAGAGCAACCTGGATAAGTATCTGCTATATAGTTGAGGAGGCCTTTTTCAGCTTCGATGATGTAAGGCCAGTTGTCATATAAGGTATCGTCCAAATCAAAGGTCATCGCTTGAATTTTTGGTGTTGGTTTGTAAATAATCACTTCTTTTTAGCTCGTGGATGCGCCTTGTCATATACCTGAGCAAGGTGCTGAAAGTTGAGATGGGTATAGACTTGAGTTGTGGACAAATTGGCATGCCCTAACAACTCCTGTACACCGCGCAAATCGTTACTTGATTCTAATACGTGCGTTGCAAAAGAATGGCGCAAAGTATGTGGGCTTATGCGTTGATATAGGGTTTGATTTTTGGCCCAATGGTCTAATCTAACTTGCACTTGTCGATTTGAAATTCTGGTTTTTCGCTTCGATAAAAACAACGCTTGTTCATCGGCCGAAGGATGCATAGTCTCGCGTGCATTTTTCCAATGATTGAGCGCAATACGCGCTTTTTCACCAATGGGTAATACTCGCTCTTTTTTGCCTTTGCCGATAACACGTATCGTATCTTTGCTTTGCAATGCATCTTTGTTCAGAGCAGTTAATTCTGAAAGTCGCATACCGCATCCGTATAAAAGTTCGAGCATGGCCTTGTCACGCAATGTCATCCAATCGTTGCCTTCAAAACTAAGCAGTGCACTCATTTCATCTACGTTGACTTGTTTAGGCAATGGTTTTTTAGTCTTTAGAGAGTGTACGGAGGTAGCGGGATTATGTTCGAGTATCTTTTGTTCAACTAAGTATTCACAGAAATTACGCAAGACGGTAAGCCGTAAGTTGATTGATGCAACGGATTTGCCGTCCTGATTTAATAGGCTGAGCATTAATTTGATGTCGTCTACAACCAGCGCTTGCCATGTTTCCAAAGCGAGATCCTGAGCAATTGCAATCAGTTGCCGTTTGTAGTTGCTGACTGTATGCGCAGATAATTGTCGCTCGTAAGCAATAAACCTTAAGTAGTTTGACAACAGCAGTAAGCAGGCGGGTGAGACGCCCTCGACGGCTTGCTCTGGATCTTGATTTTCATTTTGCATGTCTTAAAGACCTTTGCATAAATTATTTTTGAGCTAATAGGTCAGGCAAAACAGTGTTTAAAAAGGAGCGTAACTGATTAAGTAATAATGTGTCCATCTCTGGCGTAAAGTGTGTCGGCTCTGCGCTTCCTATTGCTAATATACCAAACTGCTTTTGATTGCCAAGTAACACTAAAGCAGATGACTCAGCAACAGCGTCTGCAAACATTAGCTGCTTTTCGTTTTCACTTAGGCGTCCAAAAAAGTAGTCAGTATTTTTAAAGCGTTTGTCCTTAAATAACCGTTGTTGAATTTCGGGTATTGCTTGTTCGCCGCTAAATAGGTGTATTTTTACGCAAGATAGCCCCAATTGACTTTTTAGCACACTTGCTAATGTGCTACGCACTTCCTCTAACGATGTCGCTTGTAACAATTGCAGGTTGAGGGCAGCAAAGACCTCGTAAATCTCTTGGTTTTCATGAGCAATTTCTATTAGTTGCTTGAGCTTTGTGCTGAGAGACTTGACCTTATTGCGCAACAACTCACTTTGGATTTCGACCAGTGAAACGGTTCCTTTTTTGCTGTGCGGAATATTTACCTCGGTTAGCATACTCGGAAATCTGATAAAGAAATCTGGATGGCTTCGCAGGTATTGCATAACCTGCTGTTCCATTTCGAACTCGTCAAAGCCATTGTCGTCTGGCACTGCATTAACGTTTGCGCTGGTGTCACTCATAGATTAATTTGTCCATCATATATATGTTCTGCCGGTCCCGTCATTTTAAGTACTGCGTCTAGACTTGGCCATTTAATACTTAACTTCCCACCGAGTAATATAACGTTTACTTCTGTGTCTAGTTTTCCCTGTTGAATGCCAATTGCGACAGCTGCGCATGCACCACTGCCACAGGCCATGGTTTCGCCTGAACCGCGCTCAAATACCCGAAGTTTTACTTCGTTGCGGCTAATGATTTGCATAAAACCAACGTTGACGCCTTCTGGGAAGCGTTCGTGCTCACCTATAATGCTGCCAATGCCCGGCACATCTGTGTTCTCGACATCTTCGACTTCAATTACACAGTGCGGGTTACCCATTGAAACTGCACCGCAAAAGAATGTTTGATCTCCCTCGCGAATGATATAAATATTTTCCTGCTTGTTTGCTTTGAAAGGGACTCGACTAGGCTCAAAAGTAGGCCGCCCCATGTTAACTGTTACCAAATCGTCTTTTTCGATATACAGTACCATTCGTCCCGCCTTGGTACTAACGCTGATTTTGTTGCGGTTAATCAAGCCTTTGCTTTTTACAAATTTTGCAAAGCAACGTGCTCCGTTGCCACACTGGCTGACCTCAGAACCATCCGCATTGAATATTCTGTAGTGAAAATCTTGATCGGGATCGTAAGGAGGTTCAACTAACAAAAGTTGATCAAAACCAATTCCGAGGTGACGGTCAGCGAGTTGCTTTATTTTTTCTTTAGAAAAAAATACATTCTGAGTAACATTGTCAATAACGACAAAATCATTGCCCAAGCCGTGCATTTTCGAAAAATTTAGGATCATTCTAGTTTATTCTCACTCGCCTATTGATCGACTATGCTTTCAAGTTTCCATAGGTCTTGCAAAGGTTCACGCTGCCTAACGACCAGCGTGCGTGTGCCGTCCACCATGATTTCGGCAGGTCTGCGGCGACTGTTATAATTGCTCGCCATTACAAAACCATAAGCACCTGCGCTCTTTACTGCCAAATAATCTCCCGGCGCAATCGTTAACGCGCGGTCTTTACCCAAAAAGTCACCTGTTTCACAAACCGGACCAACAACGTCATAATGACGAGAAATTTCACTAGATAAGGTATTGAGAGGCACTATTTTCTGCCATGCGCTGTACAGCGCAGGCCTTATTAAGTCATTCATTGCTGCATCGACAATGGCAAAGTTCTTTTCTTCACCTTGTTTCAGAAACTCCACTTTGGTGACTAAAATTCCAGCATTAGCTGCAATCGCGCGACCAGGCTCTAAGATGAGTTTTAAATGCTCGCGGCCTTTCATTTTAGACGCCATTGCCGCTGCATAATCATTGGGATGAGGTGGGCTTTCTTCGTTGTAAGTAACTCCTAAGCCGCCACCAACATCTAAGTGCGAGATATTAATCCCATGCTCAGCCAGTTCATCAATCAACACCAATAAACGCTCCAGCGCATCTACAAAAGGGCTGATATCAGTCAATTGAGAACCAATATGGCAATCCATACCTTGAATGTTTAAAAACGGGAGTGTTGCGGCTTTTTTGTATACACGTAAAGCATCGTCGCGGGCAATCCCAAACTTGTTAGCTTTTAAGCCCGTTGATATGTAGGGATGTGTTTTTGCATCAACATCAGGATTAATCCGAATTGAAATAGGTGCCTTAGTATTGAGAGAGGCAGCAACTTCATTAATCCTCTCTAACTCGGGCTCAGACTCGACATTAAAACACATGATGTTATTGCTTAGCGCAAAGTGAATTTCTTCATGTGTTTTGCCAACCCCAGAAAACACCACTTTGGTTGGATCACCACCGGCCGCCAACACTCT
>Ga0115565_10000952_pt1 | contig 24856 bp, 21 predicted proteins | sample COGITO_mtgs_1105_FD_87199 | JGI IMG/M metagenome (GOLD analysis project Ga0115565, IMG submission 87199) | Pelagic marine microbial communities from North Sea - COGITO_mtgs_110530 | ecosystem: Environmental > Aquatic > Marine > Epipelagic | place: Germany:Helgoland, sampling site Kabeltonne... | reverse complement strand
TTTGCTCTAAAACTACTACTTGATACCTCAACTACTGTAGCCCCTATACTCTTCTTCCAGGGGAAGCAGGCTGTTCACCTCTTCTAGTTAATGCCTTAGGTGGAGCTGGAGGTGAAGTTGGAGGTGTGCCTAATTGTAAAAAATGATTAAACTCATCGATTATTTCTTGCTCATCAGATGCTGGTCTCTGTTGGGTAACCGTTGAAGCGGCTACTGCGTCGGTTCTATCTATTCCAGAAGTACCTCCAGTTGACGGCGTGCTTAAATCTACTAATTTACTAAAATCGTAAGTTTTTTGACTTGGTACTTCACCTGTTTGTGGTTTTGGGGCAACTCTTGGAGTGGCTTCTCCATTAGGTATATTTATTATTTCAACATCATCCTCAGAGTCATTGTCACCTGAAGGCACATATTCTTGATCTTGTATAGATGAATCAGCAACTACACCAGTCCCCGCAGAAACTGGCTCTGATCCTAAATAATAACCGCCATCATTTTGCGTTCCTGAAGTGGATGCTACTCCCAGAGGTGCGCTAATTTGAGTGGTTCCTAAATCTGGTGCTACTACTGAAGATCCTGCTTGCCTAACTTCAGCAATCACTTGCCGTGCTTCACCTAGAGACAAATTCACCTCGGGTCCCTTTCGTAAGCTATTATTACCATCGCCAGTTATCTCTTCAAGGTGCCTTTGCGCTATATTTTTTCGTTCCATATTTGCATCACAGTGTCTGCCATTTGCCTGTGCAGACATAAAATTTGCTTTAGGTAATAATTCTCTGTTTGCACGAGCAATTTTTTTCATTGCCCTATATTTTGTGATGATTCTATCTCCTATGAGGGGTACGGCTATAAAACTTATGAAAGGCCCAACGATTGGTAAATCTTTGGCTAGTAGTACTAACCCTACTGCCTCCGAAGCAACTCCTGCTGCAAAATGGCCTGGTGCACGGAATAAATGACCTACGCCAGCTTTTGTTAGTTTATCTGCTTCGTTAGCTGTCTGCATACTATACTCCCTGAAATTTTCTGCACCTTTATCCCCATGCAGCAAATTTTTGACTGTAGCATTATTTTTTTCTATTTCCAGGTACATGTTTATACTGTGCACGAATGCCTTTTGAGTAGCTTTAGCTGCACTGTCACCGTTACTTAAAAAGTGGTTACGCAGCTTTTCAAAACTTTGTTTATAAACCGTTTTCTTATCTACACTTTCCCGTATCATGTCATTACCTGCATCTGCAACTAAGAAGGCTATAGCGTAATCTACCTCTACTTTTGTATTTTTAGGTTTCCCATAATAATTAGCGGTAAGTGCTTCAGACACATCTGCACCAGCCTGTGCCCCCAATTTAGACATTGCTTTGGAAGTTGTTTTTACAATAGCCTCTGGGCTAGTATCCGCAGGATACAAGGCCTCCCTAAAAAGTATCTCCTTAAAATAATCAAGATCTGGTTCTGTTAACTTCTCGTTTACCTCTAAACCCAATTCTTTAGACAAACCTATTAAGGTTTCTTTGTTCATTAAACTTTCATAAGTCTTATCTAGAATAATATTCTCAAATTGTGAATTACTCTCTTTTCCTAACAAATCTATAGCACTCTTACCTTCTGTAATTGCATCTAAAAAAGTATTAGAATTTTTAGCAGATCCTCTCCATTGCCCCTCCTCATTCTCTACTATTTCTGAAGATTTAATAGCAAGCACAGGTACTCCGCCTTCAATATTAGCAGCCAGATCGCCTGAGTTTCTTACCAATTTTTCACTGCTTCCATAATAAAGCACTTCCTCTAAGTTTACATCAAAATCTGGAAATTTTTGAGACATACTTTCAAAGCTTGTATCTAGATCATCCATATATTGATGTGGACCTAAGAGCTGACTTAAACTCATTTCCTCTAACGCAGTTATAATACCTGTATCCGTTATTGATGTAGCATTATCATCTTTTATGTTTTGGTTATAAAATTCTATGAAAGCCGCCTTAGGTGTAGTATCATTAGGTATTTCTGTATTAGTTTCTCTTTTCCGTCCTGAAATTAGATTCTTTATTTTATTGAGAATGCCCTTTTTTATTGGATGCTCTGCTGCTTGCACACCCCCTGCGTAGGTAGCTATCCATTCTTGCTTTATTGCATTCTTTAAAATTCCTTGTTGCTCTTTATTTAAATTTGCAACTACCACTTTCTCTAGAGGACTCGCATTAAAAACAGCCTTAGCTATATTCTCTAAAACTTTTTTATTATCTGCTATGCTTTTGACACTGATGTCAGCAGCAGCAGCATCATTCTCATCTATATCAAGTAATTTTTCTAAAGGCGGCTCTATCACGACTAACCTTCTTCTACTAGACCCAGACTGGCTCCAAGAACTTAAGTTCCTACTATACTCCTCTATTCTAGAAGCCTTGGACCTTTCTGCTTGCGTATCGAATAATTTGTTTGTGTAGTCTAGCATTCCAGTTCTTGTAACTTCCCCTTTGTATACACCGCCAGTAGTATCAACTGCCCCTATTATTTCATTTAAGGTCTTTACAAGAAATTTTTCTTGCCCCTTATCCATCTCTACTGGTTTTACTCTTAAGGTTTCATTTGACTGCAGTGAAGGTGTCTGCCCAGCTTTTAACTGCTTCAAATCTCTTTTTAAAAGCAAATTGCGTTCTCCTTGTATATCAAACATTTTTTCATTTGCCAAACTAAAAGCAATATTAGCCTGTGTTAAATGAATACCATTTGCTTTTTTCTGAAGCTGTATAGATCTAGCACGAAGTGCATACGATGCCGTAAATAGAGAAACACCCACAGCACTAAGACTGAGGGAAGCACCTAAGGTAATCGGAGCACCAACCAGCCCAGCAATAGCTAGCCCGAAACCTATTGCACTAAGGCCTATGCCTCCAGCAAAAAATGCTCTCATCCCCTTTAGGAGCGTTAATGCTGTTCTGTTCTTTTTTTGAACCTTTTCTGTTTCTAAAAGTCCAAAATCTCGCCATGTTTCCGCTCCTGCTGGACCGTTTTGATACGTTTGTATTTGTTTATTCTCATTTTCAATAGTTTTGTAACTATTTATAGTTTGTATAAAAGCTTTTTCTTTTAAAACCTTTAAACTTTCGTTATTAACGTTATGTTCTATGCTATTTTGTAATACATCGTCATAAAAGTTCTTATAGGATACCTTTTTAGCTAACGCCTCCTTTATTAAATCTCCACCGCCATCATTAGTCATATTACCCACAGCAAACTCCAACTCTACGGCACTTGACCTAGGGCTATCATATACGTTAGGCATAAGTTCTTCTGCTACAACAGATGCTTTCATAGCATTTAACTTTGAGCCAGCCTTTGAAACTAGCCTACCAATATTGTTTGGACTTATGTTGGAAGGATAGACCGCTTCATCAAAAAATATTTTTTTAAAATAATCTAAGTCTTCTTGATTAATATGGGAATCTACATCCATATTATGCTTATATGCTTGGTCTTTAAAACCTTTTAAGCCAAAAGATTCATTTAATGAGGGGCAAAGCTTAATTTCTACAGGACGCCCATTATCATTTTCCTTGCCAATAAAATCAACAGCAGACTTTCCATCTGCAATATTTCTTAAGAAATTTTTAGATTCCGCAGCAGATGCGTGCCATAGCCCCACCTCGCTATCTTTAATTTCTGAGGATTTTACGGAAAATATAGGAATACCGCTGTCGTCAATTTTTCTTGCCAATGCAGCTGTATTCTCACTTAATACATCTGTTTCACCAAAACAAACAATCTCTTCCAGATTTGCATCAAATTGAGGAAAATTTACTGACATTGAATCAAAGTCAGTATCTAAATTGTCTTTATATATATGTGGTCCTAAAAGTTGTTCAAGGCTAGCTTTATTAATATTTTCCTTCAAGTCATTCCCTAGTAAACCTCCCGAGAGACCATTATGAAAATTTATCGGTTCATCAGGATGTGCTTCTATACTATCATTATGTATTTTTTTTAAATCTGTAGCCAGCTGTTTTTTTAATCCACCTGTTAACCCTACAATTAAAACCCGGTCTACTGGACTAGCGTTATACGTTATTTTCGCTAAATCTTTAATATTCCATTCCGCCGCTTCAATAACAACTAGCCTTGATCTAGATGTTTTTGAATCTACCCATGCCTTAGGGTTCGCGGCATATTCTTTTTTTGAACTTAATATGGATTGTTCTGCTTGGTTAGCATACAGATCTGATGCAAAACTATGTTGTTTATTTCTGTCAATTTTTTCATTAACCCTTCCATCAACAGGACTCAAGTCCCTGTTAATGCTCTCCATTTCGGCATCTAAGCCATCCTGAATAGGAGTCTTTTCTATATCCTTCTTATTTTTTTGGAAAATCCTGTTCTTTGCATCTCTGGCGAGTGTTCTAAACTTGGCCATATTACTTAATTTATCATTTACATCAGCTGCCATAATTATCTCTTATTTAAATTAAGTTTAAAAATTACTAACCATATTATTAAGTACTCCAAAAAACTAAATACCCCCAATCCCTTAAAAAAACTTTAAGTTTGTTTACTACTACTGCCAATAAATTAGCTGGCTAGCAATACTTAACTCATTTTAAATTTAGTTGGGAGTAGGCACAACTAATTATTATTCTTATGTTATAAAAACTTAAAAAAGGAATACACCTTTATTTAACCAAACTCCATTATTTTAAGAATACGCTACCGTACTACCCTCTAAACACTAAATAGTACACTTTTTTCTATGGCTTAGATCATTTTAATAACATGCAACATTTCCAGCTAAAATTTTCGTTAAACTAGATCAAATATTCGTTGAACGACCAACCTATTTCTCAGTACTAATTACCGAATAAAAATCTAGGTTTAGAGTTATAGATTTACGCACATTTTTAGCCCAATATAGGGTTCTTCTCATTAGAACATATAACAACTGCCTAACAAAATATAAATACTATTATTTTCATAAAATTTGAATATAAAAATTCCATATTTATTACTACAAACCCCTATAAATCAGCAATATCTCATTCACCTAAGGATTATTTAACAATAGCTTCATGTTGGGCAATTGGGGGCAAACGCTAGTTGTGGTATACTTGCTAATAGATAACTTAGATATACGTTATGAAAGATATTAGTTGGACGCCTTATTATCATTTAGAAACTATAGCAGCAAGGAGAGCTTATTTATCCAAAACTTTTGGTGACGAAAAGAGAAAAATTAATAACCGGTTATTTGTAGTAAAACCACTAAATAAGGATGATAATACACTTAGTTACTGGGAAAAGAAAAAACAACAGTCTAGGAATTTTTTAAAAAATACATTAAGGCATATTCTTTTACCTTTCCCTATCACTTGGTCTCATAAAAATACAGATAGACTGGTACAGAAAAATGTGGTCTCTATAGAAGATTACATGATGGGAAATTATTTTCATAAAGATCATATATCCGCACTTAGAACAGGTGCGCCCCAATACCGATCTATGCTTATTGGAGCCGCTACTTTTATTGCTGGCGGTATGGCTGGCTCGGTGTTTACGCTAGGCGTTCTACCCGCTACCATAATTTGTGCTGTAGGATTATCTTTTGTTGCATACTCTTTATATGGTGCATTTAGAGCCTCTAGGAAAACATCGTTACAAGTAGGGTTCCTAAAATCTAGAATGAGCTCTGCAAGGAATAATGAAACAATTGAACCCAAATTTGTAAAAACTTATGATTTCGTAAGCATGTTAGAGACACAGCGCCTCTATCTAGATAAAAAGGAAAATAGCCCTAAAATAGCACTGGAATTAATAAAACAGGCTATTAATGAAAAAATGCCTTCAGAAAAGGATAAGGATTTATTCTTGAACAAGATAACGAAAGAACCTGTTGAAAATTTCATTACCAAAACTAGCAACCTTGCTATAGAAACAACTGATGAAGCGCTTCTTGACAATATAAAAGAAGAACTAGATGTATTAATTAACAATATTCAAGAAGTAAATATTAAAGAAAAATACCAAGAATTTGAGGAAGACTTGCCAACTAAATTAAACACGATTAGAGAGGAATTAAATAAAAAAGAAGATGCGCATTTAAATCCAATTTTAATTACCTTGGATGCATTGGAAGTACTTGATAATAGTAATAACCAAATATGGTCTAGAGATATTTATAAAAAACATATTGAAGCTACAGATTTAACGGCAGAAGATAAACAATATCTTATGGACAAATTAGGCGGGTCTAAAGAACTAAATTTAGCAGATCCGTTAACCGAAGCTCGTATTTTAGAGATGAAAAAAATTATTGAAGATACTACTTTGCAGAGTACACCAGATATGCCAATAACGGATCATTCTAGTAATATTTATCCTGAAGTAGTTTCAGGAATAGAACGTGAAACGGCTGGCGATCCAACATTAAGGCGAATTACTTCATCTTCACAAGTAGAACTCAAAAATACAGACGGGCAAGGTATTGATTATAGTGCTAATAACCCTCCTACTACAACAGACCATTCATGTCCTACATACAGAACCGAAAACTTGGACAGTGATAGGGGTACAACTACCCGCGCAACAGTTAGCCTTTGTTCTAGTGCGGAAACAACTTCAACGCATGAAGTAAATAGTGGAGAATTATCTGCATTTCCTCAGACACCGCTAACCGCCTTATCTCTCAAAGCAGATAACAAGCGGTACCGCCCTAATTGTCCTGCACCGCCACCAAGTTGGGAGCTTCTCTTGAGTAGTAACAGGAGTACAAACATTGACCCATCAGAAAGTATTTCTAGTACAGCTAGCTTTCTTACTTGCGCAGCATCAACTTCACTCCAAAGCACAAACGAATTTGACGGAACACCTGCATACAGTATAAATAAGTCTATTTATGGTTCAACCTCAAAAACGTATTCGAACCTTTCACGTTTGTCTCCAGAACTTTTAGAGAAACATGATCGTTTATTTAACAAAAGATGGAAAGTACCGCGTGTAGTTCACGCTGCAGGATATAAATTAACTCAAACATCACCTGACAGTTTCTTAGTTAAGAGAATACCATAAATCAAATAAGCTAACTAGTAGTACTACATTTAAGGTGATCACAATTACAACACCAAAGACATAGCCACATTAAATAGCACATTTTACTTATTAGTAGTAGTGCTACTATGGTAGTTTAACAAACCTCATCTACAAAGCACATTATTTTGTTCCCGTCCATATAAATAGGTATTGCATCAACCTAACTAAATGTAAACGCACATCTTTGTAGTGAACCAAAAAACACTATAAATTATGTCATTAGTTACTATTTTATTAAATATTTTCTTGCCACCGTTAGCGGTATTTTTAAAGCACGGATTAGGAACTACCTTTTTAATAAGTGTAATACTTACAATTTTTGCTTGGATACCAGGCGTAATACACGCTTTTATTGTAAACTAATTTTACTTATTTATCCTAGCACAAAAACTATTAAACAGATTTAAAAGAACAAGAAATATGAAAAAATTAATACTACCCCTATTAGCAGTTGCATTTTTAAGTAGCTGTAATATTAAAAAAGAAGAAAAAGGAGCATTGCCAGAGGTAGATGTAGATGTAACAGCAGATGCTGGTGCGCTACCAGAATATGATGTAGACTGGGCTTCTGTTAATGTAGGCACTACTACAAAAACAGTGGAGATTCCTAAAGTTATAGTAGTTATGGAAAAGGAAGAAGTAGAAGTTCCTTTTATAGACGTAGACATGCCAGGTGAGGATAAGATGGAACGAAGCATTGTTGTAGAAGCTGAAGTTTCTGGTGTAGAACATGACCTAAATATTCAAGAAATTAGAGCAACTGACCGCAAGCTGTATGTTATTTCAAAATTGGATAAAATGTCTACAAGTCTGGGTGATAAAACCATGCGCGTTCAAGATCATGTAGAATTGAATGCACCAGATTTAGATGTGGTACATATTATTTTAGGTGAGAAAGCAGACAATGTACTAAATAACCAATACCATTACAAAAATACTATGGCAGATTTAGACGCCAAAGTAAAAGACGCTAAAGTGATATACAGCAAATAAAAATTTTGGTTTGTTTGTTAAATGCCGATACTCTCAATTTTGAGGTATCGGCATTTTGTATTTTATAATTATTTTTAAGAAATTAAAACTCTTTTAACAATACTATCTAAGTGATAAAATTCATGTGAAAGTAAATACAGAATAATCATTGCACTAATAAGAGGCAACGCCTTAAAATCTTAATAATGCATTTATAGTAAGTACATATAACTTTAGGTTTTTTGACTACACTCTTACACATAGAAGATAGGTAGTATTATTAATTGGTCAACTTATCGTATTAATACAGAATATGGTTCTTCCTTATCTCCCTTGCATCAGTTTTGCTACATACTTTCCAATAACATCAAACTCTAGATTTACTATAGTACCCACCGTATAAGACTTAAAACGAGTATTTTCATAGGTATATGGGATAATTGCAACTTGAAAAGTAGCAACCCCAGAATTTACTACAGTAAGGCTGGTACCATCTATAGTAATAGAACCCTTCTCTATTGTTGGGTTTCCCTTATCTGCGTCATAAGAAAAAGAAAAAAACCAACTACCGTTCTTCTCCTCTATTGCGGTACACGTACCCACTTGGTCTACATGGCCCTGTACAATGTGGCCGTCTAATCTTTCACCCAAAATCATACCGCGCTCTAAGTTTACAAAAGCACCTACCCTTAAGGTTTGTAAATTTGTTTTTTGTAAAGTTTCCTCTATAGCTGTTACGGTATAACAGTCCTCCTTTGTAGAAATAACCGTTAAGCAAACCCCGTTATGCGCAACACTTTGGTCTATTTTAAGCGCAGACGTAATAGCAGATTTTACGGTAATATTGAGATTTGAACCTTTCGTTTCTAATTGCACCACCGCCCCTAAGGTTTCAATAATTCCTGTAAACATGTATCGTTTTTATTAAGTAGTTTTGTGTGCTAAATTGTAGTATAAAGGTAAAGATTATCATGGAGGAAAACGAAAAAATTAGAGTAGGCATATCTATTGGCGACTTGAATGGTATAGGCTGCGAAGTAATTCTGAAAACGTTTGAAGATAGCCGCATGCTAGATTTTTGCACCCCAGTAATTTTTGCTTCTAACAAAACGGTTTCCGCCCAAATGAGAGCATTAAATTTAAACCTAACGTTTAACGGAATACAGGAAGCATGTAAAGCCATACAAGGCAAGATTAATATTGTAAATGTTTGGAGAGAAATTCCTACGGTAGCCTTTGGCGAGGCAACAGAGGAGGCAGGCAGCTTTGCTGTGAAATCTTTAATAGCTGCCGTAGATGCATTAAAAGTTGGTTTTGTAGATGTGCTCGTAACGGCACCTATTAATAAAAATAATATCCAATCAGATACTTTTAATTTTCCTGGGCATACAGATTTTTTAGCACAGGAACTAGAGGGCGAAAGCCTTATGTTTATGGTTACAGATACATTAAAAGTTGGTTTATTAACAGACCATCTAGCGGTAAAAGATGTTTCTAGCGCTATTATTCCAAGACTTATAAGAGATAAGATAAACACTATAGAAAAATCTTTAAAAGTAGATTTTGGTATTAGAAAACCCAAGATTGCACTCTTAGGTATTAATCCGCACAGCGGCGATAATGGCGTAATTGGCAAAGAAGATGATGAAGTTTTAAAACCTGTTATAGAAGAAATGGCTGGTCATGGACACCTTGTGTATGGACCTTATGCAGCAGATAGTTTCTTTGGCTCTGACGGATACAAAAAATTTGATGCTATTCTTGCGGCCTATCATGATCAAGGGCTTATACCCTTTAAAACACTATCCTTTGGACAAGGGGTCAATTTTACAGCAGGCTTGGACAAGGTGCGCACCTCGCCAGACCATGGTACGGCTTATGAGATTGCAGGTAAGGGTATTGCAGACCATAGCTCTTTTAAAGAAGCTGTTTACACAGCTTTAAGAATTTTTAAGAATAGAGCAGAATACCAAGAACTAACAAAAAATGTGCTAAAACCACAGCGAATAAAGAGGTGACACTTTTTTATTCGTAAAAGTTATAAAGATATAAAGTTGATAACTATTGAGTTTATATAAATTAATAGTATCTTTGAAGCCGCCTTTTAGGCTAATAATTTCTAAATTCAAATGTTGCAAAAAAATATAAAAAAGGAGTTTAATATTCCTTTCTCGGGTTTAAAACTGGGAATGCATCTTTTTAATTTTGAAATTGATAATACGTTCTTTACCTCTTTTGGATATGATGATTTTAATAGTGCCACCCTTAATTTAAGTGTTGTGCTAAATAAAATGTCTACCATAATGGAAGTGGATATTAAAATATCTGGCACCGTTAATGTAGCCTGCGATATTACAAATGAACCATTTGATTTAGCAATAGATGCAGATATGCGTTTGATTGTTAAGTTTGGAGATGACTTTAATGATGAAGATGATGAAATTTTGATTCTTCCGCATGGGTCTCACGAAATGAATATTGCCCAACAAGTTTACGAAACAGCTGTTTTGGCTGTTCCACAAAAAAGAGTACACCCTGGTATTGAAGATGGCACGTTAAAATCTGAAGCATTAGATACGCTAAAGAAATTACAGCCAAAAGCAAAAGACAGCAACACCAATGAAAGCGACCCTAGATGGGACGAATTAAAAAAATTACTAACGGATAAATAAGTTTTACAATGGCGCATCCTAAAAGAAAAATTTCCAGAACTAGGAGAGATAAGAGAAGAACGCATTACAAAGCAGTAGCACCTACATTAGGTAAAGATGCTACAACTGGCGAAATGCATTTATACCACAGAGCACACTGGCACGAAGGTAAATTGTACTACAAAGGTCAAGTGCTTATTAACAAGAACGAAGAAATAGAGGCATAATAAACTCTGTTTTACACAATAAAAACTCCCACCTTATTAAGGTAGGGAGTTTTTTTGTTTTAATATGCTAAGAAATCCATGTTTATATACGCTCCTTAATATTCTTGATAAATAATATTAAAAACACGGTGTCATTCGTCTAAAAGTCCATGGAAATCACTAATTTTCACCACTTTTGACGTGTTTTCAATCAATTCTCGCACAAAAGCAATATTATATGAGCAAAATTACAGCAGCCATTACTGGTGTAGGTGGCTATGTTCCCCAATTTGTCTTAACTAACAAAATGTTAGAAGATATGGTAGACACTAATGATGAGTGGATTACTAGTAGAACAGGAATTAAGGAACGTAGAATTTTGAAGGAAGAAGAAGGTGAAGGGACTTCATACCTTGCTATAAAAGCGGCTAATAACCTAATTGAAAAGCATCAAGTAGACCCTACAGAAATAGACTTAGTAATTATAGCCACTGCAACTCCAGATAGTTTGGTAGCCTCCACCGCTGCTTTTGTAGCATCGGAAATTGGTGCGGTAAACGCTTTTGCTTATGATCTTTTAGCAGCATGCTCTAGTTTTCTGTTTGGCATGTCTACCGTGGCAGCATATATAGAAAGTGGTAGGTATAAAAAAGTGCTACTTATAGGTGCAGATAAAATGTCCTCTATTTTAGATTATACAGATAGAACCACTTGTATCATTTTTGGCGATGGCGCAGGAGCTGTTTTATTTGAACCTAATACAGAGGGTTTAGGCTTGCAAGATGAGTATTTACGTGCAGATGGTACTGGTAGAAAATTTTTAGGTATGGAAGGTGGCGGCTCCATTATGCCTGCTACTATAACCTCGGTTACGGATAGGAAGCATTATTTATTCCAAGATGGCAAAAGCGTTTTCAAATTTGCGGTTTCTAATATGGCGGATGTTGCAGAGCAGATAATGACAAGAAACGATTTAAAACAGGAAGATGTTGCATGGTTAGTACCCCACCAAGCAAACAAACGCATAATAGATGCCACTGCAAACAGGATGGGCTTAGACCACTCTAAGGTAATGATGAATATACAACATTACGGCAATACCACTTCAGGCACTTTACCCCTATTATTAAGTGATTATGCACACAAACTTAAAAAAGGCGACAATCTTGTATTTGCAGCCTTTGGTGGCGGATTTACTTGGGGGTCTATTTACTTAAAATGGGCATATAATCAATAAAAAAATTATCTAAAACATATTAGACACTATGGATATTAAAGAAATTCAAAGCCTTATCAAGTTCGTAGCAAAGTCTGGAGCTAGCGAAGTAAAGTTAGAAACAGATGATATTAAAATTACTATACGTACAGGTAGTTTAGCATCTGGCGATACAACTTATGTGCAATCGCTTCCTATGGGGCAAATGCCTATGCAAGCACCAGCAATGCAAGCAGCGCCGGCTGATACACCAGCAGATAAAGGTGTAGTAGCAATAGATGACAAATACATCACTATAAAATCGCCCATCATTGGAACTTTTTACAGAAAACCTTCGCCAGACAAGCCTTTATTTGTTGAGGTAGGTGATACTATTGCAGAAGGAGATGTGCTTTGTGTTATAGAGGCTATGAAATTGTTTAATGATATAGAATCTGAAATTTCTGGTACGATCGTAAAAATTCTAGTAGATGACTCTTCTCCTGTAGAGTTTGATCAGCCTTTATTTTTAGTAGATCCATCTTGATTTTAAGATAAGCTTCTATAAAAGGATATTTCGCAAGCAAACAACTGTATCATCTGTAATTAAATTACAAAAATGTTCAAAAAGATATTAATAGCCAATAGGGGTGAAATTGCATTACGCGTTATACGTACCTGTAAGGAAATGGGCATTAAAACAGTGGCCGTTTATTCAAAAGCAGATGAGGAAAGTCTTCACGTGCGTTTTGCAGACGAAGCTGTTTGTATAGGTCCACCACCTAGTAGTGAATCCTACTTAAAAATTCCGAATATTATTGCCGCTGCAGAGATCACAAACGCAGATGCTATCCACCCAGGGTACGGATTCTTATCTGAAAATTCTAAGTTTTCTAAAATATGTGCAGAACACGATATTAAATTTATAGGTGCTTCTGGAGATCAGATAGATCGTATGGGAGATAAGGCTACTGCTAAGCTTACCATGAAAGAGGCAGGTGTGCCTTGCGTGCCCGGTTCAGACGGCTTATTAAAAGATGTGCAAGACGCATTAAAAATAGCCAAAAAAATGGGCTATCCTGTAATGGTAAAGGCTACCGCTGGTGGTGGTGGTAAAGGAATGCGTGCCGTATGGAAAGAAGAGCAAATGGTAGAGCTTTTTGAAAGTGCTGTACAAGAAGCTACGTCAGCATTTGGCAACGGCGGTATGTATATGGAAAAGCTAATTGAGGAGCCACGCCATATAGAAATACAAATTGTAGGAGACCAATACGGGAAGGCATGTCATTTATCAGAACGTGATTGTTCCATACAAAGAAGACATCAAAAACTTACCGAGGAAACACCGTCTCCGTTTATGACCGATAAACTTAGAGATGCTATGGGTACGGCAGCAGTAAGAGCAGCAGAATTTATAAAATACGAAGGTGCTGGTACCGTAGAATTTTTGGTAGACAAACACCGGAATTTTTATTTTATGGAGATGAATACTCGTATACAAGTAGAGCATCCTATTACGGAGCAGGTTATAGATTATGATCTTATACGCGAGCAAATATTAGTGGCTGCTGGGGTCCCAATTTCTGGTAGAAATTATCTACCAAAGCTACATTCTATTGAGTGTAGAATTAATGCCGAAGACCCTTACAATAATTTTAGACCCTCACCTGGTAAAATTACGACTTTACATACACCAGGCGGACACGGAATACGTATGGACACTCATGTTTATAGTGGATACAGTATTCCTCCAAATTATGATTCTATGATTGCGAAGCTTATTACTACTGCGCAGACTAGAGAAGAGGCCATTAATAAAATGAAGCGTGCTTTAGATGAATTTGTAATAGAAGGCATTAAAACAACTATTCCGTTTCATAGACAATTGATGGATCATCCAGATTACTTAGCAGGTAATTATACTACCGCTTTTATGAATGATTTTGTTATGAATCCAGAGCCAAAAGATGCATAACAGCATCTTCGTGATATTGCTCGTAACTGCTATTGTCTAGACTTTCTAAAGGATTATTTTCTATTCTATATTGATAGTTAATAAATGAACCCGTATACATTGTTCACTAAAAGCATGTATACGGGTTCTATAGTATAGAAGAATAAACCTATATCCAATCTCTCTACTATTATACCCCTATTAAATAAAATTTCGCAAATATAGTCTGTAATTAACACTACCATTTGGTATATGGTATCCTGCGCTCTATTTTCCTAAAAATAGTTGGTGAGACAGAGAAGCAACTATCTTAAATTGATAGAAAAGTGTAATTTTGATGGAAGAAACAGCTAAACACCTTCCATTGCTAGTTAAAAATAAACAATGAAATATATAATCCTCATTACTGTATTTGCCTCCCTTGCTGCCATGATTTACGGTTTCAATTTAGAGGTAGAAGAATCTGCTCTTGCAGATAAATATATTGGCTCTGGTACGGTTGGACTATTTCTAATTGCGATGCCCTTATTTCTCTATAAAGAAAGTAAAGGAAAAAAGATGGACGACTATTTATTAAATGATAAAAATGTTCGGAAAATGCAAGGAAGACCTCCAAAGGAAGAATAACGGTGTTATTTAGATTTTGGCTTACTACGTTATTTTTTACTCGCGCCTGTTTTCAAAAAATTGTTTTAATAAGTCGGAGGCCTCATTTTCCAATACACCACTTTTTACAATTGTTTTTGGGTGCAGCTTTGTTCCCATCGTATTAAACCCCCTCTCTGCATCTGTTGCGCCATAGACTATTTTATCAATCTGACTCCAATAAAGGGCTCCTGCACACATTTGGCAAGGTTCTAATGTCACATACAGCGTGCAACTCTTTAAATATTTACCCGCCAAGTAATTAGAAGCAGACGTAATTGCTTGCATTTCTGCATGGGCAGTAACATCATGTAATTGCTCTGTAAGATTGTGTGTTTTTGCAATAACCCGATCCTGTACCACAACAACAGCGCCCACAGGTATTTCGTCTTTTTCAAAAGCTATTGCTGCCTCTTGTAAGGCTATTCTCATAAAGTATGTATCATCAAAAAAAATCATACCCAAAAATACAACACCTCCTTTTTAATCTACTTTAAATCAAACGATTTACTTTTTAAAAGAAGTATTTTTACACTCAATACTTTTCTGTGTCTACGCTTTTATCAAACATAAATTCACCAACTGACCTTAAAAAGCTTCGTCTAGCACAATTGCCAGATTTAGCTAAGGAACTACGTGCTTTCATTATTGCTATTGTTTCTGTAAAGGAAGGTCATTTGGGCGCAAGTCTTGGTGTAGTGGATCTTACCATTGCACTGCACTACGTATTTAATACACCCGAAGATGCTATTATTTGGGATGTGGGACACCAAGCTTACGGACATAAAATTCTAACAGGTAGAAAAGCTGTTTTTAATACCAATAGGCAATTGGGTGGTATTAGTGGGTTTCCTAAAAGAACAGAAAGTATTTATGACGCTTTTGGTACAGGGCATAGCTCTACTTCTATATCTGCTATATTGGGTATGGCACTTGCCGCAAAATTAAAAGGAGATTTTCATAAACAACATATTGCAGTTATTGGAGATGCTTCTATAGCAAGCGGAATGGCTTTTGAAGGCCTCAACCACGCTGGGGTAACAGACACTAATGTGCTTATTATCTTAAATGACAATGCTATTGGTATAGACCCAAGTGTAGGTGCATTAAAAGAGTACCTAACAAATGTAAAAAAGGGAACAGCTAAGGAGGAAAATATTTTTGAATGTTTACGCCTAGCCTATTCTGGACCTATAAACGGGCATGATATTAGTGCCTTAGTTCATGAACTTGAACGCTTAAAGAGAATCAAAGGGCCCAAGTTATTACATATAATTACTACGAAAGGCAAAGGTTTACAAAGGGCAGAAGAAAACCAAGTAACCTACCATGCGCCAGGAAAATTTGATAAATTAACAGGGGAGCTAGAAGCAAAATCATCTGAAGTACTGCCTCCAAAATTTCAGGATGTTTTTGGTCTTACACTTTTAGAACTTGCTAAAAAGAATGACAAAATCATAGGGATAACTCCTGCGATGCCTACGGGTAGTTCTTTACGGTTTATGATGGAAGAATTACCAGAAAGAGCTTTTGATGTGGGTATTTCTGAGCAGCATGCTGTTACACTTGCTGCTGGTATGGCTACCCAAGGGTTTATTCCATTCTGTACTATTTATTCCACCTTCGCACAACGGGCTTACGACCAAATCATACACGATGTTGCTATACAGCAATTACCCGTGGTTTTTTGTTTAGACAGAGCAGGCTTAGTTGGTGAGGATGGGGCTACACATCACGGCGTTTTTGATATTGCATTTTTACGGTGTATTCCTAATCTTATTATTTACGCTCCAAATGATGAAATTGCACTACGAAACATACTATACACTACACAATTAGGGCTTTCTAGCCCCATTGTGATTAGATATCCTCGTGGCAGAGGTACTATAGTAGATTGGAAAAAGCCTTTTAGCAAAATAACGATTGGTTCAAGTACACAACTTACTAAGGGTACTACCATTGCCATACTTAGTAACGGCACTTTAGGTGCTATGGTTACAGAAATTATAGCTGAATTAGCATCTGATACTATTGGGCATTATGACATACCTTTTATAAAACCGTTAGATGTGGTTACACTTCATAGCGTATTTAAAAAGTATACTCATGTTATTACCGTAGAAGATGGTTGCTTGATTGGCGGATTTGGTAGCGCTCTATTAGAATTTGCTAATACACACAACTATACCCAACAGATTAAATGCTTTGGCATTTTAGATGAATTTATAACCCACGGACCTACCCAGGCACTTTATGAACTGTGCGGACTAGACAAAAAATCTATAATAACTTATATTACATCTCTCTTATGAAAGCAACGCGTGCTCTTAGGAAAATAGGATTAGTGCTACTCATCCTGTTTTTTACTTTTGCATTATTTGGTCAGGATAACGATATTCCTTTAGAACAAATAGATACTACTGTGGTAGATACTATTGTTATTAGAAAATACCAAGAAAAAATAAAGTTTATACCTAGAGGGGTAGATTTGACTAGCCCTGTTGTTAGCTTTAATAAAACAGCCCCTTTAGATGATGAGTATAGTCTTTTTAGAATTCCCTCATTTTGGTCTAAGGATAATTTATTTGGAATTAATCTAAGTGAGGCTGCTTTCGTAAACTGGAATACTGGTGGGGATAATGCAGTAAGTGGACTTGGGTTCTTAAAATTTGTTCGTAATTATAAATTTAGATATGTACAATGGGATAATGACCTAAACCTCCGCTACGGTTTAAATGCACAAGAAGGTAGAAAAATTAGAAAAACAGAAGATGTAATACGGCTTAGTTCTAATTTTGGCTTTAGAAGAGATACCATCAGCAATTGGTATTATTCTGTTCAATTAAATTTTAATACACAATTTTCTAATGGGTATAAATACCCAGACAGAGATACCCCTATCTCTAGATTCATGGCACCAGGATATCTATTTTTAGGAGCAGGAACTTCTTACATAAGTGAAAATCAAAAATTTAATCTTTATCTATCTCCACTAACGCAAAAATCTACATTCGTATTAGACCAAAGATTGGCAGATATTGGTGCATTTGGTGTTACAAAAGCTGTCCAAGACGCAGACGGTACTATTGCCACTCGGGGAGAAAATCATCTTTTAGAAATTGGCTTTCTTATTACTAATAATATTGAGTGGAACGTTGCAGATAATGTAGGTATGCGCAGTAGAATTAATTTGTATACTGATTATTTAGGGAGCTTTGGTAATGTTGATATTGACTGGGAGCTAAATGTACGTTTTAGAGTAAATAAATATATTCTTACTACCATTGGCACACATCTAATTTATGATGATGATATTCTTTTTGATGAAGTATTAGATAGTAATGGAGGTATTGTAAACCCTGGAGAAACAAGAATACAATTTAAACAAGTTTTAGGTATAGGGGTTGCTTATGACTTTTAAAGCTGCCTTCCTCTAATTTTATTATGAATATGTACCGCCGCACTATCAGATAAACTAGCAACATAACAACAGGTATTTAACAATATCTCATACAAAGGTATCTCTGTGCGCCTATAAAATTCTGGCAACATTTTAAGGAGCAATTTTTCATAACTAGACGCATTGTGGTTTTTATCTTGCACCAAAGCAGGTATGTACACATCTAAAATATCTGCAATAATAGTATACCCCGCTATTTCCTTTTCCACCACTTCCTGAGAACAATAGATATTTTGTTTGCTAAGTGTAATAATGTCTTTTATCTGGGCATCATACTTGCTTTTTTCCATTAAAGAAACATGAAATTTGCCGTTTAGAATATCGGCTTCATACTCCATAAAAATGGCAACGGCATCTTGTAACAAGGTATTAATAGCCAATGCGCGTAAATAACTAAGCCTATCCTCTCTATAAGCCAAAGAATAGTACTTTTTAGTATCTATAGTATCTTTTACTAATTTTATAAGGTATTCTAAAGCGTACTCCTCTGAGATGAGTCCTAGGTTCATCCCATCTTCAAAATCTATAATGGTGTAACAAATATCGTCTGCTGCCTCTACTAAAAATGTTAGTGGATGCCTTACAAATGAGGTGCTGCTTTCTTCTCCAGATTTTAGTAATCCTAAATTTGCTGCTATTTCATTAAAATTATTCTTTTCGGTCTGGAAAAAACCAAATTTCTTATCGGCAATTTGGTTAGTAGGTCTTTTAGGTAAAGACTCTTTTGGGTATTTCATAAAAGCCCCAAGTGTAGCATAGCTTAAACGGAGACCGCCTTTAACACCTTCCCTGTCTTGCGTCATTAATTTAAAACCATTTGCATTACCTTCAAAATCTACTAAATCTTGAAATTCTGTTGCTGAAAGCACCTCTTTAAATACAAGCCCGTTTCCAAATTTGAAGTACGCACCTATTGCTTTCTCGCCACTATGTCCAAAGGGAGGATTGCCAATGTCATGCGCCAGTGCTGCAGCAGCTACTATGGCGCCAAAATCATTAAAATTAAAACCATGTATTTCTTTTAGATGTGGGTGCTTCTCTAAAATTTGCCTTCCTGCCAATCTGCCTAAACTTCTACCTACTACAGATACTTCTAGGCTATGGGTTAAGCGGGTGTGGACAAAATCGGTCTTAGATAATGGTATTACCTGCGTTTTGTCTTGCAGGCTTCTAAAAGCTGAAGAAAAAATAATACGGTCATAATCTACATCATAACCAAGACGGGTTTCATCCTGTTCATTACGGAGTCTTTTATGCGTATCGCCACTTCTTCTTAAAGAAAGTAAATGTTCCCAATCCATATGCTTCTAATAAGCCATGCAAGATACATTTTTGCACTATAAAATCTACAAATATAACTGTATTACAAAACCAGAAAAGTAACCTTTTGGACATTTACAAATAACTTTCAAGTAACCTTAGCTTTACGTTAGCTACGTTTATTTGTATCATAAATCAGTTTGTTACTATGAAGCATTTATTACTAATCTTGTTTTTACTTATAACTGCTGCTGTAGGAGCGCAAGAAATAGGAACTATTAGAGGAAACATTACAGATGCTGCCATAGGAAGTGAACCTTTAATGATGGCAAGCGTTTCTTTAAAAGATACGGCATGGAATACCCGTACCAACTTTAACGGCAATTTTACATTTACAAATGTTCCTGCTGGTGAGTACACTTTGCAAGTTCGATTTTTAGGGTACACTAGTTTAGAAAGGAAGGTAGTTATCCTAGATAAAGCCTTAGTAGAAATCACCACCAGTCTTGAGGCTAAAAGCTTTGCTACAGACACGGCACTCTCACAAATGGGCAATGCTACCACTAGTACATTTCTAAGATAAATCTTCAAGTTCTTCTAAACAGCATACAGTACTTCAGAATACCTTTTAAAAAGCACCTACTTCGTTTGTAGATACCAAATTACCTATGTTACTTTGTAATAGGCGTGAATACTTTATAACCATAGTTTAACTTCGCTACCAAATTATAGTTTCATTTGCTTTTATTTAAAAATAATGGGAGAGAACATTTACGTATTTATGATTATTGCGCTAGCGGTTTTAGCGGTTACAGATCTAATTGTTGGCGTTAGTAATGATGCTGTTAATTTTCTTAACTCTGCTATAGGTTCTAAAGCAATTTCTTTTAAAACTATTATGATTGTTGCTAGTGTTGGTATTGCTTTTGGCGCTATTTCTTCTAGTGGTATGATGGAGGTTGCACGAAAAGGTATCTTCAATCCTAGTGAATTTGTATTCGCAGAAATCATGGTCATTTTTATGGCAGTGATGATTACAGATATTTTGCTTTTAGACTTTTTTAATACGCTAGGCATGCCTACGTCTACCACTGTATCTATTGTTTTTGAATTGTTAGGTGCTGCCGTTGCCATTTCTTTAGTGAAAATATATGCCTCTGGTGGTGATTTTGATGCGCTAACCAACTATATCAATACAGATAAAGCAACCGAAATAATTATAGGAATCTTACTTTCTGTCGTAATTGCATTTACTATTGGTGCCTTGGTGCAATTTGTTTCTAGAATACTTATCTCCTTTAAATTTGAAGAAAAACCTAAATGGGTTGGTGCAGTATTTGGTGGCGCGGCTATTACTTCTATCATTTACTTTATTATTGTGAAAGGGCTTAAAGGAGCTGCCATTTTACCTTCTGAGGTAAATGAATTTCTTGCAACACAACCTGTAATTTTTATATTGATCAATTTTTTAGTCTGGTCTGTTCTCTCTTATATCGCTACTGCAATTATAAAATTAAATATTTATGTAATTGTAATTGTGCTCGGCACCTTTGCGTTAGCAATGGCTTTTGCTGGTAATGATCTAGTTAATTTTATAGGGGTGCCGCTGGCAGCTCTAGAATCTTTCAATACTTGGCAGTCTTCCGGAATTTTAGCAACAGAATATACTATGGAAGGACTGAATACTGCCGTACAAACGCCCACTTATTTACTTTTAGCGTCTGGTTTAATTATGGTAGTAACTTTGTGGTTTTCTTCTAAAGCTAAAAATGTAGTAAAAACAAGTGTAGACCTTTCTAGACAGGATGAAGGTGATGAACGTTTTCAACCTAATTTCTTGTCTAGACATATTGTAAAATTTAGTATTGCAATGTCTGAGAGTATTGCTACACTCGTTCCTGCTGGTATTAAGAAAACGATAGACAAACGTTTTGAGAAGCCTTATGTGTATATTCCTAAAAGCAAAGTAAAAGATCTACCTGCGTTTGACTTAGTAAGGGCATCTGTTAATTTAATGGTAGCGAGTGTTCTTATCTCTCTGGCTACTTCTATGAAACTTCCACTCTCTACTACGTATGTAACTTTTATGGTAGCCATGGGAAGCTCTTTAGCGGATAGAGCATGGGGACCCGAAAGTGCCGTTTATAGAGTTGCAGGGGTGCTAAATGTTATTGGTGGCTGGTTTTTTACAGCTTTTATTGCTTTTATTGCTGCGGCTATTATTGCTTATATCATTCACTTAGGAGGTTTTATTGCGGTGATTGTACTGCTACTTCTTGCTTTTTCATTGATCGGTAAAAACTACCTATCGCACTCTAAAAAAATGAAAGAAACCAAACTAGAAGAAAAACTGCAAAAAGCAGAAAGTAATACCATTATTGGGCTTATTGAAGAAACCGCTGCCAATGTTGCGCTATCTATGAAAAGAAGTAAGAAAGTTTATACGCAGAGTATAGATGGTCTTGCCAAACATGATATTGAAACGCTTAAGAAAGGGAAAAAGGGAATTTCTAAATTAAATAATGAGGTTGAAGAATTACGTGACAATATTTTCTACTTTATCAAAAATTTAGACGAATCTAGCGTAGGTGCAAGTAACTTTTATATTACAGTGCTAAGTTATTTGCAAGACATAACCCAGTCTTTAGAATACATTGCAAAAGCAGGATACAAGCATGTACATAACAATCATAAAAAGCTTCGTTTCAATCAGATAAAAGATTTGAAAGAAACAGACCAATATGTAGAAAATCTGTTTGTTGCCATAGAGCATATTTTTGAATACAAACAGTTTGAAAACCTTACACCTCTGCTTATGGACAAGGCAGCACTTGTTGCTAAACTAGATGCAAAAATTGCGAAACAGGTAGAACGCACACGCTCTGATGAATCTAGTCCCAAGAACACTGCGCTTTACTTTAGTATTCTTTTAGAAACGAAAGATTTACTGCAAGCAACTATGAATCTTATTGAAATTTATGACAAGAATGCAAATACGCAACGGTAAGATTGCTGTTGTATAAAGATGAAATTAGGTGAGATAGAAACTACCTATAAAAATTCATTTCATCAATATACTTCCAAACGCTTGGCAATAGAAGAGGCTTTATACCTTTACCATCTCTGTACGCTTTTCTAATAAAAGAGGAAGATATTTCCATTATTGGAGCTGCTACAGTACTAATTCTAGGGTCATTCTTAAACTTTACTGGAACCATACCCTCAGATACTCTTGGGTAAACAAACAATTTGTAATGCGCTAAGATGGTCTCATAATTTTTCCATTTATGAAAGCTTTTTAGATTATCTGCTCCCATAATTAAACAAAAAGTATGGTCTTTAGGATATTTTTCTGAAAGATATGCTAGTGTGTTTACTGTATAATTGGGTTGTGGTAGCGTGAATTCTATGGTGCTGACTTTCAATTTCGGATACTCTTGAATAGCCTCTAATACCATTTGATACCTATGGTTGTTATCTAAAAGGGTTTTCTTGACCTTAAAAGGACTTTGTGGAGTAACTACAAACCAAACCTCATCTAAATCTGTAAATTCCACCATATGGTTTGCAATAACCATATGCCCCATATGTATAGGGTTAAAAGTACCAAAGTAGAGCCCTACTTTTTTCATTACACCTCTTTACTTGCTATAAAACTAGATACAAGTGCCTCAGCCTCTTTTAGAGCTACCTCTAGATCATAATTTTTTATAATCTCATCAAATTGTGGTGCCGTAGCAAGTTCTACAGAGGCTTTAGCAATACGCATGTTAATTTTATCGTTACTTTCTGTACTTCGTTTTTTAAGTCTGATTTTTAACTCATCTACACTTGGGGGTTTTACAAAAACTGCCAATGTCTGGTCTGGAAATTTCTTTTTTATACGAAGACCGCCTACAACGTCTATATCAAAAATAACGTTCTTACCTTCTGCCCATAAACGTTCTACTTCGCTTTTTAGGGTTCCGTAAAAATTGTCTCTATACACTTCTTCCCACTCCAAAAAGTCATCGTTCTTAATGTGTTGCTTAAACTCAGAAACCGATTTAAAATAGTAATGCTCTTTGTTTTTTTCTTTACCTCTGCGAGGACGTGATGTTGCAGATACAGAAAATGCTAAATTTAATTCTGGGCAGCCTAACAAATGTTTTACAATTGTTGTTTTGCCGCTACCAGACGGAGCTGAAAATATAATTAATTTGCCACCCTTCATTTTGCTATGCATTATTCTATACGTAATTATCAACTAATCTTAAAAGTATTAAAAGCTAAAAAAAACTATAATACATTAAGCATTTGCTCTTTAATTTTTTCTAACTCATCTTTCATTTGCACTACCAATTGTTGCATGGGTGCAAAATTAGCTTTAGAACCAATGGTATTTATTTCTCTTCCAATTTCTTGAGAAATAAAACCTAATTTTTTACCGTTACTATCGGCAGATTCTAATGTTTTTGTGAAGTACGCCAAATGATTAGCCAACCGAACTTTTTCTTCCGTTATATCATACTTCTCTAGATAATAAATAAGTTCCTGTTCAAACCTATTTTCGTCTACGTTCACTTTTAAATCTTGTACTGCCTTTTCTAAGCGTACTCTAATATCCGTTTTTCTATCTGAATCTATTTTTAGTACTTCTGCTAGAAGATTATGCAATGTTACTATACGCTGCTCAAAATCGTTTTCTAAAACCGCACCTTCCTCAGATCTAAACCCGTTAATGTTGGCAAGAGCCACCTGAAGGGTTTCTAAAATAGTTGTGTATTCTGGTTGGTCTATATCTTCCTTTTCTGTTTTTGTAGTATCTGGAAAACGAAGTGCCATTTCCATTAATTTTAAATCATCTCCACCAGCTATAGCTCCTAACTGTTTCATGTATTGGCGTACCACCACTTCATTTACTTTAGTTGTAATTTCTTCACCCGTAATTTCTATAAATAAACTAAAATCTACCTTACCCCTAACTAAAGAGTTTGCAATGATCTTTCGTATTTCTAACTCCTTCTCTCTATAATTAGATGGCATTCTTACGTTCAAATCAATGCTCTTACTATTAAGCGACTTAATTTCTATCGTAATCTTTTTTGTGGAAAGTTGTACAACATGCTTCCCAAATCCGGTCATGGATTGAATCATAGGTAGTTTTTAGATAAAGCAAAGATAATGAAATTTGAAATTTGAGCTTTTTATTGATAAGCTGTTTAAATGTAGGAATACATCCCAATGAAATCTGGAGAACCACTCTATACAAATAATTAAGATACAGAAAGTGCTGTACAAGAAAGATTTAAATACACCTTCTTTATTCATTTTGGCTAAGTTCTAATTAGCATATTAAATAGCTGCTGTTTATATTCATACCAAGTACTGTTTGATGCGAATGCAATACCCGCTACAGTTGGTATTTTACTTGTGGAATTTTTTATTTTCTCTAGC
>Ga0115565_10000941_pt1 | contig 25090 bp, 18 predicted proteins | sample COGITO_mtgs_1105_FD_87199 | JGI IMG/M metagenome (GOLD analysis project Ga0115565, IMG submission 87199) | Pelagic marine microbial communities from North Sea - COGITO_mtgs_110530 | ecosystem: Environmental > Aquatic > Marine > Epipelagic | place: Germany:Helgoland, sampling site Kabeltonne... | reverse complement strand
GACAAGTTTTATGCTAGAGAATTATGAGCGTGCAATTTCTCAGCTAGAGCGCGGTTTAGTTGGCGTGAACGTCAGGACCACATTTTTTGATATGTTGGTTCAAGCAAAAGCCCGAAGCCTAGATCCTGATGCTGCAATTCAAGCACTTACGTCTCAAGAGTCTGAGTCTTTCATGAATATCGAGAGTGTATCAAATGCAATAGACGCGATGGTTTCTGCAGGTGCGATGGGGAGCGTCAATAGACTATTTCAGCGCATCGAAAGCGATAGCGCCTTGTCTGGCTTTGAATATGACTTATTCAAAGCGCGCTATGTGGGATTGGATGACAATACTTCAAACGAGCTAAAAGCAACGCTAAATAACTCACAACTCTTGAGCAACATTCCTGAGTCTCAAGCGTTACAAGCAAAGCTCTTGATACTGCAGGGGTACTATAATAAGTCTGATTTTAAAGCCGCCGTTTCAACCGCAAAAAAATGGCTTGATGATGCGCCACAAGATGAGAAGGCAACACTGTTTTATGCTGATGCATTGCAAGCGTCAGGTCAGTATCAAGCTGTGGTAGACCTACTTTCTCCACTCAATGGCAACACCGAACACCCAGAAGTCTATATGTTGCAAACACGTGCTTTACATGACTTGGGCAAATATGCACAAGCTTTGGCTTCAGCCAAAGAAGCGCTTATGCTAAGAAAGTACGACCTATCACTACTTAGACAGTACGCTTATTTACGTAGATTGCTTGAACAGACTGCTCAAACCGATGATTGGATAACGACACTGTATTCACAGCCAAAGATAATAGAAACCCAAACCGTCTTATTGTCTATGTACTACGCAATGGTCGATAACAAAAACTTGGCACTAGACACCTTACTTGCAGTGCCTGATCAAAATAATCGCTCCGTTGTTTATTACTATACATTAGCAGAGACATATCTAGCGGCAGGTGATGTGACTAAAGCGCGTAACAGTATCTTTAAGGCAAGTAGGGAAACGGTTATCCCCTACCCCGCGATTATGGATGTTGTATCAACGTTGATGAGAATAGAAGAACAAGAAGAAGCACTCAAAATGCTCAGAAGACAAGCCGTTAACTATCCCTCTGTTGACGAAATCTCCTTTAAGTCTGCTGAGTTGTTAATAAGGTTAAACCGTTTAGATGAAGCATTAGAGCAGTTAAATAAAGTCAAAGGCGACATGACGCGCAGTCTTTCATTAAAATCAGATATTTTATTACAACAAGGTAAACTGGCGGTCGGCGTTAAAACCCTAGAAGACGCATATCGTGTTAAACAACATTTTGACACTGGGTTAAAACTAGCCACCACTTATCTACAGCTAGGGGATTCAAATGCTGCTGCGAATACCATTAATCAACTTAGTAAACAGCAGTCAGATAGCATTGATCTCAAACTCTTGCAGGCTTCGTTAGCCAAGGGCCAAGATGCAGTTGCGATTTACAAGAGTATACTAAATGACGAACCTAATAATGCATTCGCATTAAACAACTATGCGTGGTTCTTATATGAACAAGGTAAAGCAAATGAAGCCCTTGAGTACGCCAAGAAAGCGACAAGCCTTGTGCCTGAAAATGCTAATTTTGCAAACACATTGACACAGATAAACAATGCACTGTCTAACTAAACGGGCCTGTCAAATTTGATATCTTGTAAGAACAGCACTAACCCAAGAACAGGTAATTAGATGCATAATGTTGTAGTTTCGATTTCGGTTGCAGATGCCAACAAATTGGAGCATATGTGGAATGAGCTATATCAACAAGCAAAGCCAAACTTCTTTCTATCTTGGAGTTGGATTGGTGTTTGGTTTGCAAAGATAAAGTGTAAGACCTACTTATGCACCGCCAGCATTGATGGCAAAATCGTTGGTCTGGCCTTACTCACCGAAAAAACAAGCTACAAACACGCGATCATCCCAGTCAAGAAATTGTTTTTACACAAAACGGGAGACAGTCAAGAAGACCAAGCATGGATAGAATACAATGATTTTTTGCTGTGCGAAAAACATCAAAACGTAGTGCGTTTAAGAATGCTCGATACTATTTGCGAAAAAATGCAATGGGATGAGTTTGTTGTGGGGGCTAGCACGCAAGATACATTGGCGGCTTTTAGACTTAAAGATCTTAAACGAAACGATACATGGGTAAACCAAAGTTATCGCACTGATTTGGCCTCGATCAGAGACCGTGGTTTGACATACCTTGAAACATTGTCAAAAAATACTCGCTATCAAATCAATCGAAGTCTGCGGTCATACAAAAAAATAGGTGAGCTTAATGTCGAGTTTGCCGACACTGCTGAGCAAGCCCGTGCATGGTTCGATGATGCAGGTCCACTGCACATCGAGCGATGGCAAGAAACTAACGTAGGTAGTGGTTATTCAAACGCGTTCTTTGTTGAATTTCACCACGATATTATTAAAAAAAGTTTTGCCGAGGGCAGAATTCACCTGATAAAAATCAGCGCAGGTGACAGTGTCATTTGTTATTTATACAACTTTATAGATGATAAAGAAGTAAAATTTTACCTTGCAGCGACTAACTTCAATCATGATGATAAAACACTCAAACCGGGTTTGGTGGCTCATTACCTCGTTATTCAGGAGTATCTAAACAAAGGTTTTGATATATACGACTTTATGGCAGGAGACTCTCAATATAAACGCTCCCTCTCTTCTTCGTCGTCTCAGGTCGCATTAGCCAGTTTTAAACGCAACAGCCTGTATACGCAATTAGAAACCAAGCTAAGAGGCTTAAAACAGAACCTATCGTACTCTCAAAACTACGAGTCCGGTTGTGCTGATGTAGACTTTTTCTTGTGCGGTGGACAAGAGTCGCATCGAGGCTCATCTCGCATGTACGGCAGCGCAAAAATATTGCAGTGCAGTATTAAAAATAATGAATTAATCGTCACCAACACACTTGATTATCAAACTGATGTCAGACAAATACACCCCAACACAAATATAATGTTTAAAGCTGGCAGCATTGATAAAGGCGCTTTGTACGTCGTCACTGAAACCGAGGTGTTAACTGTTTGCAACCGCACCTTAGCAATACTGGATACTGTGACTCACCCAAGCTTTAACGACCTACATCATGTAATCACACACAAAGGCACTCTGTACATCGCAAACACCGGCTTAGACTGTGTCAGTATTTATAACAGTAAGACACACAGTCTTGAACATCAGCCTGCCATTATAAGTGCTGAACATTGCCGAGTAGAACCCGATATAGACTATCGATTGATTGCCAGCACAAAGCCCCACTTTGTACACCCAAATCATTTGTTCGTGGTCGACGATGAGGTCTGGGTAACTCGCTGCGATACCATGGACGCAGTGTCGATTAATGATCATACCCGTAGGATTTTTATTGGTGAACATTTGGTTCACGATGGCGTTGTGTTCAAAAATAGAATCTACTTCACCTGTGTTGATGGCAACATTAAAGTGTTTGATGTTGCGACGTTAGCCAAAGTGCATGATACTAATTTAAACGAATTTATACCTAATATTAACGGTTGGTGCAGAGGCATAATGCCCGTCTCATCAAACTTGGTGGTAGTAGGCCTTTCTAAGTATAGACAATCTAAACGCCGAGCTTTCTCAACTCAGAAGTCTTACGCACGACTAGTCATGATTGATATTTATAAACAACAAGTTATTTGGGACTTTGACATAAGCCGTATTGGCATGGATGCAATATTTAGTATTTTGCCGGGTAAATCTATATGAGCCTCAACGCACTCGTCATCGGTGAAGATACACGAAGCTTTTTGTCCGTAATACGGAGTCTAGGCAAGCAAGGCTTTAATGTAGATGTCGTCTGTTTTTACAAGCGACCGCCCAGCCTTAGGTCTAAATACATAAAACACACGTATTTTTTGAATTATCAAGCATACACCCAACAACAATGGCTAGATGAACTACTAAAGATTGTCAGCAACAAACATTACGACATCGTGTTACCGTGTGATGAACGTGCCATTTTTCCAATATATGAAAATCAGAATCTCTTTCCGAGCACCTGCGCACTCGCAATACCTAATAAAGCGGTTATCGCACATCTTTTCGATAAGAATACTACCAAGGCACTCGCCAAATCTTTATCTGTTCCAGTTGCTAAAGGCGATATTCTAAAAATCAAAGCGCTGGGATACACACAGCTAAAACAATCCTATGGCGGCACCTTCGTTGTAAAACCAACCCTATCGTTTACCTCGGATAATTTAGCCAAACGTCAAAATGTCGGGATCATTAGTAGTGAGCTAGAGTACGACGCCTACACACACTATGTTACTCAAGACGACGAGTTTTTAGTTGAAGAATACTTTAGCGGTGTTGGCGAGGGCGTATCAGTATTGGCTATTAATGGCAAAATACAACATGCCTTTGCACACACCCGCGTAAATGAGCCACGCGCTGGCGGAGGTTCGTCATATCGCAAAGCAATTAATATCGACGACGGCATGTTAGAAGCTTGCCAAAAGCTTTGCAAGGCTACAGAATATACTGGCGTTGGTATGTTTGAATTTAAAAAGAATTACGCTCTACAGCGCTGGATCTTGATTGAAGTAAATGCGCGGTTTTGGGGCTCGTTACCGCTCGCTATTCATGCAGGAATCGATTTTCCTTATGAGTATGCTAGCCATCTTTTGGGCTTGAAACAAACTACCAAGGGCATCAACACTTCTTATAATCGCAACGCGTATGCTCGCAGCTTTAGTAATGACCTATTCGATAGTAAGGCTGAGTTCGAGTTTGACTGTCGACATGAAAGTAAGCTAATTGCCTGCACAAGGTTGATAAAACGCTTAACGAGCTTTAGGCGACTTTTAACAAGCGAAAAAATCGATAGTTATGATGTCGATGACAAACAACCTTTTTTCACCGAAGTAAAACAGTTTTTTGACATTACAATTGGCGAAAAAATCAGAAAAGAAAGCATTAATCGTCATTTAGAGATGCGCAGACTAATGTCGTGTCTATATGGCAGCGAACAAGTCACTATCAAGTTTATATGCTATGGAAACATAATGCGCAGTCCTTTAGCGGCGCAAAGCCTAAAACTACTTTGCAAACAAGTCGGGCTAACATGGAATATTGATTCCTTTGGTTTTCATCAAAATCAAGCACGCACTAGTCCAATCGAATGTATACAAGAAGCAAAAAAATTGGGTATTGACTTGCAATCCCACCGTTCAAAGTGGTTAAGCCAGGCCGATATCGATATTGAGCGAGATATACTCTTTATATTTGATGCCAAAAATAAAAATATCCTCGACAGCTACTATAATACCCGACATGTGTTTAATTTAGCACATTTTATTCCCTCAGGCTTGGGTGCTCATCTAGAGATTCACGATCCTTACGGGCAAGGTAACGAAGTTACAAAAAAGTGTTACTTACTGATTGTTGAAGCGGTTAAGAATATCTTCGAAGAGCAGCTAAAAATGGGAATATTCAAAGATTAGGGAAGCCTTTTGCTCGTCTATGCTTGGATCCTTTTTGCTCAGACCTTGCGTGGTCAAACTTGTCTTTCTCGAGTGGTGGTTGCTCCATTTTTTGTTGTAAATGGCGAGCATGGATAATCTGTATTTTTGCCGCAACCGCCATCAGCATCAGTACGATTTCATTGTAAGCAACACTCAATGCGGCGCCGGCTACTAAAAAGCAAATAATCGCAATTTTACAAAACATAGATACTGTAATGATCCATTCGGGTGCACTTTTATCTTTTGAGAAGCGCGCAAACTTGTTATAAGACGAAAGTACAGCAGCGAAAAAGATAAAGAACGCGATAAATCCAAGGTCACCCAACACTTGAAAATAAATACTATGGGCCACATGGCCTTTAGACGGATAAGGAGTAGGAATAAAACTCAACATATTCCAATAGGGTAAGAGCGATTCCCATGTTGGCCTAAAAGCAATCGCATCAAAGCCACCGCCCCAAATAGGGCTTTTTATCGCCATCAGCACACTAAGCTTCCAAGCGGTCACACGCCCCATAAAGGAAGAATCCTCACCCGCATCAGCAATTGAATTCATTCGCTCAAACCAACTTGCGTCCATCAAACTAATACCAATCGCACCAACGACAACACCACCAAACAGTATTGGTACTTTATTTTTACTGTTGATGAAATAAAAGAATGCAAGCACTATTAGGCCCAAGAAACCGCCTCTTGAATCACTGCCTAATACAAACAAAATGCTAATCGCAATGGCGCCAAAAAGTGCGACTTTTACCAAGAATTTTTGTTTGTAAAAGCTGATCAATATCAGCGTAAGCGGAATACACACAAGCGTCGCAAACGCCGATAAATTGTTGTCATTAAATGTAGAGCTCATACCATATACGACATGGCCTCCACCGCTGAAAAGCACTTTAAATCCTTGTTTGGCTGCCGTTGCAGTGATGGACAACACGCAGGCCCACATAAGGGCTTCAACATGCATTTTTTTATCAACGATAAGATAAACAAAAACAAAGAATAAATAGGCCTTGAAAAAGCGCTCATATCCCTGCCAAACCAGCGGATCAAAGCCCTGATGAAAAAAGCTAGACAGTGTTGCAAAAAACAACAAAAAAGTTACCAGGATGAAGACACCGTTAAAACTAACCTTGGGCTTGTCTTTCATTATCAGATAACCAAAAATAGTCGCTAGCGCAAATACCAAATTCCAGCGAATGCTAGTCGCAAAACTAAAAGCCCATGTTTGCATGGGTACTAACGATGTCCACAGCCACAAGGCAAGACCAATGAAAGGCCGCTTGATTGCGTAAAACAGCAGCACAGGAAACAAGCCTATAAGCAATAAATCACGCACTAGCGATTATTCCTTGTTTGTAGATGGGGTTTGCGCCGCATTTTAAGTGAAGCTTTGGAGGTCTTTTCTTTTTGCTCAGCAGCATCTGCTCTGCTGCCGAGAAAACACAGAACGGGAACAGCCACCATGACGATTAGAAATATCACATTGTCTATCATTTGATAAGCCCTGATCTTGCCACAACTAAATAATCGAGTGTCGGTAGTGAGTCTTGTGTCAGTCCCGCAGCCTGCCTAGATAAAAAAAACACATTATTGGCACCACGATATTTTTGCTGATCTGAAAATTTACCCACGAATACGCTGTTCTCAATTGATGAATTAAAACCCGGCAGCTTACTATTGCTTAACACAAACTGATTTCCTCTGGCCCGGTCTCCAATGATAATAACATCATGAATATCAATACTGTGCTCGCGATTGCGGCCGGTAGCCTCAAGACCAAACCCAATCAATTGGCCATTAACTGAATTTACACCTTGATGCAGTATTGTGTTTTTTAGGATTAATTCACCGCCATTGGAAATGTCAATTAAACGGCTATCATTGCCCACCCCAGAACTGATGATTGAGTGTTCAATCAGCGTTTTCTTGGACCGGCTTTTAATCGTGTGAGCCTGGTCCTTTGCATCATAAAACTCACTATAACTGATGTGCAGCAAGTCGCCATTAGCATATATCGAATGCGCTCTTCCTGATTTACCCAAATTCTTAAAGCGACTATATTTAACGGTTAACGAGCCGCTACCGCCGGCTTGCAAAACACCTTGTTGGGAATCATGTAAGTATACGTCTGTTAAGATTAAGTTCTTACCTTGTTGGCGAACACACGCTCCGTTATTGTCTGCTACATTCGCCTCTGAGCACTCTATACTCTCTATTGTGACGTTATTTCCCGTCACCACAAACACAGCTTTGCCTTGAATTGCGGCATTTTTAAAATGCGTTTGGTTGCCCGATACCAGCACATCGTTCTTATTAATTTCGAAGCCTGTATTAAAAATACCGGGGCCAAAGTAAATTTTACTGCCATCTTTCATTAATTCAGACAAGCCACCTACATCGCTTACTTCAATACCATCAATCACAATTGTGTTGGGTGATAACGCCGCATTAACAGCTTCAGTCCACAATAAAGTGGACAGCCAAGCGATGGCTATTAGGCCTATATGGCGGCTAATCATGGTTGCCGCCACTTTTGATGTTACAAAACAGTTCATATTGTGCCTTACTTGTTGAAGTCCAATCAAACTGCTCGGCATACTGTCTAGTTTCAAAATGGCTAGGATAATTGCTCAACAATGTTTTTACGCCCATTGCAATAGCGTCAGCATCTCTTGTTACCAGTTGTCCAGCCACCTGTGACTGAACGACTTCGGGCGTACCCCAAATATTGGTCGCAACGACGGGTGTGCCGCATGCCATTGACTCCAACAATACGTTTGCCCAACCTTCTCTACTGGAGGCCAGTACTAACGCATCTGCAATTTGATAATACGTTTTTAGGTTTGTCTGTGACAAAGAACCCAAAAATGAGACGTTAGCGTGTAATCCTAGTTTTACACAATACTCTTTTAACGCCTTTTCTTCTGGACCATTTCCTGCAATAAGTAAATGAGCATCGGGCAGCTTACTCAAAGCATCAATAACCAGGTGGTGACCTTTGCGTTCAATTAGCCAACCCACGGATAGTAATAAAACAGACGGTGATGAAGTAACATTAAGCGCGGCAAGTGCTGCTTCTTTGTTGGCGCTGCGTTGGTCATCATTAAGTGTTGAAAAAAACGTGAGGTCTACGCCATTACGAAGCGCCAACGCATCTTGCGCACCCAACTCTGTCAATTTGTCGGTCAGTGCCTGACAAACCGCCATGGTTTTGGACGAATGCTTGATAACCCACCGAATCATCTTGCGCGGGATCCTTGATTCTGCAATCAAATTCAGATCTGTCCCTCTAGAGGTGCAGGTATATGGAATTTTGAAGAGTTTGCTCACAATCGCTATCGCCACACCATCTGGGTAAAAATAATGGCCATCGATTATGTCGGGTCGACCATATGTCTTGATATGCTTTTTGACGGCAAAATATAATGAAAACGCCATAAAAAAAGGGGTCAACCACATGCCCAATTTAGGAATAACCAGATATTTTGGGTGCGCTACATCGATATCAAACAATACCTCATGTGATTTGACACCTGCGAATTTTGAGTATTCGGGGAATCGCTCCGATTCGATAGGAAACCAAGGCACCGGCGCGATAACCGACGCGTTGATATCAGGATATTGTTCCAGCAACTTGCGCAGTCTGTTTTGCACAAAAATACCGTGTTTAGGGTCTTTGTGATTCGGATACAAACTGGATATCGTCAGTAGGTTCATGCTATCAAGAGACTCCAAGCGGCGCGTTTGCTTGGGCAGCATCGCTGCCATATTCCTTGTTTAAAACATCCGACAATACCATCACCATCCATAATGCATCGGCATTGTCTGACCGACCCGATAAATGATCATCGTACAAGCGCTGCAATTGGGTGTGTTCAAACAAATCAAATGATGCAAGCACTGGATTAGTCAAACTAGCCAAAAGACGCTCTTTAAGTGGGCCTCTTAGCCATTTACTCAAAGGAATACTAAAGCCCATTTTTTCACGATATAAATTCTCATCAGACAACAACGGCTCCAAGCCTTTCTTCAGATTAGCCTTTCCATTTTTGTCGATTAAGCTATTGTCAGTATCAATCTGAAACGCCCACTCAACAAAGTGATGATCCAACATAGGCACCCTAACTTCTAAGCTGTTTGCCATGCTGGCGCGGTCAACCTTAGTTAAAATATCATTTGGCATCCACGTTTTAAAATCCAAGTATTGCGCCTCTTTAATTGGATCATCGAAATGCTTGTCTTTGAGTAAGTCGGCAAAGACTTGCTTAGAACTATAACCCTTTATTTTGTTTTTAAAACATGTCGAATATAGTTTATTGCGCTCGTTTGAACGCATCTTTGAAATGCTGTTGAGGTAAGCTTCCCAATTTTCCATCGACAGAGATTGGAAACTGGTCTTTGCACGCAAAAATCTTGGCGCCCAATCCAATTTAGGGTAAATGGCTGCCAACGGAGAGAAGATTGCTTTACGCATCCAATGAGGTAAGACTGAGCGTACTGCAGATTCAGCTTTGTGCAGTCTATATCGACGATAGCCGACAAAAATTTCATCACCTCCGTCACCTGACAAACAAACGGTGACTATTTTTTTTGCCGCCTCACAGACTTTAAAGGTCGGTAAAGCAGAACTGTCTGCGAACGGTTCGTCATAGATGTCTGCTAGTCTGTCGATGATATCAAAACTCTCGTGATCGACTATTTCTAAATGATGACGTGTGTTGTAGCGATCCGCAACCAACTGTGCAAAGTGTGACTCATTGACCTCAGGAAGATCAAAACCGATCGCAACCGTGTTAACCGGTTCAGTTTGCAAATTAGCCATCAAAGCAACAATCGCACTTGAATCAACTCCACCTGACAAGAAAGCCCCTAATGGCACCTCTGACATCATCCTGATATCTGTTGCCGCCTTTAGCTTTTCGATTATCTCTTTGGGTTCAGGTCGTTTATCAAACGTGCCTTGAGTGGGTAGGTCCCAATACTTCTTGTCCACTATTGAAGATGAGGCACCTGTTTTTATCAACAAGTAATGGCCGCTTTGTAGCTTTTGTGTTCCTACAAACAGCGACTTTGGCTCAGGAATGTAGCCAAATGTCATAAAATCTTCGATTGCCTCGTAGTTTAACGCTTTTGTGAACTTTGGATGTTGTTTTAATGCTTTGAGTTCTGAACCAAAAATAAACGTGTCTTCATCCACTTTAGAGTAATACAGCGGCTTTTCACCTATACGGTCCCTTGCGATCAACATGTGCTGCTTTTGCTTATCCCAAAGCGCAAAGGCAAACATTCCATTTAGACGGCTCAAACAGTCAATTCCCCACTGCTGATAAGCACGAATAATGGTTTCTGTGTCACTTTTGGTATTAAACGTATGACCCAGCGAAGTAAGGTCTTTGTTGATGTCTAAATAGTTATAAATCTCACCATTGAATACGATCGTAATATCTTGATCATCGCTGTGCATAGGCTGCTGCCCCGACGATACGTCAATGATTGACAAACGTCTATGACCAAAACCTAGCCCTTGATCAAAGTGATAACCTTCAGCATCAGGCCCTCTATGCGCAATCGCTCGATTCATTGCAAACATGTCAGCTTGTTCAATATTTTGCTGACCGCTCAATGATATGTAACCACTAATTCCACACATCTAATTGCACCTTTTGCTTATCTACGCTCATACAGCTTCATATATTCGTTCAACATTTTGAGTTGAGAAAATCGTTCTATGATTGTTTGTCGGGCACATTGACCCATTTTTTTTAGTTCTGCACGTCGCTCAAACACGCGCAAAAGACTTTGCGTGAGGGCATCTTTATCTTTTGCGGGTGTTAAATAACCCGTATGTTCGTCAAGCACCTCGGGGATCCCGCCAACACTTGTCGATACAACAGGTAACTCGGTAGCCATTGCTTCCAACATAGTCATCGGGATACCCTCTGCGTCGGAAGACAAGACGAAAACATCAAACTCTTGATACACGCTAGGCATATCATATCGAACGCCATCAAAGGTGATAGGAAGTGTCAACTCAAAGCTTGCCACCAAGGTTTCTAAGGCTTTTCGTTGACCACCATCGCCTACTAACACTAGTTTAGTCGACTTCAAAAACGTCTGGTTATTAGCACATGCTTGTGCATATGCGTTAATCATCAACGCTTGGTTTTTAATACCTTCCAAACGAGCAACGTGCCCATACACCAAAATCGAATCGTCTTCGTCTCTAATAACTGCTCTGAACTCATCCGTATCGACACCATTCAAAATGGTCATGACTTTTGATGGTCCCAAGCCGACGGTTTTATCTAACCATTTATAAAGGTCATGGCTGACTGCAACAAACTTATGGATAAAAGGCTTACAACATCGTCTAATAATTCTGTATTTTGCATTACTACCATCTGGGTCTGCTAAATCGCGGCCATGTTCTGCGTGAACACGAACGGGAACGCCAACTAAAAAAGCACAAACCTGATATTCAATTGAAGCTAGATTGTAGGTATGAAATACATTGGCATTTAGTTGCTTAAGATGCTGATACACATCGTAGAACACACGCCAACTGTGCCCACTGGGCTTATTTAATTCAATCACCTTGATGTCTTTATTGAGTGTCGCCAAAAACTCATTAGACGCCGACGTTAACGTAATAATAGTATGCTGGTAGTAGTCCGGTAATCCTTTGATGCTATTCGCGATTATCTTTTCTAAACCGCCCACGTGAAAACTGTAAACACAGTGAACAACATGCACGGACTTGGGGACAAGAGCACCGTCATGACGTGCCATATTACAAACCTATCGGCGCAAGCAGCAATTCAGCTTGGCTTAAATCTTGTGCCTCAACCGCCACAAAGTAACCCTCACCTCTATCTGCATTCAATTTGCTTAGGGCTTGATTAACTTTAGTCTGAAGTGAGCCCGCAGTGCGCTTATTGTCGATGCTAAACCAATAAAATAGACTGATTTGCTTACCACTAACATCGACTAATTCAACTCTATTTATTAAGCCTTTGTCAGTTGATACTCGAGAAAAACTTTTACGCGTATAAATATCAATATTAAAGTAACGATTTAAACCGCTGACTAACTCTGATTCGTTATTATCCGTATGGTAATAAGCAAAATAAATCGGCAAAGAGTCTATATTTCCAGACCATGTCTGAAGAGGGCTCACAAGCATCGGCTGCCAATCAAAATTCCGTTCTTGCAACCGTCCCAAATCACTTATTTTATCTCGCAAGTGCTCAGGATTAGGTGGCACGTGCTGCGTGTTGATCGAAACAGCATAAAGCGGAATGGCTAATGCCAATAACACAACCACAACACCTTGTTTTAAAGACGTGCGTGTAACATTGCCATCGGGCTGCTGAGAAGACACTTCGATGCGAGTGTTTTCCTGCCCAATTTGACCGATTCCAAACAGCAACAGTAATACAAAAGCAAAAAAGAACCAGCCATAAACTAGGTGGTCCGCCCCAACCGCATGTTCCATATCAGTCGAATAACCAATCGCGACAATACCGAAAGCGCGGATACCATTGGCAATAATTGGCACGAGTAACGACGCAACTATAAACGCAAAAAATTTCCATCGTGTCCTGTAGTTCAGATAAGCAAACAAAGTACCCAAGGCAAATGATGCGATTAGAAACCGGATACCCGCGCAAGCCTCAGCAACTAAAAACGTGCCGTTCGGTACATACAAATATAGCCCGTCACGGTAGATAGGAATACCAATTAACTTTACTAACTCAACCGTAAGATAGGCGGTAACATCTTGCAAAATGGGCACTAGCTCTTCGCCAAAAGGGACACAAAAACCCAAAAACAACATCGGGAACCAGAACTTTTTTATAAAATCATTACCCAAACACAGCCAGACAATGCTCACCAGTGCCAAATAAGCGCTGGCATGAGTGATAAGATTTATGCCCAAAAGTTCCCCTGCGAGATTTAACGCAAAGGTAAATAATAATGCAAAGCCCAACCAGTAGTTGGGTGCAAAATTGACGATCCTTAGTTCTTGTTTTCGCTCATAAAAAAGGTATAGCACCAGGGGTAAAATAAAAAAGCAGTGTTTAAACGTTTCGGAAGAACTCCAGACTGAAACGGCGCTGCTCAAGGCGGCCCAGAAACTAAATAGCCAGACAATGAGCAAGGTGCTCAATAGCAGTAACAACGAGCTGAGCGGTTTTTGATTCATCCTTGCTTCTCCACCAATTCCGTAATTTTTTCCATTTCGCTGCGCCACGAAAAATGAGTTTTAACAAATTCCCTGTTTGCCATCAAACGAGTCGTTGAATCATCTACATCTGACAGAATGTTAGTGAGTGCTGCCGCCATTTGTTGTGGTTCATCGATAACATCATAGCCTTCGCTATTTTGGGTTTTTATGCCTTCTGCTGCCATACTGGTCAACACCAGCGGTTTTGCCATCGCAAGTGCTTCCAACACTTTGTTTTGTATGCCACGTGCAATTCTTAAAGGCGCTATCGACACACTCGTTTGCAAAATATAAGGTCGTACATCCTCCACCCGACCGGTAACGATGATATTGTTGGTCTCATGTAAGGCAAGTATGTCCTTGCCTGGTTTTGAGCCTACTACGTATAACACAGCATCTGAATGTGAGCTTAGAACAACCGGCCAAACATGCTTTACAAACCATACAATGGCGTTTTCATTTGCCCAATAATCCATTGCGCCTGTGAATGCTACACTTTTAGCGTGGATATCAAGCGTTTTTATCTGTGCAGAATCAGGGTCAAAAAAAGCGGTGTCCACCCCGTTTCGTATACCTTTAACTTTCTCGATGGTGCTCGCTGCAGACTGCTCTAAGCGTCCATTCAAAGAATTAGCCGCTATACTACCTATCATTTTTTTGAACAACTCAGCCTCATCGTCTGAAACAAAAGAGCTGTATTTAGCTTGTTCCGCTATTTGTATCTCATACGCTTCTAGCAGGCGAGCTTCGCGATTATAAAACCACTTCTTAAACCCGGACTTTTCAGCCGCATACTGACGCCATTTGTCTGAGTCCACATCAACAAAGTCAATAACGCTGTTAACCAACAAACTCGGATGTGGTTGAATAAATTGAGCCATCGCTGATGAGAATACCAAACAACGCTGAATATTGTGCTGTTGAATGCTGCTATCGACCCAATTTTGCATTTTGCGGCTACTATAATATGGCAGTGTAATAGCACGGTTATCGACAAACCCAGATAAACCTTTGACTTTAGACCATAATTTGTTTTGCTGCTCGGTATATAGCTGTTCACAAAATTGATTTAGCTCGGCGATATACTGCATATCTTGCTGCTCATCGACAAAACAGGCCAAAAAGACGCGATAACGTGTGGCAAGATGCTTTAACAGATTGAAAGAACGTATCTTGTCGCCTTTATTAGGCGGAAAAGGAATTCGGTGAACGAGAAAAAGGATACTGGGCTTATCATCATTCAGCATATATGTTTAACCCAGATATTTTGATAAAAAAGGGCCGATTATTTGAGAAACGCTAACCGGTAGCTTTTGCCATAACGCAATTTTTTTCTGATATTTTGGATTGTTTGGACTTAGATCAGGCAGCTCTGTCGCCTTTATTAAACAAAAATAATGATAAAGGGGCTTCGGCTCAATTCCCCAAGTACTTTTATATTTAAACGCGCCAGACTCGTTTTTACTGCGCCCAAAGTCGAACACGTTCATACCTTTCTTAGCAGCATGACACATCAACTGGTAGTACATGAGGTCGTTTGACTTGTGCCGCCTCGCGCCCTCTACTCCACCACCATAGTAGGGCATTACCATGTCTTTATAGTAAAAACTCAGGACACTAGACAGCGCGGAATTATCTTTATAGACGGTCAATATATCGACGTTGTCACAAAACTCCTCAAGCAAGGACTTGAATAACTTTTTAGAAAAAACGGGCGTACCAAGGTTGCGCACGCTAATCGAATATATTTTGTACAGCGTATCCACGTCTCGATTTACTTTTATATCTAACTCGTTTTTTAAGGCATGCCTTACTACGGCACGCTGTTTTTTCTTTATCGCTAACAAAATATCGTCATCAGACTCTGGAATTTCTTTTTCAAAAAAACAATGGGCTGACTTTTCAGTAAACTGCATGCCTTGCAAATGAACTTGTTGCGACTGATATCTTAATTCCAGATAATCAACATTGAGTTTAGCGGCGAGGGTTTTCGCAGACTCTTCGAGCGCTACTTGTTGCTCATGTTGGTTAGCGATAGCACCACCATACATGCAAAACGGCGTCGAGCTAAGCGTATGCCCAAATAGCCAACTTTTCATTTCGACTAAAGGTAAAATACCACACACACTGCCGCTCGAATCTTCGCTAATTAAGTAATGTGTTTGGTGGCCGACCGCTTTTGAAATAACGTTAGCCCAGCCATACAGGTGACAAAAAGACCCGTTTGCATGCTGATCAACAAAAGCGTCCCAACGTTTAGCATCATCTGGTGTAGCAATTCTTATCATATGTTTTATGTTCTAATCCTGCTCTAAGTAAAGATTCTTCATGCTGGTCCACTGATAGTCATTTAGTAACTTTCTCAGCTTTTTTTCCATTACGTTTAGATTCACGTAATGCCTTAGTTTGGATTTGAACGGCGCATCTTTAACTCTAGGCTGATCGACATCGATCTCCCAAGGATGGAAGTAAAAATTATATGGCTGTGTATTTTCTCGCATATAACGTTGTATTCGGCGCGATGATAGCCAGTAAGGATAGAGTCTAAAATAACCGCCTCCGCCTATGCCGATATTTTTACCCTTTTCTCTTAACGTCGGCACTGGAATTTCTAATATTCCTTCTTTGCGCATATGCGAAAATCTTGGCCAATCAGGCACCCCATATAAATCATGCTCAATAGGATAAGTACTTGATGAGTATCTAAATCCCAGCTCGACTAATATATCAAACACCCATTCGTTGGTCTTGTCGATTGAGAAACTAGGGGCTCTATAGCCTAACACTGGCTGACCAGATGCTTGCTCAAGAATATCTTTGCTTACTCTGATATCTTCTAAGACCTGGGTTCTCGTCATCGTATTAGTACGGCGATGATTTGACCCATGACTACCCAGTTCGTGGCCCTCATCAACAATACGCTTGACCACATCAGGACAGTGCTGTGCGACCCAACCCAAGGTAAAAAACGTCGCTTTGATGTCATGTTCATTAAAGATATCAATGAGCTTGTGTGTATTATCCCCGACTCTCGGAGAAAGACTCGCCCAATCGTTGGGTGAAATTACAGATTCAAAAGCAGACACATGAAAGTAGTCTTCGACGTCAACCGTCATAGCATTTACTCGTTTATCGTTGTATGCCACTGATTAACGCCCTTTTCCAAATAATACAATTTCAACGGTCCGAATTAGAATTAGAATATCCAACAGCAGACTTTGATGTTTGACATAATACAAATCAAACTTTAGCTTTTCTAACGAGTCTTTAACGCTCGCCCCATACGGATAATTTAATTGCGCCCAACCGGCCAAACCTGGTTTGACGTTGTGTCGTTGGTTATAATACGGTACTTCTTTGACCAACTGCTGAACAAACTCTGGTCGCTCCGGACGGGGGCCAATAAAAGACATTTCACCTTTTAATACGTTGAGCAACTGCGGTAATTCATCGATTCGATATTTACGAATAAAATTACCGATTGAAGTCACTCGATTATCGTCTTTACTTGCCCACTTGGCGCCATCTTTTTCAGCATCTGGCCGCATACTGCGAAACTTGAGAATATTAAATAAACGACCGTCTTTACCAACTCGCTCTTGCTTGTATAGCACTGAAGCACCCGTGCGTCGGCCGTCATCGATATAAATAATCAATGCTGTTATAAGCATTATCGGCCAAGTGAATATTAATATGAAAAAACATAACGTTAGATTGAGAACATAGTCTAACGATTCTCGCAAATAGTTTTGAGAGTGAAAGCCTTTGGAATAAATAACCCAACTTGGATACATCAAATCCACCACTATTTGACCCGTTTCACGCTCCATAAAGTCAAGCAAGTCGGTAACTTCAATACCTTTTAGTCTACAGTCAAACAAAACAGAGACAGGAAGCGTGCCTCGCCGCTGGTCACATGCGATAATAATCTCTTCGATATCGTTATCGGTCAAAAAACTTCTAAAATTATCGTCAATAGTAGCATGCACAATGCGCTCATTTTGCACCCCAGTGCTTCTATCGTCCCCCATCACGGGGACAAATCCAACCAAATCAAAGCCTAATCGGTCCACATCTCGCCGCATTCTTGATTCGATAATAGACGCCCTAGCACCTGCTCCCAAGACTAATATTCTCGTTTTACCGAGTCCCATAATGCCAAGACGATTAGTGAAATATCTAAAAAACACTAACGTTATCAAATTTAAGCATATTGCGATGGGTAGAAAGAATGCGTGCATCGTGAGCTGCGTAAACAAAGCATTGGTAAGGATCGCAACAACAAAAAACGTCAATACCATACTCACAAATATGCGCCTTATGATGCCTCGAAACGTTTCTCTTAATTTAGTTTCGTAAAGTCCGACCGATAAAGAACATAGCAATGCGGTGATGGTGATTAAAAATATGTTGATTGACAGCGCATCCGAGCTAGGCTTGGGTGCTATCTGAAGGTTTGTGAGTACAAAACTTGCGATATAGCACACGTATGCAATTAAAATTGCTTCTATTGCGACTATTGCATTAAAACGCTTCTTTTGTCGTCCGTTTGATCTTGCCATTGTTGTCGACTTCGCCTTATTGATGAGCTTCGTAAAATATTTAGCTAGCTTTACTGGCTTTTGGTTAGCAATACAAGTGAGTAGAGCAATAAAATTAAGCGCATTCTCTGTGCGAAGATGCAATTTAATAGTAAACTTTTGCTAGCCATTATAATTAGTTTCACACCATCGTAAACTTTTGATTTATAATTTTGTGATACAATCGCGCCGATCGCGACAAGAACATAAGGATTTTGCGGCATGAAGAACATAAGACTATCGGTTTTTTTCTGCATAGTAGGTGCAGTTTCGTTGCTGACCGGTTGCAGTGTAAACAAATTACCAGAAGCAACAACCAGAGCTTCTTTGACGACCAATGTTAATGATTACCAGTACTTAATTGGACCTGGAGACAGCCTCAATATTTTTGTTTGGCGAAACCCAGAGATATCAGGAAACTTTTTAGTCAGACCCGACGGGATGGTAACTACCTCATTAGTAGAAGACATTGAAGTAGCGGGCCGCACGCCAACGATGCTTGCACGACAGTTAGAGGAACAGCTGTCTACCTACATCAACAACCCACGAGTTACCGTCAGTGTTAATAATTTTTCAGGTCCTTTTAGTGAACAAGTCCGAGTGATTGGTGAAGCAACAAATCCTCGCTCTATCAACTATACGCAACATATGACATTGCTAGATTTAATGATTGCTGTAGGAGGTTTGACTGAGTTTGCGAATGGCAACAATGCGAAGTTAGTGCGTGTTATTGATGGCTCACAAAAAATATTTGAATTAAACATTGACGATTTAATTAAAGATGGCGATATCGCAGAAAATATAGATATGTTGCCTGGTGACATTATTATAATACCAGAAGCTTGGTTCTAAATTTAGAGTAGTTATTGAATGCAGGATTTACAACAGACCATCAACATGGTCTTAGACTATATACGCGGTATTTGGATAAAAAAACGCTACGTCATGATTTGTTCATGGTTGATATGCCCGATAGGGTTTATTTATACCATGAGCTTACCTGACGTTTATGAATCTGAAGCACAGGTTTTCGTGGATACTCGCTCAATGCTTCAGCCCCTGCTTGCAGGTCTGACAATCAGAACGAATCCAGAGCAAGAGATTCAGATGATGGCGAAAACGCTAAAAAGCCGGTCTAACATAGAAACTATCGCTCGTGAATCTGATCTTGATATTACGGTAACAACTGACGAAGACTATAATCGCCTCATTAGTGAACTAACAAATGATATAAAGCTAAGCTCTACCGGCAGAGAAAATATCTACACGATAAAATATGCTGCTGAGCGCCCCGAGATGGCAAGGACAGTGGTGCAAGAAACACTCGACTTATTTGTAGAGGGCTCTTTAGGTAACAATAGGCGAGATACCAACACGGCGAGTCGTTTTATAGATGAACAGATATCCGAGTACGAAACACGTCTATCTGAATCCGAAGAACGGTTAGCTAACTTTCAACGCCAGTATAGTGAAATACTTCCGGTACAAGGCAGCTTTTATAACAACCTTTTATCGTTTAACAATCAATTGGCTGCCACACAGCTAGAAATAAGAGAAATAACGCAGCAAGTGTCTGCATTAAAAGGTCAGGCGGGCGCAAGCACTCAAGCATCTGACAGCATGGGCGTGCTCAAGGGGCAAGAATCTAATGTCTTACGCACGCGCTACGATGACAGGATATTAGGTCTAGAAGAGCGACTTGACCAACTCAAGCTTAGGTTTACTGAAAATCATCCTGACGTAATCGAAACCAACACGCTGTTGAGCAATCTTCAATCACTTCGACAGAATGAGATAGATGCGTTTTTACAAAACGAGCCAGATGATGATGGCAACAGTCAACTGAATAACCTAGACCGTGACTTGAAGTTAGAAGTCGGTAAATTGCAAGGCCGACTGGCCTCACTGAGGGTGCGAGAAGCCGATTTTTTGAGCAAAATCGAAGATTTAAAATCGAAAATCGATTTGGTACCGCAAGTTGAAGCTGAAGCCAGTGCGCTGAATAGAGACTATGGTATTACCAAACAAAAATACGAAGAATTGCTATCGCGTAAGGAATCAGCTGAAATATCGAGGCGCGCAGAAGTGTCGTCAGAAGACTTGCAGTTTAGAATAATAAAGCCTCCGTTGGTTGCTGACCGCCCTGCTGGCCCTGCCAGAATAATATTTTATACTGCGTCTCTAATATTGGGCTTTGGCTTAGGTATTGCGATTGCGCTACTATTGAGTATTTTAACACCCGTATTAGTGAGAGGACAGCAACTGTCTGACATCACCGGATTTCCTATTTGGGGGGCCGTCACTCACTTAGACGCTAATCGCATACGAAGACAAAACAAAATTCGAATCGCTATCTTTTTTGCTTCAAGCAGTGCGATTGTTTTGCTGTACGCAATTTTAGTCACAGCCGAAGTGTTAAACATTGATTTGGCAAGTAAGGTAATGATGCTATGAGTAATACAATAGAAAAAGCGCTTCAACGACAAAAAGAAGCAGAGCGTCTCGCCAAACAAACACTTGAACGTGAACGCCAAACCAATGATGGGTCTGCTAACACACAAGCAGTCGCGCCTCAACACGTTGACAATATTGACTCTACAGCAAAGCCTGAGCCTCTCGTGACAGCCAACAACACGGCTGACGCAACAACCAGCGAAACTAGGCCTAGCCTAGTGGATTATGAACGCGCAGAAAAGAACAAAACGTTCGACATTGACATGCCGACTTTAGAAGGGAAAGGCTTTGTAACCTTGCACACCGCGCGAAGTCAAATCAACGAAGAGTATCGTGAGATAAAACGCAAGTTACTTGCGAATGCATTTGGCGCTTTATCCAAAACCATCAACAACAGTAATATTATTATGGTGACCTCTGCGAGGCCATCAGAAGGTAAAACGTTTACGGCGGTCAACCTAGCGATGAGCATTGCCGCTGAAAAAGATAAAAGAGTACTGCTAGTCGATGCTGATGTGTTAAAACCAAATGTTCTCAAAACACTTGGATTAAATGAACGTTCAGGTCTGATGGAGTATCTGCTAGGTGAGGTATCTGACCTTGGTGAAGTTATGTACCATACCAACATAGACAAACTGACTATTATCCCCGCGGGTAGGTCTCATCATTTATCGACCGAACTGTTAGCCAGCGCAGTGATGCACGATACCATCAATGATTTCTCAAATCGCTATCCAGACCGAGTCGTTATTATCGATACACCGCCTATTATCGGCATCAATGAATCCGCAATCCTTGCCAATTTCGCAGGCCAAGCTGTGGTCGTTGTCGAGGAAGGAAGGTCAAAGTTAAGTGACGTCGAAAAATCAGTTGAACGACTCAATCCGGAAATGGCCATTGGCTTTGTCGTCAACAAATCACTCAATACGTCCGAATCGACTGGCTATTACGGTTATCACTATTATGGCGGCTCACGCACCAATGACTGATAAGGCACATTAAGGTAGATGTTGAGTTCTAAACATACAATCGCCTGGCTACATTGGGTATCCACCTGTGTTGCAATCACATTTTTCGTTGTATCGGCGCCTCTCAAAGCAGACGTGAGCTTTATCGCGACCTTGGATACAGAAGCGGTCAAACAAAATGTGCAGGCAAGTGATGAAAATAGACGCGTAGATTCTGACAACATCATAATCAGACCGGCCCTTACCGTTAATTACCAGTCAAAAAAAATAAACGGCTTTTGGCGGGCCACTCACAACAATATAAGACGCTCGTTAGACGAAAACTCGATTACCCAAAACTACACTGACTATACTTACGGCAGCAACGTACAGCTTGTTGATACCTTGTTGACGGCAGGCGTCAGTGGTGGAGTCAACTATCGCTCATCTTCTGTGAATAGTTTTTTGGTCGACGACTTCTTACTCAACGCCGATAATCTCTCAAAGACGAGAACAAACCAAGCTAATCTAAACTTCACATTGCCCGAAGGTGATTTATTAGCGTTTAATTCGACCCTAAATTACGCCAGTACAGAAAGTGAGAGAAATCAAAATGGCTTTTCTGGCATTAATTCAGATCGCTACAGCATCTCTAGTCAAGCTAGCACAGGAAATGACTTTAAGCGGTTAAATGCTTTTGCCCAAAGCCAGTTTTCAGTGTCGAAAAGAGACCGTCAAAATGACTACACCAGTCGCCAGTTGTCACTACAAATGTCTTATAGAGTGCTTAGTAAACTAGGATTGATCGTTACCGCCACTAATGAGGGTAATCAGATAGACGGTAATGATAATGTATTTTCTAATTCTCGAAATTTCAACACCTATGGTGCAGGCCTTACATGGCGAGAAAGCAACAACAAGTATATAACCATCACATACAATACCACTGATGGAGATGAGATAAATTTAGACAGTAGTGATTCATCCAGTGAAGAAGACGACCAAAAGGGATTTATTGGGCTAGATGCCCTTTGGCAGTTTACACCAAGAACACAAGTGTCTGCCCGCTATAGCCGTCGATTTTTTGGTAAAACAGGGAGTTTTTCGTTTAGTCATCGGATTAAAAAATTTAGAACCCAGATAAGTTATACAGATGAAGTAACTAGCTTTTCTCGCCTTATCTCAACGCCTGATAGCTTGGGTGTTTTTGTCTGCGCAGACGGTATTAGCGACTTATCATCTTGCTTTCAACCTGATACTCTCAATTATACTTTGCGCCCGAACGAGCAATTTGTTCAATTTGCACAACCTAACACTGAAATCAGTGACGAGCTTATCTTGCGAAAGTCTTTGTCTTGGCAACTCGGCGTTAATCAGCGTAGAACCCGCTTTTCAATCAACGGACGTTATGCTTTGAATGAATATTTAGAGTCTACGAGGACCAACCGAACCTATTCAGCGGGTGTGGTATTAGGCTTTGAAATAGGTCGCAAAACTGATTTATCGTGGAATACTAGCTACGCAGTGACTGACAACAAAGTTGAGAACAGCAGTGGAGAAACCAAGGTTTTCACCAGTGCAGTCGATCTAAGCAGGGATATCGGGCAACATTTCTCGACCAGCCTCAGCTTTCAATATATCGAACGTGAAACCGAAGGCGACGTTGGTGGTCTCGGCAGAGGGTTTGGCGGTATTGAAGGCGATTTGATTGACCGAAGAATCACCTTACAGCTGCGTTATACCTTAAACTCTGACTAAATAACGTTTTATAAAAATTTGAATGAGCGGCTAAATAAATCGCTCATTCATCGTCCGTTTTTAATCTAACATAAGTCTGGTACTTCTTCTTTAGCAGTTTGTCTATGTATTGCGTCAGCTTTATCTTATGTTTAATCGCGTCATCCAGAGCATCTACTAGCTCGTGTAACATACTCTTGTAGTATTCTACTTCTCTTATTTCAGTGCCTTTGGCTGTATACCTGATGCCGCTATTGGGACGAGACTCCTGCTCATCAACACCTTCACCATATTCATATTGAACATATGGATCAGCAGACGCGTTCTCCGGCAAAAACATCTCAGACTTAACTTCTGCAATAACGACTTCTACGTCTTTTAATTCAAAGGCTTCTATTTCTTCCAAAAAACCAAACAGCAACACTCTGTCCATCAATGTGTTCATTCGCCGTGGAACACCTTTTGAAAATTGGTGAATAGCATGATAAGCATCTTCCGAAAACAACGTTTGTCGATTGTAACCTGCGTGGTGCAAGCGATATTCTATGTAAGCCTTGGATTCTTCTTCATTTAGGGGGGCAAGGTGACAAGATGCAACGATTCTTTGTCTGAACTGCTCCATATTCGGCGCGCGTAAGATGGGTTGAAGCTCTGCTTGACCGAGTAAAAAACTTTGCAATAAAGGCTTACCTGCTTTTTGAAAGTTAGACAGCATTCTAAGCTCTTCAATCGTTTCTAATGGTAAGTTTTGAGCTTCGTCTACCAGCAACAAAGCGCGTCTTCCTTGGGACGAGAGTTGATTCAAAAAACGTTCTATGTCTTCTAAAAGGTCAGATTTTGATTTTCCAAACACATCCAGTTCAAACTTTGAAGCAACCATTTTGACAAGCTCATCAGGTGACAGTTTTGGGGTTACTATTTGAGCTGCAAAGATATCCTCTTCAAGATTATCCAACAAACTATTGGCGATGGTGGTTTTTCCAGTACCAATATCACCTGTGATAACGATAAACCCTTCAGCTTGAGATAGACCATACTGCAAATAAGACACCGCCCGCTTGTGCAGTTTGCTAGCAAAGAAAAACTCAGGATCTGGTGTTAGCTGAAAAGGTTTTGAATTAAGTCCATAATAGCTTTCGTACATAGTTTGTTATGCTCTTTCAAATTTTGATTACACGGAACTTCTAAACAATAGGCTAGCCTATCGCAGGACAACTAGTTCGCCTTCTTGGCATTTGCATCTGCATTATATACTATCTGTTTGATAATCCCGGTGGTAGATACACCCTCTTCAAAACTTAACACACTAACGTCTCCACCGTTATCAATTACTTCTTTTGCACCCGCTATTTGATCAAGCGTGTAGTCTCCCCCTTTTACCAAAATATTGGGCAACACTTCAGCAATTAGCGCTTGTGGGGTTTCAGTCGAAAACGGCACCACCCAGTCTACCGCGCTCAAGCCTGCCAAAACCGCCATCCGGCGATGAACATTGTTGATAGGCCTGCCCTCACCTTTTAGCTGACGTACCGACTCATCAGTATTCACAGCAACGATCAAACGGTCACCCAATGTCGCGGCTTCGGTTAAATAAGCGACATGTCCAGAATGCAAGATAT
>Ga0115565_10000924_pt1 | contig 25323 bp, 16 predicted proteins | sample COGITO_mtgs_1105_FD_87199 | JGI IMG/M metagenome (GOLD analysis project Ga0115565, IMG submission 87199) | Pelagic marine microbial communities from North Sea - COGITO_mtgs_110530 | ecosystem: Environmental > Aquatic > Marine > Epipelagic | place: Germany:Helgoland, sampling site Kabeltonne... | reverse complement strand
TATAAGTGACACTGTAGGTTCCCTTATGTTGGGTAACCTGCTCTTCAGTAACCGAGGAACCGTCGCTACTGGTAATGACAGTGTCTGGAGAATACAACATGGTACCATCCTGTGTGGTCGCTATTATATTTGTCTGCTGGTCTTTTATTGGGTAGTTCGTATTGAAGTTGGAGTACTGCTTTATGGTGATGGAATCATGTAGGTTCCAGGTTATAATATTTTCTTGAACAATTACCTTCAGAATATGTTCTCTATATTCTCTATATTGATCTGAATTCTTATAATAGAGGGTGTATGTACCAATTATATCGAAATATGGTGGATAATTATTATATTCTTCTTCTCCTGTAGGAGTCTGTAACTTATAAAGGCGAGTAACTATATGCCTATCTCCAAGATAATAGGTAAATGTAGGATAATGTACATAATTCTCATATTGGTATATTTTAATCTCTGATGGATCATCAGTAGATATTAGCTGAGTAACTACATCTACTGTTGCAAATTGCCTTGCAATAGGAATATTGAAAGACTTGATTACCAGATCATATTGAATAGTATATGTACCCAACACAGTTGTATCGACCGAACCTGTCTTTATAACTTCATATATATCACCATAAGCGTTAGTATGGGTAGTTACGCCAAGATCTATATAATCTTCGTTTAATATCACAGGCTGACGATAACCCGGGTTATGTTCGGGAGATACTATCTCTATTTGGATCCTACTCGCTATGGGTATAATGTGGATAATACGACTCTTGTGACCAACACTACCATTACTACCCACTGCGGTATAATTAACAGTATAAATTCCTGGTACTGCCATATCAACACTGTGCTCTGTAGAAACATCTACATTTACCAAGTTATCATCTATAGCAGTGGCCCCCTCATCTGTATATGTATTCTCGTTGTCTACCAGGTAAGTAATAACCTCCTGACCTAGTATGGTAATCTCTGGTGGTATAGAATTATGAATCAATGTCACCTTTCTTTGTACCTGCGATGCGGAATTACCTTCATTATCTACTGCGTTATATACAATTGTATGGGGTATACCTATTTTAGAAAAGTCTGAGGTGTCAATATTCCCAGATGTTATAACTGTAAGTGAATCACCATTCTTATCAAAAGCAACCGCTCCACTATCCACAAAAGGTTGCTTGAATGCTGTATCGACATGAGCCATACCTTTCATGAAAATTTCTGGTCTGGTAGTATCTGTGATACCATCCCACTGTTTTGTCCTGGATATAATTAGGTTCTTGAACTCCAACCCAACATTATTGATAAACACCCTGTCTCCAATATTGACCAGCAGAGGGAATTCTGTAACCACATTTCTATGGTGTACGACGACTGGATAGTATACAGACAAGGTGATTTCATATTGTGTATCCGATTTTCTGGAGATCCTTACCCGGTCATTGGGTAATAATTTCTGCGTGTCATCACTAAGTTCCTGCCATTCGAGTTGATGATATCTGAAATATTTCTCCGAGTTACTGATTATCTGGCCTTTTCTGGGAAGGGTAATATAAGAAGAAGCCCCTTCGAATCTACCAAATTCCATACTACATTCGTCACCAGGAGTCATACTTACAACTAAGCCTGTATGATTATCGAGTTCATTGACCATAATGGGTGTACTCCTGTCCGGTCTGAACAGTTTGGTATATTTATAGGGCGTGAAATCAGGGAGGATGGATTTCATCAACCTACTGTCCATAATAACTGGAGTGTTGACATTCTGTAGTGCATTAATAGCGTCTAGAGGGGTTAGTTTATCCCCCATATTTTCGATCAAAACGCTGGGGATAACTGTCCCACGGATGATTAAATCTAATATTTTATCATACGCTATACTATTAGTTTTATATTTCTTATATTTGAACCTTTCTGTAACCAGAGGCCATACATCTCCCTTTTGCGTGACGTCGATATGAGGATACCCGACTACCCCTATTGTCGAGTCGTATATAGGGATATGAGCTTCTACCGCAGTTCGGGTTTTGGTCCCAATTAGTACACCATCATCTAGAACTAATCCTGTATCTCCCTGTACTTCTAAAACCTTGATCCCAGACTTAAATGATTTAGGTTTCGAAAATGATGCCATTGTAATGTAACCATTCATTATGTTTTTTGGCCCAATAGACGTACTAGACAGGTATGAACTTTTATCAATAACTACTAAACCTGGTAGTTTTAATATAATGTACCCTGACCAATCAAACAACTCAGTAATTACTTCGATGAAATCTGCAGGTTGTACAGTATTATGGTCAACGAAAAATAACTGTATTACGACTCTGTTAAAAATACCATTAGAGGTATCTTCTGTATCCAGTCCTGTCAATTCCAGGGTATGTTGTTGGTTCTCTTCTTCAATTCTAAACATTGAGATCACCCCTGTAAATTTCCTATCAGACTCACTATAGGCATAAATTCTACCTTCCATATTCTTTCTATGGGTGGTACGGAATTTTATATTTATCTTACTGAGTTGTATATTGTCAAAAAGGAGATCTAGTTCTAGAGAAGGGATGTTTTCATTGATAACGCCATCTATTGCGTATTTATTGGATTCGAGAGCGATAACGGACGTTTTCCTACTGAAAGGATTTGTTAAACATATTTTGTCTCCAGCAAAGGAACACTGTACATCTTCATGGGTAACTTCGGTTTCAGTAGAGTTTACTTCCGTAACATAATCGTAGTAACCATATGTTATCTGGTAATACCAGGGATAGGGGACCAGACTCTCGCGAGTCGGTATAAAGTGTTTGTATCCGGTCCTAATCGTTCCAATCTTAAAATGTTCTATTGGAGCATCAGTCTTCTGGTGGAAAATCCTTGCAACAGAATCCAGTTTTATTTCGAAAGGATAGGTAAGATGGAACCAATCATCATGTTCATACACAGTATCGGGATGAAATTCAACAACCACTTTATTATCCACTGTTAATATGAAACTGGGTGGGAGGGTGAATGTTTGACTATGGTCTGTGGTATACTTGAAGCGAGTCGCTATATACTCCCAATGGTAGTGTTCGCTTAGAGGGGGGCGGTTGAATTGGTGGACCGTATGGGTTTCTGCGCTGGTACCCTCTGGGAATTCTACATTATTTGACCCTATGGGCATACTCATAACAAAGTCATGGTAAACCACAAAATCTAATCTGTTAGACTTTGCTAAAGGGGTAGGTGAACTTACATTTGGATCATTGTAGTTTACCAATTGATTCATGTTAGTTAAGTCGAAAACGTATAAAAATAGATTAATAACTTGTCCATCCTGGCTTTTATTGCACCCCGTTATTACCAGATTGTCCCCATGTAGAATTAGTTTGGATACATGGCTATGCTGGTAGAAGGGATGATCTTCCCTCTGCATTTCCCAAACACCACTCTCATTTTCATACCAAGATGTTAGGTACTTGTCCGTCATCCCATTGTTTTCTTTATTGATGAATGCGTAGAATGCCTTGCCATTATTCGATAGGATGAGATCATTACAGGCAATAGAACCGATATTTTCACCGAATTCATTAATTTTTTGACCTGTCACTGTACTTAATAATACAATTCCTGCGGTTTTGTTGATAAATGCCGCCACCTTACCGTCTCCACTTATCCCTGCTACTCCCCCCTTAGCTATACTAGAAACATCGGGAAATACCACATTAGAATAGTGGTCTGTACCCTCCCCTTTGGTCAAGAAAACTACACCTGTCGACAGGGTTTTCGAAGTGGCTATTATAACAGACTGGTCATTACTCTGACGTAGACGATCCCATACTGGATACATTCTCTGGTTATAGTCCCACGTGGGGTGGAAGGGTTTATTTTCCTTTTCCCTATATTTCGCTTCTATTTCGTCTACAGTAGGTAAAAACACAGAACTGTCACTAATCGTGCTGGTATTGACGGACAATATCGGTGTATTCTGTAGGGTATTAACGGGGAGTAGATCATATATAGACAGTCCTGGTGAGGGGGTAATATAATAGTTCCCTTCCAGTTGTGTATCTGAAGAATTGAATGATCCTATGGACGAGGATGTCGGTTCAATTTGTTTATGGATAGGCCCTTCTTGGGGTATAGAAGACACTGTCCACCCCCCATTTACATGGAATATGTTCTGTTTCGAAAACAGAGATGAGGTATTATCAATGGATGAGTAGTAATAGTTGCTAATATCGATACTGTGTGAAGTTAGTCTGCTTTGATCGTTTGGTTTTGCGTTCAGCATACCCTCAGTATCCGATGTGATGACTCTACATTCAATCCATAGCTTAGAAACTCCATGGGGATGATCTGGCGAAGACAAACGATTATGTACATATATTAGTATTTCAGAAACAGGAGAATTAGAATCCGCAGTATTATCTGTATTTAGATCGAGAGATGAGGCCATGAACCAACTAGTAGTGTTATGGTATGGATGGACTATACAAGATCTCCCTTTCCAGCCTATACCCTGGGCAAAAGCGTGCAATTCTATTGATTGAGTTCCTGTATACCCTTCGGTCTCTTTTGTAGAATGGACCCTTATAGAACTCATCTGTACAGCTTCCTGTAACTTGAGCCATACCCAGTCACCTTTATATTTATCCGTAGATAGTTGATTTAGATCTGTAGGATCTACTATGGTGGAAATTACATTTGAACTGCTGCTACTATCAGGATGGAGATACCTTATTAGTCTCCCCCCATCGGGGAAGATGGTATTAATGTTCGTTAGCCAGTATCCCGGTCCGTGTGTTATCTGGTGTGTGTCAACCCCTAGATGGGTCCAAGGACTAACAGAAGAGAAGCTAGTATGGATGTTTCCAAAATTTGTTACTTCTGTACCATCTATACCCATACACTTCAGTTTTACAGCTCCTACCCCTGTATAAGTGGACCAATTGGGTATATCCATATTTGGGGGTAGACCACTACGGATATGTACTATAATTTGAAAAACGTATTGCTCTGAACCTAATTCCAATTTCAGGGTATTCGTGCTGTAACTAGCAGACCCATAAGCATCTATATACCCACCTTTTTTTAACCAACCACTGCTGGTTCTGATATATACATCAACATCCTGCCGACTTGGTGCGAAGACTGCTGGACTGGAGGGTAGACTAGATTGTAGGTCCTGAAAAGTAATAGCGGTGAGCAACAGAGGGAATCGAAATCTAACACTAGCGATTTCTCCCGACACGATATTTTGGAAATCATTCGATCGAACAACGGTCGACTGAATATGTCTTATTTCCCCGCTGAAGGTCTGTTTACAGTAGTACATACTCTCTTCTGGATAGACATCGTTTGGTGATACCAAAAGATAAAACCAGTTAGTGTGGGGTGACACTACAGGTGAAGTAACAGTAATCTCTGTTTGAAAAGTCATAACATTCGAGTCAATGGTCGCTTGAACGCTAAATAAGCCTCCGTTTACATCAGGTATGGTGTTAGCCACCCACTTTATTACCCTATTGTATTCATCATATAGCCTCAGCTTAGAGTAGTTATACCCCTGGGTACTACCACGGGTAAAAAAAGTTAGACATATCTGGGTGAGTTCTACAGCCCTCCCAAAATCTGCTAGACATGTCGTTTGATTCTGATGCTGATGGGATTTATCAAGGTCGAATAATCCATCGTCTGGATAGAAATTACAGCCATATATACCGGAATACTCGTAGTGGTTATCTCGGGTAGATACAAGCATCTTTACCTTCTGACTCAGGGAACTAGATTTTTTACGAGTCCATGAATCTACCGCAGGATCATATTCGAACCTGTATGCCACTACGTCCTGGTCACTGGAACCCACTAGTATCATTCTACCATCTGCACTAATACTCAGACTAGAGATCTGGTAATTAACTTCTATGTAGTTTTCAACTATACTCTCGTTTACCTTTTGGGAGTTTGTAATAGATTCCCACTTGTAGGAATCCTCTTGATCATTCTGAGGGAATTGGTAGATTGACTGGTATACAAGCACCCGGTTTGTACCAGCGACGGCTACAACCATACCATCCAAACTATAGGCAAACACTGGATTGTTCGTGGTGTCTATCGTCTGACTCTTCTGTTTCTCTATATCGTAGACTACTATCTTGTGGTTACCTGTCTGGAGGTCATCCACAGCAAAAAAAGTACCATCTCCATTGAGTTTAACCTTCTGACCACGACTACCATAGGGTGGTGAATTATGGGGAGTCCAGCCGTTTTCCCCGTGACGGTATATATGAACACGACCCATCGACCCATTATTCTTGTCTGTAATGGCAATGGTCTTTCCGTCTGCATTTAATTCGACTTGAGACCCAAACAGTAGAGTGTTGTCCGGGGGGGTAATAACCTCTGTACCTTCCGAGTTAAAATCGAAAATTTTTACACTATTGTTCGATGGATACCCTACAGCCATTACTTTTCCGTCTGAACTGAACGCCAAAGAGCACTCCCCATACCCTGGACTAACGACTGGGTCTCTGTATCTAACCCAACCACCATCTTCTGTGTAGTTGTATACATCCACTCTCCCGTCTGTCCCTTCTGGGTCGATGGACCCAACTACCATCATACCCCCCGACCTGTCGAGTGCCACAGTTCTTCCAAAATTAGACCCCTGTACCCCCTGAACAGTATGATCGACTCTATCCCCAATGGCGTTTTGAGTGTAGACCACACACGTAACAGGGTCAGATGTAACGATTACCGTCCCATCACCACTCATTACAGTCATCTGGCCCTGGTTTGTGGAGTTCCTAGTAACTCGAACAGGAGCGGTGTTGAAATCCCTGGAATTAACATTACACAATTCAATACGAGATATCTTCGGTATCTTATCCCCCAAGAACTTAATGATAGCCGTTTCACATACCTTTCTATCTGGTATATTCGACAGCGACACTTCATTCATTAGACACTTTTCCTTCGACAGAAATTTTTCAAGTTGACGCCCCTCTAAGAGGATATTATCCTTTTTATTGGGGGTTAAATTGGCGTATATAAATCCAGGGTAGGGTTGGGTGATGAACTTAGATTTATGGGGCTTCCATACCATCAACGGTTTCCAATCTCCCAGGTCGTCCGAAATGAGTGTTTCAGTCCCATCAGGGTTATTTTCAAACAGATTCAGTTTAATCGTTATACTGTCTGATGATCTATTGAAAATAATGATACTGATCTGTATTATTTCCATAGGAGGGTTGAATATCGCGGGACAGTGACAATTCTCTTCGAATAACAACTGATGGTTGAGAAGTTGAGCACTGAATCTGTCTTCAAGTGTGGATGTTATATATTTGGCAATGGTACAATTGTAGGTGTACAATTGGTTTTTGGAGTTCTTAACTACCAAAACACAGTCTTGAAGATTCGACTCTTCTGTTGGCAGATTACAAAACCCTATCCTTTTCAGCTTAATTTTTTTGGCCAGGTTATATACTACTTTCTGGTGCTTGACGATGACATCCTTATTGTTGAGTGAAATCAAAGAAGTGTTCGAAGGATCCGGGGGGGTATCTTTGTAATTCCCATGGGTGAACTGTCTCTGTTTACTCATAACAGTATTACCATACGTGTTCATAATAAACTGAGTTCCGTTGGAGTTAAATGAGATATGTCGCCTCAGAGTCTCCGCCATCCATTCGAGAGGGTCCTTTTCCTGTCTGCTATAACCTATGAATGAAGAACCAGGAGCCACCCTCACATTATCCTGGTACTCCTGCTGTATGAGTACTCCCTTGTCACTTTTTTTGAAAGCGCTGTCATCAATCCAATGAGGATCTTTTACTTCTGTCCAGGTATCATAGATTTTATCAAATATCTTCACCCCTCTGTCCGACTCGCCATTACTAGGTATATGCCACTGTTCGTCACCATTGAACAGTTTAACACTTTTTAGGTGACCCGGTCGTCCTTTCGAGTTGTACACATAGAGCTTTAAAAACTTTGTATGGACAATATCTGGGAGTTCCCATACTACGTTCCAGTTAGAATAGTAGTCTATCGTAACATTGTCCAGACGGATTACAGGGCCCCCCTCTTCAGTGTATAGTCTGAAATGGTATGTCAGGTAATCCCTCGCCCAGTACCAGTCGTGAGGGGAGTGCATGGATATCTCGAGGCGTGTCAGTGGGAATTTGTACACAAATTTCATCTGGATGTGGTTACCGGGGGCATGGGGGTGGTGGGAGTCAATTAACCCTGTGTTGTCTAGCGATTTTGTTGGGTGAAATGCATACCAATTCACAGGCTGTTGGATACTATAGGAGTGGGATATCTCGTATTCTGTCCATTGGACTTCATACTCGAATCCATATATTCCCGCCGAATGATCCCATTTGTATTTTTTTCCATCCCTGTCGTCTACAGCTGCATGTACAATACCCAAAGACGACCAATTACTGAGTTCAAAAGGATCTGTAAAACGATCCGTATACTTATCTAGAACCCTCGCGGTGGTATCCCTTGGGACAGGATCTCTTCTTGTATGAGGAATAAAATTAGGCCCTAGATCTATACCCTTCGTATTGAAGAAATAAGATCTCAGTTGTAGACCAGCCTGGTCTCGGAGATACGTCAGGTCGAAACTGTTAGGGTCCAGTTTAAGTTCAGAAAAGGTAGACGAAAGCATAGATCTAAACCTGTCGCTGTTTATATTTTTCTCTGTCCAGAACTGTCTTTTATCATGATCTGATACCCCAGGTAACTCGAGCATCCCCATTTTTATCCTAATTTCACCCGTGGGTGACCTGTCTTTTAAAGAATCGACTATATCTATAACAGTACCAATCTCCCCCCAACCAATGTCAATAGCAGCACCAATTGCAGGTCCATATACAGGGATAAACCCTACAGCAACATCAACCGCTAGTTTCGTAGTATTAAGGGCTAAGACAGCTCCGAGTTGTTCATTTGTCAGACCTTCGTATTGACCATTAAAGTTTACGTTTTCCACAGTCACCTCGCCTGTAAGAGGATCTACGGTAGTTGTCATACCGGCCCCCGCAGCGATTCCAGCGGCGTCCCCTACTGATCCTGCTCCTGGTAGATAAGAAGCTACAACTACTGGATCTTTGAGATTGGGATGGTTGAAGACGTTGTCATCTAGCGCGTCAGCCCAGCTAATGGGTGAACCATGACCATGTTCTAGTATATCCCGGATGTACACCCGATTTTCTTCACCATAATCAATGGTATTCCACTCTTTTTTTAAGACAGAGTGATATTTCGTAAACTTGATTACAGCCCCGTCTATTCTATTGATATTGGGCTCAAAATCATATTCCCAGGGAATAAATAGAGTCTTTGAAAACTGATTGGTGTTTGTTATAACACTCCTTGGATCCCCTAAATACGCGTCACTGGTGATACCCCCACCCTCTGTGTTCGCGTCTAATATGGGAACCGCTGCCTCTAAAAGTTCCACGATTGCGAGGGTGGTTCCATCGGGAGAGATAGTTGACCACACCGATGGAAACTCTCTGGATTTCCATATACCCTCATGATCTAAATCATAAACTACTGTAGTGGTATACTGCTGAGTGTGTGAATAGCCCCCCTGAATGGAATGAGGTGCCACGTGGATCATCACTGTATTTCCTGTTCTATTGATCTCCCAGTACACTATCACTCCATCTACGGTAAGTCGAGCCCATTCTGATTTATCATATACAACATTGTCTTCATTAAATTCCAGTTTCCAAATAAGTAGGGTGGGTCCAGGGGTTGGGGACGACCTTAATAGGTCTCCCGTATTCCTATGAGAATCATTATCATACCAGTCATGAGTGTAAGATCTTAGAAGATTCAGTTCGTCCAACCATTCGCCAGGGATGTCGTTGGTTGGGTACCCAATAAAAACTCCACCATGGGTTCGATTGGGTACGGAATTACAACTTATATTATGTCTTCTGGTATATTTGTCTGTGTCGAACTGGTATACTTCAAGCTCTGTTGTTTGACTAGAATATACAGTTAGAATGCTACCGTCATAGTTTAGGTTTGGGTGTAAATGCTGGTTAGGAGGCTGTATTAGATATTTTGTCCACACCATCCCATTCCATCTGTAGACTGCAGTTATTGGAGGATGATAAACGGCTGGGGTTCCCCAGATGTAACTGTAGGTCCACCCATAACGTGTGGTCGTAAAGACAAAGGTACTTCCATCTCCACTAATAGCAGTCTCTTTGGTATTGGGGCTATAACCATCGCTTCCTCTGTGGCCTATCAAACGAGACTTAAATTTAGTTTCATAGGCCCACAGATAATTATTATCGAATTCACGCCCGTCTGTATCAGGGGGGAGTCGCTCTTGCCATCCAGACGGTGTGAGGTGGTACACAAACATCCTAGGAAACCCAGCAACTAACACTACTTTACCATCATCACTGAAATGACACTGGTAGTTACCACCCTTAAATAGGTTAGTCGGATTACCAAATAAAGCGTCATGGATTAAAGGGTGTTTCTGGATTTCTGCATTTCCTGGTGCTGTATCTGTATTATCCCCAACTCCATCCCCGTCTGTATCCTTGGTCTCTGTGTAAATGGTAGGGAACTGATCGGTGTTGTCCCCCACCCCGTCCCCGTCAGTATCTTTGGTCTCTGTGGAAATGGTAGGGAACTGATCGTTGTTGTCTCCCACCCCATCACCATCTGCGTCCTTTGTCTCGAATCTGTTAAAGGGTAGTTCGTCATTGATGTCGAGTACACCATCATTGTCGTCATCTGGGTCCTGGTTATCTCCCAATCCATCCCTATCATTGTCGAGGATCTCTGTTGGGTCTTTGGGGAATAGGTCTTTACTGTCACCAACACCATCATTATCATAGTCATGGGCTTCAGTAGGATCGTCTGGAAATAAGTCTACATTATCGTCGACTCCATCTCCGTCTCTGTCTTCATTTGTTTTAGACTCCATATGATCCTTATTTTAAATAGATATATATAAGTAAATCGATTATTAAAATAAGGATCCAGCGTTTTTTATTGTTATATCTGATCAAGTTTGTGTTAAATGGTTAATTGTGTAATATAGTAAGGTTTGTAAAAAAAAATAAATAGTAAGTTGAAAAAAAAAAAAAAAAAAAATGTTTTAATCATATAGTATAAATACAACAAAAATGTCTAATTACTCTACGCTGTCGTCAGGAATGGCATCTATGTATGCGTCCAATGAAGGCTCAAGATTCGATGTAAGATCACAACCGGTTCCTCCCAAGAAATCTACCTCTGCACCTTTCTTTTCCCTCAGTGAAGAAGACAGGAAAGACGCATTCAATGAATTCGATAAGAGACAGAATACAAGGGAAGCTGAGAGAAAGAGAAGAGAAAATATGACAGAAGAAGAAAGAAGAGAGCAATGGAACAATGAGCCCGTTGCCAATATAACCCGCAAAACACATCAAGACAGAGGAGATTACGTTACGATGAAAGATTTCCTGTCTAGACCTACGGAATGCTAAACACCCTCTTTAGGGTTCTTGTTCATACCCTTTATAAAATTAGATAGCATCAGATTAGACTCTATCTTTTTTTCATTTATTTTTTTAGGTTGCTTGGTTGGGGTGATTGTGTAGTTATTACCCTCATAATGGATACAACTGATATGATCTATTTGCAGGTTCTTCATACTGATTTCTTCTGAAGTGATCGTTTTTTCGATAAGATGGATAGTAAGGTCTGTCAGTAGGTTTTTTTGGGTTATATGGTCTAGGTTATGTATAGAGGCCATACGCAGTATATACTTGATCACCAGCATCTGCTGTATACTGATCCTTTTGATTGATTTCCAACACTTATCCCTGTTACTGGTAATATCTGTCAGGTTATCACTCAGTCGGATCTGGTACTCTTTGTTATCCATATCCGACCTTAGACCGAATTTGTCTACGAGCAATTCTTTTAGCTCTGTAAATATAACGTCGGGGGGTAGGTTTTCATAGGTATAACTGAAATTTTTATTTTTGTAGTGGGTAGACAGAGAATGACCGTCGCTAATATGGATACCATAGGGCATCTTCCCCTTGGACATGTCTCTGAAAATTTGAATCCAAAATTCATCCTTCGTGTATCTACAGCAGTCCTCGAAAATGGGGTATTTCAGTTCAATTTGTTTATAGGCCATAATTTTTATAGACGTATAAAAAAATACTATGCTTGTATAACTGATGTAGTTATACAAGTGTTGGAGGTGAACGCACTTTTATCGTTTCAAAAATTAAATACCTATACTGTGGGTGTAAAAGACCACATGAGGTGTTTGCACATTTTGCTGTATATCTCGTCATGTTCGATACGGCGATCCCTTGTTTTGATAATATTGAACTCCTCCTTTCTACAATTGTATTTATATTTCCTTAGCAACTGGAACAATACGTACTGACTGTTTAGAAAGTTTTTTCTCTTCAGTTTTACATCCTGTTCTGATACCTTTTTATAGGCGGTGATAAGCGTTTTAAAATCTTCTAGAAGCTTAGTTTCGATACCCCCAAGATTGGGGGGGGTATCCCCTGTAATAGTGCAATATATAAAGGTACAGTCGTCATAGTAGTCATTGTATTTCAATTCCTTCAGAAACATGTATATATGTCTTCTCGTAACTTTTGAATATTTTAGTTGTTTGGAGCCATGGGGGGTCTTTCTACTAGAAGAGACGTCATCCCTTATAAGACCGTGCTGGGTTAACTCTTTCTTAATATCTGAAAATAGTTTGGGGGGGATATTGTTGGACTGTTTAGCCTGGTATTTCATGATAATATCTCTAAAATGAGTGATTCTGTCATACTTATATTTTTTTGTAAAGGAGACCCGATCGGTGTCTTTGAAGGAAGATTGAGTGGATATTAGTATGTTTTCTTTACCACATTCTCTGCATACGTATATATTTTCTATCAACTCAATACAATTAGTGTTCTTACAATTGGTACATATTTTTAATTCGTTTACTGGGTTGTTAATGTATACAAGGTCAATATCTATATAATCCTGGGCTATATTTATATAATCAGCTATCAATTTGTCTTTACGGAGGGTCCGATTATGGTTATCTGTTGTATTCATCGACGCGAAGGCAGTCTGTACAGCAGTATCTAGGAGTTTAGTGTACTCTTCTATCAGAGCATATGTTCTGGATAGGTACATACTGTAGGGTATATCATTGGAAATATCTAAGATTTTATTCTCAAGTTCACTAATACTACTCATCAACTGTTTCTTTTCATTGTATCGAAGCAGGCTGTCCGACAATTGGTCCTTCATATATGTCAGTCGGTTATTATATTTTTTCAGATCTTTCTTATCATCCAAAAGGGTTTTTTTGATCTTTTTATCCAAAAATACAATATCGTGGAGAGTTACTTGGACCATGAGGGGTTGTACACCTGACGATCGAGTGTGTTAGTATAAGCAGTGTTACTGCTTATACTGGAATACTTGAAAAAGATTTTTAACTTGCATTGTTTATTTAACAGATCACACCTTGCAGTGGAAGCATTCAACTCTACAATAACCCCTACATACTTTACAATACTGATCAATGTTTAGGTATACGGACGTGGGCTCATACTGGGTACCGGGGGTACAACAATATTTACACTGGGTTTCGTATATCTCATTGCATTGGTCACATACGTGATGGTGTTTTATTAAGATTCTGCGTGGTGTAGGACACTCCACGCATGGTATATACCCTGTCCCTTTACATATAACACATGGTATTACACTTTTGGAGGGAGATAAGACTGCGCTTCTCATTTTTAGACTGGAAGACTGTACATTCATCTTGATACATTTAAATATTACACGCTTGCATCCGATGGTGTATCTATACATTTTTTTTTATATTTGGGAAATTGTAAATATTTAAATTTATTTTTAAAAGGGTTAAGAGAACAATAAAAATAGTATCTATAAGATGAAAAAATCGGAGGTTCTAAATATAGAAAAAATTCCATTGAGCTATAGACCAGAAGAACAGAAGAAAAAATTCCCCGTTATGAAAAATCTGTATCTGGAACTCATAGAAAATAAAAGTAAAGTGAACCCTGTGTTGAGTAATTCTGAATATATACCCAAAGAATATGGAGAGATGGCTTCTATACCATCTCGTCATAGAGGTCGACAAGAAATGACGGCTGAGATACTTAAAGAGAATATAAGTGAAGATATATTATACGATGATTATGACGATAAATATGAAGATAGCGATCGGGTGAGTGATCGAGAGAGTAACAGGGGTGGTGGTCGAGAGAGTAACAGGGGTGACATGGAGAGTGACAGGGGCGGTAGGGAGAGTGACAGGGGCGGTAGGGAGAGTGATAGGGGTGGTAGGGAGAGTGATAGGGGTGGTAGGGAGAGTGACAGGGGTGGTAGGGATAGTGATAGGGGTGGTAGGGAGAGTGATAGGGGTGGTAGGGAGAGTGACAGGGGTGGTAGGGAGAGTGATATAGAGAGTGACAGGGGTGATAGAGAGAGTGACAAGGGTGATATAGAGAGTGACAGGGGTGGTAGGGAGAACAAGGGATATAGGGGGGGTGAGAGAGATTATATAACAATTGATGAAGATGTTGATTATCTAAATGATGATGTTGACTATAGTATTCTAAATGAAGATACAGATGATGCCGGTGATGTAGAAGACTTAGAAGAAGACGATGTAGAGGAAAAAAACATAGATAGTGAAATAAGACATATTTTATCTAAACCTGTAAATCAAGTTGGTATTACAGGTTCTTTTAAAGAGAGAAGGGACGAGAGAAGGGGTGAGAGAAGGGGTGAGAGAAGGGACGAGAGAAGGGGTGAGAGAAGGGACGAGAGAAGGGGTGAGAGAAGGGGTGAGAGAAGGGGTGAGAGAAGGGAAGAGAGAAGGGGTGAGAGAAGGGACGAGAGAAGGGGTGAGAGAAGGGACGAGAGAAGGGAAGAGAGAAAGGACGAGAGAAGGGGTGATGCCCCATTATTATCTGAACTTAATGATTATAAAGATTCTAGAAAGGTATATAGAGATGTTAATTATGTATCTCAGGGCGAAGAGGATGAACATAAAAAGAAGAGAGATATCTTGTTCAGATTCGACATACTGAGAAAATCCTATAAAGATTCAAACCTACCAGATTTTTCGATGCACTCTGACTATACCATGATGAAAAACACATACGAGTCTGTCATTAGGAGACTATCCCTAGATGGAAAGGTGGAGACGTATAGGACCTATCTGGTGGGTGGTTTCATGGGGGTTGAATACTTACTTGGGCGTTTTCTGAAGTTTGACATGGAAGGTTTCACTAAACACCAGGTCACAAGTATGAATTCTTACGAGAGACTTTTAATAGAACTGGGGGAGAAGAGCTACCTGAAAGGAGGGAAAGAATCATCCGTGGAGTTCCGATTAATCTGTTTAATTATCGTACAGACGGTGATATTTCTTGTAGGTAAAATGATCCTCAAAAATACGGGATCTAATGTTATGGGGCTATTAAACGGTCTCGTTGGTAGTGGGGGTGATGGAGGAGGTGACGGTGGTCTTGGAGGGCTTATGAGTGGATTGTCTAGTATGATGGGTGGGATGAACAACAGTTCAACATCTAAAAGCGCGGAGACTCCTGGTATACAGAAACCCAAGAGGAAGATGAAAGGCCCAGATATGAACATATAGAGACACTACCAAGTATTATATTTTTTTTAGTATATAACAGAATGAAAAACCCCTATTTTACGGTCTATGGGTTTTTCATTTTATTTTAAATAAATAATAAGTACCTAGTAATAAGTACACTTAATAATTAAGAGAGCTATGGTTCTTATCTATAAAAATCTGGAGGCGACCCTGTGGGATGCTATCCATATAATATGTATATCCTATCGGGATTCAACAGATACAAAATACATCAATGCCCTGATACTATCTATATTTTATTTATTACCCTACAGCTACAGTAGGTATGCAAAATTCTATATATGCAACCAGGGTATAGACTGTAGCCCCGACAAACTTCTTCGTTGGTCTGTCGATCTTCGAAATTTTATGAATCGGAGGGTTTCACACAATGATCACCGATTCTACACTGTCGAGATGATCCGCGAGAAGTTCTCACCCGACATTCTATACAAAAACGTGTGGGGGAATATTTTATGGCGGCTAATTCATTATATGGCGGCCTTATCCGATATAAGGTCGAAATATAAAGAATTTAAAACTTTTATGGTGTGTCTACAGCATACCCTCCCTTGCCGGGAGTGTATGGTAAATCTAAAAAAGCATCTAACTATGTTTCCTATCGATATGTACAGGGGGCGTACGTTTGAGTGGAGTGTTATTATACATAACGCTACAAACCGTATAACATATGGGTCCCCCTACTCTGGGGTTATATTTCCACTAAAGGATGCGTACCGATTATTCTTTATGCCTCTTTCCGATATATCAGATTAGGGTGTTTAGTATCCCCGACACATCATCACATATCAGTTTCTCTTCTATACATGTGCGATTCTTGATAATAAACCCTATAAAGTCTTTATACACTGTTTTCATCTCTTCTATAAAGGGGGAACTCAATATAATAGAACCAGAGTGAAACATTAGAAAACTGTGATACTTATCCAGCAGTTCCTTTTTTTTTTTGGTATGATTGAGACTGTCTATATATTTCTGATAGGGGATATACTGTTTGGACCACAGCCCATCTGTATGTTCATACTCTACCAGAGGGGGTCGTGTGGAGGGATCCGACCTTATTTTTACAATAGCACTAGTGTTTACACTGGTTTCAAGTAGCGACTTATACTCCGTGTTTTTATTGATAAAGGTGTTTAGTTTCTCCCTGTCCAGAATAAACCCTACGTTGAAATCTTTATTTATCATTACAGTGAAAAACAGTATCTTTGGTTTGTGGGGGAGCCCTGTTGTTTCGGGGCTGCGTTTCTCGAGTATCTCCACAGAGTTTACTTTCGTTTCCATGAAACATGGGTACTCTTTAAGAGTGGTTACCAGATAGGGGTGCCTTACTAGGAGTGTACTGATATGTAACCACATATACTTTACACATTTTTTGGCGTGATCGAAATTCTTACACCCACATATCTGTATCCTACCGAATGAAGGGATCTTGAAGGTTATCTTTTTATCCGCTATCTTCATAACGACCATCATCGAGTTTCTAAAAGGTTTCTTCTGTACGATTTTCTTGTCATGTTTAGTGACTCTATGGCTGTAGATTTTTTTAGTCTGCTTTACATCGATACCCCTCACATCCCCCCTGTATTTAAGAGTAATGATACTACCATTTGGGAGTTTGACGAGGTTGTGGTCTAATTTAAACCCAGAAGAGAACCTACGGGGGTTTTTACGGGGGGTGGGAACAAAGGTATAGGGGGTTATAGGGAGTTTTTCGAATAACTTCTCTATATCGATTACCCAGTTGGTACTCACAATCACCGTCTGGGTGGATATCTTTAGGTCGTTGAAATCTTTGAGGGGGTACTGGGTGATGCCTTCTCCGAAAGTTTTTTCCATCTTTTTTTCCATCAGACTTGTTGGTGTAAACTGTATATGTATATATAAAAAAAAGCTTTATTGTAAGGTTAATCCTTGTAAGGTTAATCCTTGTAAGGTTAATCCTTGTAAGGTTAATCTTTTAGATTGATTTATTATCTTAAAGGTCCATCCTTGTGGTAATCAAATTTTTTTTCCTCCCTCTTTCTATACTATGTATCTATATATGTACCTATCTACATATATTTCATGAAGTCCTCCTTCTCGCTACCCAATCCAACCTTGGATCTTGCCTGTTTATAGATATCCATATAATTATTTTTAAATTCAGGGTTGTCTGTATCCAGCTTGTCAATTAGGGTCTGAGATTCTTCACAGACTTTTTCTAACTTCAGCATATCCTTCTTGTACCTTTCTAGGGTGTACAGACAGTGGGCTTTCTTCACGTGTAACTCGATATATACATCCATAGGGTCCTCCCCATTTTCCTCTATATCTTTAACCTCTTTCCTTAACTCAGCCTCCCTTTGTTTAATCTCCTGGATATCCTTCTTCTCCTGCTTTCTCTTATTTACAAGGTTCTTACTGATCACCTCTTTTACTTTTTTAGTAATATCTACTTCGTGGATCTCCTGAGTGTATTTAGAAGACAGGGTTGCTGGGAACCATTTACCGCAATACCCGTGGTAGACAGTGTTGTAGGAATCAACATTTCTGACAATATCTTCGGCATGTTCATCTGCTTCCTCTTCAGTCATACATGTTGCTCTTACCTTGAACATACCGAATACCCCTTCTTTGTCGGGGGTTGCCCCAGGTGCTGGGATGAAAGAGTGTAAACTGTATACCTGGTTCCTGTATATAGGGTCCGCACTGTACTTGAAGGATCGAGGGAATTTATCAACAAATTTTTTTTCTACTACTTCAGGGGAGGCGGCCTCCCACTCTTTGTCTGTAAGTGGTGTTCTTGATCCGTCTCGACCCCTCTTGAGAGTATCGGAAGCCTGTGGTTTCACGGTTGTCTGTTTATGACGATTGCCAGATATATCGGCCAGAGTCACATTGTTGCTATTATCTAAAGAGTTCATGAGTAGTCGTCTGCTATTGATGATAGTATATATATATATCACAAATATTCTCTTTTAAATAAACTTAAGGGGATAATTTTAAGATATATATACACACATTAGATATCTCAATTACATCGATATGTCAATTATTGATCTAGCTGGTATTATTGGGGAGATTACTGAACTAAACAAGGAAATAGACAGACTCCAAACGATCCGGCTGGATCTTGTCACCACCCGGAAGAAACTCGAGCAGCAGATTAAGGAGTATCTAGTAACAAACAATGAGGAGGGGGTTCGCTGCGGGGACACTCTGATTATTCTAGATGAAAAGAATAGTCGTAAAAGAAGAAAGAAATCTGATAAAATGTTAATTGCCTGTGATGTCCTGAAGAAATACGGAATCAATGACGCGGATAGAGTCATGACAGAATTGAATGATGCGATCAAAGGGGAACAAGTGGTGATGGAAGTTGTAAAGATCAGAAAGTCCAAGAAGTAATGAGTCACATACCACAACATCTGTGGTGTTTATTTTTTTTTATTATTATAATATTTTTATAATAACAATAAACTTATAAGAATATATATATATATATATATATATATCTATATATACTAAGAGATTCTGATCGATGGACCTTTCTGAACAAATAAAGGAACTAAGAAGTCAACTCGCCGCGATCAATACCACTGGCAGAGATGATATTTCTACTCTACCTGACAATAAGGATAAGGGTACTTTTCAGTACTTAAAAAGTAGAATAACCTCTCAACCCTACCATTACTGCATTTGTTTACCTGTTGCTGTTATTGTACTATTGTATATGACCCGCCCAGACTGTGTTACAAGAGAAGTAAGGGACGGTAAAGGTAATCATAGATATGTAGTATGTCACAAGAAATTATTTACATACGCCCTAGTATTCTCGGTGGTAGTAATACTAGCTATATTTTACTATACAGGTACTATGTAAATTAGATGTGGATTTAACTGTCTGTTTATAAATATATATTTATTATAAATATATATTTTATATACTTATACAACAACTGTCTAATATAGAAGATAACTAGGTTTTATTTATAGATGTTTATAAACAAAAATAATAATATATCACTCATTGAAGATGGGTCATACCTACTGTTCGATTACGCCAGAAATAAGAGATTCCCCAACATTACTTCCAATATCAATGAATTATCCTTTAATGTGTCTGCAATTCTTGATGAATATATGTATTCTGACATATATATTACTGTACAGTTTGACCCCCGCCAATCTACAATACCCATAGACAATCGACAGATACAAGGCTTTATGGTGTGTCTATACCCCGTATATAGAGACGGTATAGACTCCATAGAGATTATTAAAATGTATGGGGGGTATGACACAAGAGTCTCCCTGTTAACCTATTTTACAAAAAAAATACAGAAGACAACCCATATGTACATATACACTTCCACACCTGCCTTTGCCCTTAAACTGATGGAGATTGGGATGGGGTCTAACGCTACCCTAGTCGACTCGACTCTAAGCGGTATCCACTTTTTCAAGCCTAAATTCAGACTAACAAGTGGACCCCCTCGTACCTTGAGTATTCTACCCATGATAGTTAATATTATGGATAAATACATGGGGTCCACTGTGTACTATTTTAAACTATACTTCGGTAAAGAGACCTTAAAACTGTTACAGGCACAGGTCATAACCCCTTCTACAGATATATCGGGGAAGGAAATAGAATCATTTGGGAGGTTCAAGCTACACTATAACACAAATGCTCGAAATCTGTTTATGGAAGTATTTAAACCCAGGGAGAGAGAGGGAAGTGGAACAAAAGTCGGTGTGATGGAGGCGGAATTATCCTACCACACCCACCCTAGGGAGGACGATAGTATGGGTAAGGACTACAGATTCCTCATGGCATGGCCGTCGGGTACGGACTACGCCTACTATTTCATAAAAAGATTCCGATACAACGAGAAGGGGTGTTATGTCAACATTGTCCTATCGATTGACGCTATATATAGTGTCAGTGTCTCTTACATGTGTGTGTACTTTATTCGGGAGTATGTACTCCCCCACCCTGAAGTGACAAATATTATAGATCTAATAGCGGTCGTGATTAAATACTATTTTAAACTTGTAGAGAACCTCAGAACCATCCATAAACACATATACGGGAAACACACTCGACATATCCTACCCCATATGAGAAGGAACATGGGAGACCTGCATGTATGGCTATGTAGGTCTTTCACCTGCGATAAATTACTAGACATTCTAGGCACCAACAATAAGAAACTGAAAAATCTTCTCATTAGGAATTCTAGCATCAGGGACGAAACCGTGTACGATAGGACGGTAGATACCCTAAGGACCATTCTCATACCCTTCAGTTTTACCTTTTTCAGGACAGATATTGTGACATGGGAACACCTGGACTGGACCCATGAGGTTCCCCTGTGGGTCCAGATGTGTGTTTCTGAAGAAGAGGTGTCAGAACTGAAAAAGGGTCGTCTGTTTCCTCCTGGGTTTCCTGTCGAAACATGTCGATCAGACCCCATAAAGGTTGTCGAGGATATATATAGAAATACTATCTAAACGTACCTGTTCTATACAAATATATTATAAGTATGCAAACAGGGACGGTTGGGACATTGTCTAAAAACACCATTAATTTCCAGATGGTTCTATGGAGAATGATGAGTGAAGAATTTTTAAAAAGGGCCTATCTACTTGCTGATCACCATGGAGTAGATGTAGTCACAGGTTATCTGTTGAAAAGAGCAATGCTGGTAGAAACCCTATCTAGTAAGGGTATGGGGGCGAAGCTTGAACCCTATTTTAATATGTCGATGGGTAATGACATAGATTTCGAAAACCTCCCACCCTTTATAAAAGAAAAGGCTCTAGAACACTGGGAGGAGTTTTCAGGTATTATCAACAAGGGGAGTATCAGTAATATAGGCGGGATGGCAGAGGATGTCAGTTCCACCATTATAAATAGTCTGGTGGAAGAGAGTGGTGGGCATTATGATCCCTTATATGATGATCCCACATACGATGAGTATGAGTACGACGATGGGGACGATGATGGGGACGGCGATGGGGATGCCGATGGGGATGCCGATGGGGATGCTGATGGGGACGACGATGGGGATGCCGATGGGGATGCCGATGGGGATGCCGATGGGGATGCCGATGGGGATGCCGATGGGGATGTCGATGGGGATGAAGAAGAATATAATAGAATTATTAGAAGTTGTAGGTGTCCCATATGCATAGAAATAGAAGAGCTAGAGGTGTTTATTTCTACCTGGAAACCTAGCAACAGGTTACATCATATAATATTAAATTCTCTAAATATGGTATAGGTACATAAAAAAATCCTTAAGTATAATAACTTAAGGACTCACGTCGTTGTATTGTACATGAGTATGACGGATAAGAATAAACTGTTACTGCATATTACAATAGAGAGTTTGGTAGTTGCGGGTGTTATTGTATACTTCCAGAACAAAACCAATAAGTTAGAAAAATCTATTTCAGAACATAATCAACACCTTACTTCCTCGAACGAACAGTATCAAAGCGTTGTTGCTAAACTAGAGAGCCAACATAAAGAAATTACAATTATGAAAACTACCATAGATACACAGAAAGCAACCCTCGATAAACTAACATATTTAATTACAGATCTATATAAAGATACCAGTGTCAATAGGCTGTGTCAGGGTATACCACCCGTCCGTAGCCTCGATCAGCCACCACTACCCGACCCCATACCCGATCAGCACCCTTTTCTTAGCCTCGATCAACAACCACTACCACCACCCGTCCACATCCCCGACCAACAACCACTATCACCACCCTTCCCCGTCCCCGATCAACAACCACTACCACCACCCGTCCACATCCCCGATCAACAACCACCACCCGTCCCCGATCAACAACCCCTACCACCCGTGCTTACTTCTGATTTTAAACCGCAGTTACCTACCATAACAGAGGGTATGGAGAGTGGGGGGTATGATTCCCTTGATGAAGAACTTGAAGAAGAATTTAATCTTTTAGTTAAAGAGGAAACAAATAACATACATAATATATAAAAGTCCCACTACTCTACATCCTCTTCATCTTACCCTTCTAGCTATAAAAATGAAAGGTAGCAAGAAAACTTTTTTATACAGTGCTAAAGAATTTCCTCGGTTTGGGGGACAGTATATCAGGAGTTACAAACTGCAGACGGGTATGAATGGTCACTTCGAGTGGTGGTGCATGGTGTATGAGATTTACCTGAGGGCTATATTCGATATTTTTATAACCAATATGTCCTGTAACAAATACTACGATAACCTGTCCCCTCTGTATACCTGCTGGTTGATTTTTAGGGTAGTTGTCTACAAGTTTAGTTCAAGAAAAATCCATGACGACTTTCTACCCCCCACGGAATGGAGTGGAAATATCCAGGAAGGGGACACTAAAGGATCGATAGGCATTTTTAGGACTCTCACAGACACACTAGCGGAGTGTACGGTCTGTATAATGGATTACCTGTCTGAGACGTGTGTACCTATTGCTGAGCATATGGGTATAGAACAATACCTAGTTATGTACGGAATGATGATCCAATACTACAAGTGATATCAATTTTATTATATTTATTTATTTTTTTTCTATATTGTATGTTACAGTATACAGAAAAAAAATAATTACACACACAAAATGTTTATCAGACTATTGTTATTCTACTTCTTCCTCTGTTTCTTACTCAGGACAAATTTCGATACAGACGTAAGGGTCCTTATTGGTCTATTCATCATGTTTGCAATACTATATTACTATTCCCGTGAGGTGAGTCTCCCTATGGGTGGTAATGAGGGGGGGATAGACACCACACGGTCCGGTAGTAGCAGCAACGACCCCTTTAGTACCCTATATATGAAAAACAGGGGGTACAGGTATGACCCTGAGGTGTACCTTAAGAGTGGGGGAATGGTCAATTATTCAACCCATCCCTACGACACCCATCCAGACCAGGGATACGTAAACAACCCCTATATCCCTCCCTTCTATTTTATGAACCATGGGTACACCACCTACACCCCCCCCCACAGCACCCTTTTGGCCCCCGACGGTTACTATAGACCGATATACAACCCCTATACAGCCAGGCCGAATATGGGGGGGTATTTCCCCCAGAGCCTCATCTACAACTATGATAAAAGGGTTGCAGAGATTAGGGAAAGGAGGAGGGAGATTAGAAGAAAGAGGAGGGAGTGTAAAAAAAATAAGACCTGCTAGAATAAGGGTTTATATATAAATAATAATTTTTATTTTTATCTACCCTTTATATATATAAAATAAAAAAAAATGTATAAAAAACATTTAAATTCTACAACAACACCACCCCCTACCTCCTGTGAAAAAAATGGGTGTAAAAATGAAGGTACAGAGGAGAAGGTACAGAAGGGTAAATGTAGGTACTCAAACGATTACAGGTCTGGGGAGACCTGTAAAGACAAAAAATGTGTCCCTGAAACTAATAACACCAAGATGATCATTATTATCTCTGTCATAGTAGCACTCTTCATCTTATTGGGGGGCTCCTTATCTTTCTATAGTCTCTTCAATAACAGTGTCTAATTGCTCGGGGATGGGTCGCACAGATAGAGAACAGAGGATTGCTAGGCACTGGTATATTAAAAAAGGTCAGTATACTAAAAGGATATGTATATATACATCAGAACATCTATATATACTTTTAGATATTGTATTAGTACTATACCTTACAAAACTAATATAATAATAATAGTTTTTTTTTAAATATCTATATATAAGACATAGATGACCACATACTACTCGACGTCAGTGGGTATATTTTGATCTTCATAAGAAAGGAGGCGGAGTTTTATATCCAATATACATGACTCTAACCGGCAGGTAAACATGACATCATCTGAGTAGGTGTCTTGAAGGTTTTTAAGCCCTGGTATACACCCATCTATATCCTTCTTTATGTAGGACCCCATCCTCTGTTTTCTGACGTCGCTACTGCTGGAGTAGATATCTACTATATTGAAAGACTTGTCTATGATATCTCTGATATACAGCATCGTCTTTGCTCTGTTCTGGACAGTAAGGAGTCTGAAGAAGCCAGTCAGCCATGAAGAATTATCCTGAAGCGTCAGGGTCTTTGTATTAATTTTTTCATTCTTTCTGATTTTCCCAATGAATTTGAGACCTGAAAGGACTGAATCTTGTGAACCTTCCGATAAATCATTGGCGGTGAAATGGTGGTGTTCTATACTCTCTTCATTTGTATACATAACATTCGTATCGATTACCTGTTATTTATATTAATTTTATACTTTTTTAAACTTAAACATTATAGTTTTATAAAAATAAAAATTCAAAAAGAGAAAATGTCTACAACCCCCAGTTTAGATAGAATCAAAACAGGTAACGTCGCCATCATGATCTACACCTGCAACACAAGCCCTCAGATATTCAGATTCCCCAAGGGAGTACTAAAAGAAGATACTGCCAGGATTCTGTATAAAGTCCATAACACCAATATCAGTGAGATCGAAGAGGACGACTACAATGTGCTACTGTCTCTAGAGAACAAATTAGAGTCTGCACCCGAATACTGCCTGTACAAATCCAGTGAGACCAGTGAAGGGGTCCCCCAGTCTGTAATCGTCAATCCCCTCACTTTTAACAAACCAGTC
>Ga0115565_10000918_pt1 | contig 25434 bp, 22 predicted proteins | sample COGITO_mtgs_1105_FD_87199 | JGI IMG/M metagenome (GOLD analysis project Ga0115565, IMG submission 87199) | Pelagic marine microbial communities from North Sea - COGITO_mtgs_110530 | ecosystem: Environmental > Aquatic > Marine > Epipelagic | place: Germany:Helgoland, sampling site Kabeltonne... | reverse complement strand
TCTGTAAAAGTAGCAATATTACAAGAATTAGCATTTTTAAATCATTTAGACTTAGATAGAAGCTTTAAAATTTTTGAAAAATTAGTTAAAGAAGATAACGTTCAAATTCTTGAAAATTCAATTATAACTTCTCAATATTTTAATAATAAGTTTCATAACAAAATGATTACTTATTTTGAGAATATAATTAAAAATAAAGAGCTTCATAAAAAAGGTCAAGTTATAGTTTTGAGTTGGTTAATTGAAAAAATAAGTAATAAAAAGTTATTTGAGAAATTTTTCAAATCTTCAAAAGAGGCAAAATTATGCGCATTTACAGTAGCTGAAGCAAACATTATAGATAAAGAAGGTAAAATAGATAATAAAAGCCTTATTATTTTAAACAGATTATTAAAACAAAAAGATAAAGATTTTTCAAGTTCTTTTTCAGGTTTAGTTTTAAGGAAAATTAAAAACAACAACTTTGAAGAGTTTTATCCATTCTTGAAATCATATTCTAAAACGAGTTTATGCTTAGATGAACCTAGGTATTTTTTACAATTATTACTTAATTGTGCAAAAGACTATCCTTTAAAATGTTTACAGTTAATTAAGAATATGAATTTTGAAAAAGTTCCTAACATTCAAGAAAGAGGGCATTATAATGAAGAGCCTGTTCAGTTAATTTTGGCAATTTATTCAAAACTCAATCTTAATCCTAAAAAGAATGAGAAATTTATAAAAAAAACTTTAGATATTTTTGATGCTATGCTTTCTCATAGTCATTTAAGAGTGTCGGCAAACAAGGCAATAGAAATGACATTATAGTTTAATGGATTCTATTTATCTTTTTAATCTATATTTTTTGTTTACCAAAAAAAAATAATTTTTATTTTAAATAAAACAATTAAATAATTTAGAATTATGTAATTATTTTTGTTCTTAAAAGATAGATTTATTAAAAAAAAATATCTCAAGAGGAAGGATTTAAAAATTAGACAAACGATAATATTGATTTTTGCAATTACTCGCATAAATATATAATTTGGGATTAATTTACAGCTTTTTAGGTTTTATGAATTTAAGAATAACTTCATTTATAATATTTTATTACGTTCAAAAATAAACTATGTGTTACCACACTTCCTTAACACAACAAGAAAATCAAATAACAGCAGTTTTTGATGCTGTTTATAATGAGCCAAATTCTTATGAACCTTATTATCATTTTAATGGTTGGGAAAATAAATATCTCTCTATTATAAAACAAGATAATGAAAGTATTATTGACTTAGCAACTTGGGGAGTTTTACCCACTAATTTTGATCTATCAAAACGAACTCAATTCTTAGCAAAAACAAAAACATTAAACGCTACTAAAGAGCGTCTATTTGATAGTAATTTGTACAGCCAATTTATTCAATATCAAAAGTGTATTATCATTTCAGATGGTTTTTTTGAACCACATACAGTTTCTGCTACCAATGAGAAAATTCCTTATTATTTTAAAGAAAAAAACAATAATTTATTTGCTTTTGCTGGAATATATTCTGTTATCGACGATGATATTTCAAGTCCGATTTATTCAGCTTCCATAATAACGATAGAAGCAAATCCTTTTTTTAAAGAAATTCACAACAAACCCAATAAGTTAGGCAGTTACAGAATGCCTTTAATATTAGATCCAACAGATTATTGGGATTGGTTGCACACATCAAATGAAGATGAAACAAAAATGCTACTTAACACCTTTACAAAACAAGAATTAACAGCACATCCTGTAAGTAAAGATTTGTTTAAAACTTCTATTGATACTAATCTTCCAACAATTTTAAATAAAGTTGAATTTCAAAAAGGGTTATTCTAAATTACTTTTGCTTTGCTACCTAATTTTAAACTAATAGTTTCTTTAACGATCATAATTTTACTAAATTTTGATTTCATTAATAGAATGCCACCATAGTTGTTCTTTCAAATGTAAAGGTAAATCGTGTACTCTTTGTAAAAGTAAGAAAATTGAAGGCATAAAAAAACAGTTTAGAGACCTAAACTGTTGTTTTTAAATAATTTAAACTTGTAGCGAAATCGGGATTTGAACCCGAGACCTCAGGGTTATGAATCCTGCGCTCTAACCAACTGAGCTACCTCGCCATTTTTGTTTTTGAGAGTGCAAATATAAATACTTTTTAGAGATTAGCAACATCTCTTTTTAATTTTTTTTAAATAGAATTAATACTTATATTGTCAACCTAAGTTAGATAAAAATGGATAAAGTAAAATACGAGCTTGAAATACCAATTCATGCTTCACCAAACATGTTATACCAATACATTTCATCTCCTTCAAATTTGCAAGAATGGTTTGCAGATAAAGTAAACTCTAGAGGTAAAATATTTACTTTTGAGTGGGATGGAACTATCGAAAAAGCAGAGCTGATCACAAAAAAAGCTGAAGATAGGATTCGTTGGAAATGGCTAGAAAGTGAAGATGATGAAAGTTTTTTTGAAATAAAAATTCAAGTTGATGCTTTAACAAAAGATGTTTCTTTAATTATTACCGATTTTGCAGATGATGAGGATGAAGTAGAAGAATCTAAACAACTTTGGGAAAACCAAATAGACGAATTGAAACAAACAATTGGTGCTTAAAAGAAAATTTATATAAATTTTAAAAAACTCAACTTTTGGTTGGGTTTTTTTGTGTTTCATTTGCAACAAAACCTTAATTTTGCACCTTCAAAAAAAATTTAGAGATGATTAATTTTAATGGCGAATTATTAGAAGAAGAAAATGTAAAACTTTCTATATTTAATAGAGGTTTTAAATATGGAGATAGCATTTTTGAAACCATTAAAGTTACCAATAATAAAGTTGTTTTTTGGGAAGATCATTATTTTAGATTAATGGCTTCTATGAGAATGTTGCGTATGAAAATACCTATGGAATTCACGTTGGAGTTTTTAGAGCAAGAAATTTTAAAAACTGTTAGTTCGCAAGCTGAAGCTGCTTCTTTTAGAGTTCGTTTAAATGTTTATCGAAAAGATGGAGGTTTGTATACCCCAAAAACGAATGAAATTGATTATTTAATTGAAGCAAAAGAAATTACCTACAAAACAAAGGATACTTATACTGTTGATGTTTTTAAAGACTTTTATAATTATTCTGGTTTGTTATCAACCATAAAAACAAATAACAGAATGTTAAATACATTAGCTAGTATTTTTGCTAAAGAGAACGATTTAGATAACTGTGTTTTAATTAATGAACGAAAAGGAGTAGTGGAAGTTGCTAATGGAAATATATTCGTTTTAAAAGGGAATGTTATTAAAACACCTGCGTTAACTGAAGGATGCATTAAAGGAATTGTTAGGCAAAAAGTCATTGAAATTATTGCTAAAAATAAGGAATTTACCTTGGAGCAAACAACAATTTCACCTTTCGAAATTCAAAAAGCAGACGAGGTTTTTATAACGAATGCAATTATAGGTGTTCAACCAATTACGAATTATAAAAAGAAGAAATTTACGGTAGATTTTTCAAGTAAAATAGCTAAAAACATACAAGTACTAGAGTTTACTTCTGTTTAATTAAGGTTGATGTCATTTGGTGCATTTGCCCAAAGTTTATAATCACCACCTTTTTGAAGTATTTTTTCTTTCCAAAGAGATGTTTCATCTTCGGAAAAAATATTTTGAAGATCATTTTCTGAGATAAACCAAGAATTTATATTCAATTCGTTCATTAATTGATGTTTTCCCCAGCCAGAATATCCTAAGAAAAAACGAATATCAGATTTTTTTAGAGAACCATCATTTAACAATTGCTTTAAAGCCTCAAAATTTCCTCCCCAAAAAATACCATTGTCAACTTCTATACTATCAGGAATTAATTCTGGAACTCTGTGCACAAAATATAAATTATCTTGCTCAACAGGCCCTCCTTGATATACTATAAAATCAGAACTAATATCAGGTAATAAATCGCTTAATGTATATTCTAAAGGTCTGTTTAATATAAAACCAACAGAGTTAATTTCTGTATGTTCTGTAATTAAAATAATAGCTCTATTAAAAGAACTGTCATTTAAAATGGAAGGTTCAGCAATTAACAACCTGCCTTTATGTGGTTTTAAATACGACATAAGTAAATATATACAAAATATTGTAAATAAAAAAAACTCTCTTAAAAAAGAGAGTTTAATTATAATTTGTACTGCAGTAAATTAGTTTACAGCATCACTTAATCCAGCTCCAGCTTTAAATTTTGCTACATTTTTAGCAGCAATTTGGATAGTTTTTCCTGTTTGAGGATTTCTTCCTGTTCTTGCAGCTCTGTTAGAAACTGAAAAAGTTCCAAAACCAACTAATGCAACTTTATCTCCACCTTTTAAAGCAGAAGTTACGTTATCTGTAAAAGATTCTAATGCTGCTTTCGCTGCTACTTTAGATATTCCTGCATCAGCAGCCATTGCGTCAATTAAATCAGACTTGTTCATAATAAGTAAATTTTAAAATTAATTATAAGTTTTTTGTGCTATAATAGCTTCACAAATATAGACGTATTAAGGGTTTGCGCAAATTAGCACCTTAAAAAAACAGTGTTTTGTTAATAAATAGAGGCAAATTGTTAATAAACCTAAGATGAAAAACTCAAAAAACCTAAAAAACGTCAAAAAGCTTATCAATAAAGGTTTTATATCATTTTAGAGTTTTCTGCAAAATTGAAACCATTTAGCAAACTTACAGCATCCATTTTTTTCTTTCCAGCTAATTTTATTCCTTTAACATGTATAAAACCATTTGTAACTGCAACTTTTATTTCCTTTTTTGATGTGATGATGGTTCCAACTTCTAAACTATGTGATTCTTCAACTTTTTCAACTTCATAAATTTTAGCAGAAATTTCCTCGTCATTATTTAAAAGAATAGTCCAAGCAGATGGAAAAGGATTTAAGCCTCTTATTTTGTTATATATAATGTCTAGAGATAAAGACCAATCAATTCTGGTGTTTTCAGTATCTAATTTTGGAGCCGATTTTTCTTCAACTTCAGGTTGTTTTTTAGTTTTGATATTTCCATCAGCAATTAAATTTACAGTTTTAGCTACTAAATCTGCTCCTAGAAACATTAATTTATCGTGTAAAGTTCCCACAGTTTCATCGCTTAAAACAGGAATTTCTTCTTGTAAAATAATTTCTCCAGTATCAATTTTATCATCAATAAAAAAAGTGGTGGCACCTGTTGTTGTTTCTCCATTAATAATTGCCCAATGAATTGGTGCAGCACCTCTATAATCTGGAAGTAAAGAAGCATGTAAATTAAAGGTCCCAAATTCTGGCATTTGCCAAACTGCTTTCGGTAACATTCTAAACGCAACTACAATTTGTAAATTGGCATGTAGGCTTTTTAAGTCTTCAAGAAAATCTTCGTTCTTTAAATTTGTGGGTTGTAAAATTTTTAGATCTTGTGTAAGTGCATATTTTTTAACAGCAGATTCGTTTAGTTTTCTTCCTCTTCCAGCAGGTTTATCTGCAGCAGTAATTACACCAACAACATTATAATTATTGTCTACTAAATGTTTTAAAATGGTGACTGCAAAATCTGGAGTTCCCATAAAAACGATTCGTATATCTTTCATAATTTTTTATTTTATTTGGTATTTATTTTGATGATTTATCTGCACTTTATTTTCAGATAATAAGGTTTGCAAATGTATTAAAATGTCCTTTTCATTTGCCTGTAATTGTTGCCTAATTTCTTGTGATGTTAAACTTGTTTTTTTGTTTAAAAGTGATAAAATACTTGAAGATAAATCTTCTTTACTTGCTCTTTTTTCTGATAAACAAACATCACAAATTCCACATTTTTGAGTAGATTTTTCATCAAAATAATCTAAAATTTGGATGCTTCTACAAACGTTTTGATTCGAAATATAGGCTAAAAAATCTTCTGATTTTTTCTCTTTCTGTTTTAAGAATTGAACAATTTCTTTAGCGAATCTATTGATGGTTCTATCATCTTCTCTAGGAACTAAAAATTGTATCTCAGCATCCGTTTTTACACGACGATATTCTAAGATTTTATCTTTGTGCAAACGTTGTAAAGTAGTAATTATGTGTCTTGAAGTGGTTTGGTTTTTCTTTGCTAATAGAAACTCATCTACTTTAACCTCTTGTTTAAATAATCCTGTATAAGTTCTTAATAATAAATCTATAAACTTTTTAGTATCAATATTATTGATAGCGTAAGAAATTACATTTTTACTACTTGTATTAAAAATTATGGTTGATTTTTGATGAAAGGTATTTGTGATTTCTACAATGCCATTATTTACTAAAATCTTTAAAACAGCTTCTACTTTTTTTTGTGAAAAATCATATTTTTTACTGAATTCAGAGAGTTGAAATTGAAACAATTCTTCCGAAATTTCGCCTGTTGAAATTCTAAAATATTGGTATAATTTTCGATGAATTTCTTTCACTTCTAAAATTGATGGCAAGCCTTTTTTTAGGAGTTCTTTATATTTTAAAATATCGTTTTCATTTTTTAATAAAACAGCAAAAGATTTGTTTTCGTTTCTACCTGCTCTTCCAGATTCTTGAATATAATTTTCGAGCGAAAAAGGCAAATCAAAATGAATTACAACACCCACATTTGGTTTGTCAATTCCCATTCCAAAAGCATTCGTTGCTACCATAATTTTTGTCTTTTCAGTCATCCAATTTTGGTACGCATTTTGTTTTTCTTTGGCAGCTAATCCTCCATGATAAAAACTGCTTTTAAAATTATTAGCATTTAAAAAACGAGCAATTTCTTCTGTTTTTTTTCTGGATGTTACATATACAATTGCTGGCGATTTTGTCTTGGTAAAAATCTGCATCAACCTTAATAATTTATCTTCCACATTAAAAATTTGATACGCTAAATTCTCTCTATAAAAAGATTTTTTAAAAATTGTAGGATTTTTTAAATCAAGATTTTTGGCAATATCATTTAAAACTCTTTCGTTGGCAGTTGCTGTTAAAGCAATAAAATTTATAGTTGGAATTAATTCCTTTAAAACTTTAATATTCCTGTAACTTGGTCTAAAATCATGGCCCCATTCAGAGATACAATGTGCTTCATCAATCGCCACAAAACTAATATTGAGTTCTTTTAATTTTTGCTGAATAAAAACCGATTGTAACCTTTCTGGAGAAATGTATAAAAATTTATAATCGCCGAATTTAATGTTATCAAAAAGGGCAATTATATCATTTTGAGAAGAACCAGATTTTATAAGCGTTGCTTTTATGTTTCGCTTTTTTAGGTTTTCTACTTGGTCTTGCATTAAAGCAATTAAAGGAGAAATTACCACGCAAACTCCTTCTTTTACCAAAGCTGGCACTTGAAAACATATCGATTTTCCACCACCAGTTGGTAACAAAGCAATGGTATCTTTTTGATTTAAAACTGCTTGTATAATTCGCTCTTGAGGTTCCCTAAAAGTGTTGTGATTCCAGTATTCTTTTAATATGTTTTTTGGTAAAATCATAAATCGCAAGCAAGCGAATTGAGAATAAAATTAGTGCGTTCTGCAATAGAACCAAAAGGAACATTGATAATATTGTAACCCAAATCTGAATAGGCTTCTGTTAAAAAAGTATCAATCTTTAGCGATTCTTCAAAAGATTCATATCGTTCATTATCAGTTGTGTGTATTTCTTCCCAAGGAGAAAAATGAAAAATTTTGTTGTATTTGTAGGCTTTGCTTTTTTCTAAAAATAAATCAGGATAATCCGTTTTAAAATAGTTCATATACGCATGCACATCTGGGATTCCTCTATCAAAAAAAACAAGTCGTTCTTTACTTTTATCAGCATTTAAAAACTGTTCTTCTCTGCCTTTTAGTAGCATTTCGCTAAATAGTAAAGGTTCTGTTAAAAACAATTGTTCAATTCCTTCTTGTTGTGCTTTTAAAGTAACAGCTCTAGAAACTTCTTCAAAACAACAAAAACCTTTGTTTTTTAAAGCATTTAAAACGGTTGTTTTGCCTGTTCCTGGGCCACCAATTAAAACTATTTTTTGTTGATTATTTTGCAAGTATTTCGTGTTAAAATTATTATTTTTGAGTTTCTGCTTTTAATGAATTCCACAAAAATAAATCATTCGTTTTATAAAACTAATTTTTAATGTAATTTTGTGGCTTGTTATTTGTAAAGAATAAACAAAATTTTCAATTATGAGTGATAAAAGTGAGTTTTATACCAAGCTAAAAGGTCAGTTAGAAGATACAACAGATTTTCCTGCAGATTATATGTACAAGTTTATTGTGCCAACAGATGGCAATCAATTAGCAGAAGTAGAAAGTTTGTTTGATAATAAAGGAGCAATTATAAATACTAAAAATTCTAAAACAGGAAAATATGTGAGTATTACTATCGTTTTAAAGTTGAATTCTGCCGATGAAATTATTAGTTATTATACCAAAGTTGAAAAAATTAAAGGAATTATATCATTATAAATTTATGAAAAAATTAGTTTTAGTACTGTTTTTAGGAATGTCAAGCATTGTTTTTGGTCAACAAAATGATGCTCTTTTAATGACCATTAATGGTGAGAAAGTTACTGTTGGAGATTTTAAAAGAATTTACGAGAAAAATTTAGATGCTATTGATAATGAAGAGGCAAAAGATGTTGAGAAAAATTTAGACCTTTTTATCAATTATAAGTTGAAAGTTAAAGAAGCTTATCAAATTAAATTAGATACGTTACCTTCTTACATGAAAGAGATTGAAGGGTATAGAAATCAGCTTTCTGCACCTTATATGCAAGACACTGTTTTTATTAATAAATTGGTAAAAGATGCATATTTCAGAACAAAAAATGAGGTAAAAGCAAAACATATTTTAATAAGAACCCCAAAAGATGCAACTCCAAAAGATACATTAGAAGCGTATCAAAAAATAATGAATATTAGAGAAAGAATTTTAAAAGGAGAAGATTTTGAAGCAGTTGCAGAAGAAACATCAGAAGATCCATCAGCAAGAGATGATGAAAAAAGCGGACGAAAAGCAAACAAAGGGAATTTAGGATATTTCTCTGCTTTTAAAATGGTGTATCCTTTTGAGGATGCTGCTTACAGTACTAAAGTTGGTAATGTTTCAGAACCTTTTAAAACTCGTTTTGGATATCATATTTTAAAAATAGATTCTTTAAGATCCTCAAAAGGTGAAGTAGAAGTTGCGCATATTTTGATTAACAACGAACCTAAAAACGCTAAAAAATTAATCGATTCTCTTTACAATCAATTAGAAAAAGATGTGCAATTTAAAACATTAGCGAGAAAATTTTCTGATGATACAGGTTCAAAATCTAAAGGAGGAAAATTAAGACAATTTGGCACTGGAGTTATGGTAAAACCTTTTGAAGATGTAGCTTTTAGTTTGCAAAAAGAAGGTGAATATTCTAAACCTTTTCAAACTCGTTTTGGTTGGCATATTTTACAGCTGATACAAAAACATCCTGTAAAATCTTTTGAAGAAATGCAAGATGAACTTAAAAGCAAAGTAAAATCTGGAGATAGAGCTCAATTATCTGAAAAAGCTGTAATTGATAAATTGAAGAAAAAGTATACAATTTTTGAAAATAAAAGCGCAAAAGCTATTTTTGAGAATAAGAATTTAAGAAAAATGGGCAAAGATTCTTTGCAAGCTGTTTTATTAACTATTAATGATGAAAAGATAAAGCAAGAAGCTTTTGTAACGTATATTAAAAATAGAAATAACGCTCCTGTTTACGAATTATTTAATGAGTTTAAAGACAAAGAGATTTTAAGCTACTACAAAGAAAATTTAGAAAAAACAGAACCAGAATTTGCGTATACGTTGCAAGAATATAGAGATGGTTTGTTATTATTTGAGTTGATGCAACAAAAAATATGGGAGAAATCGTCTAAAGATACTTTAGGATTAAAAAACTATTATAATAGTAATGTATCTAAATTTCAAAATAAAGAATTCAAAAAAATAAAAGGAGAGGTAATGAACGAGTATCAGAACTTTTTAGAAGAAAATTGGATTGCAGATTTAAGAAATAAAAGTGCTATTGAAGTAAACAATAGAGAGCTAAAAAAATTAATTAAATTTTACAAAAAAGAGTAATGAGAAAATTTACAGTGCTTTTTTTAATGTTTTGCGTGTTCGCATCTTGTGAGTATCTTCAAGTTGAAGAAAAAGTAAGTACAACATCAGAAATTGTAGCCATTGTAAATACCGAAAAACTTTTTAGAAAAGATTTAGTGAATGTAGTGCCAAACAATACTAGTAAAGAAGATAGTATAGTTTTAGTAAAAGGGTACATAAACGATTGGGCTGTAAAACAATTATTGCTGAATAATGCAGAAAGTAATAGTTCTTTAGAAGAGGTTACAGAAATTAATTCTTTAGTAAAAGACTATAAAGAAAGTTTATTAATTAATAGTTACAAGGAAAGGCTTATCAACCAGCAATTAGATACTGTTATTAGTGAAAATGAAATCGAAGTTTTTTATACAAATAACAAAGATAATTTTAGGCTGAATGAAGAATTATTAAAGATTAAATATCTTCATTTTGATAATAATATCATCAATAAAAAAGAATTTATAAAACTTTTTCAATCCGATAAAATTGAAGATTTAGAAGCTTTAGAAAAGCAACAGTTAAGTTTTAAATATTATCAATTTAACGATTCTATTTGGACGCAATTAGATAAGGTTTTGTTAAAACTACCGTTTTCGAAAGAAAATCTGTTAAATAAAACAAAATTCCTCCAAAAACAAGATTCATTAGGTTTATATTTGGTGGCAATAAACGATGTTTTGGTTAGGAATGATACAGCTCCATTAAGCTATATTGAGCCTACCATTAAACAAATGATTTTACACAAACGTAAAATTGAATTAATTAGAGATATAGAAAAAATATTAGTAAAAGATGCAACAAAAAACAACAATTTCAAAATATATTAAATACACACTTTTCGCAGCTCTTTTTGGGTTGATGAGTTTACCCAACTTTGCACAAAAAATTAAAATTGACGGAGTTGCAGTAGTGGTTGGTAAAAATATTGTGCTAGATTCTGATATTGATAAATTTAAGCAGGAAATTGAAATAAGATCTGAAAATAAAATTAAAATTTCTGACTGTGAAATGTTAGAAGAATTAATGGAACAAAAATTATTGGCACATCATGCAGTTATTGATAGTGTTATAGTTTCTGACCCAGAAATTAATGCAAGAGTAGATAGGAGTGTGCAGTATTTTACGCAACAATATGGTTCTGTAGATAAAGTTATAAAAGCCTATGGTTTTAATGATTTAGATGATTTAAAAAAGGAATTATACACTGTGCAAACAGAAAATCTTTTAATTGAAAAAGAACAACAAAAAATTACAGAAAAGATTGATGTAACTCCAGAAGAGGTTCGTATTTTTTATAACGGATTAAAAGAAAAAGGAGAATTGCCAGAATTTTCTGCAGAAATAGAATTGGCACAAATAGTTATTACAGCAAAACCTACTGACGAAGAAACTGAAAGTATAATTAACAAATTAGCTGAATTAAAAAAGGAAGTAGAAGAAGGAGCTAATTTTAAAATGAAAGCGATTATTAACTCTGATGATCCTTCTGTAGCACAAAATGGTGGGAATTTAGGTGAAATTACTAAAGAAACTAATTTTATCAAAGAGTTTAAAGAAATGGCTTTTTCTTTAGATCCGAATCAAATTTCGAAACCTTTTAAAACAGATTTTGGATATCATATTATAAAACTGCACGAAATTAAAGGAAATGCAAGAGTTGTTTCTCATATTTTAATGCAACCAGAAATTCCTGATGCTAAATTAACAGAAACAAGAGAAACTGCAGAAAAAATAATTAAAGATATTAGCGAAGGTAAAATTACTTTTGAAGAAGCTGTAAAGAAGTACTCTGATGATGCTGAAACAAAAAATAACGGAGGTTTAATTATCAATCCATATACAGGCGAATCTACTTTCGATTTAACAGGAATGGATCCTGCATTGTATGCAAGAGTTGCAGAATTAAAAAAAGGAGAATTTACAGAAGTTTTTTTCGACCAAAATAGAAGTGGAGAAAAAATGTATAAATTTATGATTATGAGAGACAGAACAGACACTCATATTGCAGATATTATTCAAGATTATGTAAAAATCCAAGAATTAGCTTTAACAAAAAAGAAAGAAGAAACCATTACTAAATGGGCAAAAGAAAAGATTAAAGATACGTACATTAAAATGGCAGATGATCACAGAAAATGTAGTTTCGAAAAAAATTGGAAAAAAGAAACAGGTAAATAATGTCTGACGTAAAAGCTGTAAATGATTTAGTATTAAAACATAAATCATTAAAAACTGAAATTAGTAAAATAATTATTGGGCAAGAAGAAGCCGTAAATTTTGTGTTATTATCCATTTTTTGTGGAGGTCATTCACTGTTAATTGGTGTGCCAGGTTTGGCTAAAACACTTTTAGTAAATACAGTTTCGGATGTTTTGGGTTTAAAATTTAACAGAATTCAGTTTACACCAGATTTAATGCCTTCAGACATTTTAGGAAGCGAAATTTTAGACGAAACTAGAAAGTTTAAATTTATAAAAGGGCCAATTTTCTCTAATATTATTTTGGCAGATGAAATTAACAGAACTCCACCAAAAACGCAAGCAGCTTTGTTAGAAGCTATGCAAGAACGTTCTGTAACAGTTTCTGGAAATCATTACAAATTAGAATTGCCATTTTTTGTTTTAGCTACACAAAACCCAATTGAGCAAGAAGGAACGTATCCTTTACCAGAAGCTCAATTAGATAGATTTATGTTTTCTATCAACTTAGAATACCCGACGTTTCAAGAAGAAGTGCAGGTTGTAAAAAGTACAACAAGCAATGTTTTTCAAAAAGTAAACGCTATTCTTTCTGGAGATGAAATTATCGCGATTCAAAACTTAATTCGTAAAATTCCTGTAACTGACAATGTTATAGAATATGCAGTGAGTTTAGTTGGTAAAACAAGACCAAAATCTAAAGCAGCCACAGAAATGGTAAAAAGCTATTTAGATTGGGGAGCAGGTCCAAGAGCGTCTCAAAACCTTATTTTGGCAGCAAAAGCCTATGCAGCTGTGCATGGAAAATATTCTCCAGATATCGAAGATGTAAAAGCAGTAGCGATTCCTATTTTATCTCATAGAATTGTAAAAAACTACAAAGCAGAAGCAGAAGGTGTTTCTATTGCAGATATTATTGAGAGTTTGTTGTAGTGCAATCTTGTATTTAAATTACAGTATAATTTTAAATAGAAATGAATTTGTAAATAAATAACAAAAATTATTCTTCTTCTTTAGATTCATCTTCAGAAACTAACTCAAAAAAACTAAACACATTTCCTCCATAACGTTTGTCATAACTATGGTTTTTATAATTCGCTAATTTGGTGTGTTTAGAATGTTCAATAATTAAAAGGCCATCTTCTTTTAATAGGTTTTTCTCAAAAACTAAATCTACAATTGCTAAAAACTTTTCTTCTTCAAAATCGTAAGGAGGATCTGCAAAAATAATATCAGCCTGTAAAGAAGTTGTTTCTAAATACTTGTAAACATCACTTTTGTAAGGGCTAATGTCTAAATCTAATTCTTTTGCTGTAGTATTAATATATTTTATACAATTGTAATTTGCATCAATGGCAAACACTGTTTTTGTGCCTCTAGAAGCAAATTCGTAGCTAATGTTTCCTGTGCCAGCAAATAAATCAATTACTGTAATGCTATCAAAGTAATATTGGTTGTTTAAAATATTAAACAAGGCTTCTTTTGCCATATCTGTTGTTGGTCTAACAGGTAAGTTTTTTGGAGCTCTTAAACGTCTTCCTTTTAATTTTCCTGATATAATTCTCATGCACCTAACAGTATATAATTTGAATGATTGGCAATTTTTAATTCGTTAAAAATTGAATTGTTGCTTTCTAAAAAGAAAACGTTTTTAATGTACTTGTATGTTATTTTGTAGATAGCATCTAATTTGGTAATGTTCCCCATAAAATACAGTCGAAAATCCATTGTATTTAATTGTAATTGTTCTGCCGTAAGTAAAATATAATAGATAAAATCTTCTTTAGAGGCATACGAAAATGAATTCGATAAAATAATGTTATTGTTTTCTAAAACAACCAAATCAAAAGTATTTTTCGATACGTTAATGTACATCACTTTTTCATTAAAAGTATTCACTTTTAACAGTTTTTCTAGTAAAATAGTGTTGTGATGTTTGTACTCAAATTCACCAAAATTTTGAAACAAATAATTATTAATGTTTACATAAGGTATATAAACATTCTTTGCGTTCATGGTATCGATTTCATCAAAAGTAATAAAATCGTTTTTTAAAGTTTTTATGTTTAAACTTAAATAATCGCTTAAAGAGTTTTCATTAAAAAATTTAGTTGGTACAAGTGTTGCTAAATTATTTTCGTGAATTACAGTAACTTTATCGTATTCAAGTTGAAGATTTGCATCACTTTTAAAAATACTTTTTATTTCCTCTAATAAACTTTCAGGAGAATTTTGTGTTTCTTTAAATTGATAATCTTTAAAATAAGTAGTACTATTTTTTAGAGAATTTATTACACAAAAAGAAAATCCATCCAAACTAAATTGGATGGATAATGTTATATTTTTTGATTTCACTTCGAAAATTGTACTATTGTTTTTTTGCACCTTTAGTTTTATCGTAAGATGGAGGCCAGTTTCCTCCAGAACTAACTTCGTCTAAAGAACCTACAGAAATGTACTCACCTCTAATTTGGTTCGTTTCTTTTACCTCTAGTTCTTGTTTTATTAAAGCCTCGTTCATGCCTTTTAAAATATCAACTTTAGGAGTTCTAACTCTAAATGTAGAAACCACTAAACCAGGTATTTTTTCTATAGAACCTACTTCTAATTCAAATTCTTTTCCTTCAACACCAGGAACTTTAAACATGCTTTTATATTCTCTATCCTCAAAATACTTTAAAACTGGTTCATACCCAATAGTATCTGTAACTCTAACCTCTTGATCTACATATATAGGATTGTACTTTGTACCTGTATTAACTCTTTCTACAACAGTTTTAGTCTCAGTTAAAGCTAATCTTGCAGTATCTACAAACCTAATTAAACCAGCTTTATTTTCGTTATATGTACCATTAACTTCGTAATATTTTACTTGTGCATCTCTAATAATTTTTAAGCTATTTACAACAGGTTGGTATTTTTTAACTTTTTCCTTGTTAAAAATAATTGGCTCCATAATGCCATCATAAATTTTAATACCTAAAAAGATTGCTGCTACCAATAGTAGAATTGAAGGTAGCCATCTTAATTTTAAAGGTAAATATTTAACTATAACAAAAGCTATTAGAAAAGCGACTAACACAGCTCCGAAAATCATTAGTAATAAACTCATTTTTATTTTGTTTTTTTTAATAGTATTAACGCAAATCTACAATTTTTTTTCAATGATAAAAATTTTTCTTTACAAATCAATGTATCTTTGATATTTTATTTTTAATATGATTAAAATACCTGCTGATTTTTATAACGAACTTACTAAAAAGTTTCCACATTTACCAACGCAAAAACAAAGCCAATTATTAAATTTATTAAGTAAATTTATTTTTAATGAGGATAAAGATGCCATTTTTTTACTGAAAGGATATGCAGGTACAGGGAAGACAACTACAATAAGTACATTTGTAAATGCACTTGCTTCTGCAGGTAAAAAAGCAGTTTTATTAGCACCAACAGGTAGAGCAGCAAAAGTTATTGCTGTGTATTCTAAAAGACCGGCATTTACAATTCATAAAAAAATATATTTCCCAAAAAAACAAGCAAATGGTGGTGTAGATTTTGTTTTACAAACCAACAAGCACAGAAATACTATTTTTATTGTGGATGAAGCTTCCATGATTCCTGATAGCAGACAAAACCAGAAATTGTTTGAAACAGGTTCTTTGTTAGACGATTTAATAAATTACGTTTATTCAGGACATCATTGTAAATTAGTTTTTATTGGAGATACAGCTCAACTTCCGCCAGTAAAATTAAATATTAGCCCAGCTTTAGAAGAAGATACTTTACAATACGATTATCATAAAAATGTTACAGAAATTGAGTTAGATGAAGTAATGCGTCAACATGAAAACTCTGGAATTTTAGCTAATGCAACTCAATTAAGGTTACAAATGCAAAATGAAAGTGATGTTTTTAAATTTGATATAAATTTTCCTGATATAAAAAGATTAATTGATGGGTATGATATAGAAGATGCTTTGGTGTCAGCTTATGATAATGATGGAGTAGAAGATACTGCTTTTATTGTACGTTCTAATAAAAGAGCGAATCAATATAATCAACAAATTAGATTGCAAATTCGTGGACAAGAAAATGAAATTTCTGCTGGTGATTTTGTAATGGTTGTAAAAAATAATTATTATTGGTTAAAAGAAAATTCAACTGCAGGTTTTATTGCGAATGGAGATATTTGTCAGGTTTTAAAACTATTTTCTATCAAAGAATTGTATGGTTTTAAATTTGCAGAAGTCGAATTAAAAATGATTGATTATCCAGACATGCAACCTTTCGAAACTGTTTTGTTATTAGATACTTTAACAAGTGAAAGTCCGTCTTTAACCTATGAAGAATCTAACAAATTATACCAAGCTGTTAAAGAAGATTATGCTGATGAAAAATCGAAATTTAAGCAGTTTTTAGCCATTAAAAAGAACATTTATTTTAATGCGTTGCAAGTAAAGTTTTCTTATGCAATGACGTGTCATAAATCTCAAGGAGGGCAATGGAAAACCGTTTTTATAGAGCAACCTTATTTGCCAGAAGGTGTTTCTAAAGAGTATTTTAGGTGGTTATACACAGCCATTACAAGAGCGCAAGAAAACTTGTATTTAATAGGCTTTAAAGATGATTTTTTTATGGATTAATGCAATAAGTAATTTACGTTTATGGTTCCGTATTTATTTCCATACGTATATCTTAAACCTTCGGATTTGCTTGTGTTGTAGTTAAAAGTGTACCCAAAATTAAATCGATTTACTGTAAATTTTAAACCGATTTCAACAGTAAAAACTAAAGGAATTAATTCTTTAGTAACCAAACTTGTTGTGTTTAAAAAACTTCCTTGCAAAGTAGCATCATAGAAAGCATATCTTATTGTTGGTTTTAAAAAAAAGAAAGATTCTACAGCTCTTTTAGTGGTTGTAGTATCATTATTTAAATTGGTATTAAAAGCTATTGAATTTGTAATTTCTGATAAAGAATTTAAACCAAATCTTGCGTAAAAACCCGAACTAACATTGGTGTAAACAGTACCTAATTTGGCTGTATTTATCCAAGAAATATCCATAGTATTCCCATCATTTTTACCTAAAAAACAAATGTAGTTTGCGTTAAAATTTAAAGCAATTGCGTTTTCTATTTGAAATTTCCAACCAACTGCTTTTTTAAAACCATAAATATCATGAATAAAATCTTGCAGTTCTTTTCCGAAAGCATTGGGGCCAATAACTCCAGCTTGTAAAGTATATTGTAATATAGTATTGTTTTTATAAACGTTTTTAATGCCAAAACTGCCATATAAATATCCAGCAAAAGGCCTATCATGTTCTTCTATAAAAATAACGATGGGTTTATTTGGCGTGTACATTTCATGACCAATTTGTAATTCAAAAATTTTCTTTGCTAATTTTGTGTTTTCGTTTTTGGCAATAAATCTATAGTTTAAAAACATGCCATTTGTGTAATAACGATCTCTGTTAATAGAAACATATAAATCGTTATCTGTGGTAAAACTAATTTCTCTCGAAAATTTTTGTTGAGCCAATAGCGTAAAAGAAAAAAATAATAGAAAAAGTAATATTCGATTTTTCATAGAAAACAAATATATAATTATCAATTTAAAATGATATTTTTTTAACTCATTTATAAAAAAATTTTTATTTTAGACGTGTTAAATTATATACATGAATACAAAAGGAACTTTAAGTGAAGAGGATTTTAAAAATGTTGAAGGGACTAAAGAGTTGCTATCACTTATAGAAGAAAAAAATGTTTCTTTTTCTAAGGTAAAAAAAACGCTACTTTACAATAAAGAACTTCGGTTATTGCAGATAGAGTTGGTGAAATTACAAAACTACGTATCTAGCGAAAATAAAAGAGTTGCCATTATTTTTGAAGGTAGAGATGCTGCTGGAAAAGGTGGTAATATTCGTAGATTTATGGAGCATTTAAACCCACGTTCTAGTAGATTAGTCGCTTTAAATAAGCCAACAGAAGTTGAAAAAGGACAATGGTATTTTCAACGATATATTAAAGAATTACCAAACCCTGGTGAAATTGTTTTTTTTGATAGAAGCTGGTATAACAGAGCTGTTGTAGAACCTGTTATGGGATTTTGCTCTACAAAACAATATGACGAATTTTTGGTGCAAGTACCAGAGTTCGAGCACATGATGTATGAAGATGGCGTAATTATTATAAAATTTTGGTTGTCGATTACAAAAGAGGAGCAAGCAAAACGCTTTGAAGCCAGAAAAGAAAATCCATTAAAAAGATGGAAATTTAGTCCTGTAGATAAACAAGGACAGATTCTTTGGGATAAATACACGCACTATAAATCTGAAATGTTTACCAAAACTCATACAACCTATAGTCCTTGGATGATCATAAAAACGAATGATAAAAAAATTGCAAGGTTAGAGGCAATAAGACACGTTTTATCACGATTTAATTATGAAGGAAAATCGGAAGCAGACACTGTTTTAAGTCCAGATCCGAATGTTGTAATGCGCTATTATAGGTCAAATATCAATCAAATAGATTAAGCTTTATGAGTAAAAAAATAAGTCCATCAGATTTAAAAAAGCTGAATTCTAAAAAAGGATTATTAGCACTATTATCAAAAGAACCTTTAAGTGTAGACAAAGCTTTGAGGTATGTAGACTATAAAAAAAGATTAGAGAAATTACAGATAGAATTAATCAGAATGCAAACTTGGGCAATTAAAAACAACGAACGAATTATTGTTGTTTTTCAAGGAAGAGATGCAGCTGGTAAAGGTGGTGCCATAAGAAGAATCACAGAACGTATTAATCCTAGACACATGCGTATTGTAGCGTTGCCAAAACCCACCGAAGACGAAAATTCTCAATGGTATTTTCAAAGATATGTAGAGCAATTCCCAAAAGCTGGTGAAATGGTTTTTTTTGATAGAAGCTGGTACAACAGAGCAGTTGTAGAACCTGTAAATGGATTTTGTACGCAAGAAGAATATAAAATTTTTATGAATCAAGTAAATGATTTCGAAAGGATGATTTTAGAATCTGGGATTCATTTAGTTAAGATTTATATGTCTATCTCTAAAAAAGAACAAGCTAAACGCTTTGCAGATATTAAAAGCGATCCATTAAAACAATGGAAAATGACAAAGTTAGATGAGAAAGCGCAATATTTATGGGAGCAATACACAGAATATAAAAATGCAATGTTCGAGAAAACAAATACCACAATTTCACCATGGAAAATTATAAGAGCTAACAGAAAAACAGAAGCTCGTGTAAATGTAATTACTCATGTTTTAAAAAGTATTCCTTATGATAAAAATTTAGAAATTTAATTTTTAGGTATTTTTGAACCTTGTTTTTAATTATGATAAAAAAAATCCCCAAATTAATAGTCTTCATATTTTTATTTACTGCACAGTTTTTAGTTGCTCAAGTTCCACCAGTTGCAAATAACGATGTTGGAACAACTTTTAGGAATACAACTTTAACCGAAAATGCACCTGGACTTCTAGTAAACGATACAGATGCAGATGGAGATGTACTATTAATTACCGAATTTTTAATTAATGGAGCTTCTTTTACTGCTGGCGAAAATGCAAGTTTCTCTGAAGGTTCTATCATGATTTTAGAAGATGGGAGTTTTAATTTTGATCCAAATTCAAATTTTCTTGGAACTGTATCAGAGATAAATTACACAGTTTCAGATGGAACTTTTACAAGCAATGCAAACCTAAATATTACTGTAAGATTACCTCCAGAACCACCAGTTGCCAACAATGATGTTGGAACAACTTTTAGGAATACACCTTTAACTGAAAATGCACCTGGACTTTTAATAAACGATACAGATGCAGATGGAGATGTACTTTTAATTACCGAATTTTTAATTAATGGAGCTTCTTTTACTGCTGGCGAAAATGCTAGTTTCTCAGAAGGTTCTATTATAATTTTACCAGATGGTAGTTTTAGTTTTACACCAAATCCAAGTTTTCTTGGAACTGTATCTGATATAACTTACACAGTTTCAGATGGAACTTTTACAAGTACTGCAACTTTAAATATTACTGTTAATTTACCTCCAGAACCACCAATAGCCAGAGACGACTATGATACTGTAGACATTAATACAACCCTAAATGTTGCAATTCCTGGAGTATTTATTAATGATACAGATGCAAATGAGGAAGATGACTTAGTTGTTACCCAATTTTCAGTTAATGGATTTAATTATAATGCAGGTCAAACAGCAATTTTGGCACAAGGAAGTATAACAATTGCAGCTGATGGAAGCTATATTTTTATTCCTACAGCAGGTTATACAGGAAACGTACCAACAATAAACTACACAATTTCTGATGGGACTTTTACCAGTTCTGCAAATTTATTATTAACGGTAGAGTTTACAGAAGATTTATTAGAAATAAGCAATTTAGGGAGTTGCAACCAAGGTTTTAATGCAAATGGCGAATATAAAATTGTATATAGTTTTCAACTTACCAATATAAATAATTCTAGAGAAAGGCATGAGGCTGCTTTAATAAGAAACATCGATTTAATTAATAATTTGCAAAATACATTTGGTGCTGGTTGCTTGGTAGGAGTAGACCAAGTTAGCATAAGAAATGATGTTGTAGAAAATATTGCAGAAGGCATCAATTTTCCCAGAGAATTTACTACAGATGCTTTGAATTCTGATTTTTTAAACGGAAACTCAAGTTCGTTTTTTAATGCAGGCGCAATTTCAGATTTAATTTTATATCCAAGGCAATCTATATTTATTAGTTTTTGTGTTACTGTAAATCCATTTTGTGATGGCAGGCCAAATCCAACTCCAGTTGGTTCTGGAATCGATTTTACAAATACAATCACAGCAAATACGGATAAAGGAAATAATGCTTCAGATTCTGTAACCTTAACAGATTTTCATACAACTGAAGCAGTTATATCAGCAGGTTTGTTCGTTCCAGAATTTAATAATCAATCTTTAACACCTCCAGGAATTGTAAATTTTGATGGAACTTTCGATTATACAAATACTGTAATTATTACAAATGAAGGAACATCTGCAGCCCAAAATATTAATTTTAATATGGGGTTAGAAGACTTTCTAAGCAGGGTTTCTTTCGATAATATTATCATTTCTCAAATATCAGGTCCAGCTGTTACTGTAAATCCAGATTTTAATGGGAATGATAATAATACTTTATTACTACCCAATAATTCACTTCCAGCAGGAGAAACCATCACTTTAGCAGTTTTTTATTTAATTGGTCCCATAGATAGTTCCAGTTACAGTTATTTTGAACAAACAAGTTTATCTCAAACACAAGGAGATGCAGATGGTTTTGATGCAACTAGTGCAGCAAATAAAACAAGATTTTCCTTTGTTTCTTGGTCAGATGGTTTGGGCGATCATATAGATCGTTATTATTTTGCAAATTCTGCAACTGCACCCATTTCATCAGCATTATATTGTACTTGTACTACTGCAGGCATGCGTTTTATATTTAGTGCTTCCTCAAATACGAATAAAATAATTTCTGCTGTAAATGAAGCACCAAATGGAATTTTAGAACACGAAGAAGTTACGTTTCAAATTACCATAGAAAACACAAGCGAATCCGTACAAATAACGGAATTACAGTTACTAGATAACTTAAATAATGCTTGCAATGGAAAAGTACTCTCTGTAAGCACACCAATAATTGCAAATTCAACAGCTACTGCAAATCCGACTTTAAATGCAGGGTATAATGGCACATCAAATTTAAATTTATTTGATGGTAGTTCAGGAGTTTTAAGAGCAAATGAAACGATAACAGTAGAGTTTACAGTGCTTTTTAATGAAACTTGTGTAGGTACTAATACTGCATTATTTTCTGCAAAAGATCCTCTAAGTAGAACTGTTTCTTTATCAAACTCAACAAATGTAAATATTTCTACAGATACAGATAATGATGGTATTACTAATGATATTGACATTGATGACGATAATGATACCATTCCAGATATTTTAGAATATAATGGTTTAAATCCTTTAAATGATGATGATAACGATTTTATACCAAATTATAGAGATACAGATTTTGGTGTAGATTTAAATGCAGATGGAATTGTAGATCTTTTCGATTTTGATAATGATGGCGTTCCTAATCACTTTGATTTAGATAGTGATAATGACGGAATTTTAGACATTGTTGAAGCAGGAAATGCAATTGATGACACCAATAATAATGGCAGCACAAACAATGCTGTTGGCACAAATGGTTTAGATAATTCCAAAGAAAATAATGATAATTTAACCACGACAATTAATTATATAATTCCGAATACAGATGCTAATGGAAATGCAAATTTTATCGATATTGATGCAGATGGAGATGGAATTGTAGACAATATAGAAGCACAGCCAACCAATAATTATATCACGATAAATACAACAGTTTCTTTATTTGGAATTAATACTGCATATCCTAATGGATTAAATCCTATGGACACAGAAAATGATGGTATTCCAGATTATATAGATGTAAATTCCGATAACGATATTCGAGATGATATTATTGAAGGTTGGGATGCAAATAGTGATGGTATTCCAGAAACGATTCCTTTAAATGCGGATGCAGATAATGATGGTTTAGATGATGCTTTTGATACTGATAACACTCAAATAAATCCTACAAATGGGCAAACTCCTTTAAGTTTTCCTAATTTTGATGATGAAGAAACTCCAGAAAGAGATTGGAGAGAAATCATCGCAATTTTTGTTTTGATTGATAATATTTCACAACCAGAAGGAACGGATTTTGTGTTTACAATTCAATTGGTAACAAAAAACGATAATAGTATTTTAATAGAAAGTGCATCACCAATCGATTTTACCTTTTCAACTTCAGATGGCACAAACACAACCGATGTTTTTGATGTCGCAATTGCACCTTTCGATTATATAAGTTTACCAAACACAACGTTTACAATTACTCCATTTACTACAACAGCACAATTTGTTGTAACTTCTTTAGAAGATCCTATATTTGAGCTTACAGAACTTTTTACTTTAAATGGAACTATAACTTCTGACAATACTTTAAATGAAAATATTGCTGGAATTGGATCAATTTTAGATAATGATCCTGCTCCATCAATTACCATGAACAACTCTCGTGAATTAGAAGGTGTAGATTTATTACACACAATTACCATTAGCAATCCTGCTTCTACACCTGTATCTGTGGAAATTGTTACTAGAGATAGATCAGCCATCAGTCCAGAAGATTACAATCGTTTGTTTGATAATTTTACAATTGAAGGCACTACAGATCCGAACAATGCAAATACCGAAGTTTCGTTTACAATTACCTCTCTTTTAGATAATTTAAATGAATTGGATGAAGAAATTATAAGTGTTGTTGGAGTTGGATTAACAAACAATCTTGGTACGCAAGATTTGGCAAAAACAGCCACGATTTTAGATGTTGATCCAAATCCGATTATAGAAATTAACAATGCAGAAGCAGAAGAAGGGAATGATTTAGAGTTTACAATTAGGCTTTTAAATGCCGATGATGAATTGATGCAGAATTATATTCCTATCAATATTGATATCGAAACAATAGATGATACAACAACTGCAAACCAAGACTATGAATCTTTAGCAACACAAATTTCAATTCCTGCTTTTACATCAACAATAAATCAATCCGTAAAAACGATTAATGACAAATTAAATGAAAAACTAGAAACACTTTTTTTACAGCTGAATTTAGATGTTACAACTGTTTCAAATACATCATCACCTTTAGGAATTGGTACAATTATCGATAACGATTATCCGAATTTATTCTCACCAAATAACGATGGTGTAAGTGATGTATTTAAAATGTCGGGCTTAGAAGAATACCCAAATTTTGTATTGGTAATTTTTAATCGACAAGGAAATGAAGTGTATAATTATAGTAATAATGGGAATCTAAATCCTGTTTGGTGGGATGGAACTTATAATGATAAGCCAGCACCAACAGGCGTATATTTCTACACGTTAGATTTTAACGATGGTGTAAAAAAACCAATCAAAAATTTTATACAATTAATTAGATAATGAAAATGAACGCTAAAATTGTATCAAAAATAAAGCAAACTAAAACATATTGTTTGTTATTTGTGTTGATGATTTTTTTATCAGCTTTGAATACAAACGCACAACAATTGCCAAATTACACGCAATATTTGTACAATATGCAAATTATAAATCCTGCATTTGTTGGGTATAGAGCAGATTTAAGCATGTCTGTTTTATCTCGAGATCAATGGGTTGGTTTGGAAGGTGCACCAACAACGCAAACTTTTTCAATTAACGGAAGAACAAGTAGAGGTTTAGGAATTGGAGCGACAGTTGTAAACGATAAAATAGGGTTAACAACAGCTACCAATGTAAATTTTGACGCTTCTTACACCTTAATTATTTCTGAAGCTAGCAGATTATCTTTAGGCTTAAAAGGAGGAATGACATTCTTTAACAATAATTTATTTGACGGAATTACGCCAGACAATGAAGTTTATGCTTCTACAAGTGGTAATTTTCCGAATGTTGGTTTTGGTGCTTTGTATTACAATCGAGATTTTTATGTGGGTTTATCTGTACCTTATTTGCTGGAAACGCCTCAATTTTATATTCAAGATCGTTTTAAAGAAACAAGTCTTGCCACAAATCCCAATGTATTTTTATCAACAGGAGCTTTATTTGAACTGTCAGAAAGTGTAATGTTTAAACCGTCAACAATGGTAAGATATACCACCAATCAACCAGTATCTGTTGATGTAAATGCAAATTTTTTATATAATGAAGTTATAGAAGCAGGACTTTCTTATCGTCATCAAAGTTCGATAAGTGCTTTATTTACACTGTTGATAAAAGAAAAATATAGAATTGGGTATGCGTATGATTATAAAACAATTGCAATTCCTGGTAATTTAAATACGCACGAATTTATTTTACATATAGATTTAGATTTCGAAAGAAATTCAAGATGGTTAAGACATAACAAATGTTATTTTTAATTGTTTTGAATGTTAATTCCTAAAACTTTTAGGATAGT
>Ga0115565_10000916_pt1 | contig 25466 bp, 23 predicted proteins | sample COGITO_mtgs_1105_FD_87199 | JGI IMG/M metagenome (GOLD analysis project Ga0115565, IMG submission 87199) | Pelagic marine microbial communities from North Sea - COGITO_mtgs_110530 | ecosystem: Environmental > Aquatic > Marine > Epipelagic | place: Germany:Helgoland, sampling site Kabeltonne... | reverse complement strand
CTGAGGGTCGCAATACTAATAACCTTTTGAAAGTTAGGCTCTTTTACAGCTGACTCATTATGACTTAATACTCGAGAAAGAATTTTTTTCTTGGTTTTGTCAATATATTGTTGAGATAAATTCCATTCGCCTACAATATTCTCAAAAATCTTAATATTATCCTTATCCTCTCTCAGCCATCGTTGGAGTTCATTTGACTCTTTCTCAGTCAGACTGTTGTTCAGGTATTTAAAAATAAGTTTTTCCATGAATTATTGGTAGTTATATTAAAGAGTCCGTTCTGACCATTTTTACTTAGTGTAAAGTCAAAATTTGTTGAAATCTAAATAATTTGATTATTTTAATGAATTATGTTTAATAAAAACTATTTTTTTTTATAAATATTAAATTTTATGATGGATTAAATTGGTTTATCAAAATAAATTTTGAGGGCATCTCCCAAAAGAAAAAAAGGGAAATAGCGGAGATAAAAGTTTAGGATTTATAGTATTTTTTTAATTCTTCTTTCAGTTTTTTTAAAACACTATATCGGTGATTTTCAACTGTTCTCTTTGAAATGCCTAGTTCCAATGCAATCTGTTCGTTGGATTTTTCATTCCTTGATAATTGATAAATTTTTCCTGCTTGGGGAGGAAGGTTGAGGATCACCTTAGCAATCATTTTTTCTAATTCTTTACCCATCAATAAGTTTTCAGGGTCAATATTATCTACAATAGTGAAGTCATCGGTGAATTCATTTTTTGTTTTTGATAAAGGTATTCTTGCGTTTCTTTTAATCGTTTTAATGGCTTGATTTCTTACGGATGCATTAAGGTAAAATCCTATCTCTCTTATATTGTTTAATTGATCCCTTTTGTCCCATAAATTAGCGAAAACATCAGAAACCACATCCTCAGCAATTCCCTTTTCTTTGGTCATAGAAAATGCATAACGAAACAATCTTTCAAAATTCCCTTCATAGATTTTCTCAAAGGTTTCTTTTAAATATTGATCGTTGACCATAATTCGTAATTTACTTTTTTTAGTCAAGCTTGAATAATTTACTCCTAATTTGTATAGTTAGTATTACAAATAAACAAAAATCTAGAATACTGCTTCTGACGTTACTAAGTTGATAATTAACGGGGCTAAGCGATAATAAGAACTCCTTAATAAAAACTATTATTTTACCACAATCTCATCAGTATACAAAATTGCTGGTTTTCCAGCATTGATATGCCAATTGGGCATTTTCAAAACACTTTCCGCATGAACTTTAATGTACCTTGCCTTTGTGTCCTTGAAGTCTGATTTAAACTCCAAAAAAGGCAATTTGACAATCTCAGGGTTTTCTGCTGAGTTGGGGTTATGGGGATTGTCGATCTGGGTGGGTTTACTGTAGCTTTCTCCGTCTTGTGAGGTGCTATAGGTTACAAACTTGGGGAGGATAAGTTGGTGCCAGTTGGCCTGAGCCTGAACATTGAGAAAATCCATTTCAACGCTATTGATGGGCATCACCGCCCCCAAGTCCAAAATGAAATCCACATGTTTCCCCGTAAAAGCCACCCAGTTAGCATCCTTATCGGGAAACCTCCAAGATTCAAAAGCACCAAAAATACCATCGGTAAGCCGTACAAGATTTTCTTTTCCAAAAGTGGGCTCACTGATGGGAATGATTTTTTTCTGAAAAGAGATCGCGTGATCCATTTGTTTCATCTTTTCAAACATTCTTTTAAAATTATCTGCATAATCGTCAATGGTAATGGCTCGTTCTCCGACTCTTAGCATACCCGCCTTTCTGGCACGCTTTATAAAATCCTCTACTTTTTCCCTCATTGCAGGTTTTGGAATCACCTTTCCATTGGAATTAATTTCATAAAAACTTCCGTCTTGTTCAACAGGAATTTGTCCTGCAATTTGGATTTCTGCAATCAAAAGTGCCAGTCGAGCTTCTCTAACACGATGGTATTTTTCCTCGTCTCCCAAAACTGCTTTTTCTGCATTGTCAAACAGATCATTGTATTCATTCATCCGTTCAGGAGCTAAATAATTTTTGACGGCATCACGAGGATCTCCAAAAATGTTCAAGCGAAAATTATCATTGAGTAATGACAAACGCATTTTCTCAATGTATTGATGGACAAAAGGTGCGGCTTTTCCATAGTAGCCCATCAAAAAATCTTCGATGATGGCATCGGGATTCGCTTCAGGATCCCACATCAGTTTGGAAATGAGGTAGGCCCGTAGGTGTCCAAACTCTCCCTTGTTTCCAGTAGCTTGCATAAAAAGCGCACGTACATTATTTTGAATGTAAAATTTGATGTTGGGTCCAATTGTATGGAGGTTGGGAAAGGGACTCAACGGATTGGCAAATTGTATATTGTAGTCCCAAATCAGTATGTCCTGACTCATTTTACCCCAATCTTGTAAATCGCTTGTAAAAGCTGGATCGGTATCAAAGACTGGTTTTTCTCTGGTGCTTTCAATATTACACAACATGATGTTGACATTGGGTTCAGCAATGATATTACTGGGAGCCGCTCGGGTATACCAATAAGCTAAAGTCGAGATAATTTTATCGGGAAATTCTCGTGCTACTTTATTGACAAACCAAACCATAGATCCACTGGGTAAATTACCGTATTTCTTATTCAAGGCCTTACAGGGTTCACACTGACAGTATTTGTCATTGTCATTTTGACTGACCGACCAATATTTGGCTTTTGGGTTCTCTTCGATTCTATTTCTTAGTTCACTGACCAAAGTTTGGAATACCTCCTCATTGGAAAGACATAATTGGGTTACGGGATTTCGTTCTCCATCGATGAGAGAGAAATACTCTGGATTAGTTTTCCCGTATTTTTCGGGTGTTATCAACAATTCGAAAGTATGCACAAACATCCCCCAAGAGTCCGTGGATGAGAGTTTGTGCCAGGATTCATAATCAGCATCTCGTGCGTCGTAATAGTTGGTCGTTCGGTATTTGATTCTAGGTGTTTTGAGCTCATCTTTTGGAAAACTGAAAGTATTTGTAGTTGGAAGTAATAAAGGATCATCAGCACTGTATTTCCTGAAACCAAAAAATTCTAATAGAGAATAAACCCCATTGAGTAAACCGTTTTCTACCCCTCCAGCAATGATCAGGTTATTGTCCAATCGCTGGAAAAGGTATGCATCCTCTTCCAAGGCAGTTGAACCTAGGCCGGCGGCTTTTGCAAAGGCAGTATTTCCGATGTAAATAGCATGCTCACCATTGTATTCCTCTTCATTCAACACTTCTAGGGATTGAGACACTTTTGACAAATATGATTGCAATTTTAGCGCCGCATTTTTTTCTTTGGGATTGGCCTGTTTTGGAATCACAATGTTATAAGCGGTCTTTCCCTCAATCATCAATTCTTTAAGAGATCTAAAGTCTCCTGAACAGGCATAATGGGAAAGGGTGACCACACCTCCGAGCACTGCTCCGGAGGTTTTAATAAAATCAGCACGAGAAATTTTATTTTTTTTTGAATACATCAGATATTGTTTGGCTTTTTAAAAATCATCAATGTATGGATTGTGAATTTCCATAAAGTAATGATTCACTAATATAAGCAACTTCGTTTTATTGCGAATCTAACCTCTTCGTTATTTGCTATTGCTTTAAATATCAATTAAACTGTTAGTTGCTTTTTTTCATTAGATTTATATAAATCTATAAAAACTTGTTTTTTCTAAAAGAAATAGTTTTATCGCGACTCCATATCTGTTATCTCAGTTTGCTTTTATTTACGTTTAATTCTCTCCATGCTCAGTCAGAAAGTCTTTTGAGATTGACTGCCAATGCCTCACAAAAGTATTGTCCAAAAACAGAGCAACCCATTGTTACCGATTTTAACATTGAGGGCAATTACGATGGGGACATATCCGCACTCTATATTCAAATCTCATCTGGATATAATAGAGGGAGTGATGAACTAAAACTTCTTGGAAATTTTGATAATATCAGTGGCCAATGGAATACATCGGAAGCCAAATTTACGCTAAAAAGTATCGATGGATCCGCCCTCACCCATTCCCAACTGATTGAGGCCGTCAAATCGGTAGTTTTCTTCAGTTCTGATTCCAATCCCACTGTTGATCGATACATTTCTATCACTATTGGAAATGCCAATTTTCTCCCTTCCTCTGGTCATTATTACGAATTTGTAAGTGCTGTTAACATCACATGGACTGCGGCTAACAGTGCTGCCGAGAGCAAATCTTACTTTGGGATGCAAGGATACCTGGCCACCATACAATCTAGGGAGGAAGCTGTTTTGGTTGGAGAACTAAGCCCAGGAGTGGGCTGGATTGGCGGAACTGACCAAGAGCAAGAAGGGGTCTGGAAATGGGCTGGAGGGCCAGAGAAAGGAATAACTTTTTGGGAAGGAGGGGTCAATGGATCTTCGCCAAACTTTGCCTTTTGGAACAATAACGAACCGAATAACCTAGGGAACGAAGATTATGCCCATATCACCGACAATTCTATCGGTATTAATGGATCTTGGAATGACCTCCCCAATCAAACCACAACCAGTGGTTCTTATCAAGCAAAAGGATATGTAGTTGAATATGGAGGAATGCCCGGTGACCCCGAGCTCGATTTTTCAACCAGTACCCGACTGATCATGGCTCAAATTACCGAAATCAATGACGTAGAAGGGTGTGAAAACAAGGCTTTGAAAATGACCATCTCTGCCAATGTGCCAGAAGTGAATTGGTATGACAGTGAAACTGGTGGGAACTTACTTTTTAAAGGGTTGTCATACACGGCACAATTGACACAAACCACTACCTTTTGGTTGGATCCCTATTCGGAGGATTGCTCCGCCGATACTCGTGTCCCTCTCAGGGCAGTCATTTATTCTTACCCTAAGATTTTAACCCCTTTACTAATTATTGAGCAATGTGATGAAGATGATTCCAATGACGGTATTGCCCTATTCAACCTCACCGGCTTCGAGTCTAAATTATCTCTACATTATCAAAATGAAACCTTTGAATACTTCACTTCAATAGATTTATCACAAAGCTCCAAAATCGTCCACCCTGAGGAGTTTCAAAACAATGCATTTGAACAAATAGTCTATGTTAAGGTCACAGCACCTGGTGACTGCTTTGAGTACACTTCTATTTTACTCAAAGTGAGTGCCAATTCTATAGATGCTGATTTCTACCAAACTTTTGAAACCTGTGAAACAGCAGTCAAAACAGAACTTCCAGGAATAGAAGGCTGGAAAGTGGACACATTCGATTTACTGCGATCAGAGATCATCGCATCGAATGTTAAGTTTCAGCAACAAAACATACTGATTTCTTTTTACAGCAATGGAAAAGATGCTGTTTTGGGAGGCAATACGATTACATTCCACTCTCCATCAGACCAATACTTTATGGAAACTCCCTGTTTACAACCCATATGGGCGAGAATTGACAATTTGGATTTGAACCAAATTAGTTGTTTGGGTGTTCAAGAAGTCGCTCTCTTAAAAGTCAACAAGCTTCCTGAGTTTGAACGTACAGACGATCAAAAAATCGTGTGTCTGAATCTCGACCCCGTTCAAATCGGGGTAAATTCAATAGATGAAAGGGACTACCAATACACATGGGAACGAAATGGGGTTCCCTTTGAAAACAATATTCCCGAATCCGACAACCGCATCGCTGTCAGTGACGGAGGGCGTTATGTGGTAACCGCCACCACCACCGATGGGACAAACTGCTCAAGGTCTTTGGAGATCCTATTGACCCGCTCCGAAATGGCCCATATTTCTCAAGATGATCTGCTGGTTGAAGACTTGATTGGCGATACGGGGAACATCACTTTAAATACGGAGAATTTGGGTTCAGGAGACTATGAGTTCTCCCTTGACGACTCTTCAGGTCCCTATCAAGACGAAGCCTTTTTCGATGGAGTTTACCCAGGGATCATAGAACTTTATGTCCGAGACAAAAACGGTTGTGGCATATCCAAAATCTCTGTTTCTTTATTGGGTCATATGAAATTCTTTAGTCCCAATGGGGATGGCATCAATGATTACTGGCAAATATTAGGGGTAAATGAGGACTTTCAATCCAATAGTAGAATCTATATTTACGATAGATACGGAAAGTTGTTGGCCAATCTACGTCCTTCTGAAATGGGATGGGATGGGACATTCAATGGGAATCCACTCCCGCAAAACGATTATTGGTTTCAAGTATTTTTTGAGGACGGTCGAACCCACAGTGGTCATTTTAGTTTGTTGAGAAACCCTTAAAGATGCCTCAAAAAAATTATTTTATTGGATTGTTGGTTCTCATCGTGGGAGGGTTAAGTGCTCAAATGAACCCCCTTTATTTCAATGAATATTTGTCCGAAAACTACTATAATATTCACCCTGCCATGGCAGGGGTCAATTTGACTGGATTGAGGATAGATTTAGGCACCCGCCAACAATGGATGAATAGTGCCCAAAAACCCAGCACCCAATTTTTTAGCCTTGAATATAAAAGCTCCGCAAAAACCACCCTCGGTGTGTTTGGGGTCAATGACCAAAATGGTTATCACAGTCAATTCAAATACCATATTACGTACTGCTATAGAATATATCTAAACGATGAAATTTGGAATACCCGAAGATCTTTTCCAACCAAAAACGACAACATTCAGGAATTGTCTTTTGCGCTCAACCTAGGTCGATCTGGAATGAATCTCGACCAAAGCAACTGGAACCGTCCTTCTCAAGATCCCCTTTTAAATCAAAATCTATCCGCAGACCACTACACCACTTTTGATGCCGGAGTGGCCTATGTGTCCACTAGGTTGTCTGTTCAATTGTCTTTCCATAATTTGGCCTTCGTCTCCTCTGATTCAAAAGCTCCAGAAGAAGCCACAATCTATAATATTGGCGCAAATAAAATTTATATGGGTGCTGTGCAATACGAGATTTATACGAAAAAGGAGTGGAATTTCGAACCCTCTTTCTTGTTTCAATTTGAAGAAAAAACCAATGAAAGTAGCTTGGATTTAAATTTCAAAATCTTCAAAATTATCCGAAATGGAAGGATATGGACCGGAATTTCTTACAGGCAAAATAATGTCAAGATACCCAAGGGTGTCGGGTTGGAAACTGATCAAAGTTATAAGCATTTAACCCTTATCTCTGGATTAAATTACAGAAAAATGAAGTTTGGATATCAATACACCATAGCAAGGGGTAAAGTACAATTTAGTTCACAAGGGATTCATTATATTACTTTAGGTTTTCAAATATAATGTTAGATGAAAAGAAGAAAATTTTTTGGTCAAATGGGAATGGCAATATCCGGTTTTTTTGGCATCGGGTCATTACATGGCCATCCGCATAGTCGAAATACTCTCCCAAAACGTCTTAGCGACCATCCTATCTCAATTGGAACTTGGAATTGTCCTGATGCCATTCTAACCTCAGGACAATTGATGGAGGGTGGAACTCCTTCTTTGGAAGCAGTTGTCAAAGGAGTCGCTGTTGAAGAGGCCAATGAAAATAATACTACTGTCGGCATTGGGGCTTCTCCTGACAGATCGGGAAGAGTGACTTTGGATGCTTGTGTGATGAACTCCAATGGAGACTGCGGTGCAGTCATGGCGGTTGAAAACATTGTCCATGTCGCTCGATTGGCCCAACACGTCATGGAGGATACCCCACACGTTAATTTGGTTGGTCTGGGTGCCGAGGAATTTGCCTACAGCAAGGGATTTCCCAAAACCCAATTACTGAGTATGGCCGCTGAAAAAAGATGGAAAGCCTGGTTGCAAAAATCTGAATTTACCCCAAAAATAAATGTCGAAAACCACGATACCATTGGAATGCTATGTTTGGATGCTCAAGGGAAGCTCTCTGGCAGCTGTACCACTAGTGGATTGGCCTATAAAATGAAAGGTAGAGTTGGCGATTCTCCCATCATCGGATCGGGATTGTTTGTGGACAACCAGGTGGGTGCCGCCACCGCAACTGGATTGGGTGAAGCCGTCATTAAAACCGTTGGTTCTTTCCTGATAGTAGAGCTGATGAGAAACGGTTGGTCTCCTCAAAAAGCTTGCGAAGAAGCCATTGGAAGAATTCTGTCTCAACAAACGGGAAAACCAGACTTCCAAGTGGGTTTTATCGCCATAAATATTGCAGGATAAAGAGGTGCTTTTAGCATTCACAAAGGTTTTTCATTTACCCACTACGAATCTGGCAAAGCCATCAATGTTCCTTCATCAAGTGCTTATTGACCTGAAGGACGGTTTATGTATCCCCTTTCATCAATAGTATAAATGGCTCCATTGTCTTGATCTTCTAACTCTAAGTCAAAACCCGTATAAGAATTCAATAAGCTGATTTTTAACTTTCGGCCATCTGAATCTTTAAGCTTGATGGGAATGATTTCTCCTGGAGCTTGGTCTCTCAAATATTTATAATCTCCGTAAGCAATTTTTCTGAAAAGTGCGTAAACGATTTGTTCAATTTCGGAGTCGGTTTTATGAATCCAAGGTTGATCCGTTTGAGTTGATTCCGCAAATTCAATGTAGCCCCAATGTTCTGGCAAATGCATATTGATGACTCCCTGCGGCGACCATACCCAATTGTTTTCATGCAAGTATTTGCCATTTTTCTTTTTTCTGTAATAGCGGTCATCGATCAGGTCGTGTTCCCATTGGACCCTCGAAAAATTAATCCTCCACTGTTCCCCAATTATGGGTTGACCTTTGGGGGAGCGTTTGAGTTCGGTAAGGGCTCGCATAGGAATTGCCATTTCTACAGACCAGTATTGATCTATGTCTTTGGGATTATTTAATGTCCCTTCAACATGCACTGCCGTTTTTAGGCCTTGTATATTCCAGTGGAAAATAGGATTTCCCTTGGTATTATAGGGTCGATCCAGCAACAAATCCCAAACCGTATTCAAGGCGTTGATTTCAATCTCACCATAATTGTGATTACTGTTGGAGGGACTGATAAACACTTCAAAATCGTTGTTGTAAAAAATAATGGTATCCCGATTCTTTAGGGTCGCCCAAATGTGTTTTTCTTCTATGTGGGCGTAGATATAGAGAAACTCCTCATCCCAAAGCATTTTGAGCCGGGTCTTTTGGTCAGGGGTTTTCTGCCCTTCGATATCTATAAAGTCTTTGGTAAATGGTGCTTTTTTCCAGCTTGGATCGTCCTCCCTGCCATCTATTTTAATGGATTGATCTGCTTTGGGAATGATATAAGTCCTAGGAGTAATGAGCTCTCCAGAAATATCAATGTTGATCGTCTCTTTTTTACAAGAAAAATGGCAAAAAATAACAATCCAAACAAAACCTACAGAAATTCGCGTTTGGGAAAACATAGAAGTAGAATTTAGCTCTTTATTGTAGCAGTCAAATACTCCTTATTCATTCTGGCAATATTCTCTAGAGAGATTCCTTTAGGACACTCTACCTCACAAGCACCCGTATTGGTACAATTTCCAAAACCTTCTTCATCCATCTGATTGACCATATTTAAAACCCTATCGGTCGCCTCAACTTTTCCTTGGGGCAAAAGGGCATATTGAGAAACTTTGGCCGAAACGAACAGCATGGCCGAAGCATTCTTACACGAAGCTACACAAGCACCACAACCAATACAAGTTGCGGCATCAAAAGCCTTGTCAGCATCGTGTTTGTTGATGGGAATGGCATTTGCATCTTGGGTATTTCCAGAGGTATTGACGCTGATAAATCCTCCCGCTTGTTGGATGCGATCAAAAGCAGATCGATCCACCGCCAAATCTTTGATCACTGGAAAAGCATTGGCTCTAAATGGTTCAATGGTAATGGTGTCTCCATCTTTGAATTTTCGCATGTGTAACTGGCATGTGGTCACCAATCGATCTGGCCCATGGGCCTCTCCGTTGATGAACATAGAACACATTCCACAGATACCCTCTCGGCAATCGTGATCAAAAGCAACAGGGTCTTCCCCTTTTTTGATCAATTGTTCGTTGTGCATGTCCATCATTTCCAGAAAAGACATGTCTGGTGAAACATCAGAAACTGAATAACTGACCATTTCTCCTTGTGCATTAACGTTGGCTTGTCGCCATATTTTGAGTTTCAAATTCATCCTGATCTTATTTGTAGGAACGTGTTTTTACTTCAATTTCTTCATACTTCAATACTTCCTTATGAAGCTTGGCCTTTGAGGGTTCTCCTTGATATTCCCATGCAGAAACAAAGGTGAAGTTTTTGTCATCCCTCAATGCCTCTCCCTCAGGGGTTTGAGATTCTTCTCTAAAGTGACCTCCACAAGACTCTGTTCTTTCCAAAGCGTCTTTGGCAAACAACTCTCCTAATTCAAGAAAATCGGCTACTCTTCCCGCTTTGGCCAGCTGCTCGTTGAATTCCTCTGATCCTCCAGGCACGTTTATGTTTTTATAAAAATCTTCCCTCAATGCTTTAATTTCACTGATGGCCTCTTTAAGAGCTTTTTCGTTTCTGGACATTCCACATTTGTCCCACATGATTTTTCCCAGTTTTTTGTGGTAATAATCTACAGAGTGTTTTCCGTCATTATTGATAAAAGCCTCCAATTGTGCTTTGACCTCTTTTTCAGCGGCTTCAAACTCGGGGGAGTCAGTAGATATGGGTCCTGTTCTGATGTCATCGGACAAATAGTCCCCTATGGTGTAAGGCAAAACAAAATAACCATCGGCCAGACCTTGCATCAATGCCGAAGCTCCCAAGCGGTTAGCACCATGATCGGAGAAATTGGCTTCTCCTATAGCATAGCAACCTGGTATGGAAGTCATTAAATTGTAATCCACCCAAACGCCGCCCATGGTATAGTGAACCGCAGGGTAAATCATCATTGGTATTTCGTAGGGATCTTGATCTACAATTTTTTCATACATCTGAAATAGGTTGCCATACTTGGCGCGAACGACTTCTTGTCCTAGTTTTTTGACCAATGCCGCATTGTTTTCGTCCAAGCCTTTGACGTGGGCTTGTTCCTTGCCGTAACGAGTAATCGCTGCCGCAAAATCTAAATAAACCGCCTCGCCAGTTTTGTTGACCCCAAAGCCAGCATCACAACGTTCTTTGGCCGCTCGGGAAGCCACATCCCGTGGAACTAAATTTCCAAAAGCGGGGTAACGACGTTCGAGGTAGTAATCGCGGTCCTCCTCTGCAATATCAGTGGGTTTGAGTTGTCCAGCTCTGATGGCTTTGACATCTTCCAATTTTTTAGGCACCCAAATCCTACCATCATTTCTCAATGATTCGGACATCAAGGTCAGTTTGGATTGGTGCTCACCCGAAACAGGAATACAAGTGGGGTGTATCTGAGTAAAACATGGATTGGCAAAATGCGCTCCACGTTTGTGAATTTTCCATGAAGCAGAAACATTGCTTCCCATGGCATTGGTAGATAAAAAGAATACATTCCCATATCCTCCAGAGGCAATGACTACTGCATGAGCTCCATGTCTTTCAATTTCGCCATTCACCAAATTTCGAGTAATGATTCCTCTGGCTTTTCCATCGACCAAAACCAAATCCATCATTTCGTGGCGATTGTACATTTTTATTTTTCCCCGACCAATTTGTCGATTCATCGCAGAATAGGCGCCCAGTAATAACTGCTGACCCGTCTGTCCTTTTGCATAAAAAGTTCTGGAAACCAAAACCCCTCCAAAAGATCGATTGTCTAACAAGCCTCCATAATCTCTAGCAAAGGGAACACCTTGGGCAACACATTGATCAATAATATTGGTCGATACCTCCGCCAAACGATAGACATTGGATTCTCTGGAGCGGTAATCCCCCCCCTTGATGGTATCGTAAAAAAGTCGGTGGGTAGAATCACCATCCCCTTGGTAGTTTTTTGCAGCATTGATTCCTCCTTGCGCAGCAATGGAATGCGCTCTCCGAGGAGAATCCTGAAAACAAAATGTCTTTACATTATAGCCCAACTCCGCCAAGGTTGCTGAAGCAGAAGCTCCTGCCAAGCCAGTGCCCACCACGATGACATCGATTAAACGCTTGTTGGCTGGACTGACAAGGTTAATATTACTCTTGTGATTGGTCCATTTTTCGGACAAACTTCCCTGGGGTATTTTTGAATCTAACTTTGCCATTTGATTATCCGTTTAGGTGGTGAAAAATTGCGATGAAAATAAAGCCTGCTGGTATGAGCAGGGAGAAAGCGACCGTAAATAATTTGATACCGTGGGTGTATTTGTTGTTCAATCCTACCGATTGAAAGGATGAGGAAAATCCATGGAAAAGATGCAATGATAAAAAAACAAATGACAATGCATAAATGGCTACCCTAACTGGATTGTGAAATTTGTGAACCAATTCTTCGTAGTAGCGATTTGGGTCTTGGGGAAGAAATTCAACGTACTTGTAATTCATTTCTGGCACCCAAAAATCGTAAAAGTGAAGACCCAAAAAAGACAGTACTACAATTCCCGATAGGATCATATTTCTTGAGACCCAACTGGAATTGGCTGAACCATTGAAAGAATCATATTTTACACTGCGTGAATTCGAATTTTTAAGCTCTAAAACAAAACCCATAATGAAATGAAAAACAACTCCAAATATCAAAACGGGTTGTAAAATAAACTGCACTACCGGGTTATTTCCCATAAAGTGGGATAGGAAATTAAATGTTTTTTCGCTAAATACCGATATTATATTGATGGTAAAGTGCTGCCCCAAAAAGAGTATTAGGAATAGCCCCGACAGTGCCATGGCTACCTTTCTGGCGATAGTAGTTGTGATCATTAGTTTTGGTTTATCATAACAAAATTAATCCATAAACGTTGAATAGAAAAGCTATGGTGCTTAAATTTTAAATGCAATTCAACAATGTTGATTGTGTTGAGTGTTTGACCCTGAATGATCCCTAAAATCTGATTTTTGTTCAACAAACTAAGGCTAAACTCATCTCACTCCTTATAATTTTAATAATTTTGTGGGTATAAAACGCTCAAAAAACCATCTGATGCGATACCGTCCTCTATCCTCCCGACTCTATTCCAAAAATAGAGCTCATTTTATGCAGGCAATGGAACCAGGTGGCCTAGCCGTTTTTAACTCAAACGATATCTATCCGATCAGTGCAGACAGCACCTTACCCTTTGCGCAACACAGAGATATTTTTTACCTCAGTGGAATCGATCAAGAGGAGAGTATTTTACTTTTATTTCCAGATGCAACCAAATCCGAACATAAGGAGATTCTTTTTATTAAGAAAACCAGTGAGTTGATCGCTGTTTGGGAAGGGCAAAAAATCACCCAAAAACAAGCAACTGCCCTTTCTGGTATTAAAACCGTATGTTGGCTGGATGATTTTGAGATGCTGTTTGAATCATTGGCAGCCGAAGCCCAAATATTCTACTTTAATACCAACGAACATTACAGAGCTAAGGTTGAAACCCAGACCAGAGAGGATCGATTCATAAAATGGGCCAAAGCCAAGTTTCCCAGCCATCCAACCGAAAAAAGCAACTTTATTTTACAAAAGCTGAGATCGGTCAAAGATGCTGAAGAAGTGGACCAAATAAAGAACGCCATTGGCATCACAGAAAAAGGCTTTCGGAGGGTTTTACCCTTTATCAAACCGGGGGTTTGGGAGTTTGAAATTGAAGCAGAATACGCCCATGAATTCCTGAAAAACAGATCCGATGGGTTTGCCTATTCTCCTATCATTGCCTCTGGAAAAAACTGCAATGTCTTGCACTACGTTGACAACAACAAACAATGCCAAAGGGGGGATATGATCCTTATGGATGTTGGAGCAGCCTACGGTAATTATGCGAGCGACATGACCCGAACAGTTCCTGTATCGGGCAAGTTCACTCCCCGACAACGAGCCGTATATGAAGCTGTCTTGAGGGTGGAAAAAGCTGCCATGCAATTGCTCGTCCCAGGGATATTAATCAAAGAATACCAGCAAGAGGTCGGTCAAATCATGACCGATGAGTTAATCCAACTCGGACTCTTAGATCAAACAATGGTCAAAAATCAAGACCCCGAAAAACCAGCCTACAAAAAATACTTTATGCATGGCACCTCCCACCATTTAGGTTTGGATACTCATGATTACGGTTTGGTTGATCTGCCATTACAAGCCAATATGGTGCTTACTGTAGAACCTGGAATTTACATTCCTGAAGAAGGTTTTGGCATTAGGATTGAAGATGATGTGGTTACTCAAGAAAACGGTCCTCCAATCAATCTCATGAAAAATATTCCCAAAGAGGCTGACGAAATTGAACAATTGATGCAACAAGGCTAAGCCTTTAAATATCCACCAATTCTTTGAGAGGGATTCCTAAACCCTTGGAGATTCTTATAAGGGTTTTGAAAGTTGGATTGGTTTTACCCAGTTCAATTCTTCTAACAGCTGACTCTTCCATCTCTGCAAGGTCAGATAAATAGGCCTGTGTAAGTCCTTTCTCTTTTCTGAAAAAAGAAATTCTTTTACCCAATTCCTTAACTAAAACTTTCTCAGAATCATCCACTTATTAAACTTAATTTTAATTTAAACTAAGTTTTGTGGTAAGATTTTTACAGAACATATATGTTCTGTTGGGGAAAATTTCTATATTGCGATGTGATGGATTCGGATTACCATTGCAGTGGCTCAACAACCACACCCTCTCCCGCAGCCTTGAACAGTTGCGGGTTTGTTTTTAGGTCTAAACTTTCGGATCAGATAATAGAGTGCCCACAATCCCAAAAAAATTGCTACTGTGTATTGAAAGATTTCCATTATTTTAAAATTTGATAGGCCATCAATGCTGAAAGATAGGCAATAATGGTCATAGAAAAAAGTTGAATACCGGGCCATTTCCAGCTGTTGGTTTCTTTTTTGACAATGGCCAATGTACTCATGCATTGCATAGCAAAAGCATAAAAAAGCATCAAAGAAATTCCCGTAGGCAAGTTGAACAAACGGCTTCCATCGCTTCTCGTCTCCCCTGCCATTCTTGTTTTTATGGTCTCTTCCGCATCACGCTCTACACTATAAATGGTGGCCAATGTCCCAACAAAAACCTCTCGAGCCGCAAAAGAACTGATCAAAGCAATTCCTATTTTCCAATCATATCCCAAGGGAAGAATAATGGGTTCTATGGTTTTACCCAATATGCCGATGTAAGAATTTTCTAATTTGAAAGAAGCTATCTTGTTTTCTAGTTCCAGGTCATTTAAAGCTTCATTCGAATATTGTTGGGTTATGATTTGTTCTGCATTTGAAAATTTTTCTCCTGGACCGAAGGAAGCCATAAACCAAAGTAAAATAGATATGGCCAAAATAATTTTACCCGCCTCTACCACAAAAGATCGGGTTTTTTCCCAAACCGTAATCGCTACGTTTTTGAGCAATGGAAGTTTGTAATTGGGCATTTCCACCACAAAATAAGACTTGTTGGGCGACTTAAGTAACCGATTGAGAATAGAAGCCGAAACAATGGCCATCAGAAACCCAATCAAGTAAAGACCCATCAGGGTTAGGCCTTGATAATTGATCCCCAGAAGTCGATCGTTGGGAATGACCAAGGAGATAAGAATCATGTAAACCGGCAGGCGTGCGGAGCATGTGGTAAATGGAACCACCAAAATGGTAATCAATCGCTCTTTCCAATTTTCGATATTGCGGGTGGCCATCACAGCCGGAATAGCACAGGCCGTTCCTGAAATCAAAGGAACCACACTTTTTCCGCTCAAACCAAATTTTCTCAAACCTCGATCCATCAAAAATACTACTCGACTCATGTATCCTGTTTCTTCCAAAATGGAAATAAACAAAAACAAAAAAGCAATTTGAGGGATAAAAATCACAATCCCCCCCAAACCAGAGACGACACCTTCTGCTATCAGATCAGTCAATATACCCGCTGGCATTTGGGTTTTGATCCATTCGCTCATACGAGCAAAACTACTGTCGATAAAATCCATCGGCACACTGCTCCAATCGAAGATGGCCTGAAAAATGATCAGTAAAATCATAAAAAAGATGACATAACCCCAAAATTTGTGGATTAATAAGTTATCCAATTTGCTCCTCAAATCGGTTGCCTCTTCTCGATTTACTCTGTAGGTTTCCTTAAGGATTTGATTGATGGACTGATAGCGTTTGATGGTTTCCCGCTGTTGTAATTTTTTGAGATAAGATTGAGATTGGGTTTTGAACTGTGTTGAATCGGGTACTTTTTGACGTTCGAGCTTTGTAAAATTGACATCCTGAGTGATTACCAACCAAAGTTTGTAGAGCGATTGATTGGGAAAAGCTTTGCCCAAGTTTTCAAAATAATCTTGATCGATGGTGGTGGGATCTAAAATCGGTAAAGTAGAGATGGATCGGTAATCTATAAGAATTTGTTTGAGTTTTTCTACTCCTGAATTTTGTCGGGTACTGACCAAAACCACACTGGTAATGAGTTTTTCCTCTAGTTTCTCTATGTCAATTTTGATGCCTTTTCTTTGCATTTGATCGGACATATTGATCACCAAAACTGTAGGGATTTCCAAATCTTTGATTTGGGTAAACAACAGCAAATTGCGTTTGAGGTTTTCGACATCGGTCACCACTACGGCGACATCGGGAAAATCGGGGTCGTTTTTATTGAGAAGTAATTCAACCACCACGCTCTCATCCATTGAGGAAGCGTTGAGACTGTAGGTGCCAGGTAGATCAAGTATTCTGGCTTTGGTGATTCGATCCAATCGGCAACTGCCCTGTTTCTTTTCTACAGTAATCCCTGGATAATTCCCAACCTTTTGATTCAATCCCGTGAGGGCATTGAATACAGAAGTCTTTCCTGTATTGGGATTCCCTATCAGGGCAACGTTGATGTTTTTAATCATCCATCAGAGGTTTTACCATAATATATTGGGCAACATCCTTTCTAATGGCCAAGTGGGCCTCATCGATTTTCAAATATAAGGGGTCTCGAAACGGAGCCAAATGTAAGAGTGAAATTTCATTGCCAGGAAGGCATCCCATTTCTATCAATTTTAGGGGTAAAAAATCGGTTTCAATGGACTCTATTATCGCTTTTTGTCCTATTGCCAATTGATCAAGTGGGAACATTATTTAGAATGATTTTAAAAAGACAAAATTATAAATTTTGGTCAATTTGGCCTGAGAAAGTGCGGTTAATTTAGGAGGGGAAATATTCTTCAATCAAAATTTCCAACTCCTCCAACAGTCTTTGAATTTCCTCTCGATCTGTTCCATCATAAAAGCCTCTGACCCTGCGGTCGGGATCGACCAAGATAAAGTTTTCGGTGTGGATCATGTCAAAAGGCCCACCGTCTCCGTCTTCCTTGACCGCCAAATAGGATTTTCTGGCCAGTTCGTAGATCGCTTTTTTGTCTCCTGTGACCAAATGCCATTTTTGATCGATCACCCCCTTTTCGAGGGCGTATTTTTTGAGTTGGGCCACGGAGTCTATTTCAGGAGTGACCGAATGAGACAGCAGCATCAAATTGGGATTGTTTTTTATTTTTTCCTGAACTTTCAGTAGATTATTTGTCATGGCAATACAGATGGTTGGACAAGTGGTAAAAAAGAAGTCTGCAACATAAATTTTCCCTTTAAAATCGTCTTGCGTAATGGTCTTGCCGTTTTGATTGGTAAGCGAAAAATCGGCTATGCGATGGAATTTTTTTTGGTGCTGTATGGTGCTGTCCACCAATTCAAAATTGACCATAGCTGGTTGGTAAATCGGTAATTTTTTGACAGGAAGTAACGCATTGTAAAACAACATCAATATAATGGCCGAAATGACTGCAAATATCCCTATAAATTTTCTGTATTTATCTAAAATGCCCATGTTTGAACAAAGATAGTTCATAAAAAACATAAAAAATTATCGCCAAAGGTTTTTGTCAAAATGAGCCTTCAATGTATCTAAAATTGGTATTTTTGATACCCAAAATTGTTATGTTATGGAACCTATGGTAATGAAGGGCATTCAACTACTGCTCAGTTTATCCATCCTTATTGTTTTACACGAGTTGGGACACTTTATCCCTGCCAAAATCTTTAAAACCCGAGTAGAAAAGTTTTTCTTGTTTTTTGATGTCAAATTTGCTTTGTTCAAAAAGAAGTATGGAGATACCGTCTATGGGATTGGTTGGTTACCCTTAGGAGGCTATGTCAAAATATCGGGAATGATCGATGAGAGTATGGATAAGGAACAGATGCAACAACCTCCACAACCTTGGGAATTTCGAACCAAACCCGCTTGGCAGCGATTGATCATCATGCTGGGAGGAGTAACTGTCAACTTGATTTTGGGCTTTCTCATCTATATGATGATCCTTTTTGTTTGGGGAAAAAACACTTTACCCAACAGCGCTTTGCCTTTAGGCATGGGTGTTTCACCTTTGGCTAAAGAAATCGGTTTTGAAAAAGGTGATCAAATTTTAACGGTAGATGACAAGCCCCTTGAAGTGGCTCTTGATATCAACAAAATGTTATTGATTCGATCTGTCAAAGAGGTAAAAGTAGAACGTTCCAATGGTCGTAAAGTCACACTGGCCATACCCGAAAATATTGGAGACCGTATGTTTAACTCGGGTCAAATGAATGTTTTGTATCCGCGTTTTCCTGCTAAAATCGACAGTGTATTGACTGACAAAAGTGCTTTTAGCGCTGGGTTTAGGGAAGGTGATGAAATTGTCGCTGCCAATGATGTGGTGATTGAAGATTGGGGTCAGCTTCGAAATTTTAACAACGAAAAAGCCAATCAAACCGTACAATATGTGGTAGATCGAGGGCAAGACAAAGATACTTTGAGCTTGACGCTGGATGCCGATGGAAAGATGGGAATTATTCCCCGAAGTTCATTCAAAATCAGTCAGGTCGAACTGAGCCTAGGCGAAAGTATAGTCGAAGGATTTAGCTATGGCTACTGGACGCTTTACGATTATGTAGCGCAATTCAAATATGTTTTTACCAAAAAAGGAGCTTCCCAACTGGGTGGCTTTGGAGCGATTGGAAGTCTTTTCCCAGCTTCTTGGGACTGGAGGGCTTTTTGGGCCAGCACAGCATTTATTTCAATCATTCTGGCTTTTATGAATTTACTGCCTATTCCCGCTTTGGACGGGGGACACGTGATGTTTCTGTTGTATGAAATGATCAGTGGTAGAAAACCCAACGACAAATTCATGGAATACGCTCAGATGGCAGGATTTTTCCTTTTATTGGCTTTGGTAATTTATGCCAACGGAAATGATCTATTTCGGTTTTTGTCCAATTAAATTGGGTGATTTCGGCAACTAATTTTGATAATTAGTATATTTATAGAAATTAAAAGACGTCATTAGTTATGAAGTTTCACATCTCTTATTTGTTCCTCTCATTTGCTTTGGTTTGTAGTCCTGCGGTTTTCGCTCAGGAGCAACGTGTCAAAATCGATGATTTTATCATCGAACACGAAGGTTTTGATGAAAATGAAGCTGGGGAGATTACGCCCATAAACATCAAAGAAATCAATAAAAAAATTCGCTTTTTTATTGAAGAGCGCTACCCAGAGGTCGTGGAGTTCACCCGAAACATCATTTGGGATTCTTATAAAACTTTTTTGAGTCCTTCCAATATTTATCACTACCATACATTTATTGCACAAGTAAAAGTTAATGATTTGGAACGGTTGAAATATGTGGAGGTTATTTACAATCCTTTTGTAAAAAAAGTAAGAGGAGATTTTGAATGGATCCCAGAAGATGAAGAATTTTACTTGATCGACGAGAAAGAGGAAAAGAAAGACAATGCCGCAGACTTGATCGAACTGGGCATCTCCAACCAAGAACAAAAACCAGCATTGGATAATTTCATTTCTGAGCACCAAGGTTTCCTCGATGTAATGGAGGAGAAAAATCTAAAGGAAAGTGAAATTGTCCCTGTAAATGTTAAGGAAATCAATAAGGCCATTCGGGCTTTTGTAAAATCAACCTATGGCAATGTAGAATATACCCGTAATATCATCTGGGATTCCTACACTTCATTTATCAGCCCTTTTGATAAGTATCACCACCATAAATTTGTTGCACAGGTTAAGGTGAAAGAGGTCAAAAGACTGAAATATTTGGAGATTTTTTACAATCCTAAAACCGAAAAAGTGACCAGCGATTTTGTCTGGATAGAATCCGACGAGGAATTCTTTAGGCTTAAAAAAACTGATCAATAATGAAACGATCTGACTATCTGATTCTAGCGGCTGCCTTTCTTAGCTTTCTTTTTTCAGTTTACTTATGGTTCAACGGTCAACAACCGGAAGGACTATATGTGGGCATTTGGGTGCCCTCAATTTTGGCTGCAGGAGCCTACATCAAACAAATTTACAAGTAATGAGCGTTTCCATCATTTTTGCCGTAGGCCTCATTGTGTTTTTTCTTTTTTTGTTGGGTATCTTTTTCAATAATAAAGAGACCAAGGCTCATAGTCGTTCCAAAATTGAAACGGATACCATTGACTACGATGGTTCCGGAAATTTTGGAAGAATCCCCAATAAAAAACCCAAGAACAGGGCTATATAAACTTAGCTACTTTGTTTTTCACTGCTTTCATTATTTAAAGCAAATTACCTTTGAAGATTGGGTTGGTGTTTCTCTTTTCCCATATTTCGGTTTGGAGTTTTTTACATCCTTGTTATGGGGGTTAGTCTGTATAAGAGGGTGACTAATCCATAATCAGTTTGGGCAGAAAAAGGGAAAGTTCGGGAAAAAGGGATACCAAGGCCAATACCAAAAGACTGACCGCCAAAAAAGGCAACCCAGCCCTACTGACTTTTCCTATAGAGGTTTTTCCGATACTTGAAGCTACAAATAAACACACCCCCACTGGAGGAGTCGTTAGTCCTATGATTAAATTCAGAACGGCAATGACGGTAAAGTGTATGGGTTCAACATCTACCTCTATGGCGACTTTGAGCAGTATTGGAAATAAAATTAATAGGGCAGCGATGGTTTCCATAAAAGTTCCGACCAGTATTAATAGTAAATTGATCAATAGAAGAACAGCGTATTTATTGGTGGTCCATAAAAGGATTTGCTCAGAGATGCGTTGGGGAATCTGCTCGGTAATGAGGATGAAACCAAATAAATTGGCAAAACCGACCAATATCATCAGAGAGGCAGTGGTTTTCATGGAATCCAAAATGACTACAGAAATGTTCTTGAGGTTGAGTTTTTTATAAACGAATGTTCCAATAAACAGGGCGTAAAGTACCGCTACGACGGAAGCCTCTGTGGGGGTGAACACACCTCCAATGATCCCAAATAGGATGATCAAGGTCATTAATAAAGCCCAGAAAGTATCGGTAAAGCTTTTAAAAATCTGCAATAAGGAACTTTTTGGGTGTTTGGGGTAGTTCTTTTTTTTGGCAACGAAATAGGCAACCAACATCAATCCCAAGCCCAAAAGTAGTCCTGGGATGGCACCAGCGAGAAAAAGTTTTCCTACCGACAGACCACTCAATGTAGCGGCAATAATCATGGGTAAACTAGGAGGGATAATGGGCCCAACGGTTGAGGAAGCTGCGGTAATGGCACAAGAAAAATCACTGTCGTATCCTTCTTTTTTCATGGCGGGGATCATCACGGCTCCCAAACTGGCCGTATCGGAAATGGCTGTACCAGAAATTCCTGCAAATAGCATGGAGGCACTGATGTTGACATATGAAAGCCCACCCCTGACATGACCCAAAAGGTGGTTGCAAAAATTAATGATTTTATCGGTCAGCCCACCTTGGTTCATTAAATTCCCTGCGATGATAAAACCGGGGATGCTCAATAAAACAAAAACGTCAATACCTGCATACATTTTTAGAGGAACGACCACCAGTGGAGTGCCTTTGAAAAAAAAGTAAACCAAACAGGATAAGCCCAAAGAAAATGCAATGGGAAATCGGAAACAAAGACAAACGACAAAAACAGTGATAAGCAGTAGTATCATGATTTCCAAAATTTAATTTTATTCATAAGACTCAAAAAACTGAAGTAGCTCAGGGAGAGACTCAAAATCAAAATACTCAAAAAAGGAACCGCCATAATGACTTGGAGTGTGGGAGAATATTCGTCCATTCCCATTTCGATGACTGGCAAAGTGTAATAGGCACAAAATCCGAATAACACTAGGCTCAGAAGGGGGGAGATGAGGTCTATTGTTTTTTTGAGCTTCTCAGAAAATGTTGCGTAAAAAGCTTCTAAAAAAACAAAGTAATTCCCGCGATATGCCAAACCACTGGCAAATGCTATGGCATAGATGAATAAAATCCTTGAAGCTTCCTCAGTCCACGGGGGGACATCGCTGAGGAAAAATCTTGCGAATATCTGAAGGGATACGGTAATGACAAATCCCAGACTGGTCATCAGTGTTCCGTATTTTAAAAACTTGGATAAAAAGATTTTAAAACTCATTGAGTGATTTTTTTTATGGATTTATAGACCTCTTGCATCTGGGGCGATAAACTTTCGTAAACGGCCTCTTGCCCATTTTCCATGAAAGCAATTTTGTCGACCTCTACAAAAATCATCCCTTCGTCTTTTAATTGCTTTTGGACTTTGGATTCGTTGTCAAGAAATAATCGATGCTCATTAACTTGCATTTCTCTGGCTGCTTGTAAAAAAATAGCTTTAAGGTCTTTTGGCAAACTTTGGAATTGTTTTTCGCCCACCAGCGGATACCCCCAAGTGATCAAATGCCCAGTAAGGTTGAGGTATTTTTGAACTTCGCTGAACCCAGCATTTTTAATCATTGCAAAAGGATTTTCCTGCGCTTCTATGGTTCCCTGTTGAAGGGAAGAAAACACCTCAGAAAAAGCCATAGGGGTGGGTTTGGCACCCAAAGCTTTCCAAGCCACTACATAGGAAGGTGCATTGGGGACTCTGATGATTAATTCTTGCAGATCATCGGGATGCTTTATGGGTCGATTGGAGGTCAAATGTCGTTCTCCTCTTTGGAAATAGCCCAATGGACGAAGTCCGATTTTTTCAATCATCTCCCTTTCGATTCGCTTTCCGATATCGCTGTTGATGAGTTTGTGCATGGCAAGAGTGTCTTTGAGCAAAAACGGCATATCGGAAAAGGTGAGTATTTCAGCAAAATTGGTCAAGGAACCCGCAGAAATGGTCATGTCGATGACTCCTAATTTGATTAAACGGATGGCTTCGAGTTCTTTGGCCAACTGTTCCGATGGGTAAACTTCCAATTTCATTCGACCATCAGAGCGCTCTTCTATAAGCTTTCCAAAATGAATGAAGGCTTTGTACCAGGTGTGATTTTCTTTCACCAACATACTGGCCCTAAATAGGTATTCGGGATTTTTATCGGTTGAGGAACCACAAGCCGTCACCAACAACAGCAATAAAGTGCCTGTCAACAGTTGCTTTGTCTTATAATACATCTCTTTTTTTAACTTAAATCTGTTTTCTCTAAAATAGTAAGATTTTTTTAGTTAGAGGGTTTGAAAAGAATATGAAACTATTGTCCAGAAAGACAGAAAATTGACCCTGACTGTTTTCAAGTCAATAAGAAAAGGTGAAAAATTATGCTGAGATGAGGATTGGTACCTTGGATGTTTAAGGAATCAAATCTGGACGTTGGGAGGTACACGTCTTTACAGTATACTTTACTTGCATGTATTTAATAAATAACCCAAAAATCAATTACCCTAAGCTGAGGATTTTTATTATTATAAAATGGGATAAAATGAACGTCTTTGACCTTGCCAATAAAACAAATAACCATAACTAATCAAACGAAAAACTAATTCAACTATGGCAGGTCATAAGACGATCACATATTTAAATCTAACAGTTGTATTAACAACATTTTTATATACAATATTAATTTATTTAGATACATAAATCAGGCATTATTAATTATTTTAACTTATGTGGTCATAATTTTTACCAATAATCTAGCCCCCCTCAGTGGAACAACACTTGATTTAGGTGAATTTTATATTGTAGTCAAAAATTATAATGAAGAAAGGGGTAAGTGTCTTTATATGGGACTGTGTAATTCTAACCTGAGTTATAAAGTAAATTTTATGAATGTTGCCTTGAAAAATGATGAAATACAATAATGAATTTATATGCCAAAAAATTTCAGTTTTTTCATGAGATAGTTTTATATTTGCGTCCAAATTCCTCCTTAGCTCAGTTGGTTAGAGCATCTGACTGTTAATCAGAGGGTCTGACCTACAACCCCCGTAAATACTAGGATTTTCAATATAGTGGTTACTTAAATATAGTGAATTTTTGCCACTTTTTGGCAGCTATTTGGCAGTTTTTTGTCTCTACCCAACTGTTTCCTCAGTTGTGACCTTCCATAATATATTTTTCAACTTCGTCACCTTCCATTACATGCGTAATTCCAGAGCTAAAGGACTCTGGGTAGATTGCTATTCTTGGCACGAATTTAAGTGGTGTGTGGCGATGGAGTTATTTGCACCTGCCATTTTAATACAATTCATCCCTAATCATGACTTTAAGTTTTTCAACTTCTACAAGTGCCTGCTCATAAAATGCAGCGTGAAGACCATCTATCCTTTTAAGCTGGTAAGCGTGATTAACGAAATATTGGTCTTTATTTAGTTTCGACAATAGAATATCATCGAACTCCATATGTATTGGATGTCCTTTATCCCCACCCTTTCCTGTAAACCAGTTTTTTATGTAAGTTTTATCTGATTTCATCATTTTGCCAAATCGATAATTAACTTTCATGTAAGTCATGATTTCCCAATAAACCTTTTCTTCATTTTCAGCTGTATCGGATAGAACGCTATACTGATTCTCATAATATTTTGTTAGTTCTTCAATCAAATTTTTATTAGATATATACTCTACAGCTCCAGTAGCAATTAGTGATTTTATTGAAGCATCATGCCCAACAAAACCCCAATAAGAAAGAAATGAATTTAATATCCCTGAATCAATTCCTTTTTCAATTAATCTGTCTGAGGAATTTAATCTGTTAAAAATCGACTCAAGTGCTGCCTCATAAAATCCTTTGTCTTTATTCAAATCAATTAGTACCCCCTTTAAAGATTCATTTTTTAACTCCATTTTATCCTTCTCGTTGAGTACATTTTGGATGTAAAAAGAGACTGTTACAGAGAATACAATAATAAATATCTCAAAGATATATCTGAATGCAGGGTTAGTTAAAAGAGCTTTTTTCATATAATATTAATAGGCTATTGAGAGATAAATTCTATAGGCAAGATACACTCCCGTAACTCCCCATATCCACCAACGATTTTTCATGTACCATTCCATAATACTAATATAGGATTTGTCGTTCCAAAATCAAATCTAAATTCCAAAATAATATGGTTTTTTACCCTCAAGAATAGCCTAATCCTTTGAATTTCCTGAGGATTTCCAACTGCCAACTTACTGATTATCAATTAAATATTGTTAAAAACTCAACCCCTTTGTGGAAAACTATGTGTTT